>Ga0164243_10007080_pt1 | contig 16832 bp, 18 predicted proteins | sample OricompcompostOP_FD_108781 | JGI IMG/M metagenome (GOLD analysis project Ga0164243, IMG submission 108781) | Organic Plus compost microbial communities from Emeryville, California, USA - Original compost - Organic plus compost (OP) | ecosystem: Engineered > Solid waste > Mixed feedstock >... | reverse complement strand
CGACAGGTCGGCCTTCTGCGTGCCCACCTCGACGACCTCGTCGGTGGTGCCCTCCTCGGGACGGCCATCGTCTCCCGAGGAGTCCGGATGGTTGCGGTCGGTGGTGTGGCGCTCGGTGCCCGCCTCGTCGTCGCCCATGAGATCGGCGAGCGAGACACGCTGGGTGCCGACCTCCTCGGTCTGCGCAGGGTCCCGACGCCCCGCGGGATCGAGGGGTTCGTGGTCGGTCGGGTCGGGGGTGTGTTCCATCGCCGATCAGTCCCGGTACGACGGTTGCGGGGCGCCGTATCCGCTGTCGAGGATGGACAGCCACCGGTTTCTGATCTCCTGCCAGCGGCCGGTGGCGCGGAGTTCCTCGAGGACGCCGTTGACGAACCTGACCATGTCGTCCTCTCCCTTCGGGATGCCCACCCCGTAGAACTCCTCGCCCAGGCTCGGGCCGACGACCTGCACCCAGGGATCCTGGGCCGCCAGACCCGCGAGGATGGCGTCGTCGCTGGTGACCGCGTCCACCTGACCCTGTTGCATCAGGACGAGACAGTCCGCCCAGGTCGACGTGGTCACCATCTCGACCTTCGGCTGGATCGACTGCATGCGGCCGATCGACGTGGCGCCGCGTGCCGCGCACACCCGTTTGCCGGCCAGCTGCGCGGGACCCCGGATGTCGGAGTTGCGGAATGCCAGGATGCGTTGTGAGGCAACGTAGTACGGCGCCGAGAAGCTGATGTCGTCGAGCCGGTCGCACGTGATGCTCATGGTCTTGATGACGACGTCGACGGTGTGGTCGCGCAATGCGTCGACCCGCTCCGCCGAGCTGAGGACCTGGAACTCGACCCGCTGCGGGTCGCCGAAGATCGCCTCGGCGATCGCATGCGCGATGTCGACGTCGAAGCCCTCGATGTCGCCGGAGATCGGGTCGCGGAAGCTGAACAGGTTGGAACCGATGTCCAGGCCGACGATGAGCCGGCCGCGTTCGAAGATCTCGGCCATCGTCGAACCCGGAGGCATGCGGGCGGGTTCGGGCATCTCGGCCGGCGGGCGCAGCGTCTGAGTCGCGTTGCACGCCTCCGAGCTCGGCGGCGGCTCGATCGGGACGTCGGTCTGCACGCCGGGCAGCACCAGGGGGTCGGCCGTTGCGGTCGGCGGCGGCGACTCCTCGGCCGGGAAGCGGACGCAGCCGGTCGCGACGACGGCGACGAGTGCGAGGACTGCGGCGAGGAGCGGGAGCCGGCGTGGCGCCGTTGACGTCCGCACCGACCGGGTCGGCGCGGGGGCGGGTGCGCGGAGGCGTGGTGTCTTCGATGCTCGTGTCATCGGTACTCGTGTCATCGGTACTCCCGGATGCGGGGGACAAGACCGCCCACGATGGCCATGGCCGCGAGTATCGACAACAGCAGGATGCCGGTCCCGGTGAAGCCGAGGAGTCGTTGGGCGGTGTTGATGTCGTCGCGGAAGGCGGTGCGGGCGGTCGTGATCGCCTCCACCAGTCCGGAGTCGACGGCGGCGTAGGCCAGGGCGGAGCTGTTGCGTCCGTCGCCGACGGTCAGCTGTCGCGCGCGGTCGAAGTCGCCGGACTGGATGTAGCGACGGATCGCGGCGTCGGTGCGTTTCCAGTCGACCAGCGCCCGGCCCACCGCGTCGAGCTGTTCGGTGGTCACCGAGTCGGAGCTTTCCTCGGCGGTGGATCGGACGTCGTCGAGGATGTCGTCGATCTTCGACGTGGTGGCCGAGAAGGTCCGTTCGAGCCCGCCCTGGTCGGCGCGCCGGATCAGCGAGAGCGTCTCCGCCGAGCGTGCCTGCTGGGTCAGGATTCGTGCGGCCGTCAGCTCGTGCAGCGGGTCGGCGCCATGATTGCGGGCGTCGGCCGTCGCGGCCACCGACATCAGGCCGGACACGAGCAGCCACACCGTGCCCAGGGTCAGCGCCGCCATCGCGGCGAGGAGGCCGATGTTGAACCGGCGCCGGGTCTTGCGGGCGAGGAAGCGCGAGGTCAGCACCAACGCGGTGAGCAGCAACAGCAGCGGGACGTACACCGTCCACGGCGGCCGGGTCAGTGACTGCTGCGGGTCGGCGATCGCCATCGACCGCAGCTCGTAGAGGCGTTGCGCGGCCGGCAGGATCTTGTCCTGCATCAGCGCGGACGCCTGGCCGAGGTAGGCCGAGCCGATCGGGTTGCCCAGCCTGTTGTTGGTGCGGGCGGTCTCGACCAGGCCGCTGTAGACCGGGATGGACGTCGACAGCGTCTCGAGGTCGGCGGAGATCGCCTGTTCGGTGGCGTCCTCTGCGGACTCCGACCCGGGCTCGCTCGCCGTCCCGGTCGCCAGGATCAGCGACGACGACGCCGTGGCGAGCGCGTCGGCGTAGCGCTGGCGCAGTTCCGGGCTCTCGAGTCCGCCCGAGATGAACGCGGCGTTGGCCGAGGCGTCGGCGATGGACAACGAGCTGTAGAGGACCTGCGCCGCCTCTGCGAGGGGTTCGGTGTGATCGATGAGCCGCTGCAGTGTCCGCGTGCGGTCGTCGAGCACGGTCGACGCGTACACGCCGGTGATGATGGACCCGGCCGCGAGGAGCAGGCAGATGATGATGAGCTTGCCCGGCGTGGTGAGCGCGTAGGTGCGGATGGTCTGGAACGGGGACTGGGCGCGCTCCCGCGCCGCGGCGATGAGTTCCCGCCGGTCGGCGAGGACCTGACGGATGGGCGGCGAGGCCTGGGCCGGTCTGATCGTCCGACCGCCACGCGTCAGCACCGTCCGCACGGAGGACGCGTCGCCGGTCACCTTCTTGATCCCTTCTGAGCTCGCCGTGGATCGTCTCCGGTGGGTCGATGGGTCAGCCGGAGGTGTCGGATCCTCCACCGCGACCACATCCGGAGCTCCGACGCTGTCGGTGTCATCGCTCACCGGGTCCTGCGTGTTTCAGCCTATGCCATCCGGCATGGTTCCCCGAGGCATCACGCGGCACGTCGGCCAACCGATGATCCCGAGATTTCGCCGGAGGTTTTCCTCAGGTCGGCTCTCGTCGCGGGTGGTCGGCCGTGACGGGTTCGCGATCACCCTGGCAGGCCGGGCGAGCGTCACTTACGGTGGAATGAACCCGACCGAGCGGATGGTCGGGTCGCTAGGAGGCGTGGTGCGCGGAGACGGCGACGGCTGGGTGATCGATCCCGACGGGTCACGGTATTGGGGTGTGCACGGTGCGGCAGGACTGCTGCTGCGCGCCCCGCTGCCCGAGGGCTGCACCGGGGTGCTGCTCCAGCATCGTGCGGCGTGGTCCCATCAGGGCGGCACATGGGCGCTGCCCGGCGGGGCGCGCGACTCCCACGAGGGCGCGATCGACACCGCGATCCGCGAGGCGGAGGAAGAGGCCGGCATCAACCGCGACGACCTGCGCGTCGTCGCAGCGGTCGTCACGCACGAATCCCCCAGCGGCTGGACCTACACCACGGTCATCGCCGAGACCGACGAGCCGGTCGCGACGGTCGCCAACTTCGAGTCGACGGAACTGCGGTGGGTCGACGAGCGGCACGTCCACACGTTGCCGCTGCACCCCGCGTTCGGTTCGGCCTGGCCGATGCTGCGCGAGCGGATCTCCGCGCTCGATCCGCAGGGCTGACCAAGCCGGCGGCGGCATCAGCTGTCCGCGCTCACCCCAGCAGCCGGTTCGCCCCGGCGATCAATGCCGCGATCCCGGCCTCGTCGCCGGTGGCGCCCTCGCCATACGACCATGCCCGGCGCCAGTCGTTCGCACACAGCAGGAAGGTCGCGAAGGTGCCGTCGAGCTCGCGCTGATGCAGACGATCGATCTGGATCGGGACCCCGAGGTCGCCGAGGATCGAGGTCATGGCGCCCAGCGGCCCGGCCGCGGTCGCGCCGCACGACATGATCCGGTCGGCGACGGCGATCGTCGCCCGGCACTCGACCAGGTCGCCGCGGGTCGGGACGACCGACCACGAACCCAGGCGGACGGTGCCGGGTGCGGCGTACTCGTCGGTGAAGCGCTGCCAGCTCATGCCGCGGGCCTCGTCGCGGAGACCGGTCGGCAGCGGTCGGGCGAATCGGGTCATGAACGGGTCCTCGGATGCCGCGCGCTCGCCGTGCGCGAAGCCCCTCGTGAGTTCGTCACGAGAAGAGGATGCGGAAGGTAGTTGAAGCAGATGCATCGTGAAAACCGATTTCGGTCGAAGAACGGATGACCGACAGATGAGCGCAACCGACCCGCAGCGGGGGGTCGGTCAGATCAGACCCCGCTGCGGCGGGTTACGAGCACTCGATTGATGCACATGGTCCGACCAGGGTAGACCTGCCCGCGCCCGGCGTGCAAACGGTTTTCCGGGAGATCCCCGCCGGGCTACAGCAGGTCGAGGAGCTCGCGGGCCGCACCCGTCGGGTCGTCGGCGGCGGTGAGCGCGCGGACCACGACGATCCGCTGCGCGCCCCGGGCGACCACCTCGGGGACGCGTGCGGCGTCGATGCCGCCGATGGCGAACCACGGCTTCGGCGGCGAGGTGGCCGCGGTGCTGTTGACGAGGTCCGGTCCGGCTGCGGCGCGGCCCGGCTTGGTGGGCGTGGTCCAGCAGGGGCCGGTGCAGAAGTAGTCGACGTCCGGGTCCGCGGCGGCCGCGGCCGCCTGCTCCGGATCGTGCGTCGACGCGCCGATGATCACGTCCGGCCCGACGATGCGGCGCGCCGCCTCCGGGCTCAGGTCGCCCTGGCCGACGTGCAGGACGTCGGCGCCGGACAGCGCGGCGATGTCGGCGCGATCGTTCACCGCCAGCAGCGCTCCGTGGGCGTCGACGACCCGGCGGAGGTCGGCCAGGATCGCGAGTTCCTCACGCGCCTCGAGGACGCCGAAGCGCTCTTCCCCCGTCGAGCCCTTGTCCCGGAGCTGCACGATGCCGACCCCGCCGGCGAGCGCCGCGTCGACGAAGTCGAGCAGGTCGCCGCGCTCCCGCCGCGCATCCGTGCACAGATAGAGCCGGGCCGCGTCGAGGCGGCGGAGCCGGTCCGTGCGCGGCGCGGAGCCGGATGGGCGGGGCGCGGGGCCGGATGGGGTCGGGTCGTGTCCGAGGGGCGAGGTCACGGCGACCAGGTTAACGACGCACGCAGGGAGCGGGCGTATGGTGGTCGGCGAGAACACACGGGAGTCCGGGCGGCCGGGCTGAGAGTGCGGACCGATTCCGCTGACCGTCGAACCTGATCCGGGTCATTCCGGCGAAGGAAGGTGAAACTCGGCGTGAGCCAACGAGACAACCCCGGCGCGAGCCGGAACCCCGAGCATTCCCACGGCGGTGCCGTCGAGCACGGCGGTCGCTCGCTGACCGTCGTCGGCGGTGGCGTCATCGGTCTGACGTGCGCGCTCGCCGCAGCCGACGCCGGCCGGCGGGTGCGAGTCCTCGACGCCGGGCACGCCGAGCGCGCCTCGTGGGTCGCCGGCGGGATGCTCGGGTCGCTGGGCGAGGGCCAACCCGGTGAGCAGGAGGCGCTCGCCCTGTCCGTGGAATCGGTGCGACGGTGGCCGGACCTGGTGCGGCGACTCGACGAACCCGCCATCGTCACCGCCACCGATTCGCTGTTCGTCGCGGCCGGTGCCGCCGACGCCGAATACCTGCGCCACCTGGCCGATTTCGTGTGGGCGCAGCAACCCCGCACCGACGCGACGCTGCACGCGGTGACCGGCCGCGAGATCCGTGCGCTGGAGCCGGCCCTGTCCTCCCGGCTGGTCGGCGGATACCGCGCGGCGGGGGAGTGGTCGGTGGACAACCGGCTGCTGCTGTCCGCGCTGCGGAGGGCCGTCGGGTCCGCGGGGGTGGAGGTGGTGGACACCCGCGTCGGGTCGCTGGCCGACGTCCGTGCCGACCTCCGGCCGGGCGAACAGGTGCTCGTGGCAGCCGGACTCGGCACTCCCGCACTGATCCCCGGCATCCGGATGCATGCGGCGAAAGGCGAGATCCTGCGCCTGCGCCGCACTCGGCTCTCGGTCCCGCCGCCGACCCACGTCGTGCGTGCCCGCATCCACGGCCGGGCGGTCTATCTCGTCCCGCGTGCGGACGGGATCGTGGTCGGCGCAACGCAATACGAGACGGGCGACCTCGCCGACCGCACCCCGCAGGCGGGTGGGGTGGCCGATCTCCTGGCGGACGCGGTCGAGGTCATGCCGGGGCTGCGCACCTACGAACTCACCGAGGCCGCGGCCGGCCTGCGCCCCTGCACCGCCGACGGCCTGCCGATCATCGAACGGGTCGACGCAAACACAGTGGTCGCGACCGGGCACGGCCGCAACGGGATCGTGCTCGCCCCGCTGACCGCCCACCGGGTCGTGGCGATCCTGGAAGGAGAAGACCGATGACCATCACCGTGAACGGAGAACCCCTCGGAATCGAGGGCGAGGTGTCGGTGGCCGACGTCGTCACCCGACTCGGCCTCCCCGATCGGGGAATCGCGGTCGCCGTCGACGGTGCGGTGGTCCCGCGTGGGCTCTGGGGCGGCCACACCGTGACGTCGGGGGCGGTCGTCGAGATCGTGACGGCGGTGCAGGGTGGCTGAGCTCGAACACGATCCGCTGCGCATCGCCGGCCGGGAGTTCACCTCGCGGCTGATCACCGGCACCGGCGGCGCGACGAACCTCGCGACCCTGGAACGGGCCCTGATCGCCTCGGGCACCGAGCTCACCACCGTCGCCGTGCGGCGGGTCGATGCGGCCTCGGGCACCGGTGTCTTCGATCTGCTTCAGCGACTGGGGATCTCGGTGTTGCCCAACACCGCGGGGTGCCACACCACCGCCGAGGCCGTGCTCACCGCCCAGTTGGCGCGCGAGGCGTTCGAGACGAACTGGGTGAAGCTCGAGGTCGTCGCCGACGAGCGGACCCTCATGCCGGACGCGATCGAACTCGTCGACGCCGCGGCCGCACTGGTCGCCGACGGCTTCGTGGTGCTCGCCTACACCAACGACGACCCGGTGCTGGCCGCGCGGCTGGCCGACCTGGGCGTCGCCGCGGTGATGCCGCTCGGTGCCCCGATCGGCACCGGGCTGGGGATCCTGAACCCGCACAACATCGAGATGATCGTCGACCACTGCTCGACGGCGTACGACGAGCCGCTGCCGGTCATCCTCGACGCAGGCGTCGGCACCGCGAGCGATGCCGCACGTGCGATGGAACTGGGTTGTGATGCAGTCCTTCTCGCGACCGCGGTGACGCGGGCCGACAACCCCGAGCGGATGGCGTCGGCGATGCGCCACGCCGTGATCGCCGGGCGCCTGGCCGCCGGGGCGGGGCGGATACCCAAGCGTTTCTGGGCCAAGGCGTCGTCGCCGGGCCTCGACCGGCGTCAGGATGTAGAAAACGTGGACGCCAGGACCCGGTGAGTTCTACGAAATCGGTGGGGTGTCACCGCTCGAGACAGTCGATCACGTCCTCGTCGTCGACCTGTCCGAAGTCCTGGTAGTAACGGCCGACCGCCTCGAACGGTTTCGGTGTGGTGAGCACGACGACCTCGTCGACGCCGCGGTCGAGGAGTGGGCCGATCGCGTCCGACGGGGCGGTGGGCACCGCGACGACGACCTTCGACGCGCCGGCCCCGCTCACCGAGTCCACGGCGACCGCCATCGTGGAGCCCGTGGCCAGACCGTCGTCGACCAGGATCACCGGCCGCCCGGCGACGTCGATGCGCGCACGTCCGCCGCGGTACAGCGACTCCCGTTCCTGCAGCGTCCGGCGTTCGCGGGCGACGATCGCGTCGAACTGCTCCCGCGACACCCCGAGTCGGTTGGGCACGTCGTCGTTGACCACCAGGTGGTCGGCGGTGACGGCGCCCATCGCGAACTCCTCGTGACCCGGCGCACCGATCTTGCGGACGACCAGTGTCTCGAGGTCTCCGCCGATGGCGTCGGCGACCTCGCGCGCCACGGGCACGCCGCCGCGCGCCAGGCCGATCACCACCGGCCGCGTGGGTGCCAGGTCGGGACGCCGGGCCAGGACGGTGGCCACCCGGCCGCCGAGCCTGTGCCCGGCCGCCCGACGATCGGGGAACACCCGCGAGGACATCGCCGGCCTCAGAGGTTGACCGCGGGCCCGACCTTGAGGGAGAAGCTCGGCAGGTCGGCGAGGGACACAGTGGCCTCGTAGGTTCGGTCGTACCCGGTCGAGCAGATCCGCCAGCCGTCGGCGGTGCGCCGGTAGGTGTCGTCGTAGAACGCGGCACCGATCAGCATGAACGAGAACTCCGCGACGATGACCCGGTCCTGCAGATACCAACGGCCACGGGCGGTGTCGCCGGAGATCTCGATCTCGGGGTGGTCCACGCGGTGCTCGGTGATGACGGCGGGGCCGACGTTGGCGCGCATGTACCCGACGAGTTCCTCGCGGTTGGCGAAGGTGAGGCTCTCGCCGTAGTTGCCCGTCACGTCCTCGGTGAGCGTCGACTCGAACGTCGCCCAGTCCTTGGTGTCGAGGGCCCGCAGGTAGCGGTACTTGAGGTTCTCGATCTCGCGCAGGTCCGCGGCGAGGTCGCCGGCCGTGGTGGTGTCGATGGGCTGGTTCACTTGTTCCTCGTTCCCGGGAGCACTCCCGCGTCGATGACCGCCTTCACGATGGGGCGGGTGCGCTCGATCAGGTCCTCCGAACCCGCCCAGACCGATTCGCCCGCGGCGTCGGTGGTGGCCTCGATGTCGTCGTAGACCGCCGCCCCGTGTGCGGTGAGACGGTGGCCCTGCTCGTCGCGTTCGGCGAGCCCCGCCGCGACCAGTCGGTCGACGCTGTCCTCCCAGTCCTGTTCGGAGTACCCGCGGGTCAGCAGCACGACCCGCTTGCCCATGACCCGGCGGCTCACGGTCGGGTCGGGCAACTGCGCCTCGTGGAACACCGCGGCATCGAAGCCGTTGAGACCGTTGAGGACCAGCGCCGCGATGTGGTTGTCGCCGCGCCATTCCCGGAGCACCGCGATCGCCTGCCACAGTCGCAGGCGCGGGGTGTCCGGGGGCGGAACCGCCGCCCAGGCCGCCGCGAGGGTCCGGCCCGTCAGGGGCAGTCGGGCGGCCAGTTCGGTGTACTCGGATGCGAGTCCGTCGAGTAGCGCGTCGTCGAATGCGTCGCCGAGGATCTCCCGCAGCGAGTCGTCGAGCATCGCGTTGCGGCGCTCGTGGACCTTCTCCAGCCCGGCGTCGACCGCCGCGGCCCAGGACCTGGCGACGAGTTCGGGGTTGAAGTTGTAGAAGGTCGAGGTGACGACCTCGGGGGCGCACGGGCCCAGCGGCGCGGCCCGGGCGCCCACGTAGAAGGCGTGGCCGTCGAGACCCGTGTCCTTCTGCGCCGGACCGAGTCCCGGGTTGAAGTAGGCGAGGATGTGGAACGGCTCGAGCGTCTCGTAGGCGAGACGGGCGACGGATTCTGTGCCGGGTGACTCCGACCGGGGGGACGTCATCCCCCCACCTTCGCCAGCGGTGTGACGTGTGTCAACCACTTCGCGGTGTCGTGGCGGAGTGGAGCGATCGACCTACTGCCGCTCGGCGGCCCGGGACGGCGTCAGTTGTGCCGGCAGTCGCGGCTGCCGACCGAACGGTCGCCGGATTCGGTGTCGCGCGGGGAATCCGGAGCGATGCCGGTCGTATCGGTGTGCGGGGGCTCGGGCCGGAGACCGTCGGGCCCGAACTTCGCGTCGATCTCGCCGGAGGAGAAATCGGCACCGAGCGGCGCCGACCCGTCGCCCTCGCCGGTGGCGTCGTCGCCCGGCTCTTGCCGTCCGCGGCGCCACCCGCCCTTCATCGGCGGGGCCTCGCCCAGGTGGTCGGGGTCGACCGAGCCGTACCAGGCGACGAGGACCGCGCCCACCACGGCACCGACGAAGCCGAGCAAGGCCAGCCACCCGAGCCCGGGCTTGGCGGTGTCGCCGAGGAACATCACGCCGACGAGACTCGGGCCGGCGGTCTCGCCGACGACCAGGACGGCGGTCACGCCGTTCACCGCACCGAGCTGGAGAGCGACCGTCTGGACGTAGAACCCGACGGCGCCGGCCACCGCGATCGTCCACGCGGCGGGGTCGGTCAGCAGGTCGACGACGTTGAACGGCTCGAGGCCGTCGAGGATGCGGACCGCGATCGCGATGATGCCGAAGAGGAGTCCGGCCGACGCGCCGCCGACGATCGCGCCGGCGGCCGACCCCAGGTTGTAGACGCCGACGAGGGCGAGCGCGCAGAGGGCGACGGTCGCCACGAACAGACCCCAGTGGAAGGCGTACGACTCGTTGGCGCCGGTCTCGTGAGACGAGGCCATGCCCAGGAAACACAGGGACAGGACGACGAGCCAGATGGCGACCCATTCGCGGGTGTGCAGGGCGATGTTGAGGATGATCCCGCTGAGCAGCGCGGTGACCACCAGGTTGGCCGAGACGATGGTCTGGGAGAGGAAGAGCGGCAGGAAACGCGCAGCGAGGGCGCCGCCGGCGAAGCCGAAGACGACCATCGTCGTGCCGAGGATGAAGGCCGGGTCGACGAACGTCGACATCGTGGAGGAGACCGTCGGGGCACCGGTGTCGTTCTTGAAGTCCCTGCCCTGCTCGGCTGCGGCCGCGGCCACGCGGCGGGCACCGAGCGCACGCAGCACCGTCGACATCCCGTAGGCGACGGCGGCAAGGCATGCGGCGATCACGCCGACGACGAACAGTTGCATGCCTCCTCCAATTCGGGTCGGTCGGCCGCCCGCGGGTCATCCCGAGGACGGTTCCGGCCCGTTCACCTGCCAACCTCCTGCATTCGCGACCGTGAACGGGCGCAAAGGCCCGTTCAAGCGCAAACTAACAGGACGAACCCACGGTTCGATAGCGAATATTCCCCCAGCGTCGGAAATCGTTCAACATCGGGTCGGTGTTCTCGGGGAATGCCGGCTCGCGATACCTCGCCACTACACTGCTTCGGGTGGACAGCGCCGGAAGAGCCCATGTACTGATCACCTTCGCCCGATCGTTCCTCTCGCTGGAACTCGCGCGACTCATGGCCGCCGGCGGTCACCGGGTGACCGTGGTCGATTCGATCCCCATCGCGGTCAGTCGCTACTCCAATGCGGTGGACGAATTCCATCGCGTCCCGCCGCCGAAGTTCGAGCCGCTCGAATACTGTCAGGCCCTCGCGAAGATCGTCGCCGACAACGACATCGACATGGTGATCCCGGTGCACGAGGAAACCGACATCATCGCGATGCTCGCAGAGCTGTTCCCGCCGGAATGCCGGCTGTTCCTGTCCGATTTCGACCTCGAGAACCGGCTGCATCACAAATACGAGTTCCAGAAACTGCTCGTCGAATTGGGCATCCCCACCCGCAAGTTCGCGCGGGTGGCCGGTCCCGAGGACGCGGCCGGGCTCGACTTCGACAAGCCGTTCGCGCTCAAGCGCTGCTATTCGCGCGGGTCGCAGAAGGTCCACAAGGTGCAGCCCGGGGACCCGCTGACCTGGCTGGAGCACGACGAACTCAACCCCTGGGTCGCCCAGGAGTGGGTGTCGGGCGACAAGTACTGCACGTACTCGGTCTGCCACGAGGGGCGCGTCTACGCGCACGCGACCTATCCGGTCGACTACGCCATCGACGGCAGTTCGTGCCTCAACTTCCGTGCGGTCGAGCACCCGCGGATCCAGGCGTGGGTCGCCGACCTCGTCGAACGCGTCGGCTTCACCGGACAGATCGGTTTCGACTTCATCGAGGACGGGCCCGACAAGGACCTGTTCTGCATCGAATGCAACCCGCGCGCCACCAGCGGGATCATGATGTTCTCGCCCGGCGACGGCGTCGACCGCGCGTTCCTGGGCACCTCGGACCCCGATGTCGAGGTCATCACCCCGTCGCCGGACGTCGAGAAGATGATCGGCATCGGCATGCTGCTGTACGGGTGGCGGGCACCGTCCCGGCGTGGACGGTCGATGGCGCAGTTCGCCCGAGACTTCCGTCGCTCGGCCGACGTGATCACCCGGTCCGGCGACCAGAAGCCCGCGATCATGCTGCCGCTCGCCTACGCGAGCATCCTCCGCAGCTGTGCGAAGTATCGGGTCGGCCTGGCCGAGGGCTTCATGCACGACCACGAGTGGGACGGGCTGCGCATCAGCATCTGAGCGCGCCCGCATTGTCCCCCTTCTGCCGGACGCGGCGCTCGAGGGTCCGGGCGTAAACTGGATCCTCGGCACCACCCGCGGCGACGGGTCTCGCGAGCGGGCCGTGGTGCGGGGGAGCGAGCTCGAGGAGAGTCGTGATGAAGGCATCCAACATCAGGCGTCGGCTGACCGTCGGCGTGGCGACCGTGGCAGCGGTGTGCGGGCTGGGACTGGTCGGCGCACCCATGGCCTCGGCGGCACCGGTGGAGCCGACACCGGCATTCGGGTCGGTGTCGTTGTGCTTCGGCGTCCCGATCGGACCGGTGTCGGTGAGCGTCTGCATCTGAGTCCGACCTCGGGGGCCGTGCGGTCGCCGGACATGGCGGGCGCGTTGTTGTTCCGTGTCGATGAGGTGCCCACCCCGAGCGCGGTGAATCCGCCCGCGCGTACGATCTCCCGGTGATGTCGACGACCGACCGGATCGATGAGGGGACCGCTCCGCCGCGCTCCCGTGCAATTCTGGCCGCGCTCATCCTCGTGGCCGGCGTGGCCAACATCAACCTCGCCGTCGCGAACGTCGCGCTGCCGGACATCGGCAAGGATCTCGACGCCAGTTCGACGCAACTCAACCTGATCGCCGTCGGCTACTCCCTGGGGCTCGCGGCCTCCGTGCTGTATTTCGGCGCGCTCGGCGACCGCCACGGCCGCAAGCGCATGCTCGTCTTCGGCATGGCGCTGTCCATACCGGCATCGCTGGTGGCAGGTTTCGCGCCCGATGTCACGGTCCTCTTCGGTGCTCGCCTGGTCGGCGGCATCGCGGCGGGCCTGGCGTTCCCTACGACGCTCGCGGTGATCACCGCTTTGTGGTCGGGTCCCAAGCGGACCCGGGCGATCGCGGCGTGGTCGGCCTTCGGCGGGGCGATCTCCGCACTGGGGCCGGTGATGTCGGGTGGCCTGCTGGAGGTGTTCAGCTGGCATTCGGTGTTCTTGGTGACGCTGCCGCTCGCCGTCCTCGCGCTGGCCGCCGCATGGAGGCTGGTGCCCACCGACACCGGTGACGAGGCGGCGGTCGTCGACAACCTCGGCGGCGTCGTCTCGATCGTGATGGTCGGCGCCCTGGTCCTCGCGATCAACTTCGCACCCGACGGCGATCAGCGCCTGCAGGTCTACATCCTGGGCGCGATCGCGGTCGTCGCCGGTGCGGGGTTCGTGTGGCGGCAGCTGCACGTGCGGGTTCCGCTGTTCGATCTCCGGATCGCGGCGCGACGCACGTTCTGGGTCGCGGCGGTCGGTGGACTCATCGTCTTCGGCACGCTGATGGGCGCGATGTTCATCGGCCAGCAGTACATGCAGAACGTGCTCGGCTACTCCACGCTGGCGGCCGGCGCGACGATCCTGCCGGCGACGGCCGCGATGGTCGTCGTCGCCCCGCGGTCGGCGAGACTCGTGCAGAGCATGGGCTCGCGGTTCACGCTGCTGTCCGGGTACGCCTTCATCGTGGCCGGGATGGTGTTCGCGATGTTCGCCTGGGATGAGAACGCCCACTTCTGGCATGTCGCCGTCGTCTACGTGTTCGTCGGCATCGGTGTCGGCCTGGCCGGCACGCCGGCGTCACAGTCGCTGACCGGGTCGGTGCCGGTCCAGCGGGCGGGCATGGCGTCGAGCATGTCCGACCTGCAACGCGACCTCGGAGGTGCGATCCTCCAGTCCACGCTGGGCGCGATCCTCACCGCCGGTTACGCCAAGCAGCTCCACCAGAGCATCGAGGACTCGCCGCAGGCCGGGCAGGTGACGCAGCAGACCGAGAACGCGTTGACCAAGTCGTTCTCGAGCGCCGAGGTCCTCGCCGAGCGCTATCCGCAGTACGCCGACGAGATCATCTCCGCCGCACGCGATGCCTTCGTGCACGGCGACAAGGTCGCGTACGGAGCTGCGGCCGGGATCGTGCTCCTCGGCGCACTCATCGTGCTGGTCTTCTATCCCGACCACGAGGGCGAGAAGCGGGCGATGGCCGAGTTCGCGGCCAAACCCGATCTCTGACGCCTGCGCGACGGAGGGTGGCGCCGGTCACTTCCGCCGGACACCTCTTGACCGTGACCGCCGGTCCCTGTTTCCTTTTCTCCTATGCAGACCTACATAGGCGGGTCGGCTGGCGTCGAGGATGCGTCGACGGGAGGTCGGACATGCGGATGACCGCGCGGAAGATGCGAATCGGGATGAACCTCTGGCCGCCGTTTCTCGGTGCGGGGATCCGGGTCACCCACATCGCGGACGACTGGTCGTCGGCAACCGTGGCCCACCGCATCACCAGGTTCAACCGGAACTACTTCGGCACCGCGTTCGGCGGGACGCTCTCGGCCATGACCGATCCGTTCTTCGCGCTGCTGCTCATGCATCGACTGGGCGAGGGGTACGTCGTCTGGGATGCCGCCGGCGAGATCGACTACGTCAGCCCGGGCCGGGGCCGCGTCACCGCGACGATGACGATCGATCCGGCGGTCGTCGAACAGATCCGGGCCGACACCGCAGACGGTTCCAAGAGTCTCACGTGGTTCGAGACCGAGATCGTCGACGAGCGGGGCGTCGTCGTCGCGCGGGTGCGACGACAGGTGTACGCGCGCCGGCTTCGGGAGAGGTCCGCGGTCGCGGCCTGACCGGGTGACCGATGACGCCACCGCGGCGGGCCGTCGCCGGAACGTGCTCGCCCGCGGCCGGTTGGCCGAACCCGACACGAACCGGCGGATCAGCTCGCTTCGGGAGTGTCGAAGGCCGCGAGCAGCATTCGCGCGGCCGTCGCGATCAGTTCCCCGCGGTCGGTCTCCGGCGGCCGCAGCAGCGCTATGCGCAGGCACAGGCTCGCGGTCGCGCCCATCGTGAGGAACACGAGGTCGTCGATCGCCGCGTCGTCGAGGTCGGGTCGCAGCCGTGACGGAAGGACGCGGGCCAGCGGCAGCAGCGGCCGCTCGACCTCGGCCCAGGCCTCGCCGAATCCGATGTTCTGCAGTTCGAGTGCGGCCCGCAGGACCGCCGCGTGGGATTCGAAGGCCGACACGAGTGTGTCGACGACGGTGATCATCGCGTCGAGCGGTTCCCGGTCCATCGCACGACCGATACCGCCGGCGAGGGACGCGGTGATGTCGTGGACCGCGTTCAGGCGCAGCTCCTCGACGATCGCGTCCATGTCGGCGAAGTAGCGGTAGACGGTTCCGATGCTGACGTGGGCGGTGCGGGCGAGTTCGGCCGTCGTCGGCCTGCGCTCGGGGTGACGCTCGAGCAGCTGCAGCGTGGAAGTGAGCAGTCGTTGCCTCATCTCCCGCGCGCGCTGCTGTCGCGGGGACCTTCTGGCCTGTTGAGAAGGTCGTTTCGTGGGAGGTGAAGGGCTCACAGAAAGTGAATGGTAAGTGAGTTCGTCTCGTGTTCTGATGGTTTCATGGAACCGATCCCCACCGATCTCGTGAACGCCGACCTCGCGGTCGCGCGCTACGGAGAGGCGGGCCGGGTGTGGCTCGAGCAGATGTGGCTGGGCGACCCCCTGGCCGACGCGGTCGCCGGCGACACCCACCCCGGCGGGACATCCACCTCGCTGCTTCGGACGGCTCTCGAGCGCGGCATCGACGCACTCGACGACCCGACCGAGTCGATGCGGGACCTGTTCGCCTTCCTCGACGACGAACCCGAGTGGGTCGATCACGACCGCATGGCCCGCGCCGCCGACGCGCTGATCGTCAACACCGCGCCGCTGGGGATCGTGCTGGGCGCGGCGTCCCTGGTGCGCGGGGCGGGTAACACGATCGCGGCCAAGCCGCTCGCCGTCACCGGGCGATACGTGTCGCAACCGGCAGTTCGTTCGGTCGAGGTCGGCGAATGGCTGAGTCGGGTGATCACCCCGGGCGGGATGCGCCGCCGCGGTGGGGGATTCGCCTATACGGTGCGGGTCCGGATGATCCACGCCCACGTCCGGCAGATGCTGTGGAGGCGGGGCGACTGGGACGAGGAGGCCTGGGGGTGCCGATCCCGCAGCCCTACATGGCTTTCACGATGGCCGAGTTCGGGCACATCGCGATCGAGGCGATGCAGACGCTGGGGGTGCGGTTCACCGATCGGGAACTCGACGACATCTATCACCTGTGGCGCTACGTGGGTCACGTGATCGGCATGAGTCCCGAACTCAACCCCACGTGCGAGGCCGACCACGTCCGGATCGAGGAGCTGTATCGCCTGACCTCGCCGGGGCCCGGACCGGACGACCGGGACTTCGTCGTGGCGCTCACCGACGACTACCTGGTGCCCGAACTCGCGAATGTCCTTCCGGGGCCGCGGAAGTGGCGTCGCCGCATGGCGACCACCACGATGCACGGACTGCAGCGGGTCTTCATCGGGGACCATGACGCCGATGCGCTGGGCATTCCCGACGTGAAGATCAAGCATGTGCTGGCCCGTGTCGGACCGGCCCTGTCGCTGGCGAGCCGGGCGCAGCGCCTGGGCGGCGAGCGCCGCGCCCGCGCCCGGGTGGAGAGGGCCTACCGGGCGCGCGAGGCGGAGTTGGAGCGCATGCGAGCCGAGTACCGCCTCTCCGGCGACCTGGTCGACGCCGCGCCGGATGCCGCGAGATCGGGTCAGCCGGCGGCGGTTCAGTGACCATCAGCCCCCGAACCGATCTGCGGCGCTCACGTCCTCGGAGAGGCAGTAGCCGAGTGAGATCGGCTGGGCAAACGTCCACGTGATCTGGCCTGCCGTGCAGGTGATGGAGTCGTCGCCACGGT
>Ga0164243_10007079_pt1 | contig 16832 bp, 16 predicted proteins | sample OricompcompostOP_FD_108781 | JGI IMG/M metagenome (GOLD analysis project Ga0164243, IMG submission 108781) | Organic Plus compost microbial communities from Emeryville, California, USA - Original compost - Organic plus compost (OP) | ecosystem: Engineered > Solid waste > Mixed feedstock >... | reverse complement strand
CTCCGCGTCGTGGGTCGGCGTGTACGTGCTGAAGGGTGGCGAGCTGGTGCTCGGCCCGTTCCAGGGCAAGGTCGCGTGCGTGCGGATCGCGCTCGGGCGCGGCGTCTGCGGGACGGCCGCCGCCGAGAAGCGCACGGTGATCGTGACCGACGTCGAGCAGTTCCCCGGTCACATCGCGTGTGACGCCGGAAGCCGCAGCGAGATCGTCCTCCCGATCTTCCGCGGCGGGCGCGCCGGTCCCGACGGCGAGCTCGTCGCGGTGCTCGATCTCGACAGCTACGAGCTCGCGGCGTTCGACGAGGTCGACGCGCAGGGGCTCGCGCCGATCGCGGAGCTGCTCGGGACGCTCGCATGGTGATCCGGCGCTCGCTCGTGCTCGCGCTCACCGCGCTCGTCGCGGGCTGCCAGGGAGGGCGCGACGACGCCCCGGCGCGGCAGGGCTCGGCGACCGAGCGGGGCAGCGCGCTCGAGGGGAGCGCCGAGGTGCCGGTCGCGGAGGTCCCGCTGCCGCAGGAGGACGCGGGGCCTCGGCCCGAGGAGCCGGAGACGCCGGATCCCGGCAAGGTGATCTCCGAGCTCGGCGCGATCCCCGCGTGGCAGGCGGTGATCGATCGCTGGAAGTACCTCGCGCGCCGCAAGCAGCGTGGCGTCGTGTTCGGTCGTCTCGGCCCGCCGGTCGCGCCCGCGGGGGCCGCCTCGGCGAGCCCCGGCACCGACGCCGGCGCGCCGGTCGCGCCCGCGTCCCCGTACACCTGGCTCGTCGACGACACCGACGGCCACGGCTCGCTCGGGATCCGCGTGCGGCTGGATCGCTTCGCAGGCCAGGCGAAGGAGGGCGATCGCGTCGCGCTCGGCGGCGCGTGGACCCTCGACGAGGCGCGGCGCTGGTACTGGCGCGTCGACTCGCTCGTGCACGTGCCCGCCGCGCCACCGAGTGATCTTCCCGAGGCGCCCGCGCCGGTGCCGAGCCACGTCGTCGCCACCGGGCCCGCACCCGCCGACGCGGTGCCGATCAGCGCCGCGCGCGACAACGCGGTGGTGACGTTCCAGCTCGTCGGCCCGCCGCCGCGGGGCGAAGGGGATGGCTGGCCGATCGGCGACGGTCCGGGCAAGCCCGTCGTCGCGATCCTCCGGCTGCCAGGCGAGTGGCCGACCTACGGCGGTCAGGACATGCGCACGGCCGACGAGCGCTGGAAGCTCGAGCCGAAACGGACGTACTGGGTGCGCATCGGCAAGATCCGCCGCCGCGGCCCCGAGCAAACGGCGACGATGAACGCGCGCACGGCGCCCGTTCGCGTCCCGTGACGTCACGCGCGCGTCCGGGGCGACGAGGCGATCGTGCTTGCTGATGGTTTCTTTTCGGGTTAACTATCAACCCAAGATGAAACCAACTCCCAAGGGATGGCCCAGGCTCTCGACGGCGGTGTTCTACAAGGACGGCAGCAAGGCGATCGACTGGCTGTGCGAGGCGTTCGGCTTCGAGGTCCGGCTCAAGGTCGAGGGGGAGGGCGGACGGATCGAGCACTCCGAGCTCGTCTATGGCGAGGCCGTGATCATGGTCGGCGACGAGGGGGCGCAGAAGGCGAAGGGACGGCCGATGGTCAGCCCGGCCTCGGTCGGCGGCGCGAACACCCAGAACGTCATGCTCTACGTCGACGACGCGAACGCGCACTGCGAGCGCGCGCGCAAGGCCGGCGCGACGATCGCCTACGGCCCCGAGGTCAGCGACTACGGCGAGGACTACTGGGCGGATCGCAGCTACCTGGCCGTCGATCCCGAGGGCCACCGCTGGTGGTTCTGCGAGCGCGTGCGCGGGTGACGGCCCGATGACGAGCCTCGATGGAACGCTCGCGGCGCTCGCCGATCCCACGCGGCGCGGCGTCGTCGACCTGCTGCGCGAGAAGCCGCGGCGTGCGAGCGAGATCGCGGACGAGCTCGGGCTCACGCGCCCCGCGATGAGCCGTCATCTCCGCGTGCTGCGAACGAGCGGGCTCGTCGAGCCGGCGAGCGACGAGGCGGACGCGCGCGCGCGGATCTACCGGCTCCGGCAACCGCCGTTCACGCAGCTCCGGGCCTGGCTCGAGGACGTCGAGCGGTTCTGGACGTTCGAGCTCGCGGCGTTCAAGGCCCACGCCGAGCGCACGCGCGGCAAGCGCGGAGGTAGGACGTGATCGCGGGCGACAAGGTGCGCGTCCAGACGTTCGTCGCGGTGCCGATCCGCGATGCGTTCGACGTGTTCACGCTCGAGATCGACCAGTGGTGGCGGCGCGGTCGCGCGTACCGGATCGCCGGCAAGGAGCCGGGCGCGCTCCACCTCGAGCCGCGCCTCGGCGGCCGCGTGTTCGAGCAGTACAGCACGCGGCGCGGCGCGGCGGTCCACGAGATCGGGACGATCACCGCCTGGGAGCCGCCCGCGCACTTCGCGTTCGAGTGGCGCGGCGTGAACTTCCGCCCCGGCGAGACGACGCACGTCGCGGTGTGGTTCGAGCCGAGCGGCGACGGCACGCGCGTGACGCTCGAGCACCGCGGGTTCGCGGCGCTGCCCGACGATCACCCGGTGCGCCACGGCAAGCCCGTGGACGTGTTCATCCGCGACATGGGCATGTGGTGGGCGTCGCTGTTGACCAGCCTGCGCGAGCGCGCGGAGGACCGCGCGCGCCGCTAGCTCGATCGGCGTCGGCGGCGCCGCAGCACGAGCGCGCCGACGAGCAGCGCCATCGCGATCGGCGAGCCGGGTGTCGCCTGTGCGCCGCAGCAGCCGGTGCGGCGCTGGCCGCTCGTGGGGACCGCGCGCGCGCTGGTGCCGGCGGCGGACGCGGCGGTCTCGCTCACCGGATCGGCCGAGATCGCGCACTTCTCGTCGAGCACGACGATCGCGGGGCGCGCCGGGACGGTGCCGCCGGCGCGGACCTCGACCGCGCAGGCATCGCCGTCCCGGCGCGCGGTGATCGTCGCGGCGCCCGCCGCCGCGGGCCCGTCGAGGATCACGTGGGTGCCGGGTGGCGCGCGGTACGCGAGCGTGGGGGCAGGGCGCGTCGGCCAGACCACCGCCGCGGGGCGCGGGCTCGTGATCTGGACGCCGCGCCACGTCGGGCCCGACAGCGGCGTGCTGGGCGCGGACGTGCCGCGCGCGTCGAGCGCGGTGATCACGTGGACGGCGCGCGGCTCGGGGCCCTCGAGCTCGAGGCGGAGATCGGTCGCATCGAACCGCGCCGCGTCGCAGCGCCCCTTCGGCGTGCTGTCGTCGTAGCAGTTCGTGAGGCTCGTGCGCCCGATCTCCGGGTGTCCCGAGGTTCGCTCGAGGTTGGCGATCATCAGCTTCGACGAGCCCACGCGCTTGGTCGCGATCTCGTCGTCGAGCGTGAGCCCGCCGGGCACGCGGAACCGGAGGTGCATCGTGCGGTCCTTGCGACCGGTGCGCGCGCGATCGATCACCACGAGCGCGGTGTCGGTGCCGTCCTGCCCGGGCAGCAGCACGAAGTCGCGCTGCGCCGAGGGCACGTCGCTGGCGCGGTGCTGGAACCGGTATGCACCCGCGTAGTCGCAGCGCGCCGCCACGATCCCGGAGCGCGTCTGCAGCGCCCACTGCCAGCCGGGGCCCTCGCCCCAGAAGCCCTGGCTCGGCTTGTAGTCCGCCGGGAGGTGCGCCGAGACGACCGTCGGTGCGTTGCTCGTCAGGGTCGAGCGCGAGCCATACGGCGAGGGATCGACGATCAGATCGTCGGTGCCGCGTGACAGCACGAAGTTGCCGGCCTTCGGGTGACGGTGATCGATGTCCAGGCCGAGCATGCACTCCGCGACGAACCAGATCGCGCGGTCGTCCCAGCGCGTGCGCGCGAACAGCGTGCCGGTCGCGGGAGCCGCGTACCAGGTCGGCCACGTGCTGCGCGGCACGAGCTCGGGCTTGTCCCCGGGCGCCGCGAGCGCGGAGTAGAGGAGGTAGTCCTTGTCGGTGATCGCGAGGCGGACGAGCTCGCCCTTGGCCCACCGCTTCTCCTGCGCGGGCGCGTCGCCGAGCACGATCGACGCGAGCGTGAGGGCGTGGGGATCGATGTTCGGCGTCTCGACCTGGGTGTCCTGCGCGACGTGGACCTTGTTCGACGGCGACAGGCCGTACACGTGGCGGCGTAGCACCGCGGCGAGCCAGCGATCGACGCCGGGGACCTCGATCCCCGCGCGGCGGGCGATGCGCGACGCGATCGCGTAGTGCGCGACCGAGAGCGGCCCGTACTGCCAGCCCTCGGGCCAGTCGCCTCCGTCGAGGATCCCTCCCGGCGCGAGGGCCTTCACCATGTCCTTGCCCCACAGCTCGTCCGCGACGAACTTCCACAGCTCGGGGCCGCGCTCCTCGTCGGCCTCGCCGCCTTGCGCGACGGCGATCAGGGTCGCGGACGCGAGGAACCCGGCGTGATAGTTCGAGCCCGGATCCCGCGCGCGATATCCGTGCTCGCGATACCAGCGCAGCCACGCCGCCCAGCGCTGGCGCGCCTTCTGACGGAGCTCGGGAGTCATCCCCGGCGCGTCGTGGAGCCAGTCGTACGCGAGCGCGGTGTACGGGCCGAGGTTGCGGATCGCGTACCCGGAGTCGCGCTGCGCCGAGGTGTCGCCGCCCTGGCCGTCTCCGATCACGTCGCGATCGTCGAGCAGCGCGGTGAAGAACTTGATCGCGGTCGTGGCGTGCTGCGGGTTGTCCGTCGCGGCCCACGCGACGAGGCACGCCTGGAGCACGCGCGACCACTCCGCGCCCTGGTACACGGCGCGATCGTGCCGGTTCGTGCGCCCGGACTCGCACAGCGCGATCGACCCGCGGACGGGACCGCGGAGCGCCTGGGCCTGCGCCTGCCACGCCGAGCGCAGCTCGGGATCGAGGAGCATCCGCGGCCGCGGTCCGTTCGGCTCGGGTGGTGCGGCGACCGCAGGTGTCGAGGCGATCGTGACGAGTGCGAGAGCAAACGCGACGCGCCGCATAGGGCGCACCGTAGCGTCTGTCTCAGCGCGTGGCAGTGCGTCCCGTGATCGCCATCGCCTTGTCGATCAGTGAGACCATCTCACGGCGATCCGGATCGTCCCCGGCGGCCGCGCTCGCGAGGTCGCGGATCTGCGCGAGCGACCAGTGCTCCGAGTCCTCGCTGCCGCGCAGGACGTCCGCGAACGCCGCCGTCGCGAACGCGAACCGGAGATCCGCCGGCGCGTTCTCGAACGAGTGATGCGGCTCGCCGACCATCGGGAACGCGGCCTCGGTCGCCTGCTCGCCACGCGGTTCCTTGTGGCGAATCCGCACGGTGCCGAGCGACGCGTTCGCCCGCTTGCCGGTCGGGGTCAGCTCCAGCTCGTACAGCGCGGTGACCTGGTGGCCGGCGCCGATCTCGCCGGCGTCGACGCGATCGTCGCGGAAGTCGTTGTCGGCGATGTCACGGTTCTCGTAACCGACGAGGCGGTAGCGCGCCACGAGCTTCGGATCGAACTCGACCTGGAGCTTGACGTCCTTCGCGACGACCTCGAGCGTCGCGCCGAGCTGCTCGGAGAACACCTTCTTCGCGGCGGAGAGCGAGTCGATGTAGTAGTTGTTGCCGTTGCCCTTGTTGGCGAGCTGCTCCATCGTCGCGTCCTTGTAGTTGCCGGTCCCGAAGCCGATCGTCGACAGCGTCACGCCCTCCTTCACGCGGCCGGCGATGAGGCTCAGGATCTCCTCGTGCGTGTGCGGCCCGACGTTCGCGTCACCGTCGCTGAGCACGATCACGCGCGACACCGTGCCGGGGCGCAGCGTCTGCGCCGCCTGCTGGTACGCGAGGTCGATGCCCGACGCCATCCCCGTCGAGCCTCCCGCCTCGAGATCCTCGAGCGCCTCGAGGATGCGCTGGCGGTGCTCCATGCCGGTCGGCGGGAGCACGACGCGCGTCGAGCCGGCGTACGTGACGAGCGACACCGTGTCGCCGTCGATCAGGTTCTCGGTCAGGATCCGCAGCGCCTGTTTCGCGAGGCCGAGCCGGTCGGGCCCGCGCATCGAGCCGGAGACGTCGACGAGGAACACGAGGTTGGCGGGCTTGCGCTCGAACGCCGCCTTCGCCTTCGTCGCGACGCCGACGCGGAGGATGTGGCGCCCCGGGTGCAGCGGCGACGGTGCGGCGTCCATGACCACCGAGAACGGCGAGCCCGCGGCAGGCGCCGGGAACGCGTACGTGAAGTAGTTCACGAACTCCTCGACGCGTACGGCGGCGGGGGCGGGCAGGGCGCCCTCGACGAGCTTTCTCCGCGCGAGCGTGTACGAGGCGGTGTCGACGTCGGCGGCGAACGTCGAGAGTCGATCCTTCTCCGCCTCGACCCACGGGTTCGTACCCCAGTCCTTGTACTGCTCGCCGGAGTCGGAGTGTGCCGCCTGGGCGACGCCGGTGGCGAGCCGGGAGGGGGCGGCGGCCTTCTCCTCGACCGGGGGCGCTTCCCCCTCGGGTGGCGCGGCGGCGACATCGCTCGCCGTCATCGTGGTCGGGGTCGCGGGCTCCTGCCGCTCGACGCGCGACGCGTCCTTCTTGTTACAGGCGGGGACGAGCAGGGACGAGCACAGCAGCAGGGATGCCAGGGTCTTGCGCATCGAGATTCCTCCTGGGGCTCTCCTGACGCGCGAGCTCGCGGCGCGGTCTGCACGATCTCGTGAAGCTTTGTCCGCGCCTGGCGACAATCTCTCCGCGCGCCCGGACCGGCGTCAGCGCGCGACCGTCGCGGTCGGGCCGCGCAGCGCACGCGCCCGCTCGATCAGCGAGACCAGCTCCGCGCGATCGGGCAGGTCCTCGGCGGCGCCGCGCGCGACCTCGGCGATCTGCGCGAGCGACCAGCCCTTGGCCTCGTCGGCGCCGCGCAGCACGTCCGCGAACGCTGCGACCGCGAACGCGAACCGCAGGTCGGGGCTCGCGGCCTCGAACGACGGCGCGGGGGGGCTCGTCATCGGGAACGTCGACTCCACCGCGCGGTCACCGTCGGGTGCCTTGTGCCGGATCCTCACGATCCCGAGCGGCGCCGGGGCCTGCTGCGCGGCGGGCTGGAGCCGGACCTCGTACATCGCGGTGACCTGGTGCCCGGCGCCGATCTCGCCGGCGTCGACGCTGTCGTCGCGGAACTGGTGATCGGCGATGTCGCGGTTCTCGTAGCCGACGAGGCGGTACGCCGCGACGACCTCGGGATCGAACTCGACCTGGAGCTTGGCGTCCTTCGCGACGACCTCGAGCGTCGAGCCGAGCTGCTCGGCGAACACCTTCTTCGCGGCCGCGGGCGAGTCGATGTAGTAGTTGTTGCCGTTGCCCTTGTTGGCGAGCTGCTCCATGGCGTGGTCCTTGTAGTTGCCCATGCCGAAGCCGATCGTCGACAGCGTGACTCCCGCCTTCGCGCGGTCCGCGATGATGCGCAGCAGCTGGTCGTGACCCACCGCGCCGACGTTCGCGTCGCCGTCGGACAGCACGATCACGCGCGAGATCGCGCCGGGCAACAGGCCCTTCATCGCCTGCTCGTACGCGAGATCGAGGCCGGCGCCCATCGCCGTCGAGCCACCCGCGCTGAGGTCGTCGATCGCCGCGAGGATCTTGTCGCGGTGCTCCATGCCGGTCGGCGGCAGGACCACGCGCGTTCCACCCGCGTAGGTCACGAGCGAGACGCTGTCACGCGGGCCGAGGTTCTCGGTGAGCACCCGGAGCGCGTACTGCGCGAGCCCGAGCTTGTCGGGCGATGCCATCGAGCCGGAGACGTCGACGAGGAACACGAGGTTCGCGGGCTTGCGCTCGCTCGCCAGCTTCTCCTTCGTCGCGACCCCGACCCGCAGGATGTGCGTGTCCGGAGACAGCGGCGACGGCGCGGCGTCCATGACGACGGAGAACGGCGAGCCTGCCGCTGGAGGGGCGAACCGGTACCGGAAGTAGTTCACGAACTCCTCGACGCGAACCGACGCCGTCGGCGGCAGCGTGCCCTCGGTGAGCTTGCGGCGCGCGATCGTGTAGGACGCGGTGTCGACGTCGGCCGCGAACGTCGACAGGCGATCTTTCGAGGCATCGACCCACGGGTTCTTCCCCCAGTCCTTGTAGTCCTCGCTCCCGGTGGTCTCCGCGGCCATCACCGCCTGGGGGGCGGGAAGGCCGGGCGCGGGCGAGTACGGCGCGTACATGGAGCTCCTGGAGCTGGTGCCACAGGCGGTGATCAGGACGAGCGCGAGCGAATGGACGAGACGCATGGTGGTCCTCCGGCAGGGGCGGCCACTCGCGCCCATCAGGGCGCCGGACCGCGCGTGATGCCGAAACAACGCCAGCTCCCCGCACCCCTTACAGGCGGAGGGTCACGCGCGCGCGAATTCCTCGCAGGCAGTCGCGCTCGTTCAGCCGAACCGGCCGGTGATGTAGTTCTCCGTCCGCTCGTCGCTCGGGTTCGAGAAGATCTTCGCGGTCAGGTCGTACTCGACGAGCACGCCGCAGCGCTGATCGTTGCTGGCGTCGACGTCGGCGGTGAAGAACGCCGTGCGATCGGAGACCCGCGCGGCCTGCTGCATGTTGTGCGTGACGATCACGATCGTGTAGCGATCGCGGAGCTGCCGCATGAGCTCCTCGATGCGCGCCGTCGCGATCGGATCGAGCGCGCTGCACGGCTCGTCCATCAGCACGACCTCGGGCTCGACCGCGATCGTGCGCGCGATGCACAGGCGCTGCTGCTGGCCGCCGGACATGCCGAGCGCGGAGTAGCGCAGCCGGTCCTTCACCTCGTCCCACAGCGCGGCCGCGCGCAGCGACCTCTCGACGATCATGTCGAGATCGGCCTTGTTCGTCGTGCCGTTGACGCGTGGGCCGAACGCGATGTTGTCGTAGATGCTCTTCGGGAACGGGTTCGGCTTCTGGAACACCATCCCGATCCGCCGCCGGACCTCGGTCGCCGACACGTCGGGCCCGTAGAGATCGACGCCGTGGTAGGAGATCTTGCCGCCGACCTTCGCGCCGGGGATCACGTCGTGCATGCGGTTGAACGCGCGCAGCATCGTCGTCTTGCCGCAGCCCGACGGGCCGATGAACGCCGTGATCTGGTTCGTGTGGATCTTCATGCTCACACCGCGCACCGCGCGGAACGAGCCGTAGGAGACCTCCGCGTTCTCCACGTCGAACACGACCGGCGTCTCCAGCCCGGCGGCCGGGCGCCGCTCGTCGAGGTGGAGCCGCGTGCCCGCGGGGCCCGCGGGGGCGGGATCGAGCGGGGCGATGGATGCGGCGGCGTGCATGGGGACCTCCTCTGACATGACTAGCGTTCGAGCGCGAACCGCGCCGTGAGCTTGCGAGCGATGAACGTGACGACGAACGCGAGCAGCATCAGCGTCAGCGCTGCGCCCCACGCGCGGTCCTGGGCGGCGACGAACGACGACGTGGCGTTGCCGAAGATCTGGACCGAGAGCGCCGTGTTGGCCTCGGCGAACAGGTTCGGGTTGTAGGCGGTCGCCGCGCCGATCGCGAACAACAGCGGCGCGGTCTCGCCGGCCGCGCGCGCGATCGCGAGCAGAGATCCCGACACGATGCCGGGCAGGGCCGCCGGCAGGACGACCGTCAGGATCGTGCGGCTCTTCGACGTGCCGAGCGCGTACGCGGCCTCGCGCAGGGTCGCCGGCACCAGCCGGAGCATCTGCTCCGTCGAGCCGATCACCACGGGGAGCATGAGGCAGGCGAGCGCGAGCGCGCCGCCGAACGCCGAGTAGCCGAACCGGAGCGTCCACGTGAGGTACACGAACAGGCCCATCACGATCGACGGCACGCCGGTCATCACCGTGGTCATGAACCGGACGAGCCGCGCGAACCGCGACGTCTGACCGTACTCGTGCAGGTAGATCGCGCCGAGGACGCCGAGCGGCACGGCGATCAACGTGGCGCCCCCGGTGACGAGCAGCGTGCCCAGGATCGCGGGGCCCATGCCCGGGCCCTTGCGCCGCGATACGACCGGGATCTCGGCGGTGAAGAACTCGGGGAACGCATCGGTCACGACGCCGATGCCGCGCGTGACCACGGACCACACCACCGCGAGGAGCGGGATCGCGATCGCGACGACGGCGAGGATCATCGCCGCGGTGGCGAGGTGGCTCTTCGCCGCGCGCCACGACGGCTGGGCGCGCAGCCCGTGCAGATCGAGGGGGCCTGGCGCGCTCACGACTTCCCCCGGCTACGCGCCATCGAGCGCTGCACGATCGCGGTCGCGATCAGGTTGACGACGATCGTCAGCAGGAACAGCGCGACCGCGAGCGCGATCAGCGCCGACCTGTGCATGTGATCGGCCTCGCCCCACTCGTTCGCGATCACGGCCGGCATCGAGTTGCCGGGCGCGAACGGATCGAGCGTGATCTGTCCGAGCGCGGAGCCGATCACGAGCGCCGCGGCGATCGTCTCGCCCATCGCGCGCCCGAGGCCGAGCATCACCGCACCGACGAGGCCGCCCTTGCTGTGCGGCAACACCGCCGCGCGGATCATCTCCCAGCGCGTGGCACCGAGCGCCAGCGCGGCCTCCTTCTCGGCGGCGGGCGTCGTCTCCATCACCTCGCGCGCGAGCGACGTGATGATCGGCGTGATCATGATGCCGAGGATGATCCCGGCGGTCAGGAACGAGCGTCCGAGCCCGAAGTGCTGCGACAGCACGAGCACGCCCCACAGGCCGAACACCACGGACGGCACGACCGCGAGCAGGTCGAGCAGGTAGATCATCGGCTTCTTCAGCCAGCGCGGCGCGACCTGCGTGACGAACAGCGCCACGCCGAGGCTGACCGGCACCGAGATCGCGAGCGCGATCGCGGCGGTGTAGAGGGTGCCGAACAGGAACGGCAGCGCACCGAACTTCTCGTGGGGCGGCGACCACCGCTTCGAGGTGAAGAAGTCGAGCCCCATCTCGGCCAGCACCGGGCGGGCCCGGTCGGCCATGACGAGGGCGATCATCCCGAGGATCAGCAGCACCAGCGCGGCGGCGCCGATCGCGATCCCGCGGAACGCGCGATCCGCGTGGGCTTGCGGTCCGCGGAGGACACCACCTGGGAGCTCGTCCGGCATGGCTCAGGGGACCTGGACGTTCTGGATCTGCGCGAGCGCCTTGTCCTGCAGGCTCTTCGGGATCGGCGCGAAGTCGACCTCCTCGAGGAGCGCCTGTCCGTCGGTGACCATGAACTCGAAGTACGCCTTCACGGCGGCGCCTTTCGCCGTGCCCGGCTGCTTCGCGTACAGCATGCACCAGCTCTGCGCGGTGATCGGGTACGCGTTCGGCGCGCTCGAGTTCAGCGCGCTGAAGATCAGGTCGTCCTGGACCGCGATACCTTCGCCCGCTGCGCTCGTCGCCTCGAGCGTCGGCTCGACGTAGTTGCCGGCCGCGTTCTTGATCGCCGCGTAGCGCAGGCCCGACGCCTTCGCGTCGGAGAGGTCCACGTACCCGATCGCGCCCGGCGTGGACTTCACGATCTGAGCGACGCCGCTGTTGCCGTTGCCGGCCTGCGTGTCGGCCGGCCACTCGACCGTCGCGCCGGCGTTCAGCTTCCACGCGCCCGGCGCGGCGAGCTGGAGATAGCGCGTGAAGTTCTCGGTCGTGCCCGAGCCGTCGGAGCGGCGGGCGACGACGATACCGGTCGCGGGGAGGGGCACGCCGGGGTTGTCGGCGGCGATCGCCGGATCGTCCCACCGCGTGATCTCGCGCTGGAAGATCCGGGCGAGCACCTCGGGGGACAGCTGGAGCTTGTCGACGCCCTTCAGGTTGTAGGTGACGGTGATCGCGCCGAGGACGTTCGGGACGTAGTACATCTCGCCGCCCCGGAGTGACGCGAGGTCCGCGGCCTTGTACGGCGCGTCGGTGCACGCGAAGTCGACCACGAGGTCCGCGAAGTCCTGCCGACCTTTCCCCGACCCACCGGCGCCGTAGTTGATGCGGATGTTCGGGTGCTTCTTCGTGAACGCTTCGATCGCGACTTCCTGGAACGCTTGCTGGAACGTCGCTCCGCTCGCGTTCAGCGTGACCTCTTCGCCGACGGCTCCGCTCCCACCGCTCTGCTTCCTGCAGCCGGAGGGAGCCACGAGGAGCAAGGTGAGCGCACCGAACACCAGGGGCTTCGTCATTTGCACGCACCGTAGTAAGCGCGCGTGACACGGGCGGGGATGGAATGTGACGGGACGGTGACCGCTCGGGCTCGGCGCTGGCACGCACCGTAACCGCCCGATTCTGGCCAGGTTCTCAGCTGGCGAGAGGTGGAATCGGCCGGTGCCGCACGTCCGTCGCGCGCACGATGTACACGACCTCCTCCGCGAGGTTCTTCACGTGATCGCCGATGCGCTCGAGGTACCGGCACACGGAGGTCAGTGGCAGCACGCGCGTGACGGTCCCCGGGTCCTTCGCGACGTGCTCGAGCAGCTCGGCGAACAGCGACGCGTTGAGCTCGTCGATCCGGGCGTCCGCCGCGATCACCGCGGTCGCCGCATCGGCGTCTCGCTTGACGAACGCATCGAGCACGGCGCGCAGGTTCTTCTGAGCCATGCCGGCGAGCCGGCCGAGGTCGACGCTCGGCTCGAGCACCGGTAGCTGGTTCAGCTCGAGCGCGCGCTTGGCGATCCCCGCCGCGAGATCGCCGATGCGCTCGACGTCGATCACGAACTTCAGCGCCATCGTGATGAAGCGGAGGTCCGAGGCGACGGGCTGCCGGGTGGCGAGGATCTGCAGCGCGAGCTCGTCGATCTCGTTCTCGTCGCGATCGATCGCCTGGTCCGCCGCGATGACCTGACGTGCGAGCTCGTCGTCCCGCTCGACCAGCGCCTTCATCGCGAGCGCGATCTGCTCCTCCGCCCGAGCGCCCATCGTCGCGAGGCGCTCGCGCAACGTGCGTAGCTCGTGCTCGAACTCCTTGCTGGTGTGAGAGGTCATCCCGGGCTCCTCGGCAGCCTCAACCAGAAGATAGTACCGCGGGGTGTGTTGGGTTCCACACCGACCGAGCCGCCCATGCGCTCGACGAGGTGCTTGACGATCGAGAGCCCGAGGCCCGTGCCCCCCGCGTCGCGGGACCGGCTCGAGTCCGCCCGGTAGAACCGCTCGAACACGCGCGCGCGGTGCTTCTCGGGGATCCCCGCACCGTCGTCGCGGACCTCGATGCGGATCATCTCGCCCTCGTCGCGTGACGCGACCTCCACCGTGCCGTCGGCCTGCGCGTACTTGATCGCGTTGTCGACCAGGTTCGTGCAGATCTGCTCGAGCGCCCGCGGATCGGCGAGGACCGAGAGATCGTCGGGGATGGCGTTCTCGACGGTCACGCCGCGCGAGCTCGCGAGGATCTCGACGAGCTCGATCGTCCGCGTCACCGTCGCGCGCACCGGCACCGGCGCGATGTCGAGCCGGAAGTGACCGGCCTCGAGGCGCGACAGGTCGAGGAGATCGCCGACGAGCGCCGCGAGCCGCTCCGCGTTGCGGTGCAGCGCCTGGAGCAGCTTCGGCGCGATCGCCGGATCGTCCTTGGCGCCGGCGAGCAGCGTCTCGGCGTTCGCCCGGATCACGGCGACCGGCGTGCGGAGCTCGTGCGAGACGTTGGCGACGAAGTCGCGGCGCACGGTCTCGAGGCGGCGCATCGCGGTGACGTCCTCGAGCAGCAGCACGCGGCCCTCTCCCTCGCCACCCCACTTGTGCGCGGTCCGGATCAGCACGCGCGGTCCGTTCGGCAGCTGGACCTCGGCCTGCCCGGCCTCGCTGCTGCGGATCAGCTCGAACGCCTCGGGCACGCGCATGAACTCGACGAGCGGTTCGCCGACGGGCGTGCTCGCGACGCGGAGCATCTTGCGCGCGGCCGCGTTCAACAGCTCGATCCGGTGCTCCGCGTCGACGGCGATCACGCCCTGGTTCAGCCCCTCGGCGACCGCGGCGAGCAAGGCCTTCTCGTGCGCGAGCGCCTCGTGGCTGCGCGCCGCGTCCTCGGCGAGGAAGTTGACCCACTCGCCGAGCTCGCGGACCTCGTCGCCCTTGGGCGCCGTGGTGTCCACCGGGACCCGGCGCGCCGGATCCCTCGCGATGTTGTGCGTGGTGTCGACGAGCTCGCGGATGTACGAGCGCGCGAGCGCGAGCGCGATCCACGCGGAGAACAGCGAGATGCCGAACACACCGGCGATCACGAACAGGAGCTCGCCGGCGGGATCCCACGTGAACCCGTCGGCGCGGAGCACCCCACGATACGTGATGGCAGCGAGCAGCGAGAGCGCGGCAGCCAGCAGGAGCAGGCGGGACCGCACTCGGACGATCAAGGCGTGTCCTCTTCTGGCTGGTCCTTGAAGCGGTAGCCCACCCCGCGCAGCGTCTCGATGTAGACCCCGGCGTCCCCGAGCTTCTCTCGCAGCCGCTTGACGTGAGTGTCGACCGTGCGGGTCGTGACGTCGGCCTCGATGCCCCAGACGTCCGCGAGCAGCGCGTCGCGGGTCTGCACGCGCCCGCGCCGCGACACGAACGCGTGCAGGAGCCGGAACTCGAGCGCCGTCAGGCCGATCTCGGCGTCGTCGACCCACGCGCGGTGCGCGTCGCGATCGATCTTGAGCCGGCCGAACTTGATGACCGACGGCTCGCCCTCGACGCGGTGGACGCGCCGGAGCAGCGCGCGCGCCCGGAGGACGAGCTCGCGGACGCTGAACGGCTTGACGAGGTAATCATCGGCGCCGACCTCGAAGCCGACGACACGATCGATCTCCTCGCCCTTCGCCGTGCACATGATGACGGGGATGTCGCGCGTGCGCTCTTGCTCGCGCAGGCGACGGCAGATCTCGGTCCCCGACAGGTCGGGCAGCATCAGGTCGAGCACGATCAGATCCGGCAGTGGATCGGCCTGCGCGCTGGCGAGGCCCTGGCGCCCGCTGTGGGCGAGCCGGACCTGGAACCCTTCGGAGCGCAGGTTGTACTCGACCGTGGTGGCGAGGTCGACCTCGTCCTCGATGACCAGCACGAGCATGTCCGAGCCATACCATGCGGTCTGTGACGGCGCTGTGACGGCCCGGGGAAGCCGCGGAAACGCGCGCGAGATCCCGCGGAGTGCCGCATGCGGCGGCGCCCGTAGCGACCGCGATCAGGCGCGCGGCAGCACGATCTGCGGCTCGTCGGGGTGCGGGCGGTACAGCAGCACGATGTTGCCGAGCACCTGCGCCAGCTCGCTGCCGGTCCGCCGCGCGAGCTCCTCCGCGGCCTCGTGGCGATCGAGGCCGGCGCCTTCTCCGACCTTCACCTTCACGAGCTCGTGATCCGTGAGCGCGCGATCGACCGCGGCCACCAGGCCGTCGTCGAGGCCGTCCTTGCCGACCTGGACCACGACGGTGAGCTTGTGGCCGAGGGCGCGGAGGTGACGTCGTTGCTTGCCGGTCAACACCGCGGGGTTTGTACCAGAGTCGGGCGGACGTGCCGCTACCGCCGCCGGCGAATCACGAGCCCGAGCAGGCCGAGCGCGAGGAGGAGCCCCGGGGACCCGCCGCCGGCCGCGCAGCCGCCCGTGATCTCGGAATCGGCGAACCCGCCGCCGGTCCCGCCGGTGCTCGGGTCGCCCCCCGACGGCGGAGTCGGCGTGGGCGCGCCCTGCTGGACGAGCACCGTGATCTCCTCGGTCTCTACCACGTTGACCCCGTCGCTGATCTCGAGCTTGAGCCGGCGCGGGCCCTCCGCCATCGCGGTCGAGGTCACGAACTGGAACGGCCCGCTGCCGCTGATCGTGTCCGACAGCACGCCGTCGACGTAGAGCGCGGCGCTCGCCACCATCACGTTGTCGCTCGCGGACGCGTACACGGTGAACCCGGGCGGCACCGTCGCGTTCGGCGCGGGCGACACGATCGAGCCCGACGGCGGCACCGTATCGTTGTTCTTGCGGCCCAGGCGCTCGGTCAGCAGCGCGACCGAGTTCTGGTTCGGGCGGCACGTCGAGCCGTTGATGCCACACGGCCGCGCGACGCTCTCGCCGCACGCCGCCGTCTGGTTCTGGAACGAGCGGTTGCCGTCGTAGTTCAGGTACGTCATCGGATCCGAGGCGAGCAGCTCGTGGTCGAGGCCGTAGCTGTGGGCGACCTCCTGCGCCATGATCTCGCAGATCAGGCGCGGGTCCGGCGGCAGCACCGCCGTGAACGTGAAGACGATCGAGTTCTCGATGATCGAGCAGTTCGTCGTGAACGGCGACACGCCGGCGACGTTGTTGTCGAGGCCGAGCTGCGTCGGCGAGCCGCCGAACACCGCCTCGATGTGGGGTACGTTGCCCGGATCGTTCTCGACGATTTGCACGTCGAACGGCGCGAACAGCTCGCGCATGCAGTCCACCGTGCTCGCCCACACCGCCGGGCTCGCGTTCCACGCCGGGATCGCCGTCTGCTGCGTCGCGATCGTCGACCGGTTCGTGCGGGCGTCGTTGTTGCCGGGCGTCAGCGTGACGCCGTTCTTGTTGAGGTAGATGATGCGGCTCTGCGCGATGGCGATCGCGCCGGGCTCGCTGACCACCGGCTCGCCCGGCGGCAGCACCTGCCGCGCGAACACGAGGTCGTCGAGCGTCGCCGGCCCCGCGACGATGTCGCCGATCGCGGCGGCCCCCGGCACCTTCGTCGCCCGCGGCGACGCGTCCACCAGCGCGGGGAGCACGAGGTAGGCGCAGGCCGCGATCGTGGTGAGGCGCATGGCGTGCGCGAGTTCCACGCGGCGTGCCACGTAGGTCACCTGACCTCAGTAACAGCGAACCCGAATCATGTCGATGGGTTAGGTGCCGTGTTCGCTCCTTGCACAGGCCCCTGCGCTGGGGCTCGATTCAGTCCCGCGGGTAGTCGGGCCCCCAGGCGCCGCGGCGCCCGCCGTCACGCTCCTGCACCGGT
>Ga0164243_10007078_pt1 | contig 16833 bp, 11 predicted proteins | sample OricompcompostOP_FD_108781 | JGI IMG/M metagenome (GOLD analysis project Ga0164243, IMG submission 108781) | Organic Plus compost microbial communities from Emeryville, California, USA - Original compost - Organic plus compost (OP) | ecosystem: Engineered > Solid waste > Mixed feedstock >... | reverse complement strand
TGAGCGCCTCCCAGGCCATGCCGCCGGTGAGGGCGCCGTCGCCGATGACCGCGACGACGTGGCTGTCGTCCCGCTTCATCAGCTGGTTGGCCTTGGCGATGCCGTCGGCCCAGCCGAGCACCGTGGAGGCGTGGCTGTTCTCGATGACGTCGTGCTCGGACTCCGCCTGCGAGGGGTAGCCGGACAGGCCGCCCTTCATCTTCAGCCGGGAGAAGTCCTGCCGGCCGGTCAGCAGCTTGTGCACGTACGACTGGTGGCCGGTGTCCCAGAGGACCTTGTCCTTCGGGGACTCGAAGACCCGGTGCAGGGCGATGGTGAGCTCCACCACACCGAGGTTGGGGCCGAGGTGGCCGCCGGTCTTGGAGACCGCGTCGACGAGGAAGGTCCGGATCTCCCCGGCCAGCTGGTCGAGCTCCTCGAGGGTGAGCCGGTCCAGATCGCGCGGTCCCCTGATGCGGGTCAGCAGCGGCACCCGTGCCTCCTTGCAGTAGAGCTGATCGAGCTGTTGCCGGGCGGGTCGAGTCTAATCTTCCGCTCAACCGATCGTTCCCGGGGCAGTGCGTCGTACATCACCCGTTCGGCCAGTACCCCCGTAAGACGCACCTGTGCCCGGCACCGAGAAGGCACCGGGCACAGGTCACCCCTCAAGGGGCGCGGGACCGTATCGATGTGCGGCTCCGCCGCGCGGGCTCGACCAGCCGAGACGGTCCCGCAGCCGAACGACTAGGCCTAGGCCCGCCCCGCGGTCTTCTGCGTCTTCCGGGTGACGGCGTCGATGACGACCGTCGCCAGCAGAACACCACCGGTGATCATGTACTGCACCGGAGAGGCGATACCCTCCAGCGCCAGTCCGTACTGGATGGACACGATCACCATCACACCCAGCAGCGCGTCCCACGTACGCCCACGGCCGCCGAACAGCGACGTACCACCGATCACCGCGGCCGCGATGACGTTCATCAGGAACTCACCGGTACCGGCGCCCTGGTTCGCGGAGGCGATCTTCGACGCCACGAACAGACCGCCCATCGCGGCGAACGTACCGGCGATCGCGAAGACCGAGATCCGGATCAGTTCGACGTTGATACCCGCACGGCGGGACGCCTCGACGCTGCCGCCGAGCGCGAACACCTTGCGGCCGTAGGAGGTGCGGCGCAGCACGAAGTCCGTGAGGACCAGGAAGGCCAGGAAGATCACCACGGCCAGCGGCAGGCCCTTGTACTGGTTGAACACGATCGCGACGGCGAAGGCCAGGATCGCGAGCAGCGCCGTGCGGACGATGATCTCGTTCAGCGGGCGCGAGGGCACCCCGGCGGCCTCACGGCGGCGGTTGTCGAAGAACGAGGCGAGGAAGTACGCCACGGTCGCGAACAGCGCCAGACCGTACGCGGCGGCCACGTCGCTGAAGTAGTAGCTGGTCAGCTTGACGACCAGGCCCTCGGAGTCCAGGTTGATGGTGCCGTTGTCACCGAGGATCTGGAGCATGAAGCCCTGCCAGAACAGCAGGCCGGCCAGGGTGACGGCGAAGGCGGGCACGCCGATCCGGGCGAAGATGAAGCCGTGGATCGCGCCGGCGACCGTGCCGGTGAGGATCGCCAGCACGAGGGCGAGTATCTCGTTCATGCCGTGCGTGATGTTCAGCACGGCGAACGTGGCGCCCGCGACACCGCTGACGGAGCCGACCGACAGGTCGATCTCGCCGAGCAGCAGGACGAAGACGATGCCGACGGCGATCATGCCGGTGCCGACCATCGCGACGGACATGTCGGAGAAGTTGCCGGCGGTGAGGAAGTTGCCGTTCAGGCTGGTGAAGATGGCCCAGATGACCAGGAGGCCGACCACCACGGGGATGGAGCCGAGGTCACCCGCCTTCATCTTCCGCTTGAACTCGTTCCAGTAGCCCAGCAGGCCCTGCTCGCGCACCAGCAGCCGGGGGTCGACCGCGGTGACCGCCTTGGCGGCCGCGTCCGGGTTCGCCACGGAGTGTTCCTCGGCGGTGGGGGTGGAGGTCTTCTCGGTGCTCACTTCTTGATCTCCCCATTGGTGCGCGCCGCACGACGGGTCACGGCGTTGTCCGTGGCGCCCGTGATGGCGGAGATGATTTCTTCCTGCGAGGTCGACTTGACCTCGAAGACGCCGTTGTTGCGCCCGAGGCGCAGGACGGCGACCTTGTCCGCCACGGCCTTCACGTCCGCCATGTTGTGGCTGATGAGGATGACCGCGTGGCCGCGCTCGCGCAGCCGCTCGACCAGGTCGAGGACCTGCGCGGTCTGCTCGACACCGAGGGCCGCGGTGGGCTCGTCCAGGATGACCAGCTTGGGCTCGCCGAGCATGGACCGGGCGATGGCGACCACCTGGCGCTGGCCACCGGACAGCGAGGCGATCGGGATACGGACGCTGGGGATGCGGATCGACAGGGTGTCGAGGAGCTCGCGGGAGCGGCGCTCCATCTCCACCTCGTCCAGGACGCCGCGCCTGCGCAGCTCCCGGCCCAGGTAGAGGTTGCCGACGACGTCGATGTTGTCGCACAGCGCGAGGTCCTGGTACACCGTCGCGATGCCCAGGTTCTGGGCGTCGTGCGGCTTGTTGATCTGTACGGCCTTGCCGTCCCACTCGATGACGCCCTCATCGATGGGATGCACGCCGGCGATCGTCTTGACCAGCGTGGACTTTCCGGCGCCGTTGTCGCCCACCAGGGCGACCACTTCACCGGCGTGGACCTCAAGCTCGACGTCGGTGAGCGCCTGGACGGCACCGAACCGCTTGGAGACCCCGCGCAACGCCAGCACGGGCGTAGCGGACACGTGAACCATCTCCTTCGCCGCCTGACCCGGCGGGAGGTTGTGCAAGGGATTGGGGGGGTTGTTCCGTCCGGCGCCCCGCGTAGCTTGCGGGGCTGGTGTGTGCGGGGCGCCGGCGGAAGCGCTGGGCAGTCGTCCCGTCGGGGGAGTCCGGGTCTGCGGACTCCCCTCGGTCACGGGATGCGGGACTGCTTACTTGAGGCCGATCTTGTCGCAGGCGGCCTTGTACTTGCCCGTGCAGATCTCCTGGACGGTGTAGATGCCGTCCTTGATCACGGTGTCGTTGATGTTGTCCTTGGTCAGCGAGACGACCGGGACGATCACCGACGGGATCCCCTTGTCGGTGGGGCTGTCGACCTTGTCCTTGGCGATGGAGTCCAGCGACTTGCCCTGGGCCAGCGCGACGGCCATCTCCGCGGCGACGTTCGCCTCCTGCGGGTACGGCTTGTAGACGGACATGTACTGCTCACCGGTCACGATGCGCTGCACGCCCGCGAGTTCGGCGTCCTGGCCGGTGACCGGGATGTTCTTCAGGCCGGCGGCCTTGAGGGCGGTGATGATGCCGCCCGCCATGCCGTCATTGGCGGAGTAGACGCCGACGATCTTGTCCTTGCCGAGGGCGGAGATGGCGCCCTCCATGTTGGCGTTGGCGTTCTCGGGCTTCCACTCCTTGGTGTCGTACTCGCGCCCGATCTTGACCTTGCCGTCGAGGACGGAGTGCGCGCCCTCCTTGAACATGGCGGCGTTCGGGTCGGTGGAGGAGCCGTTCATCATGACGATCTGGCCGCTCTTGGCCTTCGCGCCCAGCGCCTGCAGCAGGGCCTCGCCCTGCGTCTTGCCGACGGTCACGTTGTCGAACGACGTGTAGGCGTCGATCGGGCCCTCGGCGAGGCGGTCGTAGGCCACGACCGGGATGCCGGCGTCCTTGGCCTTCTTCACGGAGCCGGCGATGGCCTTGGAGTCCACCGCGTCCACGATGAGCACGTCGACCTTGTTGGTCACCATCGTGTCGACCTGCTGGTTCTGCAGGCTGGCGTCCTGCTTGGCGTTGGCGTAGACGACCTCGCCCTTGTTGTTCGTGAGCTCCTTGACCTTCTTCTCGATCAAGGGCTTGTCGAGCTTCTCGTACCGCGCGGTCTGGTTCTCCGGCAGGAGCAGACCGACCTTGATGTTGTCGCCCTTGGCGGCGGAGTCGCCCGAGTCGCTCTTGTCGCCGGACTCGGCGGCGCTGCCACAGGCGGCGAGCGAGACGGCCATCGCACCGGCGGCGATGGCGAAGGCAGCACGACGCATACGCGTGTTCACTTCTACAAACCTCCCTGACGAGGCCGCGTCGTTGCGGCCGAGGTGGCTGGAAGTCAACTCGGCCGCACGTGCGACGTCAAGAAGTAAATCCTTAACGAGATGGCAACGGTGCCATCCGTTCTCTAAGTGAAGGCAGGGGCGGACACGGCGAGGGACCCCGTCGCCGTGCCGTCCAGAAGGGTCGAATCGCCCATCTCGCTCAGCGCCAGCGCGAGGGCGCCGAGCACCTCCGCACGGCCGCCAAGTGCCCCTGGAAGCACCGACAGTTGGCGCGCGGCACTGGGGATGGCATAGCGTCCCACGGACTCCCTTATGGGGCCCAGGACCAGCTCCCCGGCCTCCGCGAGATCGCCGCCGAGCACGACCCGGCTCGGGTTCAGGAGGTTGCACAGATTGGCTACACCGCTGCCGATGTGGCGGCCCACGTCGGCGACGACTCGGCGGCATCCCGGATCGCCGTCCCTGGCCATCCGTACGACGCCCTCCATGGTCAGATCCGTGCCGTGACTGGGCTGGAGCAGCGGCAGCACGTAGCGGGCGGCCGTGAAGGTCTCCAGGCAGCCGCGGTTGCCGCAGCGGCAGACCGGGCCGGACTCGTCCAGGGTGATGTGCCCGATCTCGCCCGCCGTGCCGCCGGGACCCCGGTAGATCTTCCCGCTGATCACCAGGCCCGCGCCGACACCGCTGGCGACCTTGATGTACGCCAGGTCGCGCACGCCCCGGCCGCTCCCCCAGACCATCTCGCCGAGGGCGCCCAGGTTGGCGTCGTTGTCCACGTGCACCGGCACGCCGAGCCGCCCCCGCAGCTCCTCGGCGGGACGGGTGCCGGACCAGCCGGGCAGGATCGCGGTGGAGCCGAGGGTGCCGGACTCCACGTCGATCGGTCCGGGCACGCCGAGACCGACGCCGGCGACCTTGGACCGGTCCACGCCGGTGGCCTCGATCAGGCGGTTGACCAGCTGTTCCGCCCGGTCGAAGCCCTGCGTCGAGGAGGCGTCCACGTCCAGCGGTTCGGACTCCTCCGCGAGCACCTGGTGGGCGAGGTTGCCCACCGCGACCCGTAGGTGGGTATGCCCGAAGTCGACCCCGATCACGATGCCGGCGTCCCCGCTCAGCGATACGCTGCGGGCCCGGCGTCCCCCCGCCGACGTGGGGGTCACCTCGACCGTGCCGCCGTCCTTCAGCTCCCGGACGATGTTGGAGACCGTGGCCGCGGACAGGCCGGTCGTCCTCGCGATCTCCGCCTGGGTCAGGGAGCCCGCCAGACGTACCGCTCGGACGACCCGCTCCAGGTTGGCTCGGTGCAGCGACGACTGCGACCCCGGAGTCTCCATTGACTCTCACCCTCATCCCTGGCCCGCGTCACCCAGGGGGCGACGAAGGCCTTGTACAAGTTATGAACTCCAAAGTCCGCTGAATCGCACGGTGACGTCAAGACCTTGACAGAAATCGGTTCCTGGCCGTGTCCGTCCGACTACCGTTGGTGCGCCGCAGGGGTCCGGCCCCGGAGAGCTGTCTCTCCGGGGCCGGACCCCTGCGTACGACGGGTGGAGCGGCGGCGGGCGTCAGCGGAAGGTGCCCTGCGACACCGAGCCGGCGATCCGCCGCTGGAAGACGCAGTACACGATCAGTACGGGCACCACGGTGATCACGATCGCCGCGAACAGCGCGCCGTAGTCGATGTCGTAGACCTGGGAGGACGCGTAGGCGGCCATGCCCTGCGTGAGGACCCACTTGTCCTGGTCGGTGTTGAGCGCCACCGGCAGCAGGAACTGGTTCCACAGGCCCAGGAAGTTGAAGATCGCCACCGCCGCCATGCCCGGACGGGCCATCGGCAGCATCACCTGGAAGAACGCCCGCCAGTCCCCGGCGCCGTCGATCAGCGCGGCCTCGTACACGTCGTGCGGCAGCGACCGGAAGAACGCGTAGAGGAAGAACATCGTGAACGGCAGCGCGAACGCGACATAGGTGAGGATCAGCCCGAGACGCGTGTTCAGCAGCCCGAAGTTCTGCAACTGGAAGAAGAGCGGAACGATCGCCAGAAAGACCGGGAAAGTCAGTCCCGCGAGCATGACGTAGTAGATCAGCCGGCGGCCGGGGAACTCGAACCGGGCGAGAATGTAGGCGCACATCGCACCGAGCAGCATCACCAGGATCAGTGCCGAGACCACGACGATCACGGAATTCAGGAAGTACTTCCCGATGCTCGCGTCGGTCCACGCGTTCGCGTAATTCTCGATCCGCCAGTGATCGGGGAGCGAGAACGGCGACGAAAGGATCTCGCCGGTCGATTTGAACGACGACATCAGCACCCAGAGCATGGGCACGATCACGATCACGGACCACAGGATCAGCAGGGCGTGCGAGATCGCCGCGAATCTGCGGTCGCCGCCCGCGGCGACACGCGTCAGCTTCCGGTCCTTCGCCGGTTCACGGTCACTGGCCGTCTTCCGGTCGGCGGCGACGACGCTCACCCGGCACCTCCCTTGGCTGCGGCACGCCGAGCTCTCGCCCCAGGTGCTTTCCTCTTGCTCTCGCCCTCGCCGCCGCCCGTGAGGCGGTTGACGAGGAACACCAGCGCCGCGAACACCAGGGTGACGACGGCGAGGACGACGCCCATCGCGGTGGCGTAGCCGAACTGCTGCTTGGCGAAGGCGACGTTGAACAGACGCTGGCTGATCGTCAGGGTCGAGTTGTCCGGGCCGCCGTTCGGCACCATCGCCTGGACGTAGACGAACGCGTCGAGGGCGGCGATGCCCAGGTAGATGTAGGCCGTCTGCACGCTGTCCCGGATCGCCGGCAGGGTGATCGAGACCGTCGTGCGCAGCCGGCCGGCCCCGTCGATCCTCGCTGCCTCGTACAGCTCGGCGGGGACGCCCTTGATCGCGGCGATGAAGAGCACCGCGTAGAACCCGACGAGGCCCCAGACGATGACGAACATGACGGACGGCATTGCCGTCGCCTTCTCGCCCAGCCACGCGAACGTGTCGAACCGGTCGAGGCCGAGGCCCGTGAGGACGCCGTTGAGCAGCCCGGCGTTGGGGTCGTACATCTGCGCCCAGATCAGACCGACGATGATCGCCGGCACGACGTAGGGGAAGAACGAGACGATCCGGTAGAACGACGCTCCCCGGATCCCTCGGACGGGGCCCTTGCTGGGCCCGCCCAGGGTGATGGCCACGGCGACCCCGAGGGCGAGCGTCAGCGTCACCAGCGGCACGAAGACCGCGAGGAGTGCGACGTTGCGCAGCGCCTTCAGGAAGACGTCGTCCTGGAACATCTTCGTGAAGTTGTCGAAGCCGACGAAGTTGTAGTCCGGGCTGAAGCCACGCCAGTCGGTCATCCCCCAGAAGATCGCCTCGCCGAACGGGATCAGGACGAAGATCACGAAGATGGCCAGCGGGACACCGAGGAACGCGAGGAAGAACGTCACCCGGTCGAAGGTGAGTTTGCGGCGCCGTGGCCGCCCGCCGCGAGCGGCCGGCTTCGGCCGGCGGCTCGCGGTCTTGGCAATGGGGGTCGTGTCCTTCATCGCGGTGCTAGCTGACCTTGACCTTGTCGACGGAGTCGTCCTCCCGGACCTTGTCGGAGATCTTCTGCAGGGCCGAGGTCAGCCCCTTGCCGTCGATGTCGCCGGCGAGGAACGAGTTGAACGGCACCAACTGGTCGGTGTTCAGACCGTAGGTCTCGACGAACATGTAGTTGAAGATGTTGGTGCCCGCGGCCTCCAGCATCTTCGTCTGCGTGACGAGCGCCGTCGATCCGTAACCGTCGGCGGGCACGGTGCCCTTGACGATGGTCGGGGCCAGCTTCGTCCTGGAGAAGTTGGCGGCCGCCTTCTCCGACAGCATCGCCCGCAGCACCTCCTTGCCGCCGGCCGGGTTCTTGCCCTGCCTGGGCACGATGAACGGCTCGCCGGCGGCCGCGCGGAGCGACTCGTAGGGCAGCGTCGGCTTGTCGGTGAGCGTCATCGACGGGAAGCCGGTCATCTGGAAGTCGGCCTTGGTGGCCTTCTTCATCTCGTTCTCGATCCAGCCGCCGGACGGGTAGAGCAGCGCCTTCTGGTCGTTGCTCCAGATCGCCTGCGCCTTCTGGAACTGGGTGCCGGAGCCGCCGGGGACGAACATCTTCTGCTTGACCATGGTCTCCATGACCTTGATGACGCCCTGGACGGCCGGGTGCGACCAACAGCCCTTCTCCAGGTTCTCCAGGGCGAGCCGGACCTCGTCGCCGCCCTCCTTGATCGCCGAGTCGATCAGGAGCGTGCGGTAGTAGGTCGCCGCCTCCTTGCCGTGGACGAAGAGGTACTTGCCCTTCTTCTTCGCCTGCTGGCCCAGGTCGAGCGCCTCGTCCCAGGTCTTCGGCGGGGTCCAGCCGTTCTCCTCGAAGAGCGACTTCGAGTACCAGACGCCGTACACGGTCATCACGTAGTTGAGCGCGACGAACTTGTCCCGGAACGTGCCGGGGGCCTTGACGCCGGGGTAGACGATGTCGGCGATCTTCTTGCCCTCGTAGGTGTTGGCCTCGAAGAGGTCGTCGAGCTCCTCCAGCTGGTCGAGGATGCCGAGGAAGCCGATCTGGTCCTCACCGGAGTTGTCGATGAGGTCCGGCGGGTTGCCGCCGACGAAGCGGGGCTGGAGCTGGGGGGCGATGTCGACGACCGGCTCGACCTTGACCTTGAGGCCCTTGACCTGACCGCCGAGCACCTGGTTGGTGTAGTCGACGTAGTCGGTGCCGTAGCCGCCGTCGAAGATGGCCGCCTCGACCGTGGAGTTGGCGGCGACGCCGAACGGATTGGTGGCGCTCTTCTCGCCCTTCGGCCCGCTGTCGCCGTCGCCGTCCTTGCCGGAGGGAGAGCTGCACGCGACCGCGAAGGAGCCCACCGCCGCGGTGGCGATGGCCCCGCGCAGGAGCGTCCGCCTGTCAAGAGATCCGGCACGAATGGTCATCTCTGCATCCTCACTGATCGGTTGGATCGGTACGGGTGTGCTGCGTGTGCGCCCGCCGTGGCCGGACCGTGGTGCGCCGGCCGTACGTGGGGCGTTGTCGCCGTCGTCTCGGAGCCTCGGTGCGGCGCCGGTGATCAGCTGAGCGATGCCGGCACAACGGTCGCCGGGGCCGGAGCGGCTGTCGCGCTCCGGCTGACCGGATCGCGGTGGCCCACGCCGGTGGTGGATCCCATGCTCAAGTCCTCGCCTTCTCCAGGACTCAGGCGGTGAACCGGATCTTTCCCGGCACCGCGTTCGGGTCAAGCTGGGTCGTGCAGGAAATGCGGCTGGTACTGGTCGGGTGCGGTGAAGATTGCCCCGGAGTGCCGACAGGTATAGTCCACTTCACGCCGACGGAGCAAGATCGAATGCAAGGTTCCCCATACGTCTTTTCCGAGTTGAGACCTCGCGGAAATAAGAGCCTCGGGCACCTTACGCAACGGAAAAGTCCCCGCCATCGCTTGCGAATGCCACAATCAACCCCTTGACATCACACGCCACTTGACCCACTACTGGTCCTTGCGCACTGCAATTGACAACGTTGTCCAGCGCAGGAAGGGTGCTCGCGCATGCAACAGAGGGTTCGGCACAGATGGGGAACGGCGGTCGTCGCGACGACCGCCTTCGCTTTGGCCGCGGGCTCGCAGGGCGTCGCCGTGGCGCTCCCCGAGGCGCCGCCGAGGACCGACCGGGAGTTCTCCTCGTCGTTCGAGTCCGGGGACCCCGCCCCGGACTGGCTGAACACCGTGGAGACCACGCGCGGCGGCGGCAAGCGCGCCTCCGGCGTGAACGGCGGGTACAGCGCCGGAATCCCCGGCAATGTCACCGACCATGTGACGGAGGTCCGCGCGAGCGCGGAGAACACCGACGGCCGGGAGGTGAAGGAGCACCTCGTCGACAGCCTGTCCAGCACCAAGTGGCTGGCGTTCGAGCCCACCGCCTGGGTGGAGTTCGACTTCGACGCGCCGGTCGAGGTGCAGCGGTATGCGCTCACCTCCGCCAACGACCACGACGAGCGGGACCCGCGCGACTGGGTCCTCAAGGGCTCCGCCGACGGCGAGGACTGGACGACCCTCGACACCCGCGCGGGTGAGACGTTCGAGGAGCGCTTCCAGACCAAGACGTACGCGCTGGAGAAGTCCGTCGTCGGTGAGTACCGGCACTTCCGGCTGGAGATCACCAAGAACGGCAGCGGCAACATAGTGCAGCTCGCCGATGTGCAGTTCGCGGCCGGCGGCGAGGACCAGCCGGTGCCCGAGGACATGCTGTCGCTGGTGGACCGCGGCCCGACCGGCTCCCCGACCGCCAAGGCGCGGGCGGGCTTCACCGGTGTGCGGGCGCTGCGTTACGCGGGCCGGCATCTCGCCGACGGGCGGGCGTACTCGTACAACAAGGTGTTCGACGTCCATGTGAAGGTCGAGCGGGACACCCAGCTGTCCTACCGGGTCTTCCCGTCGATGGCGGACGGCGACCTCGACTACGACGCCACGAACGTCGCCGTCGACCTCGCCTTCACCGACGGCACCTATCTGAGCGACCTGCGCGCCACCGACCAGCACGGCTTCCCGCTCACCCCGCGCGGGCAGGGCGAGTCGAAGGTGCTGTACGTCAACCAGTGGAACAACGTGGTCTCCCGGATCGGCTCGGTGGCCCGCGGCAAGACCGTGGACCGGATCCTGGTGGCGTACGACTCCCCCAAGGGCCCGGCGAAGTTCCGCGGCTGGCTGGACGACGTGGCCCTGAAGGAGGTGCGGCCCGAGCCGCCGAAGGCGCATCTGTCGGACTATGCGGTGACCACCCGCGGCACCAACTCCAGCGGCAGCTTCTCGCGCGGCAACACCTTCCCGGCGACGGCGGTGCCGCACGGTTTCAACTTCTGGACCCCGGTGACCAACGCCGGTTCCAAGAGCTGGCTGTACGAGTACGCGGCGGGCAACAACGACGACAACCTGCCGACGGTCCAGGCGTTCAGCGCGAGCCACGAGCCGAGCCCGTGGATGGGCGACCGGCAGACCTTCCAGGTGATGCCGTCGGCCGCCGAGGGCACCCCGGAGACCGGCCGTGACGCGCGCGAGCTGGCCTTCCGGCACGAGAACGAGACCGCCAGGCCGTACTACTACGGGGTCCGGTTCGAGAACGGCGTGAAGGCCGAGATGGCGCCGACGGACCACGCGGCGATGATGCGCTTCACCTTCCCCGGTGACGACGCGAGCGTGATCTTCGACAACGTCACCGACGAGGCGGGGCTGACGCTGGACAAGGAGGGCTCCTCCTTCACCGCCTTCTCGGACGTCAAGTCCGGTCTGTCCACCGGCGCGACCCGCCTGTTCGTCTACGGCGAGTTCGACAGGAAGGTCACCGGCGGCGACTCCGAGGGCGAGCGCGGCCATCTGAGCTTCGACGCGGGCAAGGACCGCACGGTCACCCTGCGCCTGGCCACCTCGCTGATCAGCGTGGACCAGGCGAAGGACAACCTGCGCCAGGAGATCGGCCGCAAGACCTCGTTCGACGACGTCAAGCGGGACGCACGGAAGCAGTGGGACCGCATCCTCGGCAAGGTCGAGGTCGAGGGCGCCACGACGGACCAGCTGACCACGCTCTACTCCAGCCTGTACCGGCTGTACCTGTACCCGAACTCGGGCTTCGAGAAGGTCGACGGGACGTACAAGTACGCCTCGCCGTTCTCGCGGATGCCGGAGCCGGACACGCCGGCCCACACGGGCGCGAAGATCGTGGACGGCAAGGTGTACGTCAACAACGGCTTCTGGGACACCTACCGGACGACCTGGCCGGCGTACTCCTTCCTCACGCCCACCAAGGCAGGTGAGCTGGTCGACGGGTTCGTGCAGCACTACAAGGACGGCGGCTGGACCTCCCGCTGGTCCTCCCCCGGCTACGCGGACCTGATGACGGGCACCTCCTCGGACGTCGCCTTCGCGGACGCCTACGTCAAGGGCGTCGACACCTTCGACGCGAAGGCCGCGTACGACGCGGCGCTGAAGAACGCCACCGTGGTGCCCCCGTCGTCCGGTGTGGGCCGCAAGGGCATGGCGACCTCGCCGTTCCTCGGCTACACCAGCACCGAGACCCACGAGGGCCTGTCCTGGGCCCTGGAGGGCTACCTCAACGACTACGGCATCGCCAAGATGGGCGAGGCGCTCTACAGGAAGACCGGCGACAAGCGCTACCAGGAGGAGTCGGCGTACTTCCTGAACCGGGCGCAGGACTACGTCAACCTGTTCGACCCCGAGGCCGGCTTCTTCCAGGGCCGTGACCTCAAGGGCGACTGGCGGGTGAAGTCCTCCGCGTACGACCCCCGGGTGTGGGGCTACGACTACACGGAGACCAACGGCTGGGGCTACGCGTTCACCGCCGCACAGGACAGCCGGGGCCTCGCCAACCTGTACGGCGGGCGCAAGGGCCTCGCCGACAAGCTGGACGAGTACCTCTCCACGCCCGAGACGGCCTCCCCGGACCTCAAGGGCTCCTACGGCGGCGTCATCCACGAGATGATCGAGGCGCGCGACGTCCGCATGGGCATGTACGGCCACTCCAACCAGGTGGCCCACCACGCCCTGTACATGTACGACGCGGCCGGGCAGCCCTGGAAGACGCAGGCGAACGTGCGCGAGGTGCTGTCCCGCCTGTACACGGGCAGCGAGATCGGGCAGGGCTACCACGGCGACGAGGACAACGGCGAGCAGTCCGCCTGGTACCTGTTCTCCTCGCTCGGCTTCTACCCGCTGGTGATGGGCAGCGGCGAGTACGCCATCGGCTCCCCGCTGTTCACCAAGGTCACCGTGCACCTGGAGAACGGCCGCGACCTGGTCGTCAAGGCGCCGAAGAACAGCGCGAAGAACGTGTACGTGCAGGGCCTGAAGGTCAACGGCAAGAAGTGGAACTCCACGGCGCTGCCGCACTCGGCGATCGCCAAGGGGGGCGTGCTCGAGTTCGACATGGGTCCGCGCCCGTCGGCGTGGGGCACCGGCAAGAACGCCGCGCCGGTGTCGATCACCCAGGACGACGAGGTGCCCGCCCCGCGCGAGGACGCGGTGAAGGGCGAGGGCCCGCTGTTCGACAACACCTCGGAGACCAGCGGTGCGGTGACCGAGGTCGAGCTGCCCGTGGAGAAGGCCGCCACGGCGGTGCAGTACACGCTGACCTCCGCTCAGGCCGCCAAGGCGCCCACCGGCTGGGTGCTCCAGGGCTCCGCGGACGGGAAGACGTGGCAGGACGTGGACCGGCGGGCGGACGAGTCCTTCCGCTGGGACAGGCAGACCCGCGTCTTCTCGGTGGCGAAGCCTCAGCCGTACACGCACTACCGGCTGGTGCTGACCGGTGAGGCGACGCTGGCGGAGGTGGAGCTGCTGAGCTGACCGACGCTCGCCTGGCGGGTCCGGACCTGGTCCGGGCCCGCCTTTCCGTGCCCGCCCTTTCCGTGGCCGCCCTTTCCGTGGCCGCGGGGGGATTTCGCGATCACCACGGGTACCTCCGTAGCCCCCTGTGCACGAGAATGGAGCCATGACGGACTCGGGGGACTTCGACGCCGCCTGGCTGCCCGACGCCGCGTTCCGCGCGGTCGGCGCCCGCCGTTCACTCGTCCGGGGCGGCCCCGATCCGCTGAAGGACACGGTGCGCGCCGAACTCGTCGGCGTCTGCGCCCGGTTCGGCGGCGAGGTGGTGCGGGACGGGGACGCGGCGGAGTTGGTCCTCGACCTGACCGGCGAGGACCCGTCCGACGAGGGCTACACGCTCGAGCGCCGTGACGGGGTCACGACGGTGACCGCGTCCGGCGGGCGGGGGCTGCTGTACGGGCTGTTCCACGTGGTGCGGCTCGGCGAGGGCGCCTTCGCCGGGGACCTGGCGTCGCGCACGCACCGCCCGGCCCTCGCCACGCGCATGCTGGACCACTGGGACAACGTGGCCGTGCACCCGGTGATGGGCCAGGTGGAGCGCGGTTACGCGGGCGGCTCCCTGTTCTGGGCGGACGGCGAGGCACGCGGCGACCTGAACCGGGTCCGGGCGTACGGGAGGCTGCTGGCCGCGTGCGGGATCAACGCCGTCGCCGTCAACAACGTCAACGTGCACGCCACGGAGGCGCGGCTGCTGACCGACCGGATCGGGGACGTGGCCGCGATCGCCGGCGCTCTGCGGCCGTACGGCGTCCGCACGCACCTCTCGGTGAGCTTCGCCGCGCCGATCCTGCTGGGCGGGCTGCCCACCGCCGACCCGCTGGACCCGGCCGTGCGCGCCTGGTGGGCTGCGACGACCGCCCGCGTGTACGAGGCCGTCCCCGACTTCGGCGGGTACGTCGTGAAGGCCGACTCCGAAGGCCAGCCGGGCCCCTTCGCCTACGGCCGCTCGCACGCCGACGGCGCGAACATGCTCGCGGCCGCGCTGGAGCCGCACGGCGGCACGGTGCACTGGCGGGCGTTCGTCTACGACCACCGCCAGGACTGGCGGGACCGCTCGACCGACCGGGCGCGGGCCGCGTACGACCACTTCACGCCGCTGGACGGGGAGTTCGCGGACAACGCGGTGCTCCAGGTGAAGCACGGGCCGATGGACTTCCAGGTGCGTGAGCCGGTCTCGCCGCTGATCGGCGCGATGCCGGACACCCGGCTCGCGGTGGAGCTCCAGGTCACGCAGGAGTACACCGGGCAGCAGAAGCACGCGTGCTGGCTGGGCCCGATGTGGAGCGAGGTGCTGCGGTTCCGCCCGGACGGGGAGGTGCCCGCGGGGCGGCTCGCGGACGGTCTGGTCGCGGTGTCCAACGCCGGCGACGACCGCTTCTGGACCGGGCACCCCCTCGCCCAGGCGAACCTGTACACCTTCGGACGGCTGGCGTGGGACCCGGCGGCGGACCCGCGGTCCGTCCTCGACGAGTGGATCGCGCTGACGCACCCTGGCAGCCCCGGCCGGCTGGCCGAGGGGCTGCACGCGGTCCTGGACGGCTCCTGGGGGACGTACGAGAAGTACACGGCGCCGCTCGGGGTGGGCTTCATGGTGCAGCCGGGCCATCACTACGGGCCGAGCGTGGACGGCTACGAGTACAGCCCCTGGGGCACCTACCACTTCGCCGACCGGGACGGCGTCGGCGTCGACCGCTCCGTGGCGACCGGCACCGGCTACGCGGGCCAGTACGCCGAGCCGTGGGCGAAGCTCTACGAGTCCCCCGGCACCTGCCCCGACGAGCTGCTGCTGTTCTTCCACCACGTCCCGTACGGCCATGTGCTGCACAGCGGGAAGACGGTGATCCAGCACATCTACGACACCCATTTCGAGGGCGTGGAGGAGGCCGAGGAGGCCCGCCGGGTGTGGGCGGGCCTCGCGGACCTGGTGGAGCCGGAGCGGCACGCGCGGGTGGCGGAGCGGTTCGAGGAGCAGCTGCGCAGTGCGCGGGAGTGGCGGGACCAGATCAACAGCTACTTCCTGCGCAAGTCCGGGGTGCCGGACGCGCACGGGCGCACGATCCACTGAGCGCCCGCGCGGCCTCAGGCCGTGAAGTGGTCCCGGGTCTCCTCGACCACCGGGCGGCCGGCGTGCAGCAGCGACAGCAGCAGCGGCGCGGCGAACAGGGCGGGCAGGGCCTCCGTGAGCAGGGCGGTGGCGGCAGCCGTGAGGATCAGCAGGGACAGGGCGCCCAGGGTGGAACGCGGCTGCTTCGCCAGGAAGTACACGGCGAGGCGAGCGGTGTCCCGGGCGCGGAAGGTGAACAGGGCGGTCAGCACCAGCGCGTGGGCGCCCCACAGCAGGCTTCCCACGCCGATCACGGCGAGCAGGAACGCCCACCAGCCGGGCAGTCCGGTCGCCGGGAAGTGGGTGAGGGTGAACGCGATCACCGTGAGCCAGCCGAGCAGCGGCGCCCACAGCTTCAGCGCGGGCACGGCGTTCATGCGCCAGCCGCGCAGGAAGGCGCTCGACGGGCGGAGTTCGGTGAGGTCGCCGCCGCGGTGGTGCAGGGCGTAGAGGGCCGCGGCGGCGGACGGGCCGAGCGGCAGCAGGCAGAGGGCGGCGAGCGGCAGGTTGGCCGGGTCGGGGGTGACCAGGAAGAGACCGGCGAGGCCCGGCGCCGCGGTGAGCAGCAGCAGGGCCTCGACGGTGACGAGCGTGTGGATCAGGGCGGCGGCCCGGGACAGCGGGCCGGTGCCGAAGGCGTCGGCGCGTACGGTGCTCATGGCGCCTCCCCGCCGAGCAGCCGCCGCTCGTCCCACCAGGGCGGGGTCTCGTCGTCCACGGGGGTCAGCTCGACGAGGGTGATCTCGTGACGGGCCAGGGTGAGGGTGAGGTCCGTCCGGCCGTCCTCGACGGGGAGCCGGGAGTGGCTGCGGGCGGGCTCGGAGGCCTCGTGCAGGATGTCGAGCTGCGCGGGGCGCGGGGAGCGGGGGGAGCCCATGTGCCGCCAGGCGGTGTAGGCGTTGCCGCGCTCCTCGTCGACGGAGGAGCGGCGCACGAACAGCTCGCCGCCCCGCGCGGGGAGGGACAGGCGCAGGGTGTGCCGGTCCGGGCCCGGTGTCCGCCCTGTGGGGTCGACGGGGGCCCAGGCGAGGACGGTGATCCGCCCGTCCGCGTGCCGGGTCACCAAGTGATCGTCACCGCAGGCCAGTTGCTCCTCGCCCATCCGCGCCATGAACGCGTACAGGTGATAGGTGGGTTTGCGGATCTGGCGGTGGGTGAGCAGGCCGAAGCCGCCGTGGAACAGGGCGGTGGGGATGCCGGTCTCCTCGAAGACGTCGCTG
>Ga0164243_10007076_pt1 | contig 16835 bp, 19 predicted proteins | sample OricompcompostOP_FD_108781 | JGI IMG/M metagenome (GOLD analysis project Ga0164243, IMG submission 108781) | Organic Plus compost microbial communities from Emeryville, California, USA - Original compost - Organic plus compost (OP) | ecosystem: Engineered > Solid waste > Mixed feedstock >... | reverse complement strand
CGGCGCCTACCCGCGGAACCGGCCGTGGCCGGCCTCTCCGCTGGCGACCGGGGAAGGGCCTGCGCCGGACTCCGCTTGTTGCTGCGCCGGGCCGGGAGCGCCTCACGGCGCGTGGCCGCTCGTAGCGGCTGATGTTGGGACCCGGGGCTGCCGCGGCCCGGCGCGAGATTCAGCCTAACCCCATGGTGGTGAACCCGTGGCGCGTTCGGGGATCAGTGCAGGCCGGTGTCTCGCTCGATCACCGCGGCGTGCCGTAATTGGGCCGCCATGTCCACCAGTCGGGCCGCCGCTGCAGGGTCCTCGGAATCGAGCTGCGCGCGGCCCACACCCACGATGTGGGCGAACGACGCCGCGCGCTCCAGCGCCACGTCGAAGTCCTTGCCCAGGATTCCGCGGATCACGGTGTCGACCAGCTCGACGACCTCCTGCGGCCCCGGCGGGTCGACGACACCGGCCAATACCTCGTGAACCGGGGCGTGGATCTTTCCGGCTGCGTACTCACGCGCCGCCTGCACCGGTTGCCGGTGCACCCAGTCGCGCAGCAGGTACAGGCGCCACAGGCATCCGGCGAGTGTGTCCGACGGAGCGTGCGACCACAGATCGGCGATCGCCCCCAGACCTTCGGCGTCCGCCAGATGCAATACGCGGTCGACGAGCTGCTGGTCACCGTCGTCGCGGGGGCCGCGGACCAGCAGCGTCGCGACCCGGTGACCGGCTGCCGTCAGCTCGGCCGGATCGGTCTGATCGGGCTGTGCCTCGAACAGATCGGCGCCGGGCAGCATCGGGCGATGATGATCACGCGTCATCAGCCCAGCGCCGCCTCGATGACGGCTGCATAACCGTCGTACCGGGAGTCGCCGCACGGGCGAACCTGCTGCATCCCGGGGGCGTACTCGAAGATCATCCGATTCATCGCGTACGCGATGGTCAGACGCCGATCCAGGTCGTTGACGACCACGGACCCACCCAGGCCGCCCCAGTAGCAGCTGCGGCCGACCGGGACCGACGGCATCATCTCGGGCAGCGGCAGATGCCAGCCCAGGCCGAAACGGGTGGGCACGTTGAGCACGACGTCCATGCCCTCGGCCCGGGGTTCGAGGATGCGTTCGATGGTCTCCGCGGACAGCAGGCGCACACCGTCCACCTCGCCACCGTGCGACACGATCGATTGGATGCGCGCCACCGAACGGGCGTTGCCGTGTCCGTTCGCCGCCGGGATCTCGGCACGTCGCCAGCGTTCGGTGTTGGCCTCCGACGCGTGCAGGAACGGTCCGGTGAACGTGCGCACCGTGATGCCGTCGGGCGCGACCACGCTGGCGTCGACCTCCAGCATCTTCGGTGTGCTGACAGGGGAGACGCGGGCATCGTGCTCGGCCGCCAAGCCGATGTGGAAATCGGCTCCCAAGGGTTGGGCGATCTCACGCTCGAACCAGCGACCAGGCATGTCGCCGGTGATCCGCCGGATCACCTCGCCGACCAGATGGCCCTGATCGACCAGGTGGTAGCCGGGCGCCGATCCGGGCGTCCACCACGGCTCTTGGGCGGCCAGCATCGCGGTGGACCGGTCCCAGTCGTACAGGTCCTCGACGGTCACCGGCTGATCCCATCCGCTGACACCCGATGAATGCGCCAGCAACTGGGCCACCGTGACCGCATCCTTGCCGGCGGCCGCGAACTCGGGCCAGTACGTCGCCACCGGGGCGTCGACGTCCAGCTGCCCACGATCGACCAGCACCAGGGCGGCCAGATTGGTCATGACCTTCGAGATGGACCAGACCGGGACGATCGTGTCGCGTTCCCACGGGGCGGTGGACTCGATATCGGCCCATCCGCCCCAGATGTCGGCGAGCACCTCGCCGTCCTGGATGACGCAGATCGACGCGCCGCGTTCGACGCCGTCGGCGATGTTCTGCTCCAAGCGCTCGATCAGACCGGGAATGCTCGACGTGCCGGAAACGCTCATGCAGCGACTTTAGAGGGCCGCCTGAAGATCGCGCTCGAACCGCGCAGATACAAGGGGAGGACGATCAGCAGATAGGTCGACCAGCCGATGGCCTGCAGCCACGACGGATTGGGCTGGAAGTTGACGATGCCCTTCAACAGGGTGCCGTACCAGCTGTCCGGCGGGATCGTGGCGGAGATGTCGAACACCTGATTGCCCAGATCGGAGATCGGGCCGACCTGGAAGGTCAGGCGGGCCAGGTAGCCGGCCTCCTGCAGGTCGTAGATGCCGTAGGCGAGAACGCCGGCGGCGACCAGGATCAGCAGGGCACCGGTGACGGTGAAGAACTTGGCCAGGTTGACGCGGATCGCGCCTCGGTAGATCAGATAGCCCAGGACGATCGACACGACGATGCCGCTGACGGCGCCGATCAGAGGGCGCACGCTGGACTCCTGCGCCGCGACGGCGGTGCCGTTCAGGATCGCGGCCGTCTCCAACCCCTCGCGCCCGACCGTGAGGAAGGCGACGGCGGCGATGGCGCCGGGGCCGAGCGCAACGGCTCGGGACAGCTCACCCTCCAGCTCGGTCTTGAGGGTGCGAGCGGTGCGGCGCATCCAGAACAGCATCCACGTCACCAGCAGCGCCGCGAAGATCGACAGTGTGCCGCCGACCAGCTCCTGTGTCCGGAACGGAAGGTTGCCGACGACCGCATGGATGATCGAGAACGCTGCGATGACCAGCACGATCGCGGTGATCACACCGACCCAGATGTACTTGATGTCGTGCCGGCGCTCGGTCTTGACCAGATAGGCGATCAGGATGCTGACGACGAGGCAGGCCTCGAGCCCCTCACGCAGACCGATCAGGAAGTTTCCGTAGATCACCCGGTGAGTCTAGACCCACTTGCTAAGGGTGCCCTTACGGGCCGAGCAGGGCGTCGGCCAAGGGTGCGGCCACCAGCCCGATCTGCCAACGCCGGGCACCCAGGTCCTCCAGCATGTCGACGACCGATCCTTCGGTGATCGCCGGGGGCGGTTCCCAGGCGATCTGGCGCACCAGCCCCGGGTTGATCAGGTTCTCGGCGGGCAGATCGTGCTCCTCGGCCAGTGAGGTGACGACGGCACGGCTGCGGGTCAGGCGTTCAGCGGCCTCGGGCTTCTTGTCCGCCCACGCCCGCGGTGGTGGTGGTCCGTCACCGCGGGGAGCCGCCTTCGGAAGATCGGACTCGGCCATCGTGACGGCCCGGTCGACCGCGGCCTGCCAGTCGTCGAGGAACCGTCGGGGACCGCGACCGCGCATGGCCTTCAGATTGCGCAGATCGGTGCGTGTCTTGGGCGCCGCGAGTGCGATCTCGACCAACGCGGCGTCCGGCAGGATGCGACCGGGCGTGGTGTCGCGCTGCTGGGCGATGCCGTCGCGGGTCTCCCACAGTTCGCGGACCAGCCCGAGCGCACGTCGCCCCCGCGCCTGATGCATGCCGGACGTACGCCGCCACGGATCGACCCGTTCGGGTGGGCCGGTGAACGACAACAGCGACTCGAACTCCTCGGCGGCCCACTCGCGCTTTCCTGCGGCGACCAGTTCGGCGTCGATCAGATTGCGCAATTCGATCAGCACCTCGACGTCCAGCGCGGCATAGACCAGCCACGGCTCAGGTAGCGGACGTGTCGACCAGTCGACCGCGGAGAACTCCTTGGCCAGACTCAGTCCGAGGAAGTGCTCGACCAGTGCCGCCAGGCCGACACGTGGCAGGTTCAGCAATCGGCCGGCCAGTTCGGTGTCGAACAACGCGGCGGGGTGCAACCCGATCTCAGCCAGACAGGGCAGATCCTGTGTGGCCGCGTGAAGGATCCACTCAGCGTCGCCGAACGCCTCGGCCAGGGGCGCATGGTCGTCGAAGGCGACGGGATCGATCAGGTGCGACCCCGAGCCCTCGCGGCGGACCTGCACCAGATAGGCGCGCTGGGAGTACCGGTAGCCCGAAGCGCGTTCGGCATCGAGCGCGATGGGACCCGTGCCGCCGGCGACGCGACGGCACGCGTCCTGCAGCGCGTCGACCGTGTCCACGACGGGCGGCAGCGGTTCGCGCAACTCCAGCGGAGGTGCGGGCGGCGTCTCCGGAGCGTCGTTGGGTGTGGCGTCGGTCAACGCGGGCCCCGCCTGCGCTGCAGGGGGACCACACCGGGAGCCAACGGGGGAAGACCGGCCAGGGCGCACAGCAGATCGGACCAGGCCGCGGCGTGCGATCCCTTCTCGGTGAGCGGAGTCCAGGACGCCCGGACCTCGATCTGGGCATCGGCGTCGTCGCCGTCCATACCGCCGAAGCCTTCGGAGTGCACGACCGTGACGCTGCCGCTGGCGGCGGTGAACTCGGCGTCGTGAGCATCGAGCGCCTCGGTCAGCCAACTCCAGCCGACACCCGGCAGCGCGGGATCGGCGGCCATCTCGATCTCGATGTCGGCGCGCGCGAACGTGACACAACGGAACGTGCCGCCCCACGCGTCGTTACCGGCCGGATCGTGCAGCAGGATGAAGCGGCCCGTGCCGACCTCGTCCTCGCCGACCGAGACATCGCCGCTGATGGCGTACGCGTGCGGAGCAATGCGCTGGGGAGCAGGCATCTCGTCGACCAGGACTTCTGGTCGCATCACGGCTCGCTGCACTTGGCGCACCGCGTCGGTGAACGCTGAGGGCGCAGAGCCGACCATCGATGAACCGACATCCGAGGGGGCAACCACCCCTCGATACTAGGTCCGCTTGGCCGATTCAGCCGTTCCGACACGACCTGAGATACTCAGACCATGGCCGTCCCCGCTGAGTCGAGTGCCTTCCTGACCGCGTGCCGAGGTGGCCGCCCCGATCACGTTCCGGTGTGGTTCATGCGTCAGGCCGGCCGGTCCTTGCCGGAGTACCGCCAGGTCCGTGAGGGCGTCCCGATGCTCCAATCGTGCTTCGATACCGACCTGGTCGTTGAGATCACGATGCAGCCGGTGCGGCGATACGGCGTCGACGCCGCGATCTTCTTCTCCGACATCGTGGTACCGCTCAAGGCCATCGGGGTCGACCTGGACATCGTGCCTGGAACCGGCCCGGTTGTGGCCGACCCCATCCGTACGCGTGATCAGGTCGACCAGTTGCGCGATCTGACCGCGGACGACGTCTCGACCATCACCGACGCGGTCGCTGCGCTGGTCGGTGAACTGGGAACGACGCCTTTGATCGGCTTCGCCGGTGCGCCCTTCACCCTGGCGTCGTACCTGATCGAGGGCGGCCCGTCGCGGGATCATCGCCGCACCAAGGAGTTGATGTACGCCGATCCGGACCTGTGGCACGCGCTGCTGGGCCGCATCGCCGCGATCGCGAGCCAATTCCTGCGGCTTCAGGTGCAGTCGGGTGCGTCGGCGATCCAACTCTTCGACTCGTGGGCCGGAGCGTTGTCGCCGACCGACTACCGCACGTACGTCGAGCCGCACTCGGCTGAAGTCCTGGCCGCGGTGGCCGACCTGGATGTGCCGCGCATCCATTTCGGTGTGGGCACAGGTGAGCTTCTGGTGGACATGCGTGACGCCGGTGCAGATGTCGTGGGCGTCGATTGGCGCGTGCCGCTGCGATCGGCGATCGAGCGTCTGGGCCGCGATCAGGTCGTGCAGGGCAATCTCGATCCGACGCTGCTGTTCGCGCCGACCGACGTCGTGCACGCCAAAGCGGCAGAGATCATCGCCGACGGTTCGGCGGCTGCCGGTCACGTGTTCAACCTCGGGCATGGCGTCCTGCCGGACACCGACCCCGACGCGCTGGCACGGCTCGTCGACTTCGTGCACGCACAGTCACCGGCATGAGCGAGCGCCAGCGAGCGAGCAATCAGAATCTCATGACGCCACCTCGTTATCGTCGCTTCTTCTTGGAGGTGGCGGCATGACGGCGCGGGTCGCCGTCATCGGTGGCGGTATCGCCGGCCTGACGGCGGCATACGAGCTGAGTGAGTCCGGCGCCGACGTGCTCGTGCTGGAGTCATCGGATCGGACCGGCGGCAAGTTGCGCCGGGGCGCGATCGGCGGCATCGAGATCGACCTCGGAGCCGAGTCGATCCTGGCCAGGCGTCCCGAGGCCACTGCGCTGATGGATCGGATCGGCCTGGCCTACAGTCCGGCGCGTACCACCACGGCGTCGATCTGGTCCCATGGCGCGCTGCGGACGATGCCGCGCACGGTGATGGGTGTGCCTGGCGATGTGGAAGCGCTGATCGCGTCCGGCATCGTGGTATCGGTCGAACCGGCCGTGGTTGCAGTCGATGAGGGCGATGAGTCGATCGGACAGTTCGTGACCGAGCGGCTCGGCCGCGACGTGGTCGACCGGCTGGTCGAACCCCTGCTCGGTGGCGTCTATGCCGGTCATGCCGATCGATTGTCGCTGCGCGCTGCAGGTCCACAGATCGCGGCACTCGGCGCGGACCTCGTGTCCGGGGCTGCGGAGGCGCTCGCGGCTCCCGTCGCCGACGGTCGGGTCTTCGTCGCACCTGACGGTGGGGTCAGCCGTCTGCCCGAGGCCCTTGTCGCCGCCGGCGGGTTCGAGGTGCGGCTCGACACGACCGTGCGGGCGATCGAACGCCGCGGTACCGGATGGGTGCTGACCACGGGAGCCACCAACGCGTTGCAGATCGTCGAGGCCGACGCAGTGGTCATCGCTGCCCCGGCGCCCGCGGCGTCGCGCCTGCTGGCCGACGTGGCAGCGGATGCCGCGTTCGCGCTGGCCGGAATCGACTACGCGAGCGTGGCGATCGTGACGTTCGTGTTCAACGGCACTGACGGGCTGGGCCCGGATCGCTCCGGCTTCCTGGTCCCGCCAGTCGAAGGCACGACCATCAAGGCAGCCACCTGCTCAACCACCAAGTGGCAGTGGACGCGTGACGCCGCTGCGGGACGCACGATCATCCGCACGTCGGTCGGACGCGCGGGCGAGGCCACGCTCCTGCAGTACGACGACGCGACCATGGCCGAGACCGCGCTGGCCGATCTGCGGGCCATGGCGGGGGTGGACCTGGGTGAGGTCGTCGACAGCCACGTGCAACGCTGGGGCGGAGCACTGCCGCAGTACGAGGTCGGACACCTCGACCTCGTCGCGACGATCGAACGTGACCTGGCCGATGTGCCGGGACTCGAGGTGTGCGGCGCCGCCTACTGCGGCCTGGGCATCCCGGCCGTCATCGCGTCCGCGCAGGGCGCGGCTCAACGAATCATGGAGACCGGACACAACATGGGTGAGACAGCATGAGCGACATCCCGAACAAGGGCAAACTGGCCAAGGAGATCAACGAGACGGTCCGCTACACGATGTGGTCGGTCTTCAAGCTCGAGCAGGTGCTCGGTGATGCCGACCGCGCTGCCGAGGCCGCCGAGGTCGATGATCTGATCGCCGCGCTGGCCGAGAACGATGTCATCGTGCGCGGCACGTACGACGTCAGCGGCCTGCGCGCGGACGCGGATCTGATGATCTGGTGGCACGCCGCCGAGAGCGGTCTGCTGCAGGACGCTTACAACCGGTTCCGCCGCACCGCACTCGGATCACGGATGACGCCGGTCTGGTCGCAGATGGCGGTCAACCGCCCGGCCGAGTTCAATCGGTCCCACGTCCCGGCGTTCATGGCCGATGAGGAGGTTCGCCGGTTCATCTGCGTGTACCCGTTCGTGCGCTCCTACGAGTGGTACCTGCTGCCCGACGAGCAGCGGCGCGACATGCTGCGTGAGCACGGCATGCAGGCGCGGCCCTATCCCGACGTCCGCGCCAACACGGTGCCGGCGTTCGCGCTCGGCGACTACGAGTGGATCCTGGCGTTCGAGGCAGAGGAACTGCACCGCATCGTGGATCTGATGCGCGATCTACGTGCCAGCGGAGCCCGCCGCCATGTGCGCGAGGAGATCCCGTTCTACACCGGCGAGAAGCACCCGGTCGCCGACCTGGTCCAGCGCTGGCCGTGACCGGCTACGGACAGTTCAGACCTTCTCCTGGCTCAGGGCGATGCCGTTGATGCAGAAGCGCTGGTCGGTGGGCGTGTCGAATCCTTCGCCCTCGAACACGTGGCCCAGGTGCGAGCCGCAGCGGGCACAGCGCACCTCGGTGCGGGGCTGGCCCATCAGGGAGCGGTCCTCGATGTATTCGACCCGATCCTCGGCGAGCGGGGCGTAGAACGCGGGCCAGCCGCAGTGGGCATCGAACTTGGTGTCGCTGCGGAACAACTCGGAGCCGCACGCCCGGCACGAGTAGACGGCCTCGGTCGTGTCGGTCTCGAACGGTGAGGAGAACGGTCGTTCGGTGGCGGCCTTGCGCAGCACCTGGAACTCGTCGGGGTTCAGCTCGACGCGCCACTCGTCCTCGGTCTTCTCGACGTCATATCCCATACGTCGAATCTACTCCTGAGGATCAACGCTGGCCCGTCACCGTTGGGCGTCGAGCGGCACATGCTCCAGGAGATGCAGCGTGGGCACGTCGAGCTTGCGCTTGGCGCGCGACGTCCAGTCCACGTGGAAGAACTCCTGCACGACGTGCGACTGGGTCAAGATGATGACCTCGGCCGAGCCGGTCGACGAGACGAGAGCGGCCAGGGCCTCGACCGGATCGTCCTCGGTGAGCTTGGTCGTGACCTGCTGGCCGCGCTTGTCGAACAGGGCGGCCGTCGCGTCCAGCTCATCCTGCCCCGACCGCACGATCTCGTCCTGGACGTCGTCGATCAGGGACGGTTCGGTCAGCGGCATCATCTGTCCGCCGATGGCCCCCATCGACGCGGCCATCAGCGACGCGGACGACTCGACGGGCAGCAGCACGTGATAGCGAACCTCATCGTCCAATCCCTCGTGAAGGGAGACGATCTGGTCCACGTCGAGCGGGTTGAGTGCTCGCTCGACCAGCAGGGCGACGTCATACATGGCAGCACCTCATTGTCTGGCTCACTTCCGTCGGGTAGGTCCAGATTACGACTCACCGAGGATCCAGCGGGTCAGCAGTACGTCATCGACGGTCACGGCGTGCCCCAGACGGGCCGGACGATCGATCGGATCGGCGGCATGCGCGATGCGCGCGGCCGGTCCGGACGCCACCGTAGGCGCAACGGTCAGGCAGATCTCGTCCACGACGCCCGCGGCGAGCAGATCGCCGTGCAGCGACGGTCCACCCTCACACAGGACGCGGCGCCAGCCGCGCTCGTCGAAGGCGGCCAGGGCGCTGGGCCAGTCGATGCGGTCGTCTCCGGCGACGATCACGTCGGCACGATCCTGCAGGTCCTTCAAACGTTCGGCCGGTGCGGCAGCGGAGGTCAGGACCACAGAACCGCCGTCGACGAGCGAAGCAGGGATGTCCAGGCCGCGCGACACCACGACCATGCCCGGAACCGGCGAGAGTCCGTGCCGGGCTCTGACCTGCTGGTCGACCGACCTCTCGGTCAAGGCGCGGTATCCCTCGATGCGCGCCGTTCCGGCGCCGACCACGATCACGTCGGCCAGATCGCGCATCATCGAGAAGGCCGCCTTGTCGGCGCTTCCGCCCAGGTCGCCGGACGTGCCGTCCCGAGTCCAGGCGGCGCCGTCGACGGTCGAGACGAAGTCGGTCCGCACCCAGGGGCGTTCCAGATCGTCGGGGTAGGCGTAGAGCTGATCGAGATCGTGGCTGCTGGTCACCTTCGCATCGTAGGCTGCCCGGCATGACGACCCGCCTCGCCGACAAGCTGCGCACGACCGGACCGATCGACCTGACCACGATCCCCACGGACGGCACGCCGGGGTTCGACGGTGACAAGGACGACGGCAAGGACGCGCTGGGCGAGCTGGGCGACGAGCTGGCCGATCTGCAGGAGAGGCTGTTCGCGCACGGCCGGGTCGACGCCGGCGACCAGCGGATCCTGCTGCTCCTGCAGGGCATGGACACGTCGGGCAAGGGCGGCGTCATGCGACACGTTGCCGGACTGGTAGATCCGCAGGGCCTGCAGATCACGGCGTTCAAGAAGCCGACGCCGGAGGAGCTCGACCACGACTTCCTGTGGCGGATCGAACCGCGTCTCCCGGACCCGGGGATGATCGGCGTCTTCGACAGGTCGCAGTACGAGGACGTGCTGATCGGCCGGGTCCGCTCGGTGGCCTCGGCCGACGAGATCGAGCGTCGCTACGCCGCCATCAACGAGTTCGAGCAGCGGTTCGTCGACTCCGGGGGAGTGCTGATCAAGTGCTTCCTGCACATCAGCCCCGACGATCAGGCCGAACGGCTCCAGGAACGCCTGGACAATCCCGAGAAGCATTGGAAGTACAACCCCGGCGACCTGGACGAACGTGAGCTGTGGGACGAGTACCGACAGGCTTACCAGGTGGCGCTCGAACGGTGCTCGACCACTACTGCGCCGTGGTTCGTGGTGCCCAGCGGTCGCAAGTGGTACCGCAACTGGGCGATCGCGACCCTCCTGCGCGATGCGTTGACCGACCTCGACCTGGACTGGCCCACGGCCGATTTCGACGTGGAGGCCGAGAAGGAACGCCTCGCCGCCTCAGCGGGGGAGGGAGTTCAAGCAAACAAGGCTTCCAGCGGCACCAGGTCGACGGCACCGACGGCGTAGCGCGCCAGGATGATCTGGGCGACCTCTTCGTCGGCGCCCAGCGGTTCGGCGACCGCCACGGCTCCGGCCTCGAGGGCCAGCTCGCTGACCCGGTCGGTCAGCTGTCCGGGGGCCAGGAACATCAGCCCGACCGCGATGTGGCGACGGCCGTCGGCGCGGTGCTGACGGACCGCCTCACCGGCGGCGGGCGGAACGCTGGACGCGAATGCGGCGATGGTGGGCAGCTTGTGGTGGCTGCCCCATGCACGGGCGGCGCGCGAGATCATCGCGTTGGCGATGGGGTCGCTGGAGCCCGCGCCGGCCAGGACGAGCGCGTCCAGTTCGCGCACCCGGTGATCGGCCAGTGCGGCGCGTAGGCGGCGGTCCAGGACCCGGAACAGGGCACCTTCGATGCCCAGCACCTTGGTGACGTGGACGCGCACACCGACGTGGCGGGCCTGGGCGCGCTCGGCGGCCTGGGGCACGTCGACGTTGGCGTGATAGGCCTCGGTCAGCAGGAGCGGGACCACCACGATCTCGCTGTGCCCTTCGGCGACGAGCCGGTCGACGACAGCGTCCAGATCGGGTTCGGTGTGATCCAGGAATGCGGTCGCGACCCGGATGTCAGGACGCAGGCATGCGACCTGCTCCGTGAGGGCGTGGATGGTGGCGGCCGAACGTGGATCGCGGCTGCCGTGCGCCAGAGCGATGAGTGCTGGTGCGGTCATGATGCAGTCCTCCTTCCAGGGGTGTTTCCGTGGTGGGTCGAATCTGTGGTGGTGGCGGCCAGGTGGCCGATGAAGCCGAGGCGGAACGCACGCAGACAGCTGCGGCACTCCCACTCGCCGTGCTTCTCGCCGTGGGGGCGCAGGTCCTCCTCGGCGCAATACGGGCAGTGGTACGGAACCAGGCGTTCAGAACTCAACGCAGCACCTCCTCGTCGGCGCGCGAGACCCAGTGGGCGAAGGACTCGCCGCTCTCGCGGTTGGCCAGATACGTGCGAGACAGCTTCTCGACGTAGTCGGGCAGATGGTCGGCGGTGACCTTGTGTGCGCGCAGCTTGCGTCCGAAGCCGGCATCGAGCCCCAGCGCACCGCCAAGGTGCACCTGGAAGCCTTCGACCTGGTTGCCGTCCTCGTCGAGCACCAATTGACCCTTCAGGCCGATGTCGGCGGTCTGGATGCGGGCGCAGGAGTTGGGGCAGCCGTTGACGTTGACCGTGATCGGCGTGTCGAGTTCGGGGACCCGGGTCTCCAGCTCGGAGATCAGATCTGCGGCGCGGTCCTTGGTGTTGACGATCGCCAACTTGCAGTACTCGATGCCGGTGCAGGCCATGGTGTTCTGGCGCCACTGCGACGGGCGGGCGTGGAGACCGATCTCGGCGAGCGTCTCGATCAGCGACTCGACGCGGTCCTCCTCGACGTCGAGCACGATCAGCTTCTGCATCGGCGTGAACGCGATGCGGTCCGAGCCGTGCGCCTCGACGGCGTCGGCGACCTGGCTGAGCAACGTGCCCGAGATGCGGCCGACCGTCGTGGCGAACCCGACGTAGAACCGGCCGTCGACCTGGCGGTGCACGCCGACGTGGTCGACGGGCGTGACCGGGACCTCGGGAGCGTCGAGGTCGATCAGCGGGCGCTTGACGTACTGGGTCTCCAGGACCTCGCGGAACTTCTCGATGCCCCAGTCGGCGACCAGGAACTTCAGTCGAGCGCGCGAGCGGAGGCGACGGTAGCCGTAGTCGCGGAAGATGCTGACGACGCCCTCCCACACCTCGGGAACCTCGTCGACCGGCACCCACACACCGACGCGCTGCGCCAGCATCGGATTGGTCGACAGGCCGCCGCCGACCCACAGGTCGAAGCCGGGCCCGTGCTCGGGGTGGACGGCACCGACGAAGGCGACGTCGTTGATCTGCGGCACCACGTCGTGGCCCGGGTGACCACTGATGGCGGTCTTGAACTTGCGCGGCAGGTTCGAGAACGCCTGGTCACCGATGTACTGGCTCTCGATCGCGTCGATCGCGGGCTGGCCGTTGATGATCTCGTCGGCCGAGACTCCGGCGACGGGGGAGCCCAGGATGACGCGCGGGCAGTCGCCGCAGGCCTCTTGGGTCGACAGACCCACCGACTCCAGGCGTTCCCAGATCGTCGGGACGTCGCGGACGTCGATCCAGTGGTACTGGATGTTCTGGCGATCGGTGACGTCGGCGGTGTCGCGGCCGAACTCGGTCGAGACACCTGCCACGGTGCGCAGCTGCTCGAGGTTGAGTTGTCCGCCGTCGATGCGCACGCGCATCATGAAGTACGAGGCGTCGAGCTCCTCGGGCTCCAGCGTCGCCGTCTTGCCGCCGTCGATGCCGGCCTTGCGCTGTGTGTACAGGCCCCACCAGCGGAAACGGCCGCGCAGGTCGCCGCCGTCGATGCTCTCGAAGCCGCGGTGCGCGTAGATGTTCTCGATGCGCGCGCGCACGTTCAGTGGGTTGTCGTCCTTCTTGGACTGCTCGTTGGCGTTGAGCGGCTCGCGGTAGCCGAGCGCCCACTGGCCCTCGCCGCGCTTGCGGCGGGCGGGGCGGGGCGTGGTGGTGGCCGGTGCTGCCATCGTGGGTCCTAGCGGTAGGCAGGCACGCGGCACCGGGGCTGTCAGCAGCTGGTCGCCGCGCGCCCGGAAAGATCAAGAAAGAGGGTTCGCGCGGGTCAGTGGCGACACATCGCGCTGCGCGCACGACCGAGATCGACGTGGAGACGAGCCACGAGTCGAAGGTCCTGTGCGCTGAGCATGTCCATAGTCTGGTCAGGTGTCTCGGCATCCGACAACTGAAAATCTTACTTTCTGAGACGCATATCCAAGATATGAGACTCTGGGCACGTGTTCCCCTGATTTACGGGGAAAAGTTTCTGCTTCTTGTGGCCCGTGTCACTCGGGCTCGGTCGACGGCACCAGGACGCTCGCGACCCACGCACCCACGGCTGACGTGACCAGAGCGGCCGCGGCTGCGCAGCCGGCCGCACTCCACGGCAGGAGTTCGGCCGTCGCCAGTCCGAGGACGACAGCGGGGGAGAAGGTGCCGAGCAGGCCCAGGGGGAGTGCACCGGCGATGGCGACCGGCGCCGCGCTCACAGCGATGGGCCCGCCACCGTCGACTGCGAGCGTGGCCCAGGCGCCGATCAGGCCGACGACGGCTCCCCCGACACCGGCAGCGACCAGGCCGCTCGCGTCATAGGCCAATGGTTCGGGCAGCCGTGAATCGAGGGCGAGCGCGCCGAAGCCGCCGACGACGGCCCCGACCACGTGCGCCGCGTAGCACGGCAGGATCGTGCCCCACTCGCGGCGACCCACGACGGCCAGCGTCGTCGCGACGGCCGGATTGGTCGTGTCGAGCGTGGATGTGTCGTCATCGGACCCGAGTTGGGCGTACCAGCTGAGCAGGATCACCGCGACGGCGACAGCGGCGACAGCGACCGTCGCATCCGCGGCGCGCAGGGCCAGAGCGGTGACGAAGGTCAGAACAGCCGACGTCAACGCGCCGGTGGTCAGTGGCCGCATGGTCCACGCCTCGGGTCTGTCATGTCGCTACGGTAGGGCCCATGGCGGTCGAACCGGTAGGCGACTCGGCCAAGCCCGAGCGAATATCGGTGCGTCGGTTGTGGACCTGGTTCACCCGCGTCGTGGCGCGCACCGTCAGTTCCTGTTTCCGGTATCGCGTGACCGGACTGGCTGCCGAGGCGGCCTTCTTCGCGATCCTGTCGCTGCCGCCGCTGGTGTTCGGCCTGGCCGGGACGATCGGGTTCATCGCCGAGCGGTTCGACGTGGCCCAGGTCGATGTCCTGAAGAATCGTGTCCTTGATCTGGCGTCCCAGGCACTGACGCCGGAGACGGTCGACCAGGTCATCGCGCCGACGCTCAACGACGTGCTGGACAGCGGCCGCATCGACGTCATCTCGATCGGCTTCGTGCTGGCCTTGTGGTCCGGATCTCGGGCGCTGAATGTCTTCATCGACACGATCACGATCATCTACGGGCTCGGCGGGCACCGGGGCATCGTCAAGACCCGGGCGCTGTCGTTCACGATGTACGTGGTCGCTCTGATGGTCGGCATCGTCCTGGTGCCGCTCGTGCTCGCGGGTCCTGACGTCGCGGCCGACGTGGTTCCTGAGCGGGTGGACTTCCTGCGCGGGCTGTACTGGCCCACGGTGCTGGTGCTGTCGGTGGGCTTCATCGCGACGCTCTATCACATCGCGGTCCCCGTGCGGACCCGCTGGCGTTTGGCGCTGCCCGGGGCGACATTCACGCTTCTGCTGTGGATCTTCGGCAGCTATTTCGTCCGGTGGGCGCTGGGCTTCTCCAGCGGAGGCACCTCCATCTACGGCCCGCTCGCGGCGCCGATCGCGGTGCTGCTGTGGCTGTACGTCATCTCCATCGCGGTGTTGATCGGCGCTGCGATCAATGCCGCGATCGACGATGTCGCCGTGCACGACGACGAGGCCGATCAGGCCGCGGCTTAGGCTGTCGGACGTGAATCGCTTCCGGAACCTGCTGGTCCTGCTCGGAGTCGCCGCGGTGATCGCAGCGGCCGCTTGGTGGTGGCTGCATCGAGACGATGACGCCACGGCGAAGAAGGATGCCGAGCCGACGGAGAAGCCGGTCCTGATGATGAAGACCAAGGTGGTCGAGAAGTCGATCGTCGACCGACTCACTGCTCGTTACGGCCGGCAGGTCGTGGCCGAGTGCCCCGACGAGGTGGAGCAGACGGTCGGCACCGGCTTCGACTGCGAGGTGTGGTTCGAGGACGACGAGGACACGCGCACCGTGGCCAAGGTCAAGATGACCGGCGGTGGCGGCCAGTTCAGTTGGACCAGCGAAGGCGCTGAGGACTCGGACGAGTCGGACGCGCCGGATCAGGAGTGAGCGCGCCCCCGCGCGTGCCGCTCAAGCGGGGCGCCGCGCGGGGTCGCGACCATTCACAGGAGGCGCAGTAGGAGGAGGGAAGCGCCCCAGTCGGTTCTCGCACTCGCCTTGTGGGCAGAGAACCGAACTTGAGGCTACCCTCACGTTCGTCCTGATGTCCTGCCCCGTGTCAGAGACTGGTCAGTAACCTTCGGCGAGGTGGTTCTGCGATCAACTCCGGCGCGCCCGACTGGTGGCCCGGAATGCCATGGCGATGAACAGCAGCGTTGCCAGGATCGCGTCGAAGGCCAGCAGGCCGCCCCACAGGGCAATGTCGGTCGATGACGTCAAGGCGCCGGGATCGCGATGCTCGAGGACCTGCCACAAGCCGACGACGAAGATCGCGATGACAGCGGCGAATCCGAAGGCGAGAGCTCGGTCGCCGACCGTGTCAGAACCTGCCTTCTGCTTGACCGTGGTGGTCGAGTCGCCGCGGTGGGAAAAGGGGTGGAACGAGAGGTGGTGGCCGTGGGCGGTCATGCCGATACTCCAATCTGTTGTATCTACAACAACCTGAATGCGTCTAGTCTACTTGTAGATACAACAAGTTGCTAGTCTCGCTCCCATGACTGACGTTCCGTGGTTGACCACGCAGGAGGCCGACGCCTGGTTGGACCTGGTTGCGGTGGCCGAGTTGCTGCCGGCCGCGCTCGACTCGCAACTGACCCGCGACGCCGATTTGACGTTCTTCGACTACTTGGTGCTCAGCCAGTTGGCTGAGGCTCCCGATCGGTCGCTGCGCATCACCGATCTGGCGGCCGAGACGAACGCCACTGTGGCGCGTCTGTCGCGGGTCGCCAGCAGGCTCGAAAGGGACGGCTACGTGCGGCGTATGCGCGACGACACCGACGGCCGCACCCGCCACGCGCAACTGACCGATGCCGGCGTGCAGAAGCTCGGTTCGGCAGCGCCCGATCACATCAAGACCGTCCGTCGCCTGTTCGCCGACGTCCTGACGGTCGATCAGATGGGAGAGTTGTCCAAGCTCTGTCGCGTCCTCCTGGGTGCGCTGGACCCCGACCGCATCCTGCTCGCCGAAACCCTCGCCGGGCGCAGCGGCCGCGCCGGCCTCTCCTCGATGCCGCACTGACTGCCGGGCGTCACACCGCCTCCCGGCTTCTATCCCGACCCTGATGGTGCGGAGAGGTTCTGGGACGGACAGCAGTGGACAGAGCACACCAAGACGCCGGCTGAACCCATACCGCGGGACTGTCAGAAAAACGGTGGATCTGAGTTGGCCTGATGAAAGGAAGTCAGGCTGTGACGGAACTATCGAACGAGGTCGAGATGATCGATCCTGTGACTGGAGAGATCCTCGATAATGACCAGCTGCTCGCTGAGCGGGTGGTCGCGAACGCCAAGACGAACGGGGTG
>Ga0164243_10007074_pt1 | contig 16838 bp, 20 predicted proteins | sample OricompcompostOP_FD_108781 | JGI IMG/M metagenome (GOLD analysis project Ga0164243, IMG submission 108781) | Organic Plus compost microbial communities from Emeryville, California, USA - Original compost - Organic plus compost (OP) | ecosystem: Engineered > Solid waste > Mixed feedstock >... | reverse complement strand
GGACCTGGACACCGGGCTCGACGCGATCACCGAGGTGCTCGGCTGAGCCGCGCGGTGGCGTCGACGAGCAGACGCTGCCGGCGCGCACGCGGCCGGTCTTCGCGGGGCGCGGCGTCCGGCAGCGCGGACAGCGCCGCTGAACAGTGCACGTTCGTCGGCGATGTCGAGGTCGGCGCCGAGGCTGCCGGTGGCGAGCGCGATCGCCCGGGCTGCGACGTCGAGGCCGACGACCTGCTGCTGCGCCAGCGCGCTGCCGAGCGGGTTGTCGAGCGCACTGTCGAACGCATGGCTGTCGCGCCGCAGCACCGTCCCAGCCGGTGCCCGCGGAGCGCACCGGCCGGCGGCTGCCGCCGCGCTCAGTCCCGGGACAGCGCGGTGAGCCGGCTCAGCGCCCGCAGGTACTTCTTGCGGTAGCCACCGCCGAGCATCTCCTCCGGGAACAGCGCGGAAACGTCCTTGCCGGACACGCGCACCGGGATCGCCCGGTCGTAGAGCCGGTCGGCCAGCGCCACCACGCGCAGCGCCACGTCCTGGTCCGGCACGGCGTGCAGATCGCGCAGGTGCACCGCGCTGACGCCGTCGACCAGCGCGCCGTACTTGGACGGGTGCAGCCCGGACAGGAAGCCGCACAGCTCGTCGAACCCGTCCAGCGTGGCGTCGTCGGTCGCCTCGGCCAGCTCCACCAGCTCCGAATCGGGCAGCGGCTCCGGCGGATCGGGCATGCCGCGGTGGCGGTAGTCCGGACCGTCGACGCGGACCACGCCGAACCGGGCCGACAGGGCGTGGATCTCGCGGAGGAAGTCGTCGGCGGCGAAGCGGCCCTCGCCGAGCTTGTCCGGCAGCGTGTTCGAGGTGGCCGCCACCCGCACGCCCGCGTCGGTGAGCTTGGTCAGCAGCTGGGTGACGAGCATGGTGTCGCCGGGATCGTCGAGCTCGAACTCGTCGATGGCCACCAGCCGGTGCTCGGACAGCCGCCGCACCGTCTCGGCGAAGCCGAGCACCCCGACGAGGTTGGTCAGCTCCACGAACGTGCCGTAGGACTTCGGGCCGGGCACCTCGTGCCACAGCGAGGCCAGCAGGTGCGTCTTGCCGACGCCGAACCCGCCGTCCAGGTACAGCCCCGGCCGCTCCGGCTGCTTGGCGCCACCGCCGCCGAACAGCGAGCGCAGCCTGCCCGGCTTGGCCCTGCCGGCCGGCGCCTTCGCCACGCCCGCGGCGAACTCCCGGCAGGAGGCCACGGCCTCGGCCTGGCTCGGCTCGTCCGGGTTCGGCACGTAGTTGTCGAAGCGGGCGGCGTCGAAGCGCGGCGGCGGCTTCATCGCCTCGACCATCGAGTCCGGGGTCAGTTCGGGACGGCGCTCGGTCAGCCGCGGGGTGGTCATACGTCGAGCCTAGCGGCCGTGGTGGGATGGCCCCGTGGACAGGATCTGGCCCGCCGATCAGGCATCGCTGCAGGACAGCGAGCTGGAAGAGCTCTACGAGCACCCCGCTGACCGGGGTCGGGCGTGGGTGCGCGTGAACTTCGTCTCCAGCCTGGACGGGGCGGTGGCGACCAGCGGCAGCTCGCGGGGCCTGTCCAACCCGGCCGACCGGCAGGTGCTCGGGCTGGTGCGGGACCTGTGCGACGTGGTGCTCGTCGGCGCGCGCACCGCGGAGGTCGAGGGCTACCGGGGGCTGCGGCGGATCGGGCGGCGCACCGAGCGGCGGCAGCGCTTCGGCCTCACCCCCGAGGTGCCGCCGATCGCGCTGGTCACCGGCCGCTGCTCGGTGGCGCCGGACTCGCCGCTGCTGACCGACACCCTGGTGGCGCCGATCATCCTGACCAGCTCCGCCGCCCCGGCCCGGCGCCGCGAGCAGCTCGCCGACGCCGGCGCGGACGTCGTGATCACCGGCGAGCAGCACGTCGACCTGGCCGCGGCGCTGCGCGCGCTGGAGGAGCGCGGGCTGCTGCGGGTGGCCTGCGAAGGCGGACCGACCCTGTTCGGCGAGCTCGTCGCCGCCGACCTCGTCGACGAGCTGTGCCTGACCGTCGCGCCCGCCCTGGCCGGCGGCGACGCGGGCCGCATCGCCGCCGGACCGCGGCCGGACGAGCTGCGCGGGATGCGCCTGCTCTCCGCGCTGCGCGCGGACTCGATGCTCCTGCTGCGCTACGGCCGCGACCGCGGCTGATCCGAATTCCCCACCACACCGGGAAAATCTCCCCGGTCCTGGTGATCGTTCCTGCGCACTGCCCGAAAGCGGGCGCCGGGCGACAATGCCTGCAGGGGCGATCCGCCCCACATCGCCAGGCGAACCAGGGAGCTCTGTTGCAGATGACCAGTGGTGCCCAGACCGGTGGTGCGCACAGCAGCGCGCAGTCCAGCAGCACCCAGACCAGCACGAGCACCGGCTCGTCGATCCCGGAGAGCCGCACCGGCAGCCAGTCCGAGCAGGTCGAGTCCCACTCGGAGAGCTCGCAGGGCAAGACCACCATCGCGGCCGGCGTGGTGCAGAAGATCGCCGGGCTGGCCGCCCGCGAGATCGAGGGCGTGCACGCCATGGGCGGCGGGGTCTCCCGCACCTTCGGGGCCATCCGGGAGCGGATCCCCGGCGGCGGGACGTCGAGCACCTCCGGGGTGCAGGTCGAGGTCGGCGAGAAGCAGGCCGCGGTCGACCTGGACATGATCGTCGAGTACGGGGTGCCGATCATGGACCTCGCCCGGGCGGTGCGCCGCAACGTCATCCACGGCGTCGAGCGCATGACCGGGCTCAGCGTCATCGAGGTCAACATCGCCATCGACGACGTGCACCTGCCCTCCGAGGACGAGGGCGAGTCCCGCGAGAGCACGGCTCCGTCCCGGGTGCAGTGATGAGCGCGCCCGCCGAGGACACGACCGAACGGCTCGCCACCCGGGTCGCCGAGACCGTCGGCGAGCACCCGTCGGTGCACCGGCTGCACGGCGGGGACTTCGGCGCGGTCACCACGCTCGCCCCCGGTCGGCGGGTCACCGGCGTGCGGATGGGGCCGCCGGTCGAGGTGGCGGTCGTGCTCCGGCTCGACCGGCCGCTGACCGAGGTGGTCGACGAGCTGCGGCAGCGGGTGCAGCAGCTCGCGGGAGACGTGCCGGTGCACGTCACCGTCGCCGACGTGCATTCCGAGGAGTGAGCGGTGCAGCGGCCGAGCAGCGCGCGGAACCGGTCGGCGATCCGGGAGTTCGCGCGGCAGCACCATCCCGACGTCGGCGGCGACCCCGAGGTGTTCGCCGCGGGCCTCGCCGAGCTGCGGGCGCGGGAACGGGCCGACGACCGGTTCGACGCCCCGGTCGTCGGGGTTCCGCGGGTGCGCGGTCTGCGCGGGGTCGCGCAGCGCTGGCGGGCCCGGCGCGGCCGCGCGAAGCGGCGCCGGGTGCTCTGATCCAGACCTAGCCAGGGAGGTTCGCCATGTCCGCAACCCACATCGGCCTGATCACCGGGCTCGTCCTCGGTCTCGCCGCGGCCGTCGGCGGGTTCGTCGGGTTCCTGATCACCCTCGTGCTCGGCGCGGCCGGGCTGGCCGTCGGCCGCTACCTCGACGGGGAGCTCGACACCGGCGGCCTGTTCCACCGGGGGCAGCAGCGATGACGCAGGCACCGCCGGAAACCCGGGAGCAGAGCTGGCACGTCGAACCCGCACCCGCGGACGGCGCCGACCGCGGGCGGCTGTCCATCGACCGCGCCGCGCTGCGCCGGATCGCCGAGCACGCCGCGGACCTGGTGTCCGGCAGCGTCCGCGTGGACCGCCGGGTCGCCGGGGTGCGGGTCGGCCAGCAGGGCGCGAACGCCCAGCTGGCCGGGCCGGAGCGGGAGCTGCGGGTGCGGCTCGACGTCGCGCTGCGCTACCCGTCGCCGGTGCCCGAAGCGGTGCGGCGGATGCGGGAGAGCGTGTCCGCGGAGCTGGAGAGGCAGGCGGGCTGCCGGGTGCGGTCGGTGGAGGTCACTGTGTCCGCGCTCGTGCCGGCCGAGCAACCCCCGAGGGTGGAGTGAGGTGCCATGCGCGGTCTGGTCCGTCTCGCCGCCGCACTGGCGGGACTCGTCGTCGCCGCGTTCGGCGGGCTGCTGGTCGTCGAGGTCGTGGCCGGCTGGTTGGCGCCCGGGGCGACCGGGGTGCTGCAGCCGTGGCTGCAGGTGCGCTCGGCGCTGACCGGGCTGTCCTGGAACCAGGTGCCGGTGCTGGTCACCGCCGCGGTGGTGGCGGTGGTCGGGGTGGTGCTGCTGGTGCTGGGTTCGGCCGCCGGCCGCCGCGAGATCCGGTTGGAGGAACCGGCCCCGCTGGTCACGGTGACCACGGATCCGCGCTCGGTGGCCCGGCTGGTCGGGCACCGGGTGCAGGAGGACGAGGCGGTCTCGTCCGCCTCGGTGGACGCGAACCGCAAGCGGGTGCGGGTGCGGGCCGTGGGCCGGTACGCGCAGCTCGGCGACGCGCGGTCGCGGCTGGCCGAAGCCGCCCGCAGCACGGTGTCCGAGCTGCCGATCCAGCGCTCCCCGCGGGTGTCGGTGTCGATCTCGCCGGCGAAGGAGAAGTCATGAGCGCGGTGCAACCGGTGCGGGCGCGGCCCACGCCGATCGGTCGGGGTCTCGGGTTCGAGCGCAGCCTGGTCTGGGTGCTCGGACTGGTCCTGCTGGTGCTCGGCGCGGCCGGGCTCGTGGTGGGCTCGGGCGCGCTGGGGGCGAACCGGGCGCAGCGCCCGGTGCTCGACCCGCTCGCGGTGGGCTGGCTGCAGCAGAACGCGGCGATCGCGGTCGCCGGGGCGATCGTGCTCGGGGTGGTGCTGTTCGCCCTGGGCCTGTGGTGGCTCGGGCACGCGCTGAGCACCGAGCCGCGGCCGAACCTCAAGCTGGAGACCGGGCCGGACCTGGTGCTGACCTCCTCGGCGCTGACCAGCGCGGTCCGCGCCGACGCGGAGACCGTCACCGGGGTCAACCGGGCGCGGGTGCGCACGGCCGGCAGCGCCGACCGCCCGAACCTGCGGCTGACGCTGTCGCTGGACGAGGGCACCGACGTGCGCCACGTCTGGGAGGAGCTCGACGACAAGGTCCTGTCCCGCGCGCGGCAGGCGCTGCAGGTGGACGCGCTGCCCACCGCGGTCCGCCTCAAGCTGGACCGGGCTCCGCGCCAGCGGGTGCAGTGACGCCGTGACCCCGGTCGAACCGCCGGTGAAGCCGATGCTGGCCGCGCCGGTCGAGCAGTTCCCGGACCGCGCCGACCTGCTGTTCGAGCCGAAGTGGGACGGGTTCCGGTGCCTGGTGTTCGCCGGCGGTTCGGTGTTCCTGCAGTCGCGCACCGGCAAGCCGTTCGACCGCTACTTCCCCGAGGTCGTCGACGCGGTCCGCGGCGCGCTGGACCGGCCGGTGGTGCTCGACGGGGAGCTCGTCGTGGCCGTGGCCGACGAGCACGGCGACCGGCTCGACTGGGACGCGCTCAGCGAGCGCATCCACCCGGCCAGCAGCCGGGTCCGCGAGCTCGCCGAGCGGACCCCGGCCCGGTTCGTGGCCTTCGACCTGCTCGCGGTGGACGAGCGGGACCTGCGCGGCGAGCCGTTCGAGCGGCGCCGCGAGCTGCTCGCGTCGCTGCAGCTGGACGTGCCGGGCGTGCGCACCACCCCGATCACCGGGGACCGCGGCACGGCCGCCGAGTGGTTCCGGCTCTTCGAAGGGGCCGGGCTGGACGGGGTGATCGGCAAGGCGGCCGGTTCGCCGTACCAGCCGGGCAAGCGCACCATGGTCAAGCTCAAGCACGCGCGCACCGCCGACTGCGTCGTGGCGGGCCTCCGCTGGCACGCCAACACCGAACCCGGCACCGCGGTCGGTTCGCTGCTGCTCGGGCTGCACGACGGCAGCGGAGCGCTGCACCACGTCGGGGTCGTGGGCGCGTTCTCCGCGGCGCGGCGCCGCGAGCTCGCGCGGAGCCTCGGCGAGCTGCAGCTGCCCGAGGACCGCGCGGAGCAGCACCCCTGGCTGGGGCCCGACGCCGCGGACGGGCGGCGTCTGCCGGGGGCGATCAACCGGTGGCGCAGCAGCGAGGCGCCGTGGCAGCCGCTGCGCCCGGAGCTCGTCGTCGAGGTCGGCTACGACCACACCGAGGGCGAGCACCCGCCCCGCTTCCGCCACACCACCCAGTTCCACCGGTGGCGTCCCGACCGGGACCCGGGTTCGTGCACCTACGAGCAGCTCACCGAACCCGCCCGGTACGACCTGGACGCCGTGCTGCGCGGCGAAGTCCGCTAGCTGCGCGCGGCCTCCACCTCGAACCCGGTCGACCCGCGGCGCGGAGCACGTCACCGGCGAAAATCCGCTCGTGCGGCGGAGTCCTTCCCAAGCGATCGGAAAGACCGGGCGCGCGCACCGGTCCCGTCCGCGTCCCCGCGCGGAATCCGGCGCGGTCGCGCAGTACTCTGCGCGCCGTGGACGCACAACGAATCGCCATCATCGGCGGCGGGGCGGTCGGCGGGGTGCTCGCCGAAGCCGCCCACCGGGCGGGACACCAGGTGACGCTCTGCGTGCGCACCCCGTTCGACGAGCTCACCCTCGACGCTCCCGAGGGCACCGGTCCCGTCCCGGTCTCGGTGGTCACCGAGCCGGAGCAGGCCCCGGACGTCGACTGGGCGCTGCTGACCACCAAGGTCCAGGACGTGCCGGGCGCGCAGCCGTGGCTGCGGCGGTTCGACACCACCCCGCTCGCGCTCGTGCAGAACGGCGTCGGCCACCACGAGTCGGTGGCCGGCATGGCGCTGGGTTCCCCGCTGCTGCCGGCCATGATCTACGTGATCGCGGAGCGGGTGCGGCCCGGGCGCGTGCTGCGCCGCTCCACCGGCCGGATGGTGGTTCCCGACGGGGACCTCGGCGCCCGGTTCGCCGAGCTGCTCGGCGGCGAGCAGTTCCCGGTGCAGCGCACCGCGGACTTCCGCACCGAGTCCTGGCGCAAGATGCTGCTCAACGTCTCGTCGAACCCGATCACCGCGCTGACGCTGCGGCGGCTGGACGTGCTCGCCGAGCCCGACGTCGCCGACCTCGCCGAGGGGCTGCTGACCGAGGCGGTCGCGGTGGCCCGCGCCGAGGGCGCCGACCTGGGACAGTCCGATGTGGACGAGCTGGTCGGGACCTTCCGCGCCGGCATGCCGGCCGCGAACGGCACCTCGATGCTCTACGACCGGCTCGCCGGCGCGAGCACCGAGCACGAGCACATCACCGGCCCCGTCGTCCAAGGTGGACAGAAGCACGGCATCCCGACGCCGCTGAACCGCGCGGTGCTCGCGCTGATGCGCGGACTCGGACCGCTGCCGCGCTGACCGGGCCGGTCACCGAGCCGGCCACCGGACGGGCCACTGGGCCGGTCATCGGGCCGGCCGGGAGCTGCGGGTCGCGCCGACCGAAGCCACGACCACGCAGGCGACCGCCAGCCACTGCACCCAGCCGAGCGTCTCGCCGAGCACCACGAACCCCGCCAGCGCGGCCACGGCGGGTTCGAGGCTCATCAGCACGCCGAACACGCGCGGCGGGATGCGGCGCAGCGCCTCCAGCTCCAGCGAGTACGGGATCACCGAGGACATCAGCGCCACGACCACGCCCGCGCCCAGCACCTCGGGCCGCAGCAGCGCGGCCCCCGCACCGGTGATGCCGAACGGCAGCGCGACCACCGCGCCGACCGCCATGCCGAGCGCGAGCCCGTGCCCACCGGTGGTGCGGCTGCCGAGCTTGCTGCCGAGCAGGATGTAGCCCGCCCACATCACCGCCGCCAGCAGCGCGAACGCGACCCCGGCCAGGCCGACCCCGCCCTGGGCGTCCGACAGCAGGAACACCCCCGCCGCCGCCAGCGCCGCCCACAGCAGGTCGAGCCTGCGCCGCGAGCCGACCACGGCCACCGCCAGCGGCCCGAGGAACTCGATGGTCACCGCCACCCCGAGCGGAATCCGGTCGATGGCCTGGTAGATGCTCAGGTTCATCGCCGCGAGCACCACGCCGTAACCCGCGACGACGGCGAACGTGCGGCGCGGCATGCGCACCGCCGGCCGCCACACCGCCAGCAGCACCAGCGCGGCGAACACCAGCCGCATCGTCACCACACCGGTCGCCCCGGCCTGGGCGAACAGCTGCTTGGCGAACGCCGCGCCCACCTGCAGGCTGATCACCCCGAGCAGCACCAGCGCCGGAGGCGGAACGGCACCGAACGCGCGATGACCCGTCTCCCGCGCCCGCTGCCCCGCCGCGGCCCAGCCGCGGCGAGCCGACGCCCGGTCCATCCGTGCCACGACCACCGCGGACCTCCCCTCGTCACCCGTGCCAGCGGGGCACGCTACCCGCGGCCGAGACCGAGCGGCGAGGATCATGCGATGCTCGTCTCCGTGCCACGACGACGAGGCCGCAAGCTCGGGGCCGCGCTGCTGCCGCTGCTCCTGCTCACCGCCGCGGCGTGCGCGACCGGACCGTCGCAGCGGCCGCCGGTGGCCTACGAGGGCAGCCAGCAGCAGGTCGCGCCCGCGCCCCAGCCTCCCCGCCCGGCACCGCTGCCGCCGCTGGGGCCGCCGAACCGGGACACGCTGACCTGGCACGACTGCACGGGCCCGACCAGCGCCCGGCTGGGCGCGGCGACCGCGCCGGTGTCCTGCTCGACCATGGCCAGCACGATGGACCCGCCCGAAGCCCCCGGCGCCGGCATCGTCCGGATCTCGCTGCTCAGCGCCGGGTCCGGCGCGGTGCCGCTGCTGGTGCTCAACGACGCCGGCGGCGAACCGGGCACGCTCGCCGCGGCGCGGCTGGCGCAGCGGATGCCGCCCGAACTGCTGCGGACCTTCCGGATCATCGGGATGGACCGCCGCGGCACCGGAACCTCCGACCCGGCCGACTGCCTGCCTCCGCCGCAGCGGCGCACCATGGCCGGCTTCGACCCGCAGGCCACCGATCCGGGCCAGCTGGCGCAGCTGCACGCCGCGGTCCGCGAGACCAGCCAGCAGTGCCTGCTCACGCTCGACGAGCGCGCCCAGGCCTACGACACCTCGCGGGCCGCGCTCGACGTGGCGGAGCTGCGCGAACGGCTCGGGGTGCCGCGGATGCACGCCCTCGCCCGCGGTGAGGCGTCACGGGTGCTGACGACCTTCGCCCAGCGCCACCCGGACCAGGTGGGGCGGATGGTCCTCGACGGCTCCCCCGATCCCCGGGCGGGCGCGCAGCAGGCGGCCGAAGCCCGGGCCGGCAGCGCGGAGGGCGCGTTCGACGCGTTCGCGGCGGCGTGCGGGCGTTCGGGGCCGTGCCCGCTCGGGCCGGACCCGCGCGGGGCGGTCGCGCAGCTCGTCGAGCGAGCCCGGGCCGCGCCGGTTCCAGCTCCCGCGGGGCCGGTCCCGGCAGGTCTGGTCGTGCGGGCGGTGCTGCGCGGGCTCGGGGATCCGGCGCGGTGGCCCGAGTTGACCGGCGCGCTGGCGCGGGCCCGCAGCGGCGACGGTTCCGGCCTCGCCGAGCTGGCGCGGCCGCTCGTGGAACCGGGTCCGGCCGGCCCGCCGCGGATGACCGGCGGCATGATCACGCGCTGCAACGACACCACCCTGCGGATCCCGCCGCAGCAGGTGCCAGCTCTGGCCGCGGACTGGACGCGGCGGTTCCCGCTGTTCGGCGGGATGTTCGCGCAGGACCTCGTGCACTGCGGGCAGTGGCCGGTGCCGCAGCGCACACCTCCGGTGCCGGACGAACCGGCGCTGCCGCCGATCCTGGTGCTCAGCACCGCCCACGATCCGACGGTGCCGGCCGCCGGCAGCGCGACGACGTCGCGGCAGCTGTCCGCCGGGGTGCTGCTGCGCTGGCTCGGTTCCGGGCACGGGGCCGCGGGGCGCTCCGACTGCGCCTCGGCAGCGGTCACGAGGTTCCTCGTGCGCGGGGCGGTTCCCACGCCCAACACCGTCTGCCCCGCCTGATCCGGCCGGGCCGGTCCAGCCGGACCAGCTCAGCCCGGCCGAACCCGCTCCGCCGGAGAAGCGAACATCCGGGGTGACCCCGCGACGGTCTCCCCGGATGTTCGGTGGTGCGGTCGGTCAGCAGGAGCCGCAGCAGCCGCAGGACGGGCCGGTGCAGCTCGGGCAGCAGTTGCAGCCGCCGAGGTTCGGTTCCTGGGAAACGTGCTCGTGGACCATCGGTCGCCTCCTGAGGTCGTGGTCAGCTCAGCGCTCCCGATGGTGCGGGGGTGCGTAGCACGGCGACACCACCGACCGAGGGAATCGAAGCTCATGAACGCATATGTCTACGCGGCCATCCGAGAGGCCCGGCAGTTCCGCACGAGCCCGGAGCCGAGCCGGCCGACCAGGAGCTTCACCAACCGGGGACTTCAACCACCCGGGGCTTCACCCACCACCGCCCTGGCGCGACCGCGTCGGTTCGCCGGGCATCTTCGGATGGTCCGGCGGATACGGCAGCTCCCCCGCCCCGCGGTCGCGCCGATCCCGCTCGAACCGCTCCAGCAGCTCCCCGATGTCGTGCTCGCACCGGTCGATCTCGCGGTGGGCGTCGCCGCGCTCGGCCAACCACCGCGGCGCGGACACCAGGTCGAACTCGTCCGGATCGACCTCGCCCAGCTCGTCCCAGGTGACCGGCGTGGACACCGTCGCCCGCGGCGTCCCGCGCACCGACCACGCCGACGCCACGGTCCGGTCGCGGGCGGCCTGGTTGTAGTCGAGGAACACCCGCCGACCGCGATCGGCCTTCCACCACTGCACCGTCGCCAGCTCCGGCGCCCGCCGCTGCACCTCGCGGGCCAGCGCGATCACCGCCCGCCGCACCTCGACGAAGTCCCAGCGCGGCGCGATCCGCACCAGCACGTGGACCCCGCGCCCGCCCGAGGTCTTCGGGAAGCCCCGCATCCCCAGCTCGTCCAGCACCTCGCGGAGCACCCCCGCGACCCGCACCGCGTCCGCGAAGTCCGTGCCCGGCTGCGGATCCAGGTCCACCCGCAGCTCATCGGGGTGGTCGACGTCGCGGGCGCGCACCGGCCACGGGTGGAAGTCCAACGTCCCCAACCCGGCCGCCCACGCCAGCACCGCGGGCTCGGACGGGCACACCTGCCGCGCGGTGCGCCCCGACGGGAAGGCGACCTCCACCGTCGGCACCCACTCCGGCGCCCCGGCCGGGACGCGCTTGGCGTAGAACGGCGTCCCACCGATCCCGCCGGGATAGCGCTTCAACGTCGTGGGCCGGTCCCCGACCGCGCGCAGCAGCGGTTCGGCGACCGACAGGTAGTACTCGACGACCTGGCGCTTGGTGAAACCCCGCTCCGGGAAGTACACCTTGTCCGGGTGCGACAGCCGCACCGACCGCTGCCCGCGCGGGCCGTCCACCAGCAGCTCCACCGACGACACACCGGCAGCGTCCGCCCCCGGACCGGCGCTGTCGAACCGGGACCGGTCCGCCGCGGCGGGTTTACCGTGTGGCCATGGAGCCCACGGACCCGCAGCCCGACGGGAACTCCCGCCGGTTCACCGGAGAACTGGACGGGCTGGACCCGCGGGACCCGGAGGTCCAGGCGTTCGCCGAACACCTCGACCGCATCGAGCACCCCAACTCGCGGGCCACCGTCGAAGGCATGCTCGCGGGCGTCGAGGACTTCGCGCGGTCGGCGAACCGCGCCCAGGGGCACCGCCGCGTCGTCGTGGTCCTCGTGGTCGGCCTGATGCTGAGCGGAGTGGCGCTGACCGTCTGGAACGCGCTGGGCTTCGTGCTCACCGCGCTCGCGGGCTGACGCTGCCCGACCGCGGGCCCCGACCGCGCAGCTACCGTGGAGGCATGGACGCCGAGGCCACACCGAAAGTCAACCGCTCCGAGCAGGAGTGGCAGCAGCAGCTGCGTCCCGACGAGTACGCGGTGCTGCGCCAGGGCGCGACCGAACGGCCCTGGACCGGGGAGTACGTCGACAGCTCGCAGGTCGGGATCTACGAGTGCCGCGCCTGCGGCGCCGAGCTGTTCCGCAGCGAGACCAAGTTCGAGTCGCACTGCGGCTGGCCGTCGTTCTTCGACCCCAGCACCAGCGAGGCGGTCGTGCTGCGCCGGGACCACTCGATGGGGATGGTGCGCACCGAGGTGCTCTGCGCCTCCTGCATGAGCCACCTCGGGCACGTCTTCGAGGGCGAGGGCTACCCCACCCCGACCGACCAGCGCTACTGCATCAACTCGCTGGCGCTGCGCCTCGTCCCGAACAGCTGACGCTCCCGCGGAGGGACGGGCTCCCGTCCCTCCGCCGCACCGCCAGCGAGCAGCGCAGGCAGCTCAGGACGGGCGGCTCAGGGCGGGAAGATCAGGGGGACGGGAAGATCAGGGCAGGCGCCGGACGAGGTCGGTCACGTCCACGCGCGGACCCGTGAAGAACGGGGTCTCCCACCGCGTGTGCCGGCGGGCCTCGGTGGCGCGCAGCGTCCGCATCAGGTCCGAGATGCGGTAGAGGTCGTTGGCCTCGAAGCACAGGATCCACTCGTAGTCGCCGAGCGAGAACGCGGGCACGGTGTTGGCCCGCACGTCCGGGTAGTCGCGCGCGGCCAGGCCGTGGTCCTTCAGCATCGTCCGGCGTTCCTCGTCGGGCAGCAGGTACCACTCGTAGGACCGGACGAACGGGTAGACGCTCGCGTACGCCTGCGGCGCTTCCCCAGCGATGAAGGCCGGCACGTGGCTCTTGTTGAACTCGGCCGGCCGGTGCACGGCCACGCTGCTCCAGAACGGCTGCGAGGCCCGACCCAGCGGCGTGTCCCGGCGGAAGGCCGCGTAGGCGGCCTGCAGCTGCTCGACCGTCTCCGCGTGCGTCCAGAGCATGAAGTCGGCGTCGGCGCGCATGCCGGACACGTCGTACACGCCGCGGAGCTCCACGTCCTGCAGCGAGTCCAGGTGCTGCCGGGTCCGCTCGCCCGCCTCATCGCGGTCATCGCCCAGCGAGCCCTGCGGGAGCGTGAAGACCGACCACATGGCGTAGCGGATCGTGCTGTTCAGTTCCTCGTAGTTCAGGCGCGTCATGGCGCCATCATGGCACTCATCGCCGGTCACACCGCCAGCAGGTCACCGGCGACCTGGCTGGCCGCGGCCTCGCCGGTGCCGATGCAGGCCGGCACCCCGACCCCGCGCAGCGCGGCCCCGGCGACCGCGATCCCGGGCACCCCGGCGGTCGCGCGCTCGATCCGGTCGACCGCGTCGAGGTGGCCGGCGCCGTACTGCGGGAGCCCACCGCCCCAGCGCGCCACCGCCGCATCCACCGGCTCGGCGGTGATCCCGGTGAGCTCGGCGAGATCGGCCCGCACCGCCCGCAGCAGCTCGTGGTCGTCGAGCCGCAGCGCCCCGGACTCGAACGAGCGGCCCACGGAGGCGCGCAGCAGCGGCTCGCCCCCGGCCCCGCGCAGGTGCGGCCACTTGCTGCTGGAGAAGGTGAACGCCTTGGCGGTGAACGGGGTGCCGTCGCGGTGCCGCTCACCGCGGGCGAGCAGGATCCCGGACGGGCCGGGAAGCTCGGTGCCCGGCGGCAGCGCCATCCCGACCACGATCATCGAAGCCAGGTCGACACCCGCGTAGGACTCGGCGGCGACCTCGGCCACCCCGCGCAGCAGCCGCCGCGCCGACGGGGCCGGCACCGCGAGCACGACCGCGTCGGCCCGCAGCCGCTCCGGATCGTTCGCCGAACCGATCTCCACGGTCCAACCGCGGTCCGCGCGGGACAGCGAGCGCACCGGCCGCCCCAGCCGCAGCTGCGGATCGGCCGCGGCGACCAGCCGGTCCACGAGCTGGCGGTATCCGCCGCGGAACGCGCCGAACACCGGCGGGCGCGGCTCGAACGGGTCGGCCGGCTCCGGCAGCAGCCGCGACACGGCGGCGGTGATCGACCCGGCGCCCGCGTCGAGCGCCTCGGCCAGCGCCGGCATGGTCGCCCGCAGCCCCAGGCCGTCCGCGCTGCCCGCGTACACCCCGCCGAGCAGCGGCTCCACGAGGCGGTCGACGACCTCGTCGCCGACCCGCTCCCGCAGCAGCTCGCCCACCGACGCGTCCGCCCCGGCCAGGTCCAGCGGAGGCAGGTCCTGCTCGGCGCGCACCGCGCGCACCCCGTCCTCGGAGAGCACGTCGGCGACCGCAGCGGCCGAGGCGGGCACGCCCATGAACGTGCCGATCGGCAGCCGCCGCAGCTCGCCGCCGGCGCGCACGCGGGCCGAGGCCGGCCCGGGGTGGGTGATCTCGTCGGCGATGCCGAGCTCGGCCGCCAGCTTCGGCACCTCCGGGCGCCGCGCGAGGAACGCCTCCGCGCCCAGGTCCAGGTCCGCGCCGGCCAGCCGGGCGGTGCGCAGCTTGCCGCCGAGCTCGTGGGACTGCTCGACGAGCGTGATCGCCGCGCCGGGCCCGAACGAGCGGCGCAGCCGGTGCGCGGCGGCCAGACCGGCCACCCCGCCGCCGACGACCACGAACCGCCCGCACATCAGGCTCTCGCGCTCACTTCGTGGACCAGCTCGACCACCCGGGTCAGCACCGTCGGGTCGGTGTCCGGCAGCACCCCGTGGCCGAGGTTGAACACGTGCCCGCCGGCCGCCGACCCCTCGGCCAGCACCCGGCGCACCTCGCGCTCGACCGCGTCCCAGCCGGCGAACAGCACCGCCGGGTCCAGGTTGCCCTGCACCACCGGTTCGCCGCGTTCGGGGGCGGCCCGGCGCAGCCGGTCGGCGGCCGCGTCCAGCCGCACCCGCCAGTCGACGCCGACCACGTCGGCGCCGGCCTCGCGCATCGCGGTGAGCAGCTCGCCGGTCCCCACCCCGAAGTGGATCTTCGGAACGCCCTCGGCGCCCGGGGTCGCGGCCACGCCCTCGAGGATCCGCCTGGTGTGCGGCAGCACGAACTCCCGGTAGTCGCTCGCCGAGAGCGCGCCCGCCCAGGAGTCGAACAGCTGCAGCGCGTCGATGCCGGCGTCCAGCTGCGCGCGCAGGAAGGTCAGCGTCGTCTCGGCCAGCTTGCCCAGCAGCGCGTGCCAGGTCTGCGGATCCGAGTGCATGAGCGCCTTGGTGCGCTCGTGGTTGCGGCTCGGACCGCCCTCGACCAGGTAGGAAGCGAGCGTGAACGGGGCGCCGGCGAAGCCGATCAGCGGGGTGCTGCCCAGCTGGGGCAGCAGCAGGCGCACCGCCTCGGCGACCGGCTCCACCTGGCCCGGGTCCAGCTCGGGAAGCGCGGACACGTCCGCGGCGCTGGCGACCGGCGCGGCCACGACCGGGCCGGTGCCCGGGACGATGTCCAGCGCGACGCCCGAGGCGTACAGCGGCAGCACGATGTCGCTGAACAGGATCGCCGCGTCCACCCCGTGCCGCCGCACCGGCTGGTCGGTGATCTCGCAGACCAGCTCCGGGCGCAGGCACGCCTGCAGCATCGGCACGTCGGCCCGCGCCTCGCGGTACTCGGGCAGCGACCGCCCCGCCTGGCGCATGAACCAGACCGGTGTGCGCGCGGGCGTGCCGCCCGCGGCGGCCACGAGCAGCGGACTGTCGGCGAGATCCCGGCGGACCGGGACCGGTGTGGAATTCGTCATCGCAACCCTCATCTTCGCACGGCTGCGCGCCCGCGTCGGCGGGGGCGGCACCGCTGCCGGCGTGGCTCCGACACCCCGGGCCGCGGGGCGCCTACAGTGCGGGCCCGTGACGGAGATGTCGGTGATGCCCGAGGTGTTCCGGCAGGCAGTGGCCGCTCTGCAGTCGCCCCACCCCCGCCCGGAGATCGAACTCAGCGAGGTGCGCCCGCCGAAGCGGCTCGCCCCCTGGGCGTACGCGCTGGCCGCCGAGGCCACCGGCCCGGCCGAGGAGCTGGCGACGGCGCGGATGGTGCTGCTGCACGACCCGGACAGCGCCGAGTCCTGGGACGGCACGCTGCGGCTGGTGGTGTACCTGCGCTCGGAGCTCGACCCGCAGCTGGCCGCGGACCCGCTGCTGCCGACCGTGGGCTGGTCGTGGCTGTCCGACGCGCTGGCCGAGACGGGCGCGGCCCACACCGCGCTGGGCGGCACGGTGACGCTGACCTCCTCGGCGCGGTTCGGCGACATCGCCGGCCCCGCCGGCAGCCACGACCTGGAGCTGCGCGGCTCGTGGACGGCGCTCGACCCGGAGCTGGCGCCGCACGCGCGGGCCTTCTTCGAGCTGATGGCCACCGCGGCGGGGCTGCCGCCGGAGGGGGTGTCGGTGCTGACGCCGCGGGTCTCCGACGAGGACCGCGGGTGATCCGACACCACGGCTGATCCGCGACCGCGGCTGATCCACGACCGCGGGGGCCGGCGACGCTGCTGGCACGGCAGCGCGGTCCTTCCGGGCCTGGTTCGCGCCTGGTTCACGGGGCCGGTTCGTCCGGGCCTGATTCCGGGGCCCGGTTCGCAGCGCCCGGTTCGCGGGGGTCTGGTTCGCGGGGGTCCGGTTCGCGGGGGTCTGGTTCGTGCGGGTTCGTCCGGGTCCGCGTCCGGGTCGACGGCGGAACCGGCCGCCGAACGGGTGGCAGGGGGTCGTGGGCCCGCTCCGGAACGGGCCAGCCTCGGGCCGTGACGAAGACCGCGGCACCGGTTGAGAAGATTGATCGATCAACTTTTCGGAACGTGACGATCTAGGTTTGTCGTCCGAACACGTTCTGGCGTTAGCAAGATCCGCAGAATCCGCCCGATCGAGCTAACCGATCATGGTCTCATCACAACTCGATCGGGATAGATACCCGATTGATCGTCCCGCTGGCCCGCCTGGGCGGTTACGCTGCCCCCGACGACACCACTTTCGGTCGATCAGTGGCGCGGCTGATTGGTCGAGAGTCCCGGTGCCGGTCGGGGGGCACGACCGACTCCAGGGAGGTAGTGACGTGGCTGCCGTC
>Ga0164243_10007073_pt1 | contig 16840 bp, 16 predicted proteins | sample OricompcompostOP_FD_108781 | JGI IMG/M metagenome (GOLD analysis project Ga0164243, IMG submission 108781) | Organic Plus compost microbial communities from Emeryville, California, USA - Original compost - Organic plus compost (OP) | ecosystem: Engineered > Solid waste > Mixed feedstock >... | reverse complement strand
CCCCGCCCAGCGGGCCCACCAGCTCGAAGGACTTCGGCCGGACCACGCCGCCGGCCACCACGACCTTCATTCGCGAGCGGACGAGCAGTTCGTTGGCGATGTTCAGCGCGTTGGTCACCACGGTCAGCTGGGCGCCCTCGGCGCTGGTGTTCAGGTCGGGACGCACGGCCAGGGCCCGGGCCACCTCCGTGCTGGTGGTGCCGCCGTTGAGGCCGACCACGGTGCCGGGCGAGACGAGCGCCGCGGCGGCCGTGCCGATCCGTTGCTTCTCGGCCGAGTGCTTGGCCGTCTTGTAGCGCAACGGCAGGTCGTACGAGACCCCGTTGGCCACGGCGCCGCCCCGCGTACGCGTGATCATCTGCTGCTGGGCGAGCTGGTCGAAGTCGCGCCGGATGGTCGCCTGGGAGACGCTCAGCCGCTCGGCCGCCTCCTCGACGCTGACGCGGCCGCTGTCGGTCAGCATCTCGAGCAGCGCGTTCCATCTGGCGTACCGGTCCACCGCGCGGGCCCTCCCAGCGACTGCACGATTGGTGATTGATTGCGTGCACACTAGTGCGCGAAACTACGAGGACGCAAAACATCGACCTGCTCGATCGGCCCATCGGTTGCCACGAGCACCCCCGTTCGCGCAGAATGGCGCGCGAAAGCCGGGTAAATCGAGCCGTATTGCGCACGGCCGCCTGCTGCGAGGAGTCCTCATGGCGTACGTGGACGCGGAGATCGCGAGCCAGCCCGACTGCTGGCGCAGGGCGGCCGAACTCGCCGCCGGCGTCCGCGCCGACCTGCCCCGACCCGGCGAGCGGGTCGCCGTCGTCGGGTGCGGCACGTCGTGGTTCATGGCCATGGCGTACGCGGCCCTGCGCGAGCAGGCCGGCCAGGGCGAGACGGACGCCTTCCAGGCCTCCGAGTTCCCGGCCGGGCGGCGCTACGACCGGCTGGTCGCCATCACGCGATCCGGCACCACCACCGAGGTGGTCGACCTGCTCCGCGCGCTGCGCGGACACGTGCCGACGACCGTCCTCGTGGGTGACCCGGAGACGCCCGCCGTGCGGCTCGCCGACGCCACCGTGACGCTCTCCTTCGCCGACGAGCGCTCGGTGGTGCAGACCCGCTTCGCGACGACCGCGCTGGCCCTGCTGCGCGCGCACCTCGGCGAGAACGTGGAGACGCTGGCCGCGGACGCCGAGGTGGCCGTCCGCGCGCCGCTGCCGATCGAGCCGACCCGCATCGAGCAGGTCACCTTCCTCGGTCGGGGATGGACGGTCGGCCTGGCCCAGGAGGCCGCGCTCAAGTGCCGCGAGGCCGCCACGTTCTGGGCCGAGGCGTACCCGGCCATGGACTACCGGCACGGCCCGATCTCGATCGCCGCCCCCGGACGGCTCGTCTGGGCGTTCGGCACGCTTCCCGAGGGCCTCGTCGAGAACGTCACCGCCACCGGCGCCGCCTTCGTCCACAGCCGTACCCACGGCTGCCGGACGGTGCTGGGCAGTTGGGCGGCGGGCCGCACCCCCGTGGACCCGATGGCCGACCTGATCCTGGCCCAGCGGTTCGCGGTGGCGCTCGCCACCAGCCGGGGCCTCGACCCGGACGCGCCCCGGCACCTGACCCGGTCCGTGGTGCTCACGTGAGCGATCGCACCATCCGCCACGGCGGTGCGGCGGTCGCGCCGCCGGAGAACGGGAGGGTGGGCGGCGGTGACGTCGTCGTGGCCGTGGACGTGGGCGGCACCGGCATGAAGTGCGCCCTGGTCGGCCCGGACGGCGCCACCGTGCACACCGAACGGCATCCCACCGACGCGGGACGCGGACCGGCGGCCGTGGTCGACACCATCCTCGACGTCGCCGACGGGCTCGCCGCCAAGGCACGCGCCGACGGCCGCACCCCGGTCGCGCTCGGGATCGCCGTACCGGGGATCGTCGACGAGGCACGCGGCGTCGCCGTCTGGTCGGCGAACGTCGGCTTCCGCGACGTACCGCTGCGGGACCTCGCGGTGACGCGGCTCGGCCTGCCCACCGCGATCGGGCACGACGTACGCGCGGGCGGTCTCGCCGAGGCCCGGCTCGGCGCGGGACGGGGCGCCGGGCACGTCCTCTTCGTGGCCATCGGGACCGGGATCGCGGCCGCGCACGTGGTCGACGGTTCCGCGAGCGTCGGCGCACACGGCGCCGCCGGGGAGATCGGGCACATCCTGGTCCGCCCGGGTGGCCCGCGCTGCGGCTGCGGCCGGCCCGGGTGCCTCGAAGCGGTCGCCTCCGCCTCCGCGGTCGGCCGCCGGTACGCCGAACTCGCCGGGACGCCCGCCACCGCCGCCGACGTGGCCGAGCGGGCCGCCGCCGGCGAGCCGCTCGCGGCGCAGGTCTGGACCGAGACCGTCGAGGCGCTCGCCGACGGGCTGGCCAGCGGGCAGGCCCTCTTCGACGTCGCCACGATCGTGGTCGGCGGCGGGCTCGCGCAGGCCGGTGAGCGGCTGCTCGGCCCGCTCCGGGCGGCGCTGCACGAACGGATGACCTTCCACCGGGAGCCGCGGCTGGTCGCGGCGGCCCTCGGCGACGAGGCCGGCTGCCTCGGCGCCGCCCTGCTCGCACTCGACGCCCTCGGCGTCCCGAGAACCATGGAGACGCGATGACCCAGCGGGTGAGCGGCAAGGTGGTGACCCCGACCGGAGTCATCCGGCAGGGCTGCGTCGAGTGGGACGGCGACCGGATCACCGCGGTGGCCGAGTACCCGTCGATCCGCGACGGGCACTGGATCCTCCCCGGCTTCGTGGACATGCACACCCACGGCGGCGGCGGCCACACCTTCACCACCGGGGACGCCGACCAGGCCCGGGAGGCGGCCACCTTCCACCTGCGGCACGGTACGACCACGCTGCTGGCCAGCCTCGTCAGCTCGCCGTTCGCGCTGATGCGGGCGGCCACCGCCGCGTTCCGCCCGCTCGTGGACGAGGGGGTGCTGGCCGGCATCCACTTCGAGGGGCCGTACCTCTCGACGGCCCGCTGCGGCGCGCAGAACCCCGAACACCTGCGCGACCCCTCCACCGACGAACTGGCCGAGCTCATCGAGCTGGGCGGCGACGCCATCCGGATGGTCACGCTCGCGCCCGAGCGGGACGGCGCGCTGGAGGCCGTCAAGCTGCTCACCGCGCACCGGGTCGTCGCCGCCGTGGGTCACACCGACGCCACGTACGACGAGACCCGCGCCGCCGTGGCGGCCGGCGCGAGCGTCGCCACCCACCTGTTCAACGGGATGCGGCCGGTGCACCACCGCGAGCCGGGCCCGGTCGTGGCGCTGTTGGAGGCGCCGAACGTCATCTGCGAGCTGGTGGCCGACGGGGTGCACCTGCACGACGGGATGCTCACGTTCGCCACCTCGGTGGCCGGTCCGGAACGGGCCGCGCTGGTCACCGACGCGATGGCCGCCGCCGGCATGCCCGACGGCGAGTACGAGCTGGGCGGCCAGGCCGTGACGGTCAGCGACGGCGTGGCCCGGCTGAGCCGCGACGGCGCCATCGCCGGCAGCACGCTCACCATGGACGCGGCGCTGCGGCACGCGGTCGCCGCCGGGATCCCCATGGCGGACGCGGCCCGGATGGTCGCCACCACCCCGGCCCGCGCCATCGGTCTCGGCGACCGGCTGGGCGCCCTCCAGGTGGGCCTGCGCGCCGACCTCGTGGTGCTGGACGACGACCTCAACGTGGTGCGTGTGCTGCGCGCCGGCGCCTGGCAGGAGTGACGCGTCAGCCGGCGGTGGGGATCTCCACGCCGAGCACCGCCTGCTCGTCGGGCCGGTGCACCAGCACCTCCGACAGGTACGACTGCACGGCCGGCGCCATGCCGACGTCCCGGCCGGCGCGCTCGGAGAGCAGCCACTTGTGCTCGATGATCTGCGTGAACAGCTCCTGCGGCTCCAGCTTGCGGCGCAGGTGCGCGGGCACGGCGCGGACCACCGGCTCGAAGACCTCGGTCAGCCAGCGGTGCGCGGCCTGCTGCTCGTCCGTGAGGTCGCTCTCGGCCCGGTACGCGTCCAGGTCGTTGAGGAGCTTGCGCGCCTGGTTCTCCTCGGCGTCCAGGCCGGTGAGGCGCAGCAGCCGCCGGCTGTGGTAGCCGGCGTCGACCACCTTCGGGCGCACCAGGTAACGCCCGTCGTCGATGGTCGACACGGCGATCTCGGCGACGTCGAACCCGAGCTCGTTGAGGCGGCGGATCCGGGTGTCGATGTCGTGCCGGGCGTCCCGCTCGACCTGCTGCTCGTAGGTGATCTCGTGCCAGAGCCGCTCGTACCGCTGCACGACCTCCTCGCTGACCTTCTCCGGGTCGATCGACGGGTGCAGCAGCCCCGCGGCCTCCAGGTCCAGCGCCTCACCGAAGATGTTGACCCGCGCGATCTCCAGGTCCTCGTTGCGCTGTCCATTGGAGAGCGACCGGTGCAGCGCGCCCGTCTCGGCGTCGACGAGGTACGCCGCGAACGCGCCGGCGTCCCGGCGGAACAGCGTGTTCGACAGCGAGCAGTCGCCCCAGAAGAAGCCGGTGAGGTGCATCCGGACCAGCAGCGCGGCGAGCGCGTCGAGCAGCCGGTTCATCGTCTCGGGCCGCAGGGTGTGCGAGAAGAGGGCCCGGTAGGGCAGCGAGAACTGCAGGTGCCGGGTGATCAGCACCGGGTCCAGCGGCTCGCCGTCGTCGCTCTGCCGGTCGGCGACGATCGCCACCGCCTCCACCGCCGGGAAGTCGATCCGCTCCAGCGCGCGGAGCAGGTCGTACTCCCGCTCCGCGACCCGCTCGGCGGTCTCCTTCACCGCGTACACGTAGTCGCCGAGCCGGACGAAGCGGACGATGTGCCGGGAGATGCCCTGCGGCAGCGCCACCAGGTGCTGGGCAGGCCACTCCTCCAGCGGAGTCGACCACGGCAGGTCGAGCAGCGCCGGGTCCACGAGGGCAGACGTGATCCGCACGGAGACAAGCATGACAAGCGTCGCCCCCGAGCGCTTCCCATCGTGGCTGGGCCCACAGCGGCACCCGGTAGCGTGGTCGGGTGCGAGAGACCCCGGTGGTACGCGTGCGGCCGCGCCCGGTGCGGCCCGCCGGCTGGTGGTACGACGCGCTGCTGCTCGCCGCGCTGGTCGGGCTGACCGTGGCGCTCGTCACCCACCAGCTCTTCGGCGTCGACCGGGCGGTGGCGGACTGGGCGCAGGAGCACCGGCCGGCGGCCGCGTACTGGGTGGCCCGCGTGTTGAACCTGCTCGGCCAGGGCACGCCGCTGACCCTGATCGCGGTCGGTCTCGGGGTGCTGCTGGCCGTCCGCGTCCGCTCGGTCCGGCCGGTCCTGCCGCCGCTCGCGGCGTTCGTGCTCACGTACCTGACCATCGGGCCGCTGAAGGTGTGGACCGCCCGGCCAGCGCCGAGCGCCAGCGTGAAGAAGCCGTTCCTCCCGCCCGACCAGACCCTCCCGCTCTTCCAGGAGGACCTGCCGCTGCGCTTCGCGCAGTCGTACCCGTCCGGGCACGTGGCCAACGCGATCGTCTGGTACGGCATGCTCGCGCTGCTGCTCGCCCCGCTGCTGCGCACCTACGGGCGCACGATCCCGCCCCGGCTGGTCCTCGCCGTCCGGGTGCTGCCGCCGTTGATCGTCCTGACCACCACCACCTACCTCGGCTGGCACTGGCTCACCGACTCGGTGGCCGGTCTGCTGCTCGGCCTCCTCCTCGACCGGCTGCTGCACCGGGTGCCGTGGGACGACGTACCCCTGCCGGCCCGCCTGCCCGGATCGGCCCGTACCCGGCTGTTCACCTCCGGCCCGTAGCCTGACCCGACGTGAACCAGCTCGAACGCCGGTTGGGCGTACCCGACGCCGTGGTCATCGGGCTCGGGTCGATGCTCGGCGCGGGCGTCTTCGTCGTGTTCGGCCCGGCCGCCGCGGCGGCCGGCGGCGCCGGGCTGCTCCCCGCCCTCGTGCTGGCCGGCTTCATCGCGTTCTGCAACGCGACCAGCTCCGCCCGGCTGGCCGCCCGCTACCCGGAGTCCGGCGGCACGTACGTGTACGGGCGGGAACGCCTCGGGCCGTTCGCCGGTTTCCTGGCCGGTTGGGGCTTCGTGGCCGGCAAGACGGCGAGCTGCGCGGCGATGGCGCTGACCATCGGGGCGTACCTCTGGCCGGGACACGCGCGGGTGGTGGCGGTGGCCGCGGTGCTCGCGGTGACGGCCGTGAACCTGCGCGGCATCGGCCGGACCGCCACCGCCACGAAGATCCTGGTGGCGCTGGTGCTCGCGGTGCTGGCGCTCGTCGCCGTCACCGGTCTGGCCGGCGGGCCGGTCGAACTGGACCGGCTGGGCGACCCCAGCGGCTCCGGCCGGGGCGTGCTCACGGCCGCCGGCCTGCTCTTCTTCGCCTTCGCGGGGTACGCCCGGATCGCCACGCTCGGCGAGGAGGTCCGCGACCCGGAGCGCACGATCCCCCGCGCGGTGCCCCTCGCGCTCGGCCTGGTGCTCGCGATCTACCTGGTCCTCGCCGTGGTCGCCCTCGGCGTGCTCGGCAGCGACCGGCTGGCCAACTCCGCCGCGCCGCTCGCCGACGTGGTGGCCGCCGCCGGGCTGCCCGGGCTGGCGTGGGTGGTGCGGGCCGGCGCCACCGTCGCGGTGACCGGGGTGCTGCTCTCCCTGCTCGCCGGGGTGGGGCGCACCCTGCTCGCGATGGCCCGCCGCCGGGACGTGCCGGGCGCCCTCGCCGCCGTCCACCCCCGGTACCGGGTGCCCCACCGCGCCGAACTGGCCGTCGCCGCCGTGGTGGTCGTCGTGGTGTCGCTCGGCGACGTCCGCCACGCCATCGGCTTCTCCAGCTGCACGGTGCTGGTCTACTACGCGATCACCAACGCGGCGGCGTTGACCCTCGGCCGGGATCCCCGCCGGAAACTGCCGGTGCAGGTGCTCGCCGCGCTGGGGCTGGCCGGCTGCCTGCTGCTCGCCGTCAACCTGCCTGCGAGCAGCGTGATCGCCGGCTTCGCGGTGCTGGCAGCCGGCGCGGCCGGCTACGCCCTCCGCGCCTCGCGGTCCCATCCACCCGGCCCGCCCTCCCGGTCCCACCCGCCCCGGTGATCATGAGGTTATCGCCCTCGTCGACGGCGTGTCGCGGCAGTAACTTCATGATCGACGGGGCTGGCTGACCCCGGGGCGCGGCGCGCGGTCAGCTGTTCGGGAGTGCGGGGTGGCGGCCGGGGGTGTCGTCGTCCGGACTGGCCTTCGGGGGTCCGCCGTTGCTGCCGTTGCCGCCGTTGCGGGGCGTCGCGTCCGGCTGGTCGCCGCCCGGCTGCACGGGCAGGGTCGGATGGGGCACCGGCGGCGCGCACTGCCGGGTCAGCCAGTCCAGCCCGGCCCGGCGGGCGACCACGGTCAGCCGGTCCCCCGCGAAGATCACCTGCCGTGGGTCGAGGTCCCGCCACCAGATCGTCCGCCCGCCCCCGGCCGGCGTACGGGCGATGAGGCGTACCTGGCCGTCGCGGGACACGGCGCCGAGCGGGCGCCCGTCCAGCTCGGAGCCGGCCGCCACGGGCACCTCGGCCACCGGCAGCGCGTGCCGGCCGACCGGGATCGTGGCGATCACGGCCCGCTCGGTCAACGCGCCCGTGAAGGCGGGCGCCGCCAGGTAGGAGACCGACCGGGAGACGCCGAGGTTGAACGCCTCCTCGACCCGCTCGGCGAAGTCGTTCTCGAACAGCCGCAGCACCACCCGCAGGTCCGCGCGGATGTCCCGGGCGGCGAGGGCCGCCTCCAGGTTCGCCACGTCGTCCGTGGAGACGATCACCAGTGCCTGGCAGTCGGCCACCGAGGCGGCCTCCAGCGTCTCCGGCTGGGCGGCGTCGCCGACGATGAGCGGCACCTCCAACTGCCGGGCCAGGGTGCCGCCGCGCGGCTCCGGGTTCTTGTCGATGGCCACGACCTCGACGTCGTACTCGCGCAGCTGGGCCATGACCCGCGTGCCCACGTTGCCGAGACCGACCACCACGACGTGCCCCGAGCGGTGCGGCTGGAGCCGGCCGGTGTGCAGGGCCAGCCGGGCGTTGACGATCCCGTCGACCACGACGGCGGTGATGAGCGGGATCAGCGCCAGCCCGGCGAGGTTCAGCACCACCTGCATGACCTGCTCGTACGCCGACTGCTCGGTGTCCGGGTCGGCGCCGCTCAGCGTGGTGACCAGGGTGAGGTAGAGCGCCTCGGCGGGCGAGACGTCCCCGGCCTGCGCGATCAGCGCCCCGAGCAGCACGACCACGGCGAGCACGAACATCATGGCGATGCCGATCTTGCGGGTGGCGAAGCCCCGGACCGCCCGCAGCAGCACGGCGATGGGCCGGCGCCGGCGCCGCGCCCGGACGAGCCGCCGCGCCGCGACCTCGGTGCCGGGTGGCTGGCCGGTCGCCTCGGCGAGCACCAGGTCGGCCGTGGACGGGTCGGCCGGGAGCAGCACCATCCGCTGCGGGTCGCTCTGGTCGGCCAGCCCGCAGACCACGTCCTGCTCGCGTACGTCGGCCCGGCGCGCCAGCCGCAGCGTACGGCCCCGGTGCTGGAAGTGCGTCGGGTCGACCTCGCCGAGCGCCGCCGCGACGAACGCCGGCGCGGCCATCTCCGCGTCGGAGAGCACCTCGACGGGAGCCTTGAGCAGCGTACGGACGCCGTCGGCGAGGGTGCCGTTGAACATCCGCAGCACCTGGCGGACGTGCCTGTCGACCGCCTGCGCGCAGAGCGCGGCGTGCAGGTTGCCCACGTCGTCCTGGTCGAGCAGGGCCACCCCGGCCGCCCCGGGCAGGTTGGCGGCCCGGAACGTCGCCTCGTCGAGCCGGTCCGAGCGGACCACCCGGACGCCCTTGAGCGTCGCCACGTCGGCACCGTTGGAGCGGTGCCGCTCCGGCACCACGACGGTCACGCGCGCACCGCCGGCGGGGAGGTCGCTCTCCAGCAGGGCCTTGGCCACGTAGTAGGCCAGCGAGTCACGCCCGCAGACGACGTAGTGCGGGCGCGGATCGCCCGCTGGTCGGAGCCGCCAGTTCCACTCGACCGCCCGACGTGCCCGGTCCCGCCACGGCTCCCCCATGCCCGGATCGTAATCACGACGACCACGCTGAGCGAGACCTGCCGGTTCGTCCCAGGCCAGGCATGGGGCCCGGACCGGCGGGTAGAGCAGCCGCATGCAGACCTTCCTCCCGTACCCGAACTTCCTGGCCAGCGCCCGGGCGCTGGACCAGAAGCGGCTGGGCAAGCAGCGGGTGGAGACCATCCAGGTCCTGCGCGGGCTGACCTGGCCGACGTACGGGTGGCGCAACCACCCCGCCGTGAAGATGTGGGCCGGGTACGAGGAGGCGTTGACCCGGTACGGGCTGGACATGTGCGCCGTCTGGTCCGAACCCGGTCGGGCGGACACCTGCGCCGCCACCATGACCCGGGACCTCGCCGCGGCGTGCGGCGTCCAGACGGTCCGTACGCAGGAGGAACTGGCCGCCGCCGGTGAGCTGCCGCCCTGGCTGGGCCGGGAGGACCTGCACCTCAGCCACCGGTCCTCCCTCGTGCGGAAGGACCCCGCGCACTACCGCCCCCTCTTCGGCGACGTGCCGCCCGACCTCGAGTACGTCTGGCCCGCCTCGGACCGCGAGCGCCGCTGCCTCACGGCCGAGGCGAACGGAAGAGACCCCTCCTGACGTCATGCGTTAATGAGGGCACTTCCTTGTGTGCCGGCCGGAGGAGGTCCGCCATGGCGCTGTCCCGTCTGGTCGGTCGGCTCCTCGGCGTACGGCCGCACACGGTCGACCCCGGCGGCGGTGGCGCGTCGCGGGTGCCGCATCCGGTCGCGGCGGTCGTGGTGGGCGGCGGGGTCGCCGGCATGTCGGCGGCCGTGGTGCTCGCCGAGCGGGGCGTACGGGTCACGGTGCTGGAGGCGGCCGCGACGCTCGGCGGGCGGCTGGGCGCCTGGCCGGAGCGGCTCGCCGACGGGACGCAACAGGTGGAGCACGGCTTCCACGCGTTCTTCCGGCAGTACTACAACTGGCGGGCGATCCTCCGGCGGATCGACCCGGCCCTGGGCTTCCTGCGGCCCGTGCCGGGCTATCCGATCCTGTCGGCGCGGTGGCCGACCGAGGAGTTCGGCGACCTGCCGGCCGCGCCTCCCCTGAACCTGCTCGCCCTGCTGGCGCGCAGCCCGAGCCTGCGCCTCGCGGACCTGCGGCGCATGGACCGCGACGCGGCCCTGCCGCTGCTCACCTACCATCCGGTGCGCACCTACGCCGACCTCGACGCGAGGACCGCCGACGAACTGCTCGACTCGCTGCGGCTGCCGGACCGGGCCCGCGCGATGCTCTTCGAGGTCTTCTCGCACTCGTTCTTCAACCACGAGGCCGAGATGTCGGCCGCCGAACTGGTCGCGCAGTTCCACTTCTACCTCCTCGGAAACGGGGAGGGGCTGGCCTTCGACGCGCCGGACGAGGACTACGCGACGGCGATCTGGGCGCCGCTGACCCAGCACGTCGAGCGGCACGGCGGGCGGGTGCTCACCGGGACGCCGGCCGCCGCGCTGCACCGCACCGACGGCGGCTGGCGGGTCGTGGGCGGTGACGGCGCGGCGTACGACGCCCCGTACGTCGTGCTGGCCGTCGACCCGCCGGCCCTCGCCGCGCTCGTCGACGCCTCCCCCGGCCTCGCCGCGCACGCCCCGCGGCTGGTGGCCCGGATGCCCGCGTTCGGCACGCCCGGCCCGCCGTACGCGGTGGCCCGCTACTGGTTCGACGGGGACGTACGCCCCGACCGGGCGGTCTTCAGCGGGGTCTCCCGCCAGTCCACGCTGGACTCGGTGACGCTCTACCACCGGCTGGAGCGGGAACCCCGCCGGTGGGCCGAACGCACCGGCGGCAGCGTGGTGGAGCTGCACGCGTACGCCTGCGAACCGGGCGTGCCCGCCGCGGAGCTGGCGGAGCGGATGCGCGCCGAGCTGGCGGCCCTCTGGCCGGAGGTGGCCGGGCTGCGGGTCCGCGAGCTGCGCGCGCGGGTGGAGGCGCGGGCGCCGGCCTTCACCCCGGGCAGCCACGCCGCACGGCCGGGGGTACGCACCGACGCGGCGGGCCTCCTGCTGGCCGGTGACGGCATCACCGCGGGCATCCCCAGCGCGTTGATGGAACGCGCGGCGGCCACCGGGATCATCGCCGCCAACCACATCCTGCGCGCCGAGGGTGGGGCCGCCGAGCCGGTGCGCTCGGTGCGTCCGCGCGGCCTGCTCGCGAAGCGACGGTGACCGGGCGGGCCGGGGAGCGCCGGCACGTCACGCGACGGTGACCGGTACGTCCGGCGGACGCCGGCCCCGGCTCGCTCAGTCGGCCGGCGGCGTCCAGGCGAAGCGGGGCGTACGCCGTTCCCGGACGGCCGCGACGCCCTCCCGCGCCTCGCCGCTCTCCCGCGCCGTCCGGTGCCAGTGGGCGATCCGGTCCGGGCCGGCGCGGCCGTCGACGATCTCCTTGGCGGCCGTGACGCTGATCGGTGAGCGCGCGGCGATCATCGAGGTGATCTCCTCTACGCGGTCGGTGAGCCGCTCGCCGGCGACCACCTCGTCGACCAGGCCGATCCGCAGGGCCCGCTCGGCGTCGATCAGCTCGGCCGTGAACAGCAGGTGCTTCGCGGCGGACGGCCCCACGAGCCGGGCCAGCCGCCGCGTGGTCGGTGCGGGGTAGACGATGCCGAGCCGGGCGGGCGGCACGCCGAACCGCGCGTCGGCGGTGGCGATCCGCAGGTCGCAGGCGGCCGCGAGCTGGCATCCGCCGCCGACGCACGCGCCGCGTACGGCCGCGACGGTCGGCTTGGCGAAGGCCGCCAACCGCTCCTCGGCGACGACCGCGATGCTCCCGTCGCCGGCGGCCAGCAGTTCGTCGAGGTCGGTGAGGTCGGCGCCGGCGCAGAACGTGTCGCCCGCGCCGGTGAGCACCAACGCGCGGACCGCCGGGTCGGTCTCGAGTTCGTCGAGCAGCGGCGGGAGCTGCCGCCACATGGCCGGGGTCATGGCGTTGCGCCGTGCCGGGTTACGGATGACCACCGTCGCCACCGGCCCGGCCACCTCGACGACGAGTTCCGCGTCCGCCACCGTCACCCTCCTCGCCCGGTGCCGGTGACCCTAACGGCGCGGGCCCGGCGGCCACCGCACGGGGTGGCCGCCGGGCTCGGACGATGCCGGTGTCAGCTCCGGCCGGTCCGCACGACCTGGGCGAGGACCGCCGTCACCCAGACCCAGCCGGCCGTCACGGCGACCCCGAAGCCGACCATGGTCACCGGCCCCGGCGCCACGATCATGGCGATCCAGGCCACCGCGAAGTAGGCGCCGACGGCCAGGCTCAGCCCGGCGCGGACACGGTCGCCCGACCGCGCCGATCGGCGGGCCAGCAGCACGGCGGCCACGATCAGCGAGACGAAGGCGACCGCCGCCGCGAGGAAGTGCAGTCCACCGTGCCAGCTGATCTGCCCCGGACCGCGGGGGGTGCCGGCGGGGAACCCGTCGCCCGGGTCGGCGCTGAAGACGCCGGCGCCCACCAGCCCGATCCCGTAGAGGGTGAACAGCCGCGGCAGCCAGACGGTGCCGTCGGGCGCGACCCGCGTGAGCGCCCGCGCGGCGCCGATGGCGAGCAGACCGGTGACCAGGAACGTGAGGATCTGGATCCAGCCCAGCTCACCCGTGCTCAGCACGCTCACCGGGTGGCGACGGAAGTCGAAGCCGTCCCGGGTGAAACCCTGGACGAGCGCGGACCCGACGAAGATCGGGCCCGCCAGCATGCCCCCGACCAGCAGGAGCCGGTCCCGGCCGACGGCCTCGGCCGGGCGCGCGAGGGGGAACGTCATCGCCTTGGTCACCGGTCCGCCCTCCTCAGCCCTGCTGCCGCATCTGGCCGATGCGGATCTTGTTTCCGAACGGGTCGCGGATGCCGAAGTCGATCCCGTAGGGCCGCTCGGTCGGCTCGTCGGTGATCTCGACGCCCTTGGCGACCAGCGTCTCGTACGTCTTGTGCGCGTCGTCGGTCGTGATGGAGAGCCAGCCCCCCATGGCGCCCTTGGTCAGCAGCTCGCGGACCTGCTCGGCGGTGGCCGGGTCGAGCGCCGGCGGGCCGGGCTTCTCCAGCAGGATCTCGCGGTCCCGGTCGCCCGGGACGTTCACCGTGAGCCACCGCATGAAGCCGAGGTCGACGTCGGTGTTCACCTCGAAGCCGAGCTTGCCGACGTAGAAGTCGAGCGCCTCGTCCTGGTCGAGGACGTAGATCTGGGAGCGGGTCAGTGCGTTCATCGTCATGCCCAAGACGCTAGAGGGCCGCACCGACCTGCTGCTTATCCAAAACTGCTGGGTCTGGTCCAGGCCTTCGTGAAGCAGGTCGGCACGTTCGCCGGCACCTTGCGCCTGCGGTACTCCGTCGGGGACTCCCCGACGATCTGCCGGAACGTGCGGCTGAACGTGCCGAGGCTGCTGAACCCGACGGCGAAGCAGATGTCGGTGATGTCCTGCTCGGTCTGCACGAGCAGGTACATGGCCCGCTCGACCCGCCGCCGCTGGAGGTAGCGGTGCGGGGTCTCGCCGAACGTGGCGCGGAACGTGCGGATGAAGTGCGCCTCGGACACGTGGGCGATGCGGGCCAGCGCGGGGATGTCCAGCGGGTCGGCGTACGCCCGGTCCATGGCGTCCCGGGCGCGCAGCATCGCCCGGTTGGATTCCTCGACCGCCCTGCTCATCGGTCCCCTCCGCGTGCCGTCACCCGACAGGCTAGTCCCCGGACCCGGCCGGCTCGACGGACGGCCGGGCCGGTGCCGGCCGCGGGCTTGCTCCTGACGTAACGGCAGGTCATAGCGTGGCCGCATGGGTGGTCGGCACGAGGTCGGACAGCGGTGGAGCGTGGGCGAGCTGGCCCGGGCGACGGGCCTCACGGTCCGCACACTGCACCACTACGACGCGCTCGGCCTGGTCTCGCCGGGCGAGCGGTCCGCGCGGGGGCACCGCCGGTACACGGCGGCCGACGTACGGCGGCTGTACCGCGTCCGCGCGCTGCGCCAGCTCGGCCTGTCACTGCCGGAGATCGCCGGGGTGCTCGACCGCACCAACGGGGAACCGGCGGACCTGCGGCGGCTCCTCACCGCGCAGCTGGGCGAGGTACGGGCCCAGGTCGCGCGGCTCGCCCGGCTGGAGTCCCAGCTCGGCGAGCTGGTGGCACACCTGGACGCCGAGGACGTGCCGCAGCCCGAACGGTTCCTCACGATCCTGGAGACGATGTCGATGTACGAGCGGTACTTCACCGAGGAGCAGCGTGACCGGCTCGCCGAGCGCCGCGCCGCCCTGGGCACCGAGGCCGTGGACGCCGCCCGCGCCGAGGCGGGCACCCTGATCGCGGAGGCCATCCGGCACCACCGCGCCGGGACGCCGGTGACCGACCCGGCCGTACGCGAGCTGGCCGGCCGGTGGAGCGCCCTGGGCGCGCTGCTCGGCACCGACGGACCACGGGAACAGGCGTCGGCGCGCCGTTTCTGGGACGACCACCGCGAGGAGATCAGCCAGCGGATGCCGTGGCCCGCCGAGGACTTCGTCGGCGCCGTGGAGTACCTGCGCCGGGCCCGGCTCGCCGCCGAGGCGGGCTGACCGCGGGTCGGCCGGCCTGGGCCGATAGCCCACCGCGCCAGTCAGACCTGCCCGGCCCCGGCCATCCGCAGCAGCTCGACGGTGGCCGGGCCGGGCGGCGCGGCCGTCGGCACGGCGATCGAGACCTGCCACGCCGGCGCGTCCTCCGCCGCGAGCGTCGCCACGTGCAGCCCCTTGGCGTGCGCCTTGCGGGTCACCGGGGCGGGCACGAGGGCCACGCCGAGATCCTGGTGGACGAAGTCCAGCAGGGTGTGCACGTCGTTGACCTCGACCGAGATCCGGCGCTCGACCTGCGCGAACGTCTGGTCGTTGACGCGCCGGGCGCCCCAGTCGGCGCTGAAGTCGACGAAGTCCTCGCCGGCGAGCGCGGCCACGTCGACGGTGTCCCGCTCGGCGAGCGGGTGCGCGGGGTGGCAGAGCAGCACCATCCGCTCGGCGGCCAGCGGCACGAGCCGTACGCCGTCCGGGGCGGGGCCGGGGAGCGCCACGAACCCCACGTTGAGCCGGCCCAGCCGGATCTGCTCGACGACGTGTCCCGAGCCGGCGTGGCGCAGCCGGATCTCCACGCCGGGATGCGCCCGGCGGAACGCGGCCAGCAGCGGGGGCAGGTCGATGACGCCGAGGCACTGCTCGGTGCCGACGGTGAGGCTGCCCCGCAACAGCCCCCGCACGGCGGCCACGGCGTCGCGGGCCGCCGCGGCGCTGGCGAGCGTCCGGTGCGCCTCGGCGAGCAGGGCACGCCCCGCGTCGGTCAGCTCGACCCGGCGGGTGCTGCGCACGAAGAGCTCGGCGTCGAGATCCCGCTCCAGGGCACGGATGGAAGCGGATAATCCGGACTGCGCCACGCGCATCCGCTCCGCCGCTCGGGTGAAGTGCCGCTCCTCGGCGACGGCCACGAAGTACTCAAGGTGCCGCAGTTCCACGACTGAGCAGTCTAGGTGCTGAATCTGAGCGGTTTCTGCTGTTGGACGGCGGGGGCCGTCCCGTTGAAGGCTGGAGCGGGCGCCGCGAGGGCGGCCCCGTGACGAGGAGGTTCGTGCCATGCAAAGCCGCCGCATCGGCGACGTTCAGGTGAGCGCGATCGGTCTCGGTGGCATGCCGATGTCCATCGAGGGCCGGCCGGACGAGGAGCGCTCGATCCGTACGATCCACGCCGCGCTGGACGCCGGGATCAACCTGATCGACACCGCCGACGCGTACCACCTGCACGCCGACGAGGTGGGCCACAACGAGTCGCTCATCGCCAGGGCGCTGGCCACCTACGGCGGCGACACGTCGCACGTGCTGGTCGCCACGAAGGGCGGGCACCTGCGGCCGGGCGACGGCAGTTGGACGATCAACGGCTCCCCCGAGTACCTGAAGCGGGCGTGTGAGGCGTCGCTCAAGCGGCTCGGCGTGGACGCCATCGGCCTCTACCAGCACCACCGCCCGGACCCGAAGGTGCCGTACGCCGAATCCATCGGCGCCATCCGCGACCTGCTCGACGAGGGCAAGATCCGCATGGCCGGCATCTCGAACGCCGACCCGGACCAGATCCGCGAGGCCCAGGAGATCCTCGGCGGCCGGCTGGTGTCGGTGCAGAACCAGTTCTCGCCGGCCTTCCGCTCCTCCGAGCCGGAACTGGAGCTGTGCGACCAGCTCGGCATCGCGTTCCTGCCGTGGTCCCCGCTGGGCGGCATCGGCCGCGCCGACCAGTTGGGCGGGCACGCCGCCGCCTTCGCGGCGATCGCCGAGCGCCACGGAGTCAGCCCGCAGCGGGTCTGCCTCGCCTGGCAGCTGGCCAAGTCCCCGGTGGTCATCCCGATCCCCGGCGCCAGCCGCCCGGAGACCATCCGCGACTCGGCCCAGGCGCCCGAGCTCACCCTCACCGCCGACGAACTCGCCAGCCTCGGCTGAGCCCCGACCCGCCGAACGGGGGCGGTGGCGTCGCGCCGCCACCGCCCCCGACCCAGACGAAGGAGAGCAGTGGACAGCACGTACGTCGCCGCGCCGGAACGGTACGGCAGCATGGAGTACCGCCGGTGCGGCCGCAGCGGCCTGAAGCTGCCCGCCGTCTCGCTCGGGCTCTGGCACAACTTCGGCGGCAACCGGCCCCTGGAGACCCAGCGGGCCATCCTGCGCCGCGCCTTCGACCTGGGCATCACCCACTTCGACCTGGCCAACAACTACGGCCCGCCGTACGGGTCGGCCGAGGAGAACTTCGGCCGGATCCTGG
>Ga0164243_10007072_pt1 | contig 16841 bp, 17 predicted proteins | sample OricompcompostOP_FD_108781 | JGI IMG/M metagenome (GOLD analysis project Ga0164243, IMG submission 108781) | Organic Plus compost microbial communities from Emeryville, California, USA - Original compost - Organic plus compost (OP) | ecosystem: Engineered > Solid waste > Mixed feedstock >... | reverse complement strand
AGACCCATCACCTGCTGTGCCCGTGCCACCAGTCGACGTTCGACCTGGCCGACAACGGCAAGGTCGTCTTCGGTCCCGCGTACCGCCCGTTGCCGCAGCTGCCGCTGGCGGTCGACGGCGAGGGCTATCTGATCGCCACCAGCGACTTCCCCGAGATCGTCGCACCGAGCTATCCGCGACTGGCACATGACCAGAAGAAGCTGGATGAGGACAACTCATGAGCGCAGACACCACGAGCCCAGACACCACGGGTACTGAGTACACGCCCATCGAGAACACCCCCGGCGGCCGCAAGCTCGGCGGGCCGGTCGGCTGGCTCGACGATCGCCTCGGCCTGGCCGGTGCCGCCAAGAAGAACCTGCGCAAGGTCTTCCCCGAGCACTGGTCCTTCATGCTCGGCGAGATCGCGCTGTGGTCGTTCGTCGTCCTGCTGATCAGCGGCGTGTTCCTGACGCTGTGGTTCCAGCCCAGCATGTCCGAGGTCGAGTACCACGGCCCGTACTCCCCGCTGAACGGTCTGGAGATGTCACAGGCGTATCAGTCGACGCTGAAGATCTCGTTCGAGATCCGCGGCGGTCTGCTGCTGCGGCAGGTCCACCACTGGGCCGCCGCCCTGTTCGTGGCCGCCATGATGGCGCACATGCTCCGCGTGTTCTTCACCGGCGCGTACCGCAAGCCTCGTGAGGTCAACTGGCTCATCGGTGTGGGCTTGCTGAGCCTGGGCATGGTCGAGGGCTTCGCCGGCTACTCCCTGCCCGACGATCTGCTGTCCGGCACGGGTCTGCGATTCGTCGACGGCATGATCCGCTCGATTCCGCTGGTCGGCTCGCACATCGAGTTCTTCCTGTTCGGCGGCGAGTTCCCCGGCAACGAGATCATCCCCCGCCTGTACATGGCGCACATCCTGCTGATCCCTGCCCTGCTGTTGGGCCTGATCGGCGCACACATGCTGCTGCTCGTCTACCACAAGCACACGCAGTGGCCGGGCGCCGGACGCACCAACGACAACGTCGTGGGCTACCCGATGCTCCCCGTCTACGCGGCCAAGGCCGGCGGCTTCTTCTTCGTCGTGTTCGGCTTCACCGCACTGATGGGCGCCTTCCTGCAGATCAACCCGGTGTGGGCGTACGGGCCGTACAACCCGTCGGAGGTCACGGCCGGTTCGCAGCCTGACTGGTACATGGGCTTCTCCGAGGGCTTGGTCCGTCTGATGCCGGCATGGGAATCGAACTTCCTCGGCTTCACCTGGAGTTGGAACATCTTCATCCCCGGTGTGGGCGGCCTCGGCCTGATCTTCACGTCGCTGGCTCTGTGGCCGTTCATCGAGCGCTGGATCACCGGCGATCAGCGTGAGCATCACCTGCTGGAGCGTCCGCGCAACGCCCCCACGCGTACCGCACTGGGCGTCGCGGCCATGACGTTCTACGGCGTCGGGTGGGCCGGCGGCGGCAATGACATCATCGCCACCAAGTTCCACTCCGATATCTTCACCATCACGTGGATCCTGCGCATCGGCATCTTCGTGTTCCCGGTCATCGCGTTCATCGTGACCCGCCGCATCTGCATCGGTCTGCAACGCGCCGATGCCAACCGGATCCTGCACGGCTACGAGACCGGCGTCATCGAGCGCTCCCCCGAGGGCGGCTACGCCGAGCGACACGCACCGCTACCGGTCACCGAGCAGTACGTGCTCACGGCACACGACCGCAAGCCCGAGCTCAATGGGGTCGCCGAGACCGACAAGAACGGTGTCGAGGCCCCCAAGGCCGAGCGATCCAAGCTGCGGGCCCGTCTGCGCCGGTTCTACTACGAGCACACGCTGGACAAGCCCACCGACCACGATGTCGAGCACGCCGTGGAGCATCTCGGCGAGTTCGACGGCCATCCGTCAGAGCTGGGCGATGACTTCCAGGGCGTCTCCGAATCGGGTATCCCGAGGGTTCACTGATGGTGACTGCGAGCGCGCTCTGCGCGTGAGACAGTCAGCATCGCTAGGGCTGGGGGCACCTCCCACGCGCTTTGGCGCGTAGGGGGCGGGACGAGCCCGGGAGTGCCGCGCGGCGGAGCCGCCGATCGCGAAGCGCTGGTGAGATGACGGGCTTAAGCGAGCCCAGCAACCTCACCAGCGCCTACCCGCCCTCGTCCCTCGGGCTGGCGACCGGTGGTAGACGGTCACGTGGTCTGGTTCGGGGTGGTCTGCTTGTCCGGTAGCGCCGAACCGTCGAGCCAGTCGTCCCACTTGACGTTCCAGTCGGTCCAGCCGTTGCGATCCTCGAGCGAACGGCTACCGCCGGTGAACTCGACGATGTCGCCGCGCACGCTGCGCTGATACAGCCAGCCGGCATCGGCGGTGCTCATACCCGTGCAGCCGTGACTCATGTTCGCCCGGCCCAGGTATCCGGCGTTCCACGGCGCGGCGTGCAGGAACTCACCGGAGTTCGTGACCCGCATGGCCCACTTGACGCCCTTCATGTTGTAGTAGCCCGGATCGCTGGGGTCGACGCCCGTCGATGCCGCGTCCATATCGACCGACGCGAACTTCTCCTGGATGACCTTGATGCCATTGCGGCTCTGGTGCGAGGCGTCGCCGGCGCTGATCGGGATGGTACGGACGCTCTTGCCGTCGACGATGTGCGTCAGCGTGTGCTTCTTCAGGTCGACCTTGTTGATGACCTTCTTGCCGATCTTGAAGTCGACCCTCTGGTCCTGCTGTCCGTAGATGCCGCCACCCGCGGGCACCCCGTTGAGGTCCAGATCGACGTGCACCTTCGCCCCGGCCGGCCAGTACGACTGAGGACGGAAGTGCACCTCACGGTCGCTGAACCAGGACCAGGAGCCCTGGACCGCCGGTTCGGAGGTGACCTTCATGTGTCGCTCGAACTCCTCCCGATCCTTGACCGGGATGTCGAAGGTGACGATGACCGGCATACCGACGCCGACCGTCTCGTCCTGCAGCGGCGCGACGGCCGGATACGTCTGATGATCGAGGGTCAGATTCTGGGTCGTGAATCCGATCTTCAGCGTCTTGGCGACCCCGTCCTCACCCGTCGCGGTGGCACTCAGGGTGTAGGCCATGCCCGGTTCGAGCCGGTCCGAGGCCAGCCAGTCGTGGCCGGACACCTCGCCAGGGATCTTCTTGCCCTCTGAATCGGTCAGGGTTGCCTCGCCGATGGTGCCGTGCTCGGCCTGGACCTGTACCAGCGTGTCGACCCCGACGTCCTTGGCCTTGTCCTTGACGTTGGTCGTCAGCACGACCGGTTCGGCCGGCGCCTGTGATGCCTTCTCGCCATCGGAGGACAAGGAACTGCTGCCGCAGCCGACCAGCAGCACAGAGGCGATCAGCGCGACGAGACTACGACGGAACAGACGGCTCACCGCATCATTCTACGGCCTCGACGGGCGCGTTCAGGACAGCGTGTCAGTGCGTCCCGTCAGTGAGCCACATCAGTGTGCGTGGACGCCGATGTAGTACTCGAACACCCAGCCGATGGCCATACCCGCCAGCAGCACCGCACCGATGATGAACAGCCACCAGCCGATGACGAAGCCGACCACGACGATGGCCAGCGCGATGGCAGCGAACAGCGGCCACCAACTGTACGGCGGGAAGAAGCCCAGCTCGCCCGCGCCGTCGGCGATCTCGCCGTCATTGCGGTCCTCGGGCCTGGCCGGGATCTGCTTGGCCACGACGCCCAGGTAGAAGCCCAGCAGGACGCACAGCAACGTCGTCATGACCAACGCAGTGGTGCCGGTCCAGTCCTCGGTCAGGAGCCAGTACACCGGGGCGACGACCAGGAAGAAGATACCGCAGCCCAGGATGGTCCAAGTTTCGGCCTTCACGTCACACGTCCTTCGCGTCGTCGATGGCCTCGGCCTTGCCGCTCACGTCGGGGGCGTCGGCGAGGGTCTGGGTCTCACCGGGGTTGTGTGTCAGTTCCAGCTCGGCGATCTCCGGGTGGTGCAGGTCGAACGCGGGGCTCTCGGAGCGGATCCGCGGCAGCGACAGGAAGTTGTGCCGCGGCGGCGGGGAGGACGTGGCCCACTCCAGCGAGCGACCCCAACCCCACGGATCGTCCAGCCCAACCTGCGGCGCCTTGCGGCTCTTCCACACGTTGTAGAAGAACGGCAGCGTCGAGGCGCCGAGCAGGAAGGCACCGATCGAGGAGATCTCGTTCAGGGTCGTGAAGCCGTCCAGCGGCGAGTAGTCGACGTAGCGACGAGGCATGCCCTCGACACCCAGCCAATGCTGCACCAGGAAGGTCAGGTGGAAGCCGAAGAACAGCAGCCAGAAATGGATCTTGCCCAGTTTCTCGTCCAGCATGCGTCCGGTGAGTTTGGGCCACCAGAAGTAGAAGCCGGCGAACATCGCGAACACCACGGTTCCGAAGACCACGTAGTGGAAGTGCGCCACCACGAAATAGGTGTCGGACACCTGGAAGTCCAACGTGGGTGAGGCCAGGATGACGCCGGTCAGACCGCCGAAGAGGAACGTCACCAAGAAGCCCAGCGAGAACAGGTTGGGGGTGTCGAACGAGATACTTCCGCCCCACAACGTGCCGATCCAGTTGAAGAACTTCACACCGGTGGGCACCGCGATAAGGAACGTCATGAAGCTGAAGAACGCCAGATCGACGGCGCCGGTCACGAACATGTGGTGCGCCCAGACAGCCACGGACAGCGAGGCGATCATCAAGGTGGCCGCCACGAGGCCGATGTAGCCGAAGATCGGCTTGCGGGCGAAGACCGGGAAGATCTCGGACACGATGCCGAAGAACGGCAACGCGATGATGTACACCTCGGGATGCCCGAAGAACCAGAACAGGTGCTGCCACAAGATCGGCCCACCGTTGGCAGGGTCGAAGACGTGCGCGCCGAGGGTTCGATCGGCGGCCAGCGCCAGCAGGGCGGCGGCGAAGATCGGGAACGCGATCAGGATCAGCATCGCGGTGATCAGCGTGTTCCACACGAAGATCGGCATGCGGAACATCGTCATGCCGGGAGCACGCATCGTGAAGATCGTGGTGATGAAGTTGACCGCACCCAAGATGGTGCCCAGGCCGGACATCCACAGGCCCATGACCCACAGGTCGCCGCCAACGCCCGGCGAGTTCATGGCATCGCTGAGCGGCGCGTAGGCGAACCAGCCGAAACTAGCAGCGCCCGACGGCAGCAGGAACCCAGACGTGGCGATCAGAGAGCCGAACAGATACAGCCAGTAGCTGAACATGTTCAGACGAGGGAACGCCACATCGGGTGCGCCGATCTGCAGCGGCATGATGGCATTGCCGAAGCCGAAGAACAGCGGTGTCGCAAACATCAGCAGCATCACGGTGCCGTGCATCGTGAACAGCTGGTTGTAGGTCTCGTCGTCGACGAAGTTGGTGCCCGGGCGGGCGAGTTCGGCACGGATGATCAGCGCCATGATGCCGCCGATGATGAAGAACGCGAACGACGTGATCAGGTACATGTTGCCGATCACCTTGTGATCGGTCGTGGTCAGGACCTGGACGATCTTCTGGCCCAAGGTGCTCTCGCGCACGGCGACGCGATCGTCACCCGCATCGAACGCAGCGGTTCCGGCAGCCATCAGTGCTCGCCCTCCTCAGACGTGTCGAGTCCGGCCAGCTCCATGGCTTCCTTCTGGCCTTGGGGCGCGCCGATATTGCCCTGCTCCTTGAGCTCGGCCAGGTGCTGGTCGTACTCGGCGCGGCTCACGACATGCACCTTGAACAGCATGCGTGAGTGATATAGACCGCACAATTCGGCGCACCGGCCGGTGAACGTGCCCTCACGAGTGGGCGTCAGATCGAATGAGTTGACCTGCGGGCCACGGCCGGGGACGACGTCCATCTTGAAGTAGAACTCGGGGATCCAGAACGAGTGGATGACGTCGGGCGAGACCAGGTTGAACCGCACCGATTCATCGACCGGCAGGTACAGATCGGCGAAGTGCTCGGGCGTGCCGACGTCGTAGACGTCATCGCCCCCGGCGGCGGTCTCGTCGTTGTAGGTGAACGCCCACTGCCACTTGCTGCCGACGACCGTGATGGTGTGGTCCGGGTTGTCGACCTTCTCCAGCATCGCGTTCTGCGATGTGACGGTGTGGTAAAAGAACACGGCCACGATGATGACCGGCGCGAACGTGTACAGCGCCTCGATGGGCAGGTTGTACCGCACCTGGCTGGGGACCTCGTCGTCGCTGCGCCGGCGGAACCGGATCGCGGAGTACATGATGAGGCCGAAGACGATCAGGAACACCACGAGCACGGCGATCCAGCCACCGAGCCACACGTTCCACATATCGTCGGTGCGATCGCTGGCTGCCTTGGGCAGGGCGAGTCGCTTCAGGTCCGAGTCGTCGATCGGCGAGCAACCGCTGATCGCGACGAGCACGACGGCCAGAGCCGCCAGCTTCAACCGTGCCACTGGGCGCCTTTCTCGACTTCGGTGCATGCCGAAACACACACCAGGATCTTCTTCCGAACAGTAACGCAACCACCGACGCGTTGTAGTAGTTAGGTGACCCTCACCGTGTCGCCGGGTCTTGGGGCCGCTCAGAACGTCAGGGCAGACGCCACCGCGGCCCCCGCTTCGTCACCGTATGCACTGGTCAGACGCGCGAGGAATGCCGTCCGATCCAGTACGTACTCCTGCGTTCCGGTGGTCTAGACGACGCTCGCGGCGATCGTGCAACCGACCTGGGCGGAGCGTTCCAGGTCCAGTCCGGCGGCGATTCCCGCTAGGAACCCGGCGCGGAAACTGTCGCCGACGCCGGTGGGATCGACGGCCTCGACGCCGGGGATCGCCTTGACCTCGATCGGCCCACCCTCGGCGGGATAGATGCTGACGCCGTCCTTGCCACGGGTCACCACACGCGTGCCGACACGGGACTGGACCTCGTCGGCGCTCCAGCCGGTCTTGGTCTGGATCAACGCGTCCTCGTAGTCGTTGCTGAACAGGTATGCGGCGCCGTCGACGAGATCACGGATCAGATCGCCATTGGCCCACGCCAACTGCTGGGACGGATCCGCGGCGAACGGAATGCCCAGCTCGCGAGCGGTGGCGGTGTGGCGCTGCATGCCGGCCGGATCGTCGGGGCCGATCAGCAGAACGTCGATAGAGCGTTCGCGGTGGATCTCGGCCACGTCGATGCGACGGGCTTCGGCCATGGCGCCGGGGTAGAACGTGACGATCTGGGCATGCGCCTCATCGGTCGTGATGGTGCACAGCGCCGTGTGCGCGCTGGGCGAGACATGTACCAGCGAACAGTCGACGCCGTGCTCCTCCAGCCAGGTCTGATAGCCCTGCTCGACGAAGTCGGTGCCGACCGACGCGACGAGGGTGGGCCGGTGGCCGAGCACGCCGAGCGCAAAGGCGATGTTCGCGGCACATCCGCCACGGCGGATGTCCAGGTCCTCGACCAGGAACGACACCGACAACTTGTCGAGCTGGTCCGGAACCAGCGAGTCGGAGAACTTGCCCTGGAAGATCTGCAGATGGTCTGTGGCTACGGAGCCGGCGATGGCGAGATGCACGCGACGAGACTAAAGCAATCGGCCCCGATCCGTGGGATCAGGGCCGATGCGGTGTGGTCAGTCGATCAGTGGAAGCTGTCGCCGCAGGCGCACGAGCCCGTGGCCATGGGGTTGTCGATGGTAAAGCCCTGCTTCTCGATGGTGTCGACGAAATCGATGCTGGCGCCGCCCAGGTACGGCAGGCTCATCCGGTCGACCACGACATTGACGCCGCCGAACTCGAAGATCTCGTCGCCGTCGAGGGTCCGCTCGTCGAAGAACAACTGGTAGCGCAGACCGGAGCAGCCGCCGGGTTGCACCGCGATGCGCAACGCAAGATCGTCACGGCCCTCCTGTTCGAGCAGGCTCTTGACCTTCGAGGCAGCGCCATCGGACAGCGTCACGCCGGCGTCGGTCGTGGGGGCGGCTTCGGTGGTCTGCTCGGTCATTGGGGTCTCCCGGGTGCCGTGAGGATCAGATACGTACATGCCAACACGCGACGTGCCGGACTTGTTCCCATCGTACGCCGCCGGTTCACGAACCCGGTCAGCGCGACCACGTGCGCGCCACGCGAGCCGCAAGTTCGACCAGCGACGGATAGGGCTCGGCTAGGGCTCGGTCGAGTCCGGTGACCTCGGCGACGGCGTAGGCACTCTCGACGCCCATGGCACGCATCTCACGGGACCCGACCTCGACCTGACCTGCCAGAACGATGCACGGGCGTGCGGCCTCTCCAGCCGATCGCGCGACGCCGAACACGACCTTTCCGGCGCGCGAGCTGAAGTCGTAACGACCCTCGCCGGTCACCACCAGGTCGGCGGTCGCAGCCAGATCGCGCAGCCCGACCGCGTCGGCGACCAGGTCGATGCCCGAGGTCACGGTGCCACCGAGCACGAGCAGGGCGAACCCGAGGCCGCCCGCGGCCCCAGCCCCTGGGGTGTCGGCGATACGGCGTTCGGCGGGCGTCGATCCGCACACGGCGTCGACGAATCGGTCGAGGATCGCGTCGACACCGATGATCTGCTCGTCGGTCAGACCCTTCTGCGGACCGAAGGTCTTGGTGGCGCCGAACATGCCCAGCAGGGCCGAGTCGACGTCGGAGGCGATGACGATCTCAGTCTCAGTGAGCCGTGCCCGGGCCGCCGTGACGTCGACCGTCGTCACGCCGTCGAGCGCGGCCGGGCCCTGGTCCAGCGGCACGTCAGCGGTCGCACCGAGCGCCGACAGCAGACCCGCTCCCCCGTCGTTGGTGGCGCTGCCGCCGAGCCCGACGACGATCCGATCGGCACCCGAGTCCAGCGCGGCGGCCAGCACGCGACCGACTCCGAAGGTCGAGGCGAGCAGCGGTTCGCGGCGTTCACCCAGATGCAGGCCGCAGGCCTGGGCGCTCTCGATGTAGGCCGTCGAGCCGACCTTGAGCCAGGTCACCGGGACCGGCTCGCCGTACGGCCCGGGTACGGCGTCAACGACCAGCTCCCCACCGAGCGCCTCATGCAGGACCGCGACGAAGCCGGGTCCCCCGTCGGCCATCGGCGCCGTCACCAACTCGTCGTCGGGTGCCTGCCGACGCCATCCCTCGACGATCGCCCGCGCCGCCTCGGGCGCCGACAGCGTCCCCCCGAACGAGTCGGGCGCGACCACGACCTTCACGGGATCAGGCGAGTGCCTGCTCGGCGGCGGCGATCAGGACACAGGTCGCGAGGACGTCGATGGCGGTGGCCAACTCGTCCGGCGACGGGTAGGACGGCGCGATGCGGATATTGCGGTCGTGCGGGTCCTTGCCGTACGGGAACGCCGCACCGGCCGGCGTCATCGCGACACCGGCAGCCTTGACCAACTCGATGACACGTGCAGCGGTGCCGTCGACCACATCGAGACTGACGAAATAGCCACCCTTGGGCTCGGTCCACGTGGCCACCCCGTAGGCACCCAGACGATCGCGCAGCGTCGACGTGACCTGCTCGAACTTGGGAGCCAGGATCGCGCGGTGCCGATCCATCAGGGCGTGAACGCCGTCGATCGATCCGAGATGACGTGCATGCCGCAGATGGTTGACCTTGTCCGGGCCGATGGTCCGCTTGCCGATGTGCCCGATGTACCAAGCGACGTTGTCCGGCGACGAGGCGTAGAAGCACACTCCGGAACCGGCGAACGTGATCTTGGACGTCGAGGCGAACACGACAGGGCGGTTCGGATGCCCCGAGGCCGAACACAGGCCGATGATGTCGGCGGTCTTGGTGTGTTCCTCGGTCAGGTGGTGCACGGCATAGGCGTTGTCCCAGAAGATCCGGAAGTCCGGAGCCGCCGTCTCGAGCGCTGCCAGCTCGGCCGCGACGGCTTCGCTGACCACCGCACCGGTGGGATTGCCGTAGGTCGGCACCAGCCACATGCCCTTGACGGACGGGTCCAACACCTGCTCACGGACCTGCGCGATGTCGGGGCCGTCGGCGTTCAGATCGACCGGAATCATCTCGATGCCGTAGGACTCGGTCAGCGCGAAGTGGCGGTCGTATCCGGGGACCGGGCAGATGAACTTGACCGACTCCTCCTGCGACCACGGTTTGGGCGAGTCAACCGTGCCGTGAAGCAGGGCGAACACCAGATTGTCGTGCATCATCGCCAGGCTCGCGTTGTCGCCGGCCACGATCTGCTCGACCGGGGCCTGCAGGATCGGCGCGAAGATCTCACGCAGCTCGGGCAGGCCGTTCAGACCCCCGTAGTTGCGGGTGTCGGTTCCCGACTCCGACGTGAAGTCCTCGCCCGGCAGCGACAGCAGCGCATTGGACAGATCCAGCTGCTCCGGCGACGGCTTGCCGCGCGTCAGATCGAGCTTCAGCCCGGCCTCGGTGAGGCGTGCGTACGCGGCCTGCTGCTCGGTGAGCAGGGCCTGGATCTGGTCGCGGGTCAAGTCGTCGAATGCCACGGCACCAACCTATCGGCAGCGGCACTACTTCTACAGGCCGGGAGCACCCCAGATGGCGAACCAGTTGGCCAGCTCCGGCTCGACCGCCAGGTCCTCGGCGACGATGCCGCGGATCTGCAGTTCGACCGCGTTGTCCCGGCGGTTCTCACCGGTCGGGACGAAGGGATAGAACGTGCCCCGCTTGTAGGCGTAGACCAGCGCCATCGGCTTGCCGTCAGCCGTCGTGAACGTCACCGTCGAGCACAGCAGCGTGTGGTCGAATCCGGCGTCCTTGAGCGAGGTGTTGATGGCGTGCAGGTCGGTGACCAGGCCCGAGACATCGGCGCCTGCCCTCGTGACCGACATCCATCGGAATCCGTACGTGTCGTCGGACTTGTCCACGCTCGACCCATCGGTCGCGACGAGTTGCTCGGCCTGCTGCTCACTGGCAGCGAACGCGGCACCCTCACCGCTGCGGTAGCAGACCGCGCCCTGACCGGTGGGCGTGAATCCTTGTGTCTGCAGGGTCACGGCCGCCTGTGGCACCGCGAACAGCGCGTCGAGGTCGGCGGCCGGTGGCCGACTACGACCCAGGACCCAGTCGAACATCCCCATGGCGTGAGCCTGTCAGATCGGTTCGGACAGCTCAGCGCTGACCTTGGCCAGCTGATCGAGACGCTGCTGCAGCGGCGGGTGGGTCGAGAACAGATTGCTGATCGACTCGCGGCTGATGGCGGGCGCGAAGAAGAATGCGCTGATGGCCTGTCCCTCACGCAGGTCGCGGTTCGGGATGCGGGCCATCTCGCCGGAGATCTTGACCAGCGCCGACGACAGCTTGGACGGCCGTCCGGTCAGGTACGCACCGCTGCGGTCGGCGCTCAGCTCGCGGTAGCGCGACAGCGATCGGGTCAGCAGGAAGCTGACGAAGTACACGATCATGCTGACCGCGAACATCGCCAGGAATGCGACGCCGCTGTTGCGGTCACGGCGGCCACCGCCCAGGTACATGCCCCAGCGGGTGATGAAGCCGGCGAGCAACCCCAGCGACGAGGCGACCGTCATGACCGTGACGTCGCGGTTGGCGACGTGCGACAACTCGTGCGACAGCACTCCCTCGAGTTCATCGGAATCGAGTCGCTGCAGGATGCCTGTCGTGACACACACCGAGGAATGGTTCGGCGACCGGCCTGTCGCGAACGCATTGGGCATGTCGGTGACGGCGATCGCGACCCGTGGCTTCTTCATGTCGGCCAGCGCGCACAGCCGGTCGATCATGGCGTGCAGTTCGGGCGCCTGCTGCTCCGTGACCTCCTGGGCGCCCATCGACTTCAGTGCGAGCGTGTCGGAGAAGTACCACTGCCCCCACGACATCACCAGGACGATGACGATGCCGATCGCAGCGCTCTTGGTCGCGTAGATCAGAAACGCGCCGAACGCGACGTACAACGCACCGAGCCCGAGGCCCACACCGCCCATGCGCAGGGTCAAGCCCTTGTCGCTGCGGAACCGCGTGCGGGCCACGTCAGGCGCCTTGCTCGCGCAGGTTCTGCAGTTGCTGTTCGATCTCAGCTGCTTGGGCGTCCCAGCGGCGCATCTCGACGTCGTGTGGGTCATCGCCCGCCTGGGCGATGACGCCGTCGGCGACCAGTTCGTCGACCGCGTCGGCGGTGGCCTCCAGCTCGCGGGTGCGCTGCTCGGCGGCGCTCATGGCCTGGCCGACCTCGCTGCCGGCGGCATTGATGCCCTTGGTCGCGCGGTTGATCTCCGATCGAGCGGTCGCGGCCGCGCGACGGGCGTTCAACGTGTCCTTGCGGACCCGGAACGCCTCGATGTCGTTCTCGACCTTGGTGACCGACACCTGGAGCCGGTCCTGTTCGGCCTTGAGCGCGGCGTGGCGCTCGGTCAGATCGGCCTCGGCCTTCTCCAGTTGCAACTTGCGGCCGAGGATCTCGCGCGCCTTGTCGTCATCGCCCTGCGCGACGGCCTGACGGGCGTCGGCGTCCAGCTGGGATTCCTGCTGACGCAGCTGGTTCAGTTGCAGCTCGACGCGCTTGCGACTCGTGTCCACATCGGCATATCCGCGCCGGACCTGCTGCAGCAGCTGGGTCTGCTGGCGATACGTCTGGTCCAGACGCTCGCTCAACGCCGTCATGTCGTCGCCGCGCGAGAACCACGATCGGAACAGCCGGACGATCCGCTGCCAGATGCTCATGCAGTCATCGTACGGGCGCACACCTCCTACTGGCTCCTGACTTGTAGGGTGACCGCGTGACAGACGACAGCGGATCGACCGGCGGCAAGGGCCGTCCCACGCCCAGCCGACGTGAGGCCGAAGCGGCTCGCAAGGCCGAGATGAAGCGCCCGTTGAGCCGCAAGGAGCAGAGCGAACGGCAGCGGCAGGCGCGTGCGGAGATCCGCCGCAAGCAGCAGGAGTCCATCAAGGCCGGCGAGGGCAAGTACCTGCCTGCGCGCGATCAGGGTCCGGTGCGGCGCTATGTCCGCGACTATGTCGACGCCCGCTGGAACTTCGGTGAGTTCCTCTTGCCGATCCTCCTCATCATCCTGGCGCTCTCACTGGTCGCGACCCGTACCGGCGCCGCGTGGGCCGGTCGGGCGTCAACCGCGTTCTGGACCGCGACGGTCATCGTGGTCGTGGTCGACTCCTGGCGTCTGACGCGTGGCGTCAAGAAGGGTGTCAAGGCACGTTTCGGCGACGACCAGACCCGTGGTGTCCGCTTCTACGCACTCCTGCGCAGCACCCAACTGCGTCGCTTCCGCCTCCCGAAGCCCGGTGTACCCCGCGGCGGAACGCCGCGCGCCTAGTCCGCAGGATGCAGCGACATCGGGCCGTAGACCTCGGTGTCGCCGTCGAACAGGCGCACCTGGTCGACGCCGTCGTCGAGCAGGTCACCGAACGCCTCGCCGACCCACGACTCGGCGTCGCCTCGGTTGTCGAACGTCTCGGAGCGGCCGATCACCGATCCGTCGGTCTTCTCATATGTCCACGTCCAGGTCATCGTTGCTCTCCTGTTTCAGGCTTCACGGGTCGATGGTTCGACGAAGGGTGGCTTGGTCACGGTGAATGCCTCGGAGCGTCCTCGCACATCGACGCTCACGGTGGCGCCAACGGCCGTACCCCGATCCAGGAGTGCCAACGCGATGCCCTGACGCAGGGTGGGCGAGAACGTGCCCGAGGTGATCTCTCCGATCTCGGCTCCGGACTCATCGCTCACGGTCATGCCGGGTCGCGGAATGCCTCGCCCCTGTGCGGTCAGCCCCCGCAGGGTGCGCACGGTTTTTTCAGCCTTCTGCCGCTCCAGAACCGTCTTGCCCCAGAACTCCGGCTTGCTCCAGCCGACGGCCCACCCGGCTCGCGCCATGACGGGGCTGATCTCGGCCGACAGTTCGTGCCCATGCAGCGGATAGCCCATCTCGGTGCGCAGCGTGTCGCGCGCACCGAGGCCCGCGGCACGCAGGCCGTACGGCTCCCCCGCCTCGACGACGGCGTCCCACACGGCGACCGCATCGGCGGCCGGGACGACCAGCTCGTAACCGCGCTCACCGGTGTAGCCGGTGCGGCAGACGGTGACGGCCTTGCCACCGATCTCGGCGTCGGCGAACGACATGTAGTCGTGATCGACCGGTAGGCCCAATGCGGTCAGAACCTCGTCGCTCAGCGGGCCTTGGACCGCCAGCACCGCGTAGTCACGGTGCAGATCGGTGACCTCGATACCGTCCGGAGCTGCTTCTCGGAGGCGGGCGACGACCGCCGCGGTGTTGGCCGCGTTCGGGATCAGGAACACCTCGAAGTCACTGCGCAGGTACTGGATCAGGTCGTCGACCGTGCCGCCGTCATCGTCACAGCACAGCGTGTACTGCGCCTTGCCGGGCTCGATTTTGGCCAGGTCGTTGGTGAAGCACCGATTGACGAACTCGGCCGCCCCCGATCCACGCACCAGCGCCTTGCCCAGATGGCTGACGTCGAAGAGCCCGACCGCATCACGCACGGCTTTGTGCTCGGCGAGTACGCCGCCTCCGGCGTACTCCAGCGGCATCTCCCAGCCACCGAACTCGGCGAGCTTGGCACCCAGGGCCAGGTGACGATCGTGCAACGGCGAGTGCAGCAGGTCCATGCGGCCAACCTATGTGATTAAGTCGGTGGCATGCCGACCGTGTCGCTGTCCACTGCCAAGCCCGCCACTGCCGCCGCCGATGTCCTCGTGCTGGGGATCCGGACGGCGGACGATCACGAGGGACTGAGCGCTCTGCTTGCGCTCGTCGGATTCACCGGTGAGAAGAATCAGGTCGCCACGCTGCCCTCCAACGGCATCGTCAAGGCCGACCGAGTCCTGGCCATCGCGCTGCCCGAAGCGCCCACCGCGGAGGATCTGCGCCGTGCCGCGGGCCGTGCTGTGCGCGCCCTGAAGGGCGTCAAGAGCGCTGCGTTCGCCCTCCACCCGGCCAGCGTCGAGGAAGTCGCCGCCATCGCCGAAGGCATCGGGCTCGGCGCGTACACGTACACCACTTACAAGTCCAAGAACGCCAAGTCGAAGAAGGACAAGCCCGTCGAGTTGTCCAAGGTCGCGATCCTGTCGGCTTTCGCCCGGCAGAAGGCCGCGACGAAGGCGGTCGAGGACGCCGCCGTGGTCGCCGAGGCGGTCAACGCAGCGCGCGACTGGGTCAACACGCCTCCGGGAGATCTGCGTCCACCCGCCTTCGCGCAAGCCATCGGCGGGCAGGCCGAAGCGGCTGGCGTGAAGGTCAGCATCTGGGACGAGAAGCGTCTGGCGAAGGAGAACTGCGGCGGCATCCTGGGAGTCGGACAGGGCTCGGGCGCGCCGCCACGCCTGGTCAAGTTGACCTACTCCCCCGCCAAGCCGGTCACCCATCTGGCCCTGGTCGGCAAGGGAATCACCTTCGATTCCGGCGGTCTGTCGATCAAGCCCGGCGCATCGATGCAGACTATGAAGTGCGATATGGCCGGCGCTGCGGCGATCGTGGCCGCCACGATCGCGATCGCTCGGCTCGGACTTCCGGTCGCCGTCACGGCCTTCGCCTGCTTGGCCGAGAACATGCCCAGTGGCACCGCGACGCGGCCCGGCGACGTGTTGTCGATGCGCAGCGGCGCGACGGTCGAGGTGCACAACACCGACGCCGAAGGCCGGCTGGTCCTGGCCGACGGGTTGTCGCTGGCCGGCGATGCCGAGCCGGATCATCTGATCGACGTCGCGACCCTCACCGGTGCCGCTGTCGTGGCCCTCGGCAACTACACGTCCGGTGTGCTCGGCAATGACGACGCGTTCGCCGGCCAGGTCCTCGATGCAGCGAAGGCAGCGGGTGAGTCGATGTGGCACCTGCCCATCACCGAGGAGATGAAGGGGCTGGTCAACTCGTCGAGCATCGCCGATCTGCGCCAGCACAATCCCAAGCCCGCCGGCGGCACCCTGTTCGCGGCGGCATTCCTGCGCGAGTTCGTGCCCGACGGCGTGCCGTGGGCGCATCTGGACATCGCCGGCCCCGCGTTCAACGAAGGCGGTGCCTCGGACTACACGCCGGTCGGCGGCACCGGCGCCAGCGTACGGACGCTCGTCAAGGTCGCCGAGTCGCTGGCAGGCTAGTGAAGCCCGAGGGAGCGGGCGGCTTCCTCGACCTTGTCCCAGCGGCCGCGGTCGCCGCCGTTGCGATCCGGATGGGCAGCTGAGCGCGCCTGCCGCCACACCTTCTCGAGCAGATCGTTGCTCGGGTTGGTGGGTAGCGGGTCGACCCCCGCGATGGTCTCCAGCGTCATGATCGCGGCCAGCTCCTTGGGCGTCTGGGTCGCGACCGACGGCGTCGACACGGTAGGTGTGCCGCCTTTGGCCTGCTTGAGGTCGTAGTCGCGCTTGCGCTGCGGGATGCCCACCGCGTTCGCGTCGTAGACCGGGATGTGCAGCTTCTTGCGCGCGAAGTCGCGGGCGGCGTCTGCGGACGCGACCCGGCGCCGCATCGACTCGCCGTTCCCGGCCACCAGGAGCAGGGTCGTCGACGTGACCGTGGTCTGCGGCTCGATGAACGCCTCGACGCCGGTGCGCGTTGCAGCGAACTCCTGCAGCGCCTGCAGATCGGCCTTGCTCGACGAACGGTCCGAGACGACCGCTCCGGCAGCAGTACGCGTCTTGCGACCACGGAACAATTTCATGGCGTCCAGTGTGCCGGATACCGGGTGGCGGCCCGGTCACCAGCACGGACACGACCGGGCCGAGTCCGCCGGGTGAACCCGGTGGCGCGCGTGTGCAGGGCAGTGACAGGATGGACGCACAAGCTCTTTCTCGAAGGGAACAGATCGTGGCCGACGGAGCCGGTAGCTCGTTCGACATCGTCATCCTCGGCGGCGGCAGCGGGGGTTATGCCTGCGCTCTGCGCGCCGTCCAGCTCGGCAAGTCGGT
>Ga0164243_10007071_pt1 | contig 16842 bp, 15 predicted proteins | sample OricompcompostOP_FD_108781 | JGI IMG/M metagenome (GOLD analysis project Ga0164243, IMG submission 108781) | Organic Plus compost microbial communities from Emeryville, California, USA - Original compost - Organic plus compost (OP) | ecosystem: Engineered > Solid waste > Mixed feedstock >... | reverse complement strand
GTCACCGGCTACAGCTACGGCGGCTACATGTCGTGCTGGCTCACCACCCGCACCGACCGGTTCAAGGCGGCCGTCCCCGGCGGCTGCGTGAGCGACCTGACCAGCTCGTCCGGCACCTCCGACCTGGGGCGGCTGCTCGCCGAGCACGAGATCGGCGACCGGCCCGCCGAGCTGTCCCCGCTCACCCACGCCGACCGGGTGCGCACCCCCACCCTGCTGCTGCACGGCGAGGACGACGACCGCTGCCCGGTCGGCCAGGCCGAGCAGTGGTTCGCGGCGCTGCGCGAACGCCGGGTGCCGGTCCGGATGGTCCGCTATCCGGGGGCGAGCCACCTGTTCATCATCAACGGACGTCCGTCCCACCGGGTGGACTACAACGAAAGGATCGTCGCGTGGCTGGAGCACTGGATCCCCGCCGCTGGCAGACCCGTCTCGCCGAGCTGATCGAGACGTACCGGGTGCCGGGCGCGAGCGTCGCCGTCGAGCACGACGGCGAGACGCACACGTTCACCGCCGGGGTGCTCAACGTGGACACCGGCGCGCCCGTCCAGCCGGACTCGCTGTTCCAGATCGGCTCGATCACCAAGGTCTACACCGCCACGCAGATCATGCTGCTGGTGGAGGAGGGCAGGCTCGCCCTCGACACCCCGGTGATCGAGGTGCTGCCCGAGTTCAAGGTGTCCGACCCGGACGCGACCGAGAACGTCACCGTCCGGCACCTGCTCACGCACACCTCCGGCCTCGACGGCGACCTGTTCCTCGACACCGGCCGCGGCGACGACTGCCTGGCCAAGTTCGTCGAGGCGTGCGCCGACCTGGCGCAGATCCACCCGCTCGGCGTCACCCACTCGTACTGCAACTCCGGCTTCATCATCGCCGGGCGGATCATCGAGCGGATCACCGGCAAGGTGTGGGACGCCGCGCTGCGCGAGCAGATCGCCGAGCCGCTCGGCCTCACCCACACCTGGACCCTCCCCGAGGACGTGCTGCGCTTCGGCGCCGCCGTCGGGCACCTGGACGGCAAGGTCGCCCCGGTGTGGCACCTGATGCGCTCGTGCGGGCCCGCCGGATACGTCACCGCGCGCCCCCGCGACGTGGTCGCGTTCGCCCGCGCGCACCTCACCCCCGGCCGCCTGCTCAAGCACCCCGAGGCGATGCGGGAGCCGCAGGTCGAGGTGCCGAACCCGCAGCTGCTCGGCAGCCACTGGGGGCTCGGCTGGATCCTCGACGACTGGGACGGCCACCGCGTCTTCGCGCACGGCGGCAACACCATCGGCCAGGCGTCCGAGCTGTGGGTCGTGGACGACACCATCGTGTGCGCGATCGCGAACGGCGGGCAGACCCTCGCCTTCCACAAGGCGATCGCCGACGAGCTGTTCGGCGAGCTGGTCGGGGCGCGGCCGCCCGCCGACCCCGCGCCGCCGCAGACGCCGGTGACCGTGGACCTCGGCCGGTACGCGGGCGTGTACGAGCGGGCCGGGATCAAGATGACGATGACCGCCGGCGACGGCGTGCTCGGCACCCTCGTGGAGCCCACCGGGGCGCTCGCCGGGCTGGAGCCGCCGATGCGGTTCGACCTGATCCCGGTGGACGAGAGCACGTTCGTCGGCCGTCCGGAGGGCGAGCCGATGTGGTTGTCGGCGGTGTTCTACGAGCTCGCGGACGGCTCGCCGTACGTGCACTTCGGGGCCCGCGCCACCCCCAAGCGAACGTGACGGATGTCGCTGTACGTCCGTTACCGTGAGCGGATGACGAGCCGCCCGCGTACCAGCCCTGTCGCGGATCGTGGAGGATCTCGGCAGCTCGCTCCTCGACGTCGCCGCGGCCCCCGGCCACCTCGACGCCGAGGTCACCGGGGTGCACATCTACGACCCGCTGGACGAACCGCTGGTGCCGCCCGGCGGCATCGTGCTCGCCGTCGGCGTGGAGGGCGCGGAGCCGATCCGCGCCCTGCTGGAGGCGGCCGGGCCCGCCGCCGGGGTCGTGGTGAAGCAGCCGGTCGCCGTGGACGGCGAGGTTCGCGCCGCGGTGCGGCGCACCGGGGTGGCGCTGCTCGGGCTCACCCGGGCCGCGTCCTGGGCGCAGGTGGCGGCGCTGCTGCGCTCCCTGCTCGCCGAGGGCGACCTGAGCGAGGCGGGCGACGGGCCGTCCGACGACCTGTTCTCGCTCGCGAACGCCGTGTGCGCGCTGCTCGACGCGCCGGTCACGATCGAGGACCGGTCGTCGCGGGTGCTCGCCTTCTCCGGCGGGCAGGACGAGGCCGACCACGGCCGGATCGCGACCGTGCTCGGCCGCCAGGTGCCCGAGGAGTGGCGGCGGCTGCTGGAGGAACGCGGCGTGTTCCGCGACCTCTACCAGGGCCACGAGCCCGTCTACATCCGGTTCGACGACGAGACGATGGTCGACCGGGTGGCGATCGCCGTACGGTCCGGCGACGAGATCCTCGGCTCCATCTGGGCGGCGGTGCGCGAGCCGCTCAGCGAGCAGCGGCGCATCGCGCTCGTCGACGCGGCCAAGATCGTCGCGTTGCAGCTGCTGCGCGAGCGGGCCGGGGCCGACACGCAGCGGCGGCTGCGCGCCGACCTGCTGTCCACCGTGCTCGCCGGCGGGGCGGGGGCGGCCGAGGCGGCGGAACGGCTCGGCGTCGCCAAGGAGCGGGTGTGCGTGCTCGCCGCCCAGCTCGTGCACGGCGACGAGGAGGCCGACGCGGCGCGCACCGAGGCCGACCGGCAGCGGTTCCGGGACGCGCTCGCGCTGCACGTCGGCGCGATCCATCCGCGCGCCGCCGCCGCGCTGATCGGCTCGGTGACGTACGCGGTGGTGCCGCTGCACGTCAAGGACGAGGAGCGGCGGGCGGTGCGCATCGCGGAGAGCTTCCTCGCCCGGGTCGGACCCCGGCACGCGGCCAACATCGGCGTCGGCCGCTTCGCCGCCAGCCTCGACGAGATCGCCCGGTCGCGCGCCGACGCCGACCGGGCGCTGCGCGTGCTGCGCGCCCGGGGCGCCTCCGGCGAGGTCGCCGGGTACACGTCGGTGCACTTCGCCTCGCTGCTGCTGCAGCTGTCCGACCTGGCCAGGGCCGAGGAGCAGCGGCCCACCGGCCCGTACGAGCGGCTGCTCGCCTACGACGCCGAGCACGGCACCGAGCTCGTCGCCACGCTGCGGGCGTACCTGGACGCGTTCGGCGACGTGAACGCCGCCGCCGCGCGGGTGCACGTGCACGCCAACACGTTCCGGTACCGGCTCAAGCGGCTCGTCGAGATCGGCGGTCTCGACCTCGACGACCCCGACGAGCGGCTCGGCGTCATGCTGCAGATGCGCCTCTTCGACGGGTAGGACCCGGCGTTTGGCGGGCCGTACGAGGGCGGCGGCGCTTTTCGTACGCCGGCACGAAGAATGACGGGCGGCGAGAGGTGAGGGTGAGCCCTACACCCCCACCTCCTCCTGGAGCCCTCATGAGTACGATCCGCGGGATCGCCGTCCTCGGCGTCGCCTGCCTGCTCGCCGCCGGCTGCGGCGGCACGGCGGAGGAGCGGCCGGCCCAAGGCGGCGGCACCTTCTCCTTCGCGATCAACGCCGACCCGGGCGCGCTCGACCCCGGCATGGCCGCGCTCACGGTCACCAACACGGTGCTGTCCCTCGCCTACGACACGCTCACCGCCGTGGACGCCGACGGCGAGATCATCCCGGCGCTGGCGGAGAAGTGGGACGTCAGGCCGGACTCGGTCACCTTCACCCTGCGCCAGGGCGTCACCTGCTCCGACGGCAGCGCGCTCACCGCCGACGACGTCGCCGCGAGCGTCTCGTTCATCACCGACCCGAAGAACAAGTCGCCGCTGAACGGCGTGTACGTGCCGCCCGGCATGACGGCCAAGGCGGACGCGGCGGCGGGCACGGTGACGCTGGCCACGCCGGAGCCGTTCGCGTTCATCCTGGAGAGCAGCCGCGACCTGTTCATCGTGTGCGGCAAGGGCGGCAAGGACCGCTCGCTGCTGGAACGCGGCACCTCCGGCTCCGGGCCGTACACGCTCACCGAGGCGGTGCCCGGCGACCACTACACGTTCCAGGTCCGCCCCGACTACGCGTGGGGGCCGGGCGGGACCACCACGAAGGAGCCCGGCCAGCCGGACAAGGTCGTCTTCCGCGTCGTGCCGAACGAGCAGACCGCCGCGAACCTGCTGCTCTCCGGCGGCCTCAACGGCGCGCTGTTCAACGGCGTGGACCGCGCCCGCGTCGAGGCGGCCCCCGGCGTCACCGCGAGCGTGCTGCCCGCGGGCAACGGCCAGTTCTTCTACCACCAGGGCAAGGACCGGCCGACCCGGGACCCGGCGGTGCGCAAGGCGCTCACCCAGGCGATCAACCTCACCGAGCTCGGCGGCATCGCCTCCGGCGGGGCCGGTCGCGCCGCGACCACGCTGGTGCTGAAGCCGAGCCCGTGCCAGGGCGACAGCGTCGCCGGGCACGTCCCCGGGCACGACCCGGCGGCGGCCGCGTCCGCGCTCGACGCGGCCGGGTGGAAGGCGGGCCCGGACGGCATCCGGGTCAAGGACGGCGAGAAGCTCACGCTGCGCCTGCTGTACGCCACGACCAGGAGCGCGGGCGTGCAGGCCGCCGCCGAATACCTCGCGGCCGAGTGGCGCAAGGCGGGCGTCGAGGTCGCCCTCAACGGCGCGATCGACACCAAGCTGTCGGAGTCGCTCATGGTCACCCAGGACTGGGACGTGGTGTGGCTGCCGATCGGCGTCAACCTGCCGTCCCAGCTCATCGGCTTCCTCAGCGGGCCGGGCGCGCCCGAGGGCGGCAACTTCGCCCACCTGAAGAACGAGCGGTACGAGCGCCTCGTCGCCGAGGCCGGCGGCAAGCCCGGGCCGGAGGGCTGCAAGCTGTGGCTGGAGGCCGAGTCGGCGCTGTTCGAGAACGCCGACCTGGTGCCGGTGATGGAGAACACCCAGCTGCTCGCGACCAAGGGCGGCACGCTGCAGGTGCTCGGCGGCAACCTGCGCGGCACCTCGATCCGGCTCACCGAGGGAGGCTGAGTGAGGTTCGCGGCCAGGCGGATCGTCCGGTTCGCGGTGTCGCTGGCGGTGCTGCTCGTCGCCTCGTTCGCGATGATCCACCTCATCCCCGGCGACCCCGTGCGGGCCTCGCTCGGCCCGGCCGCGCCGGTCGAACTCGTCGAGGCCCGGCGGCAGGCGCTGGGCCTGGACCGGCCGGTGCCCGAGCAGTTCCTCGGCTACGTGCGCGGGGTGCTCGGCGGCGAGTTCGGCACCTCCTTCCTCACCGGGGAGCGGGTCGGCGACGTGATCGCCGCCCGGCTGCCGGTCACGCTGTCGCTCGCGCTGCTCGCCACCGCGGTGGCGCTGCTCGTCGCGGTGCCGCTCGGCATGTGGATCGCGATCCGCACCGAGAACGGCCGCCGCCGCGGCGCCGAGGCCACCTTCACCTCGGTCACCGGCCTCGCCGTCACCGTCCCGGAGTTCCTGTACGCGATCGCGCTCGTGTCGGTCTTCTCCATCGGCCTCGGCTGGTTCCCGCCGGCCGGGCGCGGCGGGCCCGAGTCGTACGTGCTGCCGGTCGCCGCCCTGGCGATCGGCCCCGCCGCGATGATCGCCCGCATGTGCCGCCTGGAGACGCTGCGCGAGCTCGCCGCCGAGTACGTCCGGCTCGCCCGCGCCAAACGCCTCCCCGCGCCCCGCCTCTACATCCGGCACGTGCTCCCCGGCACGCTCACCGCGACGTTGACCGTGAGCGGCCTGCTGCTCACCGGCCTCGTCACCGGCAGCGTGATCGTGGAGTACGTGTTCGCCTGGCCCGGCCTCGGGCAGCGCATCGTGGAGGCGATCGTGCAGAAGGACTATCCGGTCGCCCAGGGCCTCATCCTCGTGTACGGCGCGCTCGTGCTCGTCGTGAACCTCCTGGTCGACCTGGCCCTCGGCATGCTCGACCCGACATCCCGCATCAAGGAGACGTGATGCGCCGTTCACTGCCGGCCTGGATCGGCGGCGGGCTGGTCGCGGCCATGGTGATCCTCGCGATCGCCGGGCCGCCGATCTGGGGCGAGGCCGCCGAGCGCGTCGACCCGCGGGCCGTGCTGCAGGGCGCCTCGGCCGAACACTGGCTCGGCACCGACAACCTCGGCCGCGACCTGCTCGCCCGGGTGCTCGTCGCCGCCCGGTTCTCGCTGCTGCTCGCGTTGATCGCGACCGCCGTCGGCGGCGGCGCCGGGGTGCTGCTCGGCGCGCTGCCGTCGGTGCTGCCCCGGCCCGCCGCCCGGTTCGTCACCGGCGCGGTCAACACGCTCGTCGCCTTTCCGGGGCTGCTGCTCGCCATGTTCACCGCGGTGATCGCCGGGCTGGGCGCGCGGGGCGCGGTGCTCGGCGTCGCGGCGGCGATCGCGCCCGGCGTCGCCCGGCTCACCCAGACGCTCGCCGCCTCCGTCGCCGGGGCCGACTACGTCGCGGCGGCCCGGATGCTCGGCGTGTCCCGGCCGCGGGTGCTCGTCCGGCACGTGCTGCCGAACATCGCCGAGCCGCTCATCCTCTACCTCACCCAGGCGATGGGGCTGGCGCTGCTCGCGCTGGCGAGCATGTCGTTCCTCGGGCTCGGCGTGCAGCCGCCCGACTTCGACTGGGGGCGGCTGCTGTTCGACGGGTTTCCGCGGATCTACGTGACGCCCGTCGTCGCGCTGGGGCCCGCGGTCGCGGTGGCGCTCGCCGGCATCGGGTTCAACCTGCTCGGGGACGCGCTCGCGCAGGCGGCGTCGCGGCGGGGCGCGCACGCGGGCGGGGCCGTACCGGCGGCGGACGTGTCCGAGGCGGGCGAGCCCGATCCCGAGGCGGTGCTGGAGGTGCGCGACCTCACCGTCGCCTTCCCCGGCGGCCTCACCCCGGTGCGCGGCGTCTCGCTCGCCGTCGCGCCCGGCGAGATCGTCGGGCTGGTGGGGGAGTCGGGCTGCGGCAAGAGCCTCACCGCGGCGGCCGTCGGCGGGCTGGTGCCGTACCCGGGGGTGGTGACCGCCGCCGCCCTCCGCCTCTGCGGCACCGAAATATCGGAAATGTCGCCCAAGGAGCTCGGCACGTCGCTCGCGATGGTCTTCCAGGACCCGATGGCCTCCCTCAACCCGGCCCTCCGCGTCGGCGGCCAGCTCGCCGAGGTGGCGATCGTGCACCAGAACGCCCCCCGCGCCGCCGCCCACCGGCGCGCCGTCGACCGCCTCGGCCACGTGCACATCCCCGAACCGGAACGCCGCGCCCGCCAGCACCCGCACGAACTCTCCGGCGGCATGCGCCAGCGCGCCGTCATCGCCATGGGCCTCATGGGCGCCCCCCGCCTGATCATCGCCGACGAGCCCACCACGGCCCTCGACGTCACCGTGCAACGCCAGATCCTCACCCTCCTGCGCGAGGTGACCGCCGAGACCGCCGCCGCGACCCTGTTCATCTCCCACGACATCGCCGTCGTCGGCGAACTCTGCGACCGCGTCGTCGTCATGTACGCCGGCCGCGTCGTCGAGGAACTCCCGGCCGCCCGCCTCGCCGAAGGCGCCGCCCACCCCTATACCCGCGCCCTGATCGCCTCCGTCCCCGACATGGACACCGACCGCACCCGCCCCCTGGCGGGCATCCCCGGCCGCCCGCCCACCCCCGCCGAGTTCACCGACGGCTGCGCCTTCGCCCCCCGCTGCCCCCTCGCCACCGCCAAGTGCGCCGACCATCCCCCGCTCGCCGACCACGACGCCCCGGGCCACCGCGTCGCCTGCTGGGAGGCCACATGATCGTCAAAAACCTGACCGTCCGCTACGGCCCCTTCACCGCCGTCGACGACGTCACCCTGGAGATCCCCGACGGCGCCACGCTGGGCCTGGTCGGCGAGTCCGGCTCCGGCAAATCCACCCTCGCCAGAGCCGTGGCCGGCCTCGTCCCGTACACCGGCACGATCGAAGGCGCCCGCCGAGTGCAAATGGTCTTCCAGGACCCCTACGCCTCCCTCAACCCCCGCATGACCGTGGGCGCCTCCATCGCCGAAGGCCTCCCCCGCCGCACAAACCACCCCGAAGAGGTAGCCCGCCTCCTCGACCTGGTCTCCCTCCCCCCTGACGCCGCCACCCGCTACCCCCGCCAACTCTCCGGCGGCCAACGTCAACGCGTCGCCATAGCCCGAGCCCTCGCCGCCCGCCCTCAACTCCTCATAGCCGACGAGATCACCTCCGCCCTGGACGTCTCCGTCCAAGGCGCCATCCTCAACCTCATCCGCACCCTCCGCGCCGACCTGGGCCTCTCCATGCTCTTCATCTCCCACAACCTCGCCGTAGTCCGCTACGTGGCCGACGTCATAGCCGTGATGCGCCACGGCCGACTGGTCGAACTCGGCCCCGCCGAACACATCACCGCCACCCCCGAACACGCCTACACCCGCTCCCTCCTAGCCGCCGTCCCCCGCCTACCCCGCACCCCCGCCTGACCCCGCGGACACGACCCCGCCCCAGGCCTCCCCACCATCGGCCATGGCCGCCCCATCGATCGGCGGAGGGTCGTGGGTGAATCATGCGAGGCCAGGCACCAGGGTCGGCTTATCCGAGGCGCCCTCCAAGCTCCGGTACACCGGGCATGCTCTTGACATGACCGAACACACGACGATCAAGGTGCCCGCCGCACTGCGTGACCAGCTTCGCGAGATCGCCGGGGATCGTCCTCTCGCCGACGCTCTCGCCGACCTCGTCGCAGAACACCGCACCCGTCTCCATCGGGAGCGATTCGCCTTCGAGGCAATGCTGGCCAAGGCCCAAAGCGATCCCGAGGTCGTCAGCACAGCCCAACGCCGAGCCCAGGCCGCCGTCCACCTTCTCCACCAGAAGGCCACCGCCGAATAACCCCTTCAGGCACATCCTCGACGACACCATCGTGGCCGACCTCGGCCGCGGCGACCTAAACGCGACGGCGTTTCCTGGTCGCGTTGGACGCGTTCCCGCTCTGGCCCTGACCGCCGCGGAGGCCGAATCGACGCCGCCACAGCATGAGATCGTCGGCTCGCTGGCCACTGTGTACGTTGGCACGTTGGGAAGAGCAGGTGCCGGGCAGGTCAAACTGGTCGAGCTCTACGAGACGGATGACCCGGTCCGCCTATTGGTGGTCGCCTTTATGCCTCAGCCGGGGCCGTCAGCGTACGGGTCGGAGTGGGTCGCTGATGTTTTAACGTGCCGATCATGGCGAATTTCGATTGGTCGGATGTACGTGACCGGCTTGCCAGGCTGGCTGCCATGCCCGGTGCCGACGACGCGTGGGACGCTGAAACCCCTGGTTCGATACTTGAACCCCCTCTGACAGCCGACGAACTCGCGGAATTAGAGGCGCAACTGCGGGTGGAACTACCCGGCGAGTACCGATCCTTCCTGCTGCAGGCCGGGTCCGGCGGGGCGGGCCCCGGATATGGGCTCTTTCCGGTACGTCGCGTGGACGGCCGGTGGCGGTGGGAGGGAGACGGCGCCGATCTCATCGACCTGGACACGCTGGACCAGCCATTTCCGCACATCGAGGCGTTCAATCCGGCAGACGGTCTGGGGCCGCCGCCCGACGAGGCGGATTACGAGTCCGAGCAGGAGTTCAACGCGGCCGAGGACGCCTACTGGGAACGTCATGACGCTGCCGTCTACAACCCAGGTAATTCGATCGGACTGCTGTATCTCTGTCACCTCGGCTGTGCGCTGCGGGAGGCCCTGGTGATCAGCGGACCCGCGCGGGGACAAATGTGGGCTGACGATACCGCCGAAGGCCGTGGGTTCCGGCCGCTAACCGACGAGGACGGAAAACCCATAGGGTTCGCGCGATGGTATCGCCGTTGGCTGGACGAGATGGAAACCCAGACGTCAGCCGACATGCGATGAGGTCCCGAGGGCCAGCCTGGCCGTAAGGGCGACCGGCCGTGTCACGGTGCTCATGGATGTGCACATGGTCAAGCACGCAGAGTGACGATCTGGGTAGGCTGCGACTGGACAGCCGGGAACCGCGTCGAGGGCGGGCGGGAGATGAAGGTGAACCGGTCAGGGCGGTACTGCCGATGCGGGACGCTGCTTGCCCGGGACAATGCGCGTCCGCACTGTGCCTCTTGCCAGGCGAAGGCTCGCGACCTGTTCATGGGGCCGCCCGACATGCCGCCCGCATTCTGGGGCGCTGATCAGATGCGTGACGCGCTCATGAGTTGGCATATGGGCCGGGTGATCGCCGCGTATCGGAACCACCCGTATCATGGGCGGCCGCTGGCGCAGGAGCTTGTCGCCGGGTGGGTCGGGATAACCCAAGCGCAGCTCAGTCGTATCGAGAACGGTTCGCCGATCAAGGACCTGGATAAGCTCATTCAGTGGGCACGCATACTCCGCATACCGGCGCACCTGTTGTGGTTCAAGCTGCCTGAGGAACAGGGTCGGCTGCCTGGCGGTGTGGCGGAGTCGGCGCGGCCGGTGTCAGCGCCTTCGTGGGGTGAAACGCCATTCTCGGTGGCTGTGCCGGCGCAGGCGAACGAGAACGACCACGCTGCGGCGATGCGATCGTTCAGGGCGGCGGATCGGCAGGTGGGAGGCGGGTATCTCTACGCGACCGTTATGAGGTACCTGCATGTCGAGGTGGCACCTCAATTGTTTGGCGACGGGCAGGGAGGTGAGGGGCCGGCGGCGTTCGCGGCTGCCGGTGCGCTCACCGAGATGTGCGGTTGGATGGCGCACGACGCCGGGCAGGACAACGCTGCCTTGCAACATTTCCAGCGGTCGAGGCAATTCGCCAACCTGGCCGATGACCGGCAGCTCGACGCGCACATTTTCGCGAGCCTCAGCCACCTGTCGCACCACATGGGCCGAACACGCGACGCCGTTCAGTTCGCTCATCGTGGTCGTGCGGCGCTTGCGGGTGGTCCTCGTCAGCCGGAACTGGAGGCGCGGCTGCTGGCCATGCATGCGCGCGGTTTGGCGGTGCTTCGCCGGTCCAAGGAGAGTGCGCAGTGTCTCATGGAGGCTGAGCGCGTGCTCACACTGCCGCCGGAGGAAGAGCTGTCACCGTGGGTGAGCCGCTTCGATGAAGGGGCGCTCGCGAGCGAATCGGCGCGTTGCCTCTTGGAGCTTGGCGATTTGCGACAGGCGCGGCGGCAGGCGGAACGCATCATCGCGTTGCGGCCCGGCGATCGCACGCGTAGCCGTGCGTTCGGGCAGCTCTTGCTGGTGACCGTGCTTGTGGCCCAAGGTGAGCCCGATGAGGCATGCGCCGTCGCGGAGAAGGTGCTCGACGCGACGCAGCAGCTCGGCTCGTATCTCGTCATCCAGCAGCTTGCGGGTCTCAGACGGCTTCTTGAGCCGTACCGGGTTGGCAGTGGAACGGTGGCGGCCTTCGTGCCGTGCCTTGAGGAAGCGCTGCGAGAACGCCTCTGGCTCTACCGGTGGCTCAGCAAGGGCAGGGGAGAGACTGGTCATGGCCTCTGAGATTCCGCTGTACGAGCGCGATCCTGAAGCGTGGCGCGCTCACTTGGCGGAAGGCAACGCCAAGCAGCCGCGCAAGCGGGTGAGCGTCGACGCGGTCGTGCGGGATAAGTACGGCCGGATACTCCTCGTTGATCCCGCGTACAAGCCGGACTGGGACATGCCGGGTGGGATGGCCGAGGCCAATGAGCCGCCGCACCAGGCCGTCGAGCGTGAGCTGAAGGAAGAACTCGACCTTGATATCGAGGTGGGTCGCCTGCTGTGCGTGGACTGGGTCGCCCCGCATGGACCATGGGATGATCTGCTGGCTTTCGTTTTCGACGGCGGCGAACTGAGCGAGGAACAGGCCGCCGGGCTCAAGCTGTGTGACGACGAGCTGTCGGCGTTTGAGTTCTGCACCGAGGAACAGGCGGCGGCGCGGTTGCGGCCGTATGTATGGCGTCGGCTCGATGTCGCGCTCAACGCTCTGCATGGAGGACAGGTGCAGTACCTGCAGGACGGGTATGTGCGGTGATGTGCCTGATCAGGTGGTGCATTCGGTAGTCGTCGTCGCTTCGCCGGGGAGCACACGAGGGCCCCGGCAACCCTCTTTCGCTTGACGGCACGGTTGCGGGCTACAGCGTGATTACGGCCCAGACGGCTTTGCCGCCGAAGGGGGGCCGGCTCGTTCCCCAACGTTCGCAGAGATATTCCACCAAGAGCAGGCCTCGTCCGCCTTCGGCCTCCATGTCGGCCTGACAACGGCGTGGCGGCTCCACGTGGGGATCCCACACCTCGATGCGTAGTTCCACGGCCGACAGGCAGATGCTCAGGCAGACCACCTCCAGCTTGTCGTACAGCTCGGGGTAACGAGCCTGAGGCGGAACGTTGTTCGCCGCCTTGATGGCGTTGGTGACGAGTTCGCTCACCACCAGTTCCGCGTCATCGATCAGCTTTGGCAGGCGCCAGCGCTCCAGAAGCCCGCGAGTGTGCAAACGCGCCGTCGCGACGGACGCGGCCATGGCGGGTAGGGAGAGGCGCGAAATGAAGTGTCCAGGGGTAGCGGAAAGGGTCATCGGATGCCTCGCTGATTAGGGGGGTGGCGGCCCGGACTTGGGCGACTGACCTTCCGCAGCCATCGGAAGGTGTGCATCCCGTACAGGCGCGATCACGATCTGCTAGGCAACCATGCCCTTCGCGATGACCACCATCAATGCCGTATCGCGTATAGGCGGTTATGCGTCGGGCGCATGCATCCGCTCGGTGGCAGCGGCCTCCCGTGGAGGAAGCTCCTTACGTGTCTGTTCGCAGGGACGCGAGGGCGCGAGCCGTGGGTGTGTCAGCCTTCTCGGCGTAGGCGGTGACGGGGCCCTCGTAGAGGAGGGTGCCGCCGTGTTTGCCGGGGCCGGGGCCCAGGTCGATCAGCCAGTCGGCGTGGTGGATTACGTCGAGGTTGTGTTCGATCACTATGACGGTGTGGTCGTGGGCGATGAGGGTGTCCAGTACGTGGAGCAGGGTGGCGATGTCGGTGGGGTGGAGGCCGGTGGTGGGTTCGTCGAGGAGGTAGAGGGTGGGGCGGGTGGCCTCGTGGAGTTCCTTGGCGATTTTCAGGCGTTGGGATTCGCCGCCGGAGAGGGTGGTGAGGGGCTGGCCGAGGTGGAGGTAGCCGAGGCCGACGGCGGAGAGGGGGCGGAGGGCGGCGGTGATGGCGGGGTCGGGGAGGCGGTGGGTGGCCTCGTCGACGGTGAGGGCGTCGACGTCGGCGATGGAGAGGCCGTTGACGGTGTGGGCGAGGATCTCGGGGAGGAAGCGGCGGCCCTGGCAGGCCTCGCAGACGGTTTCCTGGCCGTCCATGAAGGCGAGGTCGGTGCGTACGACGCCGAGGCCGTGGCATTCGGGGCAGGCGCCTTCGGAGTTGGCGCTGAACAGGGCGGCGGGCACGTTGTTGTGGCGGGCGAAGAGTCTGCGGATGGCGGGGGCGATGCCGGTGTAGGTGATGGGGGTGGAGCGGCGGTTGGCGCTGACCGGGCGCTGGTCGATGACGGTGACGGGGTGCTGGGCGGCCAGTTCGGCGCGGACAGGCATGGGACGACGAGCCGCCGTCACGTGGAGCCGCACCGGCAGATCCACCTGCGGCTGCGCTGGTACCTGCTCGGCTGGGACCTGGACAGGGACGACTGGCGGGTGTTCCGCCTCGACCGCGTCACCGGCCTCGTACGCACCGGGAGACGTCACCTGGGCCGCGACCTGCCGGCCCACACCGCCGTCGAGTACGTCACGCGGGGCATGAACGCGGACCGCCGCCGCGTCCGGCTCGTCGTGCGGGCCGCCGCGCACGAGGTCGCCGACGCGCTGAACCGTCATGACGCCGACATCCGGCGCGTCGGCGAGCGGGAGACCCACGTCACCGTCCGGCTCGACTCGTGGAATCGGCTCATCGGCGCCCTCGTCTTCCTGGACGCCGACTTCTCCGTCGTCGAGCCGGACGAGTTCCGCGCCGCCTGCGCCGCCTTCGCCCGCCGCCTGCTCGCCGCCGCCCGTCCGGACGACGGCGACGCCGGAGACGTACGACCGGGTCCGCCCTGACCGGCGAGGCCGCGCGAACACGATCCACGTCACCTCGCCGAGGCCGGCCGCCATGTCCGCCTTGACCGGCGAGGCCGCGCGAACACGAGCCACGTCACCTCGCCGAGGCCGGCCGCCATGTCCGCCTTGACCGGCGAGGCCGCGCGAACCGCAGAGCCCTCGGCGACTCGGATGCCGCTCCGCGACCGCCCTCAGCCGACGTGCGCCGGGCGGGGGCCCGACCGGCGAAGCGGGCCCCGAATCGCCGTCAGAACGGGATCCATTCGGTGGAGGTGGTCACCTTCTCCAGGATCTCGGGGATCGGGGTCACGCCGAGGCCGGGGCCGGTCGGGACCGTCAGGTGGCCGTCCTCGAGCTCGAACGGGTCGGTGATGTCGGTGGCGAAGTAGCGGCGGGAGGCGGAGGTGTCGCCGGGGAGGGTGCAGCCGGGGAGGGCGGCGAGGGCGACGTTCGCGGCTCGGCCGAGGCCGGTCTCCAGCATGCCGCCGCACCAGGCGGCGACGCCGTGGGCGCGGCACAGGTCGTGGATGCGGCGGGCCTCCAGGTAGCCGCCCACGCGGCCGGGCTTGATGTTGATCACGGTGCAGGCGCCGAGCGAGATGGCGGCGGCGGCGTGGGCGGCGGACTCGATGGACTCGTCGAGGCAGACGGGGGTGCGCAGGCGCTTGGCGAGGGCGGCGTGCTGGACCATGTCGTCCTCGGCGAGCGGCTGTTCGATCAGGAGCAGGTCGAAGGCGTCGAGTTTGGCCAGGTGGTTGGCGTCGGCGAGGGTGTACGCCGCGTTCGCGTCGACCTGGAGGAGCGTGCGGTCGCCGAAGCGTTCGCGTACGGCGCGGACCGGGTCGAGGTCCCAGCCGGGCTCGATCTTGAGCTTGATGCGGACGTAGCCCTCGTCGAGGTAGCCCGCCACCGCGTCGAGGAGCTCGGGGATCGAGTTCATGATGCCGACCGAGACGCCGCAGGGGACGCGGTCGCGGGTCGCGCCGAGGAAGGCGGCGAAGGAGCGTCCGGCGGTGCGCAGTTCGGCGTCGAGGACCGCGGTCTCCAGGGCGGCCTTCGCCATGCGGTGGCCGCGGACGGGTTCGAGCAGGCGGTTGACGAGGTTGGCGTCGACATCGGCGTCGGAAGCGGTGGCCAGATGGGCGCGCAGGGCCGGGATGAGGAAGCGGCGCAGCACGTCGGCCGCGCCGTCGACGTACTCGGGGGAGTAGAGCGGCTCGCTCATCGCCACGCACTCGCCCCAGCCCTCCGCCTGCGGCGTCACCACCCGCACCAGCAGCACGTCCCGCCGCGTCTCGGTGCCGAACGACGTGCGGAACGGCGCCACCAGCGGCATCGCGATCCGGCGCAGCTCGATTCCATTGATTTTCACTCTGTGACCCCTGCCTGAGAACGTTCGACCACGTAGTACGACTTGTCATGGAACCCGATGATCCTGGCACCCTCGCCGAGCAACCCGCCCAGCACGTCGCGCAGCGCGTACCGCCACGCCTTCGCCGCGCCGGGGTCCCGGCGGCGCATCGTCTCGATGTCCGGGGGCACCTCGACCAGCACGACCGGCGCGTCGCAGCGGCCCTGCGCGGGCCGCCCGTCCCGCGACTCCAGCCCCACCGCCGCGTCCGGCGGCACCGCCACCGGGCACGGCTCGCCCCGCGCGGCCGCGGCAACGTGCGGCGCGTTCAGCCGCCACACCGCGAGCATGCGGTCGGTCTCGTCGCCCGCGTTGATCGCGTCCTCCATCGGCCCGTAGAAGGAGGGCAGGTACTCCTCCGGCCGCGCCCCCAGCTTGACCAGGTTGAAGTGCGCGTTCCGCCGTACCAGCGGGTCATAGGTCCAGGTGATCAGGTCGATGCCGCGGGCCAGCGCCCACTCGCGCTGATGCCGCTTGAGCGCGAGCCCGACGCCGCGCCCGACCGCCGCCCCGGTGATGTGCGAGTGCAGCGCCCGCCCGGCCGGCATCGCCAGGAACGCGATCGACGCCCCGACCAGCCGCTCCCCGTCGAACGCCCCGGCGACGTAGTTCCCCGAGTGCGCGAGGGCGCGCATCATCTCGATCGTCACCGGCTGCAGGCCGTTCCCCCAGATGCCGCCGAACAGCCGCACGACCTGCGGATACTCCCCGACCTCATGCAGCTCCCGCACCACGATCCCGCTCACCATGGCACGCCGCCACAGGTCTCACGCAGCATTGCGCACGTCTCCAGCCTCACGTTCCGTCTTCACCGTGACGGTATGACACATGAGAGGCCCGCAATTCGTGCCACCCCACCAATAAAGACCGTGATCATCGTCGGGTCGCCCCAATCGTCCAGCCGCCCGGAGGCGGGACGGCGGCCGCGCGCCTTGACCTTGACACAGTGGCAAGCCCTTCACTGTGCGGCGAGGAGGTGGCTCGATGAGCACGGTGGAGCAGGACGCCGAGGTTATGCGGGTTCTGGAGGGGCTGACGGGGGACTCGTCGGTACGGCTGAAGGCGGTGATGGCGATGGGGACGTCGCCGGACCCGCGGTACGTGGACAGGCTCATCGAGCGGTGCGCGGTCGAGCCCGACTTCTACGTGCGCGACATGCTCACCTGGGCCCTCACCCGGCACCCGGCGGAGATCACGGTGCCGAGGCTCGTGGCGGAGCTGCGGTCGCGGGTGGCGCAGGCGCGCAGCCAGGCGCTGCACACGCTTTCCAAGATCGGGGATCGGGGGGCGTGGCCGGCGATCACGCGGGAGCTGCTGACGGACGGGGACGACGAGGTGGCGCGGGCCGCGTGGCGGGCGGCGGTCGTGCTCGTGCCGGAGAATGAGAGGGCCGGGCTCGGCGCGGTGC
>Ga0164243_10007070_pt1 | contig 16843 bp, 14 predicted proteins | sample OricompcompostOP_FD_108781 | JGI IMG/M metagenome (GOLD analysis project Ga0164243, IMG submission 108781) | Organic Plus compost microbial communities from Emeryville, California, USA - Original compost - Organic plus compost (OP) | ecosystem: Engineered > Solid waste > Mixed feedstock >... | reverse complement strand
TTTGAATATATTTGACCTGCGATTTAACCAACATTGCATTAGATTAAGCTCATGAAGTTATTGGACCGGCAATTTAGCTTATTTACCATTCCCCGATGGATATGTTTTGGTCTGCTCGGCCTGTTGCTAATGCAATCCTGCGTTGTTCCAAGAAATGCACCGGTGAATCAACCCTTCGTTTTCAAAACCAATATCAATGTCACCGGGGATATGCCGGTTTCCGAAAAAAGACTCCTCGCTGAACGGTTGCAAAACCAGCTGGATGATAGTTTAAAAACACGTGTGATTTCCTATGCCGGCATTGTAAAGAGAATCATCAATCCGCCTGTATTCGATACCCTTAATGCCGACAGGTCGGTGGGATTTATGCGCGCCCTGCTCAATTCGCAGGGCTATTTCAATCCCGAGATCAGCTGGGAGGCCGATACCAATACCTATGGCGCCGCCCGCCGCAAGGAACTGGAAAAGAAAGGCCAGTACCGCGTTGTGGTAAACTTTACGGTGGCCCCCGGCAAAGTGATGCGCCTCGATTCTATCGGGTATGACCTCAGTACGCCTGCCCTGCAACAACTGGCCCTGGCTTACCGGCATGAATCCTTGCTGAAAAAGAATGATCCTTTTTCACTGCAAACCGTTTCCGCAGAAATAGACCGGTTGCTCAGCCTGTTCCGCAACAATGGGTATTACAAACTGTCGCGCGAAGATTTTTATGCAGAACGCGACACGGTAGTGGCAGCACTGATTGATCCTACACTGGACCCGTTTGAACAGATACGCCTGCTGGATTCATTGCGCCGCAAACGCGAAAATCCCACCATCAATGTGGTGTTGAAACAAAGGCCGGTGGAAGACAGCACGCGCATTCAACAGTTTTATGTAGGTAACGTTACCGTATATCCTGATATGTTTGTGCTGGAAGAAAGGGGTATACCCAAAGATACCGCCACCGTGGGCGCCTATACATTCATTTACAGCACCAACAGGTTCAAACTGCCCTTTATAGCGCGGAATATTGCTTTGCGTCCCGGCAGATTGTATCGCGAGGATACCTATTTCAGGACCATCAACACGTTTAACCTGCTCACTGCGTGGCAGAGTGTTGACCTCACGCTGGAGGAGCGCTACGACAGTGTGCCGCTGGTGGACGCCACCCTGAAGCTATACCCCGAAAAGAAATACAGCGCTACGGTGGACGTGGAAGCCAGCCGCAACGTAAGCGATTTTCTTACCACAGGACAACTCTTTGGTCTGGGTCTGAACTTCCGGCTCAATAACCGCAATGCTTTTCGCGAAGCCATACAAACCAGTACCAACGCGCGCTTTGGCATTGAGCTGGGCTCCAATTTCATTCAAACGCTGCAGGCCAGCCTGGCCCATATCATCAATATACCCCGTTTTGTAAGCCGTGTTGACCTTACGCCGTGGATTTCCATATCGAGGGCCATCGGGCGGAAAACCATTGTAAACCTCAATGGCGCTTATACCGACAGAAGGGATTTTTTCCAGGTGCGCTCCGTAAACGCCAGCTGGGGGTATGAATGGAGCATGCGTCCCCGGCGACGGGTACAACCCGATACACGCAGGGGCTGGACATGGACCATTCAAAGCATACCGATCAATATCGAGTATACTACGGTATACAAAACAGACAGTCTGGACAGACTGGAAGAAAGAATTCCTTCTTACCAGTTTGCGTTCAACGACGGGTTGATCATCAGCCGCATCTGGAATGTTACGGCGGGTAAGGAAGTGGGTAATAAATTTTTGCTGGGCCGTGGCCGCCTGGAATGGAGCGGGCTCACCCTCGGCCTCATCAAAGAACTTGACCTGGGCGATCTGCACCGCTTTGTCAAAATTGACGGTGAGTTCAAGTATTATATCAACTACAAGAAGGCATCCTGGGCATTTCGCGCATTTGCCGGATATGCGTACATATTTGGTAAAAGAGATACGCTGGGCAATGGCAACAAGATTGATATCGTGGATGAACACAATCTGCCCTTCTTTAAAGCATTCTTTGGCGGCGGCCCTTACAGCATGCGGGCATGGCCCATCCGGCGTCTGGGTCCCGGTTCTGCCATCTTATACGATACGGCAAAAGCAGAACGCTTCGGGAATATTCAACTGGAGCTGAATGCAGAATACCGTTTTCCCATTACCACCGTTGCAGGTATTAAAGTAAACAGCGCCCTGTTTGTAGATATGGGCAATATCTGGCGAAAGGAATTTGTCAAAAACACCAATACACCTATTCCCGAAGCATCCTTTCACCTGGATCGCTTGTTGAAAGACCTGGCCATTGGCGCAGGCACCAGTCTTCGTTTTGATTTCGACTTCTTCATGATCCGGCTCGACTGGGCATACCGGGTGAAAGACCCGGCGTATTCACACATCAATAATGGATGGTTTCATGATTTCAGGCTCACAAACGGACAGTTTCAACTGGGTATAGGCTATCCGTTTTAACGGAGTGAGCACATTCATTTTCATATTGCTCATTTGCACAGTACCTTCGCTGCGTGGAAAATAAACCAAAAAATATATTTGAAGAAGGACAGGTATTGCTCATCAATAAGCCGCTCGAATGGACTTCCTTTGATGTGGTACGCAAGATCCGGAGTCTTATTCGTATAAAAAAAGTAGGACATGCCGGCACGCTGGACCCCCTGGCCACCGGTTTACTGATTCTCTGCACCGGTAAATTTACCAAGCGTATCAACGAATACATGGCGCAGGAAAAAGAATACACCGGCACTTTTGTACTCGGCGCTACCACCCCTACCTATGATCTCGAAAGCGAACCGGAAAACTTTGCAGACTACAGCCATATCACACCGGAACTGTTAACCGCCACCGCCCGTTCCTTTACCGGCGAACAACTGCAGGTGCCGCCCATGCATTCAGCCATCAAAAAAGACGGCAAACGCGTATATGAACTGGCCCGCCGCGGCGAAACCATTGAACTGGAACCGCGCAAAATAACCATCTCCGAATTTGAGATTACCAACATTGATTTGCCCGTGGTACATTTCCGCGTGGTATGCTCCACCGGCACGTATATACGTAGTTTAGCGCACGATTTTGGTAAAAAGCCGGGGTGTGGGGCCTATCTCGGCAGCCTGTGCCGTACACGCATCGGCGCCTTCCATCTTAAAGACGCGATGACCATTGAACAGGCCACCGAATATATACAATCAAAGTGTAGCTGATACCGGGTGTAAGCTTTGCTGCAAATCCTCCCCGGGAGTTGAGTAACGCCAGTGCTATTTATGTATGGACTCACCTGCCCGTTATATCGCCTGCCTTGCTTTCAGTTCCAGGTATTTGTTAACCGTATCCACAGTCAGATTCCGGGGAGCGGTGAGAATGGTGAAAATGCCATGCTGTTGTAATTCTTTTACAATCAGCCTTTTTTCGTACATGTATTTTTCAGCAATGGTCTTGATGTATAACTGCTCAATATCCTCCACCGGACCAGCGGTAAGCTGATGCAATTCTGTATTTTCAAAAAACACCACCAGCACCAGGTGATTGCGCGCAATGCTGCGGATATACGGCAACTGCCGCTGCAGGCCCGACAGTGTTTCAAAATTGGTGAACAATACGATCAGGCTGCGTTGGGTAATGCGTGTGCGCACCAGCGCGTACAATTTCTCAAAATCCGATTCGTAGAATTTTGTTTGCTGGTTGTACAGGGCTTCCAGGATATTCCCCATTTGCGCAGCCTTCCGGTCGGCGGGCAGAAAATGACCAATGTCTTCCGCAAAGGTGATCAGTCCCGCCCTGTCCTGGCGAATGAGCGCTACTTTAGACAATACCAGGGTGGTATTAATTGCATAGTCCAGCAGGGTCATGCCTTCAAAAGGCATTTTCATTACACGGCCCTTGTCAATGATGCAATATACCTGCTGACTTCTTTCGTCGGTAAACTTGTTCACCATCAGGTCGCCGCCGCGGCGGGCCGTGGCCTTCCAGTTGATGCTTCGAATATCATCGCCGGTTACATATTCCTTGATCTGTTCAAATTCCAGGCTATGCCCGATCTTGCGGATCTTGCGGCTGCCGGCTTCTGACAGGTTATTGCTGTAGGCAAGCAGTTCAAACTGGCGCAAAGACAGGTAAGAAGGTAACACCTTTACCGTCTGATGCTTACCCGACCGAAAACGCCGTATGGCCAGTTGCAGGGGACTTTTCGCATATGCATTCACGTCATAAAACAAATACTCCCCTCTTTCCACCGGTCGCAGGTAGTAGACCAGTTTCTTATGTTCTCCTGACTGAAGCCGGGCGGTCAGCAGGAAGTCTCTTTTCTGAAATTGTACCGGTATCTCATCAATGATCTGCAGCGCCACGCGAAAAGTATACCGGTTCTGCAGGTTGAGCTGCACTTTGTTGTTGTCGCCATTGTTGAACCGGTCAGGCACCTCGCGCGATACCACAATGCCATCTTTCTTCAAAAACAACATGGCGTAGTCAAGGAAAAACAGGATGCAGAAAAACGCCAGTGCAATCACCGCCGCCGCGTACAACCACGCCATAAAAAAGCTCAGGATGAACAATACGATCACCGCCACAAAAGACCAGTAGAATCTTGTGCTGAGGTACAGTGGTTGTATGAAGCGTTTATACAAAAACATGGCGTTGATGGGTAAGTAGTGAGCCTATCTGGGAACTTCAATACTTTGCACAATCTGCGTTACCACTTCGTCGGTTGTTGCGCCTTCCATTTCTTTTTCCGGCGTCAGCACCAGGCGGTGGCGCAATACGGCAGGCGCTATATACACGATATCTTCCGGCGTCACAAAATCGCGACCGCGCATGGCGGCCAGAGCTTTTGCGCCGTTCAATATGCCAATGCTGGCCCGCGGCGAAGCGCCGAGATAAATGGATTTATGGTTGCGCGTATTAGCAACAATGGACGTAATGAAATGGATCAGTTTATCTTCAATATGCACGGTGCGCACCAGCCTGCGCAGTTCTTCAATGCGCGTGGCTGTCAATACCGGCGTCACATCATGCAGCATGGCGCCCACATTCGCCTGATGATGATTGGCCACGATGTGGTATTCCTGCTCGGCAGTGGGATAATTCACAATGATCTTGAACAGAAAGCGGTCCAGCTGCGCTTCGGGCAAATGATAGGTACCTTCCTGTTCAATGGGATTCTGCGTAGCCACCACCATAAAGGGCGCACTCAGCTGATAGGTATGGCCATCCACCGTTACCTGTCTTTCTTCCATTACTTCAAACAGGGCCGCCTGTGTTTTGGCCGGCGCACGGTTGATCTCATCAATCAGCACAATATTGCTGAAGATGGGACCTTTATTGAACTGGAAAGCCGTTTCTTTCGGGTTATAGATAGAAGTACCGATCACGTCGCTGGGCATGAGGTCGGGGGTGAACTGGATGCGTGAGAAACCTACCGAAATGCATTTGCTCAGCAATTTGGCGGTAAGCGTCTTGGCAACGCCGGGAACCCCTTCTATCAGTACATGACCGTCGGCCAGGATGGCGGCCAGTAATAATTCTACCATCTGCTCTTGTCCAACAATCACTTTTCCGATTTCCTTTTTCAGGTCTTCCACCGACTGCCGCAGCTGGCCCAGGTCTGTGCGTAATTCGAAAAAACTGTCTTGCATTATATTGATTTTACTGATGTCGTTTTATACTTACTAATTATTGTTCACAGCGCTTCGCTCGCGCTCATAAAATTTTTCCAGCCTGCTGTTCAGTTCCAGCAATCCTTCATCGCTCAGTTTCGGTTGGCCCTGCACGTATTTCATATACCTCAGCAACGCTTTAATGGCGGCGGGGTCATACCCGGTTTTCCAGGCCAGCCGCTTTTCAAAATCCTCATCAAGTTGCGAAGCACGGATATTGTATTTGCTGCGCACATGGTCCATAAAATGCGCGATCATTTTCTGCGAAAGGTTTTTGTTGTCCCTGCGCTGGTAATACAACCGCCCGATGGTTTTTACAAAATCCAGCGAAGCATTCTTCAACGGCGCCTTCACCGGAATGATGCGCTGCTTACGCTTCGATTCAAACAGGTAAATCAACAGCAGCAGCACCATCAGCAGAAAAAGCGCCATTCCCAGCCCGGGCTGACCGGCTATCCAGCCAAGCGCATTGAAACCTTTACCGGAACCATCGCCGCTGTCGCCTTTTGCATAATAACGAAAGTAATCATCCCATTTCACCAACCCGATATCCTGCGGCACGTATGACAGCACGTTGTCGTAATACCCTTTATTGCCTTTATGCAACAGGAAAAAGTTTGTAAACGCGATGGGCGCCAGGTGCAGGTAAATGGCGCCGCCTCCTTCATACTGCAGTTTTACATAATTGGGCTGCCCGAGCTCATCTGTTCCGAGCACGGTGGTGATGGAGCTGTCTATCTGCACAAAATGATTATCATAAGCACGCCCCGGGTACGTATACGATTCCCGGTTGTAACTCAGCGGGTGGAATACCTTTACGGTTAGCGAGTCGTCCAAAAAACTCAATTTAAAGCCGGTTGCCAGGTGCAGGGTATCCAGCAAGGCATTGCCAATCTGTACCGAACTGATAAAAACATGATGGCCTCTCTGCACCATTTCCAGCAGCGCATTGATTTCATCCCTGTCAGGGTCAACATAATCCGTAAGGACCAGGTAGAGCATTTTTCTGTCCAGCGGGTCATATACAAACCCATACTCATCGCGGGGTAAATATGTGACGGTCTTTTCGCCGGGCGATGATTTGTTGATGACAATATCCGCCTCCGGAAACAGGTGGTTCAATTGATTGTAGGCATACCAGGCGCCATAAGGCAATTTGTCGCCCCGCCAGAAAGTGATCCGGTCGTTGATCCGTTTGCCCGCACAACCGGCCATGGTCAGCAGCAGCATTACCCAGGCAATATGATATGTGCGTATGCTTTTCAAGATTTCAGTGACTGATAAAATTGTTGAAATTCGGATTGCAACCGCTCATACTGCGCATCGCTGACTGCAAATTCTCCATACCACACATAGTCATATACGTCAGTAAGAAACCGGAATGCAGGTCCTGCTGGGTACCGGCTCACCTGGTGTACGTAATCGTGATTGGTGGCCTGTGCATGCAGGCGGAGCCATCCCTTATCGCTCAGCAACCGCAAACCTTTGAGGTACATGAAACGGACAGCGGTGCGATATTCTTTTGCAGCGGCGGCTTTCCTGATCTTTTCATCAATATCTTCTTCGCTGAGCAGGTCGTCCTCATCACCCGCCTGCACATCGGATCTTTTCCTGCGTGCAGGCGACCAGTATAGTTTGTTTGCCGTGACGATGCGGTAAAGGATAAACACAAATACGATCACCAGGATGGTGTAAATGATGCCGCGCGCTATTCTGCTCACCCTTGCTTCCCAGGCTGACTCAACCTCATCCCTGTTTGCCCTGTGATTTTTCCAGTATTCCTCGTCATTGGCGTAGGCAAATGTTTCCTCTTTTTGCAACCGCGCTACCGTTGAATCTGGTACCTGGCGCCATTCAATTTTACCGGGCCTGAACAGGTCGGTGCGAAAACCGGGGTCCAGCTGTTCAAATTCATTTTCTGGCGCTTCAATGATTGCCGGTTCATCGTCGTCCTGGCACATGCCGGCAACAGGCAGCAGAACAATCAGCAGCACACAGCAGCTCCTGCAGAGTACGCGCATTACCTGATATGGGAAATTAGTACACATGAAAGGCGACGGTCAGTTGGCTGGCGCCGGCGTATTGCTGATTTTTTTTTGTACACGAATGGGATAGATCACAAAGTACCAGACTATAAAGATAAAAGAGGATGCCAGAATGGAAATGCTGATCCAGCGGGGCATGGTGGAATACCGGGTAACAAAACCTTCCAGGAAGGCAGCCACCAGCAATATGGGCACAATGCCGATCATCACTTTCAACCCTTCTTTTCCTCCGCGCATGAGCGAATGCAGGCGTTTGTGTGTGCCGGGAAACAAAATGCTGTTACCCACGATCAGTCCGGCCGCACCGGCCAGTATGATGGAGGAAATTTCCAGCGTGCCATGGATCCAGATCACCAGCACCGATTCCCATCCCAATCCTTTGGCAAAGAAATAATACTGGAAAGCGCCCACCATTACCCCGTTCATGAACATTTCGCGGATGGTTCCTATCCCCAGCAGAATGCCTAAAGCAAAAACACGGAACGATACATAAATGTTGTTGAGGGCAATGGCCAGGAACATGTTCCATTCGCTCATGCTCTTGTACACGCCAAACGGATCGCCATTGGCAATATTCTGTTCGGTCATTTCCACGTAACTGTCGCCCAGAATGCCCCGCACAAAAGTCTCGTCATGCGCGGCACTGAAAGCGGCCATGATGCAAAAGCCGGCAAACATGAGAAAGGCAACCAGGATGGTGCGGTGATGTTTTCTTACAGTAAGCGGCAGATCTGTTTTCCAGAACCGCCATATCCTTCCGGAGTCTTCCCGTTTGTTTTTATAAATATTGAGGTAAATGCGCGAAGCGAGGCCGTTGAGGTATTGTGTAACCCTGCTGTGCGGATAGAAAGTCTTGCTATATCCCAGGTCATTCACCAGCTCCGTAAACTGCTCTGCCATTTCATCGGGGTCAGTGGCCTGGTTATACTGGTAGTCCCTCCACTTATCTATATTCTTCTTAATAAATAATCCTTCTCTCACAGCATATTTTTTTTGAACGCGAATAACGTGCACCGCGAATATAACACGAATCAGCACGAATATTGCAGACTGCAATGGATAACCTGGTTGCGATCATTCAGGCCGCGTGACGTACCTTTAATGTTAAAATTTCCGATCAATAAATATAATGGTTATATTTCGAACGTTATAACGGAAATGTGGTTGGGGAGATTTTGAACAGCTGGTTCTTTTTTTGCGCGTCCGCAGCATTATTCAGTACAATCTAACGGTGGTATATGTTAGTGGTCAAATTAGATACAGGATTTAACATTGAAGTGGAATTTCATATCAGCCCGTTTCACCGGCGTTTTTTTGCGTGGCTGATTGATTTCATCCTGCAGCTCCTGTATCTGTGGTTTGCTCCGCTCCTGCTGACGGAAATTTTCGGCCGCGGCTGGGACAATGAAACGTGGGCGAATGTGCTTTTCCTGCTTCCGTTGATGTTTTATCACCTGGTATGCGAATTGAGTATGAACGGGCAAAGTGTAGGAAAACTCATCATGGGCATAAAGGTGATGACGCTCCAGGGCGGGGAGCCCTCCCTGAGCCAGTACCTGATCCGCTGGCTGTTCCGCGTAATAGATTTCCCGGTGTTCTATATTCTCTTCATCATTTTCGGCCAGGTCACCTGGGCCACTTTCTGGATCGTGCCACTGGCTTTTGCCGGGTTAGTATCGGTGATCATTACCCCAAAATCGCAGCGCATCGGCGACCTGGTGGCAGACACCATCCTGATTGACCTGAAAAACCGCACCTCGTGGCAGGATACGGTGTTTACCGAAGTGGAAGACACCTATAAGCCGCGCTATCCGCAGGTGATGCAACTCAGCGATAAAGACATCAACACACTTAAGAGCATCATAGTTTCCGTAACACGCAAAAATGATTATGATCTCTCCCTGCGTATAGCAGACCGTATCAAATCAAAGCTGCGCATTGACAGCGACCAGGATTCGCTCGAGTTCCTGCAAACGCTGCTGAAAGATTATAATTATTACTCCACCAGGTAACGGGTTGCCGTGTTAAGCACGCGGTAATAAATGGCGCAGTGCAGCAGAATTGCCCTGAACCCCGCCATTTGTTATTTATTACTTTTTGAAGCTCCAGCCGCGCATTTTGTGGCCCTAACCGCGCATCGCCATACCAAGTCCGAACAGCAGGAATCCGAGACATACCAGTGAAACGACGATGATGAGTAAAATGCCGATGATCTTGAAATACGATCGCAGACTGTCTATGCCATAGTTGAAACCTTCCTGGTTATCGGTTTGCAGGCTGGCAGCAGTATGATTGGCAAAGCGCAACAGGAAGAGATAGATCATTACCATAATGGCCACAAATACCAATCCGAATACCAGGGCTATTGCGAAAGCACCTCCTTCCGGGCCGGCTTTGATGAGACCTACCAGCGATAGTGCGGTATTGATAAAACCAATCAATGCAATAATGCGCGCCCATGAGGTGATGGATCTTAAATGCTCCCGGGCGGTGGCATCCACCTCGAGATCGAATGTATTATCGGCAGAATTGTTAAATGTCATAAAGCAGCATTTTAAAGTAAACAAAACAGGTGGTGCAAATAGCCCAGGGCTTACAGTAAAAAGAGCACAATGGTTTCAAAAAAAGTTGATAACAGTCCCATCAGCGCCGCTACACCGCTGACGATAAAAAAATACTTCAGGTACTTCAGGCCGGTATTAAAGCTTTCCTTCTCCGCAGCGTCAATTCCACGCCGTGTGTATTTTGCAAACAGGAACAACAGTACCACCATGACCGGCACAGAAATGCCAAACAGGACGCCACTGATCTGCTTTAATATTTGCTGAACAGACCCCAGCGTTCCTGGCAGCGAAGCCGTTTGATTCTCTTCGTATGCTCTTGAAAATTCACTGGCCAACCTATCGTTGTTTGCCAATAAAAAGAACGCCAGTACTACCACCACGGCTACCAGGGAAACGATGGCGATAAACCGCGCCCATTTGGTGGTTTCCCGGAAATAACTGCCCGATTCGTAGTCTACTTTGAGCCCGAATAAAGATTGTGATGTTTCTTGTTCCATGTGCTGGGTTTTATTTGCGTACAGTAAAAGTTTGAAGCCCGGTCCTGTTCCAACCGGGCACTAATTTAATGTTTAACGCGCAGTTTGCGCCTGTTGCAGCAAATGTATATTGAGGAAGAGTTGAAACACCATATTGATCAACTCCACTATCAATAGCACAAGGGTGGCTATCCCGTGCCGCACCAGCCATTTAAAGGCAAGGTTGAATACGGCTTCCTGGCCGGTTTGAATGGTCTTAACACCCATGGCCCTAAACCGCCTGTAACAAAAAGTTTGTACAACCAACAGTATCCCCACAAGGACCATGTGCGTGGTGGTTACATATTTGGCAACATACATCATACCACTTGTTGCAGCAAACATTTTAGTCATCCTGATATAGACATACAGGTAAATCGTTATCAGCACCGTGATGACCAGACTGATGCCGAATATCCATCGTGCAAAACTGAACAGTCTTTGCATATAGGCGGCACCGTTGTCACCCACCGGTACATCAAAGAAATTTGAATAGATTTTTTTTTGTATCATAAACCGGAAATTCTGTAAAGGCAATAAAAAAGGAGTGGAACAGCGTTCTTACAACGCTGTACTACTCCCTTTCTGCATTTTTATATAAATATATACTATTAATACGCCTGTGCAAACAGTACCCGTTGGGTGGCAGGCTTACCGCTATACACGCATTTTCCTGCTTCCTGCACATTGTTGAGCGGTATACACCGGATAGTGGCTTTGGTTTCTTCCTTGATAGCCGCTTCGGTTTCGGGGGTGCCATCCCAGAAGGCCGATATAAATCCTCCCTTTTCGTTCAGCACCTGTTTGAATGCATCCCAGCTGTCCACTTTTGTAATATGTTCATCGCGGAAAGCCAGCGCCTTATTGTAAATGGATTGCTGAATCTGTTCCAGCAGCACCACTATTCTTTCTGTAAGTCCGTCTGCTGATACGCTGGCCTTTTCGCGGGTGTCGCGGCGGGCCAGTTCAACAGTATTGTTTTCGAGGTCGCGGGCGCCGATGGCTATGCGAACGGGCACGCCTTTCATTTCATATTCGGCAAATTTCCATCCCGGACGTGCATTATCGTTATCATCGTATTTCACCCGCACGCCGGCCGCGCGCAATTCATGGGCCAGCGCTCTGGCTTTAACGTCAATTTTTGCTTTTTGTTCTTCTCCTTTATAAATCGGCACAATCACTACCTGCCAGGGCGCAATGCGCGGCGGCAATATCAGTCCGTCATCATCACTGTGCGCCATGACCAGCGCGCCGATCAGCCGGGTGCTCACGCCCCAGCTGGTGGCCCACACATACTCCAGTTTGTTGTCTTTATCGGAGAATTTTACATCGAATGCTTTGGCAAAATTCTGTCCCAGGAAATGCGAAGTGCCCGCCTGCAGCGCCTTGCCGTCCTGCATCATGGCTTCAATGCAATAGGTTTCCACAGCGCCGGCAAACCGTTCGCTTTCGGTTTTTACGCCCCTGATCACGGGCAATGCCATCCAGTTCTCTGCAAAGTCGGCGTACACGTCAAGCATTCTCGTTGTTTCTTCAATGGCTTCTTCGCGGGTGGCATGCGCGGTATGTCCTTCCTGCCACAAAAACTCTGCGGTGCGCAAAAACAGGCGCGTACGCATTTCCCAGCGCACCACATTGGCCCACTGGTTAATGAGGATGGGCAGGTCGCGGTAGGATTGTATCCAGCCTTTGTAGGTATTCCAGATAATGGCTTCGCTGGTAGGGCGCACCACCAGTTCTTCTTCCAGTTTTGCTTCGGGATCTACTATCAGCGCGCCTTTGCGCGAAGGGTCTGCTTTGAGCCGATAATGCGTTACCACGGCGCATTCCTTGGCAAAACCTTCTGCATTTTTTTCTTCGGCTTCAAACAAACTTTTCGGAACAAACAGGGGGAAATAGGCGTTCACATGACCGGTGTCTTTAAACATGCGATCCAGCGCATCGCGCATATGCTCCCACAGGGCAAAACCGTAGGGTTTGATGACCATACATCCCCTTACTGCCGAATAATCGGCCAGTCCACCTTTCAAAATAAGGTCGTTGTACCATTGGGCATAATCAGTACTCCTGCTGGTGATCTCTTTGCTCATAGCTGATTTATTTGGGCGGGTAAGTGCCTGGTACACCGGGAAAATGCTCCGGAAATGCGCTGGTACGCCTTTCCGGCTTTATTCAACTGGTTTACTCCCAGAACTTTAACATTACCCATGCAATATTTTATCCGCGCCGGTTGTCTTTAATTTGTAACTTACATTCAGGAAGTCGCAAAAATAAAGTAACGGGCGCGTATTGTGGTGATTTGCAGGAAATTTATACGCCACAACCTGTCCCGGACGGCTTCCGGCGGAAACAGCTTTTTTCATATTAAAGCTACGATCATGAAGCTTCGAACTGTACTTCCCGCAATAATTGCCATAGCTGCGTTCAGCAGTTGTGCCTCGGCTTACCGTACCGGTCAGACGCCGGATGACGTGTATTACTCACCGGCACGCGAAGGCGCAGCCTATGCGCAGGTAGAACAACGCCGCGACGGCCGCGGCAGCTACCGCAACGACGACTATTACAGCTACGACGACCGCTGGCTGCGGATGCGGGTAACGAACCGCTACCGCTGGAGCGCATTTGATGACTACGATTATTACGACTGGCGCTACAATCCCTGGGCATACAATGCCTACAGTCCTTACTACTGGAACAGCTATTCTTACTGGAACAATTACTATTACTGGAACAGCTGGTACAATCCATACAGTGGCGGCATCATTGTGGTGAGTCCCAAGACCAATCCTGTTGCCTACAACCAGGTGCGCAATTTCAGCCTGAGCAGCTATACCAACAACAATTACAACAACACCAATGCTGCGCGGCGTTCCAACAGTGCGAAGTACAACAACAACGCCCGTTACAACAACTCCAATTCGCGGTACAATAACAATAACAGTACGCTGGGCCAAAGCTTCCGTAACATATTCGGAGGTAACAGCGGCAGCGGCAGGAACAGTGGTTATTCACCGGGCAGCGAAAGGCCTACGCGCACCTACACACCCCCTCCATCCAGTTCCAATTCTTCATCGCGTTCAGGCGGAAGCAGTGGCAGCAGCGGAGGCAGCGGTGGCGGTGGTGTAAGCAGGCCTTCACGTGGCGGCAACTAAATCTCTTATGCTTTCAATAGTGAAAATATTCTGGTAAGGAGGAACGAAACCATCTGCTTCCTCCTTTATTTTGTATTGTGTTGTGCGAGACTATAGGTGCATTACCCTATTACTGCTGAACAATAATTGCACGATTATGAAAAGGACACTCTGCATAATGATCTTCGGCATGATGGCCGGCCTGCCCGTGGTGGCGCAAATTCCTGAAGACGCCATCCGCATGAGTTGGTACACCCCTTCGGGCAGCGCCCGGCAACAGGCCATCGGTGGCGCTATGGGCTCGCTGGGCGGAGAGATCAGCGCGATATTCGTGAACCCCGCCGGACTGGGCATGTATAAGACCAGCGAAATTGTATTGAGTCCCGGCCTTAGTCTCAACAGCAGCAAAAGCAGTTTCCGCGGCACAGATGCCGAGGCGGACGGCCTGAACCGTTTCAACCTGGGTACTTCCGGTTTTGTGATCGGCTATGGCGATCCCTACAGCCGCTGGAACAGCAAAGCATTCAGCATTGCGGTAAACCGCACCGCCAACTTCAACAGGAATTATTACTACAAAGGATTGAACGATAACAGTTCTTTTTCCGAACCGCTCGCCAACCAGTTCTTCGACTATTATGTAATGCGGAAAAACAATAACCCCTCCATTCCGGATGAACAGATCATTGACGATGCGCTGGACGAGCCCACCCTTTCATTGCCCGCCCGGATGGCATTATATACATACCTGGTGGACGCAGTAACCGATAATAACACTAACAACGTCAACATCATCTCCAGAGCAGAAGAGGTGGGCATAACGGAGCAGGAGAACCGAATCGAATCCCGTGGCGGCATTACGGAACTGGCCATTGGTTTTGCCACCAACATGAATGATAAAATTTATCTCGGCGGCAGCCTGGGCATTCCCATTGTGAACTATGAACGCACCACCACCTATACCGAAACCGATGCTACCGGCAATGACGATAACGATTTTACCTATACCACGCTCAGAGAGAACTACACGCAAAAAGGCGTAGGCGTAAATGCCAAACTGGGACTTATTTTCAAACCGGCAGAATATGTACGCGTGGGGTTGGCCATACACAGTCCAACATTATATGGATTGAAGGAGCGCGTCTCCTATTCCATGAAATCGGTACTGGACAATTTTTCGGGTCCGGAAGGTTACAGCGTGGAGTCGGGCATTTTCACCGGCAATGAAACGCCCGAATTCAAATACGACCTGATCAGTCCCTGGCGCTTTATTGTGAGCGGCTCTTATGTGATACGCGAAATATCAGACATCTCCAGGCAGCGCGGCTTCATTACCGCCGACATTGAATATGTAACGCATGGTTCATCCCGCTTCCACTCTGCAGATGACTATGTGGATGATGAGGAATATTTCAAAGGAGTGAATGAAGCGGTGAAAGCAGCTTATAAAGGCGCTTTCAATTTCCGTGTGGGCGGCGAGTTAAAATTCAACACCATCATGGGCCGCCTCGGCTTTGCGTGGTATGGCAAGCCATATGATGATGATGCGTTGAAAGCGCGCCTGATGAATCTCAGCGGTGGCGTCGGTTACCGCAACAAAGGCATATTTGTTGATCTCACTTATGTGCACAGCCTGAACAAAGACGTGCACTTCCCCTATCGTCTCGAGGCGCCACGGCCCAATACGTTTGCTGAATTAAAAGAAGGCAACGGCAACCTGGTGCTGACATTCGGAATCAAATTGTAAGCGTTGGCATCTCTTCAAACCCTGTTACAAAAACAAAACCGCGCCTTGTGAGCGCGGTCTGATAATAGGGTTTAAATCATTCAGCCTGTTCCCCGGGGTATTCTTCAGGGGATAACGGATTAAAAACGGACTTTGCCGATTGCGGATGGTTTCATAGTGAGCATCCTTTACACGTGCAGGAAAAACCTGCCTTTCCGGCTTTGCAAAGCATTACCAAAGTTATTAAGCAATCCTTACGACCGTGCAAGAATTAATGCACATTCGATTGAGCGTAATCAATTATTTCCTGAAGGTTTTCGGGAGAGAACCAATGGATGTCCGGGTCTTTACGGAACCAGGTCATTTGTCTTTTGGCATACTGCCGCGTATGCGTTTTGATGGCGTCTACCGCTTCCTGCAAGGTGCAATGGCCATCGAAATAATTGAACAATTCTGAGTAGCCTACTGTCTGCAGCGCGTTGAGATGCCGCCAGCGAATAAGGCCCTGCACTTCCTGCAACAGGCCCTGTTCCATCATCTGGTCTACCCTGTTGCTGATATTGCGGTGCAGGTTTTCCCTGCTCAGTTCCAGCCCGATCTTTACAATGGTAAAATCGCGCGTAATTTTTTTTCCCTGCTGGTAGTGCCGGATGCTTTTGCCAGTGCCCTGCATCACTTCCAGGGCGCGGATCAGGCGTTGCGGGTTGCTCACTTCACCGGAGGCATAGTACAGCGGGTCGGCTTCCCGTACCTGTTGCTGCAGCCAGGAAATACCATGCTGCTCATAGCGGGCGATAATCGCATCGCGGATGGCCGGGGAAACAGGAGGTATATCATCAATGCCTTCGCAGAATGCCTTTATGTACAAACCGGTGCCGCCCACCATTACGGCTACGGGCTGTGATTGAAAAATGGTGCGCACCGCCTGCAAGGCGTACTGTTCAAAAACGGCAGCGTTTACTTCGTCGTGGATGGAGTGAGAGTTGATGAAATAGTGTTTTACCAGCCGCCGTTCTTCCTCCGAAGGTTTGGCCACACCAATGTTCAGTTCCCTGTAGCATTGCCTGGAGTCAGCAGAAATGATGTCCGTGCGGAAAGTACGGGCCAGTTCAATGGCCAGTGCGGTTTTGCCTGCAGCAGTAGGCCCGGTAATTATGAAACAGGTGTTGTTCATTCTTCTCCATTCCCTTCGGCCGGTTCTTCGC
>Ga0164243_10007069_pt1 | contig 16843 bp, 16 predicted proteins | sample OricompcompostOP_FD_108781 | JGI IMG/M metagenome (GOLD analysis project Ga0164243, IMG submission 108781) | Organic Plus compost microbial communities from Emeryville, California, USA - Original compost - Organic plus compost (OP) | ecosystem: Engineered > Solid waste > Mixed feedstock >... | reverse complement strand
GTCCTCCGCCGTGGCGTCGCGCGCCGGGTAGCGGCGGATCAGGATGTCCCCGGCGTCGTCCCGCCGCAGGACCTCCTCACTCCCCGCCGCGCCCAGCCGCTCGTCGAGCCGGCCGCGCAGCCAGGCCAGGCACGCGTCCAGCGCGTCCAGGTCGTCGCTCGCACTGCCCTGCGCGGTGTACGCGGCCAGGTCCGCGACCATCTCCTCGCGGTGCTCCTCCAGCCACCGCCGCACTCGCACGGCCGGGTCACCGTCCTCCAAACCTCCCCGGACGCCGGAGTCTCCGCCGCCGAGGCCCGCCCGGACACCCGGGTCGCCCTCGTCGAGCCCCACCCGGACACCCGGGTCCGCGTCGCCGAGACCCGGCCCGCCGGTCAGCCGGTCCAGCGCGTCGAGACGCCTCTCGGACATCGTCTCCGGCGCGCTTTCCAGCTCACGCAGCCCGTCCATGACCGTACGCAGCAGCGTCGTCGGCAGGCCCAGCTCCGTGGCGTACGCGATGACGTCGCGGTAGTGCGTCGTGACCTCGACGGGGCGGTGCCGTACCGCCAGGTCGCGCCAGATGCCGCTGCGGTCCTTGCTCTGCGTGCGCAGCCACGCCGTCAGCCGGTCGAAGGCGGCCTCGCGGGCCACGGCGTCCGCGCCCTGCCGGAACGGCTCCGGATCGAAGGCGTCGAACGCCTGGAGCGTGACCCCGCGCCGGTCGGCCACGGCGAAGACCTCCGCCGTGAGCGCGGCCATGGCCGGCCGGTGCCGGTCGATCAGGTCGGCCATGGGAGCGTCGGCGAGGGCGGTCGCGGCGAGCATCGCGCCGAAGCCCGCCTTGGCCCAGAGACAGCCCTCGACGTTGTCGTCGGCCCGGGCCGGCCCCCAGCTCTGCAGGTCGGCGACCAGCGACCGGACACGCTCGCTGACGGGTGCGCCCTTCGGTTCGCCGATCACCAGCGCCCCCGCGCCGCCGTCCAGGATCACGCCGGGTTCGACGACGTCGGCGAAGATGTTGACGAACGCCGCGACCGTACGGTCGATGCCGACGTACTCGGCGATCAGGTCCTCGTTGAAGCCGTTCTGCACGGAGACGACGTAACCGCCGGTCTCCAGTCGAGGGGCGATCCACTCGACCGCGCCCCGCGTCGCCTGCGCCTTCACCGCCAGCAGGACCCGGCCGAGGCTGCCGTCGAACGTGTCGGGCGTCTCGGCGCGCACCGCGACGCTCGTACGGCGGTCGCCCCGCGCCAGCACGAGACCGTGCGCGCGGATGGCCTCCACGTGTGCCGGGTCGGCGTCGACGACGGTGACCGGGTGGCCCGCTCGGGCCAGGGCGAAGGCGAGGGTTCCGCCGATCGCCCCGCCGCCGACGACGGTGTACGCGGCCGGGCCCTGGGTGGTGTCGCTCATCGGGTGACTTCCTCCGTCGTGGTGCCGGCACCCACCGGTGCCTCCGCATGTGCAGGGCGGGTCGCCCGGGTGCCGTCCGCCTGCCAGATCCGCGGCAGATGCAGCGCCCCCGTGCTCGACCCGCCGTCGACGCGCACGGTCTCGCCGGTGATCCAGGAGGCCTCCGGCCCGGCGAGCCAGCACACCGCGCGGGCGATGTCCTCGGGCGTCCCGGGGCGGCCCAGCGGATTGACTTGGATGCTCCGGGCGTACTCGGCGGACACCGGGTTGACGTCGCTGTCGACCAGCACGAACCCGGGGCTGACCGCGTTGACGCGGATGCCCAGCGCGCCCAGTTCCAGGGCGGCGGCCCGCGTCGCCATCTCCAGGGCCGCCTTGGAACTGGCGTAGGGCCCGCCGCCGGGGCGGGAACGCAGCGCGGACCCGGAGGAGATGTTGACGACGGACGCGGGGCGGCCCGACGCCGCGGCGAGGCGGGCCAGCGCGGCGGTGGTCAGGACGGGGGCGCGCAGATTCACGGCGAACAGCCGGTCCCAGGACGCCGCGTCGACGTCCGCCATGTCCAACGAGGGGTAGACGCCCGCCGCGTTGACCAGGACGTCCACCGGGCCGTGCGCCGCCCAGGACTGCTCGACGAGGTCACCGGCCGCGTCGGGGCCGGTCAGGTCGGCGGCCCGTATCGAGGTGCCGCCCTCGATGCGGGCGGCCGTGGCGCACAGCGCGTCGATGTCCCGGTCGGACAGGGTGAGGAACGCGCCCTGCGCGGCGAACGCCTCCGCGATCGCGCTGCCGATGCCGCCCGCGGCCCCGGTGACGAGAACGTGGGTCACTTGAACTCCTTGTCCTTGGTCTCGGGCATCGTGAGATAGACGACGAGGGAGATCAGCGAGGCGACGCTCACGTAGATCCACAGCAGACCGCTGTGACCGCTCTCGTGCATCCACGTCGTGACGTACGGCGCGGTGCCGCCGAAGACGGCGACGGCGAGCGCGTACGGCAGGGCGATGCCGGTGGCGCGGACCTCGGCGGGGAACTGCTCGGCCATGATGACCGCGCAGTTGGACGAGTAGCCGAGGATCAGCAGCATGCCCACGAGCTGCACCGGGAACAGGCTCCAGAAGCTGTCGCCCAGCAGGTGCAGCAGCGGCCAGGCAAGGACGACGAACCCGCCCGCGAAGGCCGCCATCGTCGGCTTGCGCCCGATCCTGTCGGAGAGCAGCCCGGCGAAGGGCAGCGCGACGACGAACACGACCAGGCACAGCGTCTGCGACAGCAGTGCCGTCTTCAGCGGGATGCCGGTGGTCAGATTGGCGTACGTGGGAAGGTAGTTGACCCAGATGTAGTACGTGAGCGTGCCCGCGACGGTGATGCCGACGACGCGCAGCGTGGCCGCCGGGTGCTCGACGAACATCGCCTTGACGGGGTTGGTGCGGGTACGGCCGCTGTCCTGGCTCTCGGTGAAGGACTCGGTGTCCTCCACGGAGACCCGCAGCCACAGGCCGACCAGGCCGAGCAGCCCGCCGAGGACGAACGCGACGCGCCAGCCCCATGAGTGCAGCGCCTCGTCGCTGAGCGTGGACGTGGTCAGGGTGCCCAGCAGGGAGGCGATCAGCACACCGCCGGCGACCGACACCTGCTGCCAGGACCCGGCGAAGGCGCGGCGGCCGCGGGCCGCGGACTCGACCAGGAACGCGGAGGACGAACCGAACTCACCGCCCGCGGAGAAGCCCTGCACCAGACGGGCGACGAGCAGCAGCAGCGGCGACAGCAGCCCGATCTGCTCGTAGCTGGGCGTGATCGCGATGGCGAACCCGGCGCCCGCCATCAGCGCCACCGTGAGCGTCATGCCCTTCTTGCGGCCGCGCCGGTCGGCGTACGCGCCGAGCACGGCCGCGCCGACCGGGCGCATCACGAACCCGACGGCGAACACGGCGAGCGTCGACAACAGCGCGACCGCGCCGTTCCCCTTGGGGAAGAACTCATCCGCGATGATCTTCGCGAAGATCGAGTAGAGGGCCCAGTCCACCCACTCGACGGTGTTGCCGATGGTGCCCGCGACGATCGCCTTGCGCTGCCTGGCGTTCAGCTTCCGCGCGGCGGGCGCGCCGCCGGCGGAGGGGGACCCGGCGGACAGGTCGGACTTCAGGTTCATGGGGTGCGCTCCGAGGGGACGGGACGGGCGCCGGCGGTGCCGTCGAGCACGGCGCGGGCGGTGTCGGCGAGTTGGGCGTGCGTGGCGAACCACACGTCGTCGTGGGCCGCGATGTGGTCGAACAGATCCCGCAGCACGACCAGGCGCGAGCGGTGACCGATGACATGGGGGTGCAGCGTCAGCTGGAACACTCCGCCGTCGCGGTAGGCGGCGTCGAACTCGTCGCGCCAGATCTCGCCGACGTCACGCGGCCGGCTGTAGGGGCGGACGGACCCGTAGCGGTCCATCGTGAAGTACGGCGCGTCGTCCCGGATCCAGTCGACGGGGATCTCCACCAGACCGGTGGGACGCCCCTCGGCGACGATCTCGTACGGCTCGTCGTCGGCCATGAGCGAGGAGTCGTACGTGAACCCCAGCTCGAGCATCGTGGCGAGCGTGGACTCGGAGAAGTCCCACGACGGGGTGCGGATGCCGACCGGGCGGCGGCCGGTCAGCGCGTCCAGGGTGTCCAGGGCGCGCGCGGTCAGCTCCCGCTCGTCCTCGCGGCCCAGCAGCATGTTCCGCTCGTGGATCCAGCCGTGCACCGCCAGCTCGTGCCCGTCCTCCGTGTACGCGCGGGCCTCCTCGGGGTGGAGCAGGGCCGACACCGCGGGCATGAAGAACGTGGCGGGGACGCCGTAGCGGGCCAGCAGACGCAGGATCCGCGGCGCGCCGACGCGGGCGCCGTACTCGCCCTGCGCCAGCCGCCCCGGACTGGTCTCGCCGTCGCGCAGCGGGATCGTCTCGTGGTCGGAGTCGAACGACAGGGCGACGGCCACGCGGGCGCCGCCGGGCCAGCGGTCCGGGACGAGACGCCGTCCGGCGCGCACGGCGTCGACGTGGCCGCGCCAGGCCGGCTCAGGCCAGCGCCAGCTCTCTACGGGAAGGCCAGGTTCTTCCGAGGGCATGGGAGGGCTCCTGAGGGTGGGTGTACGAGCGGGGAAGCTCAGGTCGGGGACGTGCTGGGACGGTGGGGGAGGGGCGTAGCAGAACCGCCGGTAACGGCGTCTCGTCGGGGAGACGGGGACCCCGCCCGGTGATGGCTCACACGGGACGGTGCATCCGGTACCAGGAGTACTTCACGGTGGCGAGGTGCAGCGTCACGTCGGAGGCGATCAGCCCGGGCAGCGACCCGATGACCTCGCTGGTGTACGGGTACAGGTCGGTGCGCCGGGGCAGCACCATGTGTCCGATGAGGTTGAAGCGCCCGCTTGCGGCGCCCAGGAACTTCGTCCCAGGATGCCTGGCGAGCTGCCGTCCCGCCGCCTCCAGCTTCCCGGGCTCGATCGACAGCCACACCATGAACTCCGCGTCGAACCCGAGCAGGGACGGATCGACGAGGGTCCGGAACTGCAGGACACCGCGTGAGATCAGCCGGTCCATGGCGCGGGCCACGCTGGACTCGGCGCGGTCGAGCCGCCGGGCGAGGACACTGACCTGGGTCCGGCCGTCCTCCCGCAGCGCCGCGGCGATCTCCGGCTCGAGCGGGGTGAGCGCTTGTGGCGCCCGGTCCCGGCCGAGGGAATCCGGCGCGGCCGCGGCCGGCCGGAGCTCCGCCGCCGCCTCGGGAGGCAGCAGCCCGGTGTCCCACATGGCCGCCGAGGTGAACGGCCGGATGACGGGAACGACCTCGGTGCTGGTGATGAGGTCGGTCGCCGGCAGGTCGGTGAACAGCATCCGCATCATGTCGTCGTTGTCCCGTGCGACGAAGTCGACGACGAGATCGGCGGAACCGGTGACGACGGCCACGAAGCGGACGTCGGGGCTCTCACTGAACCGCGCCGCCGCCTCCAGACCCCGCCCCGGGCGGGCCTGGGCCCGGACCATCATGGAGGATCCCCCCTCGGTCCGGTCCAGCTCCAACGTGCCGGTCACCCGCAGCAGCCCCCGCTCACGCAGCGCCGCGTAACGGCGCTGCGCCGTGGTCTCGCTGGCACCGACCCAGCGCGCCACCGCGCTCCACGGGGCACGCCCGTTGAGCTGGAGCGCCGCGATCACGCGGCGGTCCAGCTCGTCGACGGTGTCCCGGAGGGCTGCATCGGACATGACCCGAAGCTAACCGTCGATATCCGGCCAGTCAATGACGGAATCCTGCATCGACGCAGGTCAGAGGGCTGGTATCAAGCGGACGGCGCGCCGAAAGGTGCTGCTGGGCGCCTGATGCCGGGGCGGGGGGCGCGTGAAGGATTCCCCCACGAGTGGGCGGCGGAAGTTTTCGGTGGGCTCGCGGCATCGGCGGAATCGCCGGATGTCTCGTCGTCAACGGACGGCCGGGGCGGGTGAGCCGGAACGCGGGGCGGCGTGGATGAGCCGGAACGCGGGGCGGCGTGGGAGACCGATCAGAACGGCGGATCCTGGCTGAAGCCGCCTTGCCGGGCGGCGTGAGCAGCTGCGAGCCGGGCACAGCGCTCACGGGCCGCCACGTCGGACGTCGTCTCCAGTCCGCCGACGTCGTGTCCCCAGCCTTTCAGCGCGTTGAGGGCGCGGTCCCTGTGGTGCCGGTCGGTGCTGGTCACCAGCAGGGAGCGGGCGTGATCGGCCAGAGCGGTCCGGTGCGGGACCAGCGCAGGGTGCTCCACCAGCGGGATGGCCGCGACAAGAGCGGTATGGCGCACATCGGGGTCCCCGTGATCCAGGAACTTTCGAACGGCGGAGAACATCACGGGACGCGCGTCCCGGAAGGCCCGCATCGCCGCGTGATCGTCGAGGTAGCCGGGACCGTACAGACGCTCCTCCAAGGCGACGCACGCGTCATCGGCGTCGTAGGCCGTGTCGCCGAGCCACTTCAGCAGATGGACGAGGGTGAGGTGAGCCGGACGCCCATCGGCGCGGTGGCCGGGGTCGCTGGCCGTAACGACCGGGTGGTCGAGGATCGCCGCGACGTGGAGCGCCACCGGAACCGTGGCCTCGTAGACGGTGTTCTGATGCGTCACCGGCCCCAGCGCGTCCCGGAGGGCGGACCGCCGGACGAGCGGGTCCGGACTCGTCAGCAGCGCCAACGCCGCCGGCAGGGATTCGCCTGTACCGCCGGCGGTCGCGAGCGCGGTCCAGTCCGTACCGTTCAGCAGCGCGCGACAGGAGAGGAGAGGGCCGGGGTGAGGCTGCTCGCTGTGGGTCACGGACCGAGACTAAGTGGTCGACGAGGGCCACGTGACGACGGTGCCGAGCGTCTCCGTAGCGGGCCGGCGAAGCGGCCGCACCGGCTCGGCGGCAAGGCGAGGACGGCGGATCACGTGCCACCGTGCGCACGATCCACCCCGAGATGAATGGCAATTCACTGCTAAGGTGAATCGCCATTCACCAACAGAATCACCGCCCAGGTCTGCCGCTGGAGTGCCCATGGCGTCGTCCGCCCCGACAGCCCGTCCGTCCCGTGACTCCTCCGGCCTCCGGGCCCGGCTCACCATTCCCGTCCTGGCCTACTGCGGCATCCTCATGGCGGTCATGCAGACCGTCGTCGTGCCGCTGCTCCCCGACCTGCCCCGGCTGACCGGCGCGTCGGCGTCCGCCGTCTCCTGGATGGTGACCGCGTCCCTGCTCGCCGGCGCCGTGCTCACCCCCGTCCTGGGCCGCGCCGGTGACATGTACGGCAAACGCCGTGTGCTGCTGTTGTCCCTTGTCCTGATGACCGCCGGCTCGGTCGTCTGCGCGCTCACCGCCGACATCGCGCTGCTCATCACCGCCCGCGCGCTGCAGGGCGCCGCCGTCTCCGTCGTACCCCTGTCGATCAGCATCCTCCGCGACGAGCTGCCCCCGGAGCGCCGGAACGGCGCCGTCGCGCTGATGAGTTCCACCGTCGGCATCGGCGCCGCCCTCGGCCTGCCCGCCGCGGCCCTGATCATCCAGTACGCCAACTGGCACGTCATGTTCTGGGTCACCGCCGGACTCGGCGCCTCCGGCGTCGCACTGATCCGGTGGGCGGTGCCGGAGTCACCGGTGCGGGAGAGCGGCCGCTTCGACGTCACCGGCGCCCTCGGACTGGCCGCCGGCCTCGTCTGCCTGCTCCTCGCCGTGTCCCAGGGCGGCACCTGGGGATGGGGGAGCGCCCCGATCGTCGGCCTCTTCGCCGGCGCCGTTCTCGTCCTCGCCGTCTGGTGGCGCCACCAGCTCCACGCCGACCGCCCCCTCGTGGACCTGCGTCTCGTCTCCAGGCCCCGCGTCGGTCTCTCCCACGTGGCCGCCCTCCTCACCGGCTTCGCCTTCTACGCCAACACGCTCGTCACCGCGCAGCTCGTGCAGGCCCCCGAGGCCACCGGCTACGGACTCGGCCTGTCCATCGTCCAGACCGGCCTCGTCCTGCTGCCGAGCGGCATCGTCATGCTGCTGCTCTCCCCGGTCTCCGCCCGCATCTCGGCCGCCCGCGGACCGCGGATCACCCTCTCCCTGGGCGCCGCCGTCATCGCCGTCGGTTACGGCGTGCGCATCGCCGACAGCCGCTCCCTGGTCATGATCATGGTCGGCGCCACCGTCGTGTCCATCGGCACCACCCTCGCCTACTCGGCGCTCCCCGCCCTGATCCTCCGCGCCGTCCCGGCCTCGCAGACCGCCTCCGCCAACGGCGTCAACGTCCTCATGCGCACCGTCGGCCAGGCCGTCTCCAGCGCCGCCGTCGCCGCCGTCCTCGTGCACCACACCAGCATGGCCGGCGGGCTGCCGCTGCCCACCCTGCACGGCTACCTCGTGGCCTTCGCCGTCGCCGCAGGCATCGCCCTCGTCGCCGGCGCCGTGGCTCTGCTCATACCGGGCGACCCGGCCCCGGGGAGCGAACCCGCTCCCGAGGGCGAGCCCGCCCGCACGGAAGGCGTACGGTCCGTCGCCGACGGCACCGCCATGGAGGAAGCGTGAGCACCGAGAACACCCCGCCGGACGCCCCGGCACCCCGCCCCGCGCGACGGGACGCCGAGGCGACCAAGGCGGCCATCCTCCGCGCCGCCCGCTACTTCCTCGCCCGCCAGGCCCACGCCGACATCACCCTCAAGGCCGTCGCGGAGCGCGCCGGGGTCAGCCCGCCGCTCGTCCTGAAGTACTTCGGCAACAAGGACGCCGTCTTCGCCCGCGTGATGTCCTTCGAGGAGGACGCGGCGGCCCTCCTCGACGCGCCCCTCGACGACCTGGGCCGGCACATGGTCCGGCACGTCCTGGTCAGCCAGCGCGAGCACGGTTCCGACCCGCTCCTGCGGATCGCCTTCGCACCGCTCCAGGGCGACCACGGCGACGTCCTCCGCGCCAACTTCCGGGCCCAGGTGACCAGTCGGCTCGCCGCCCGCCTCCCGGGTCCCGACGCGGGCCTGCGCGCAGAACTCGCCCTGGGCGCACTTCTCGGCCTGGGCATGATCTACGGCATCGCCCGCGGAACGGACGTGAGGTCGACGCCGGTCGAGGAAACGGTGGATCGCTACGGCCCGCTCGTCCAGGCCCAGTTGACGCCTGAAGGGTGACCGAGTGACCCGCCTGGACCCGGGCGCACTCTGGGGAGGCGCGGTCGCGCTCTACAGGTGATCGATGACTTCCCGCGGCGAACGGGGTCCGCCCTCACATGACCCGTATCATCGCCGACATCTCGATCTCCCTCGACGGCTACGTGACCGGCCCCGGCCCGGGTCTGCACAACGGCCTCGGCACCGGCGGGGAGGGCCCGCACACCTGGGCCTTCTCGGGCGACCCGGAGGACCGCCGCATCGTCCGGGAGACGACCGAACGCTCCGGCGCCGTCGTCCTGGGCCGGAACCTCTTCGACATCGTCGACGGCCCGAAGGGCTGGAACGACGAAACCGGCTACGGCGCGCGCGAGGCCGGCAAGCCGTCGCTCGTCGTCGTGACGAGCGCACCGCCCGCGTCCGTCCGCACGTCCGACCTGGACTGGACGTTCGTCACCACCGGGGTGCGCGACGCCGTCGCCGCCGCACGCGAACGCGCGGAGGCGGCGTCGGCGCGCAGCGGCAAGGATCTCGACGTGTACGTCATGGGCGGCGGGCTCACGATCAGCTCGGCCCTCGACGCCGGGCTGATCGACGTATTGACCTTGCACATCGCACCCGTGGTGCTGGGCGGCGGCACACCCCTCTTCACCGGCGGAGTGCCGCACACCTTCACGCAGCGAAGCGTGACCCGCACGCCGACGGCGACGCACATCGCCTACGACGTACCCCGCTGACCACCCCGGCGGCACCGCCCGCCACGCCACCAAGCCGATCGCCTGCACCGTCGGCGAAAGCTGCCCGCGCGAGTGGTACCGGCCGCGCGACCTCCTGCCCGGCGGCATCGAAACGGTCGTCACCGCCGAGAGCACGCTGCACGACACCGTCGACCGCATCATGCGCGAGACGGGCCTCGACCTCCCTCCCGCCTCTGACTGCTGACGGAGCGCCATAGGCCACGGCGAGCAAACAACGGCACTCCACCCCCGGAGTTCATACTTTCTTCACATGGCAGATACAGTTCGTGCTTCAACTAGCACCCGGGGGGGCGTGATGACCAATCCGTACACATCAGCAGTCCGCACCGCGCCGAAGTGGGCGCGCAAGCGGTACGTGCTGCCGGCGCTCTTCCTCGCCTTCTGCACAGGCATCGCGGCGAGCGGCGAGGACAGCAGCGCCAAGGGCGACGCGAAGCCTCTGGCGGCCAAGGCCCAGCCGTCGGCGACCGTCACCGCGACGGTGACCGCCACACCCACCGCCGAAGCGGAACCCGCCCCGACCGTGACGGTCACGGAGACGGAGACGGCCAGGGTGAAGGTGAAGGTCACCAAGACCGTGACCGCGGAGCCCGCCGAAGAGGATTACAGCGGCGGCGGGGGAGGCGGCGGCAGCGTCTACTACAAAAACTGTGACGCCGCCCGTGCCGCCGGCGCGGCCCCCGTGCACATCGGCGACCCCGGCTACGGCAGCCACCTCGACCGCGACGGTGACGGCACCGGCTGCGAGTAAGGGGCGGCCGGGCATAGGGCGGCGCCCCGCGTGGCACTCGTCCGGTGCGGGCGGCGCCCGCTGTCACGGGGCCGTGACCGTATACGACGAGATACGGCGAGCCGCCGAGGATGAGGACGGTGCCGACATGACCGGGAACAGCCCCGCCGAACGCGGACGCGGGTCATGAAGCGCGGCAAGCGGTACGCCGTCGCCGCCTCCGGGCAGTGGACCGATGAGGAGGAGGGCCGCCGCAGGCTGCCCGCCGGGGAGGTCCACGCCTGGGAGCCGGGCCGCAACGAGACCGTCTGCGGCCTCTCCCTCAGCCGCTCACGCCTCGTCCGCTTCTCGCACGTCAACTGGCCCGACACGTTCCCCGAGTCGGGCGGCGCGGCCGACAAGGTGCAGCGGGTGTGCCCGCGTTGCGCGTCGGTGGCCGGACGCCGAGGCAGTGACGCGCGCCCACGCTGGGTGCGCGTCCGCCCCCGCCCATGACATGAGCGCCGCACCTCACGCGCCGGTCAGCAGGTCACCCTCCTCGACGGCCGACAACGACAGCGTCTTGTAGCCGACCTGCTCGAACAGCACGGTGACACGGTCGTCCCCCCTGTGCATCACGGTGCCGGCGCCCCAATCGGCGTGCTGCACACGCTCGTTGGGTTCGTACGGCCCGGCGTCCCCGCCCGAGGGCGCGTGGTCGGACGCAGCGGGCTCGTCGTCCAGCCGCTCACACACGTCGCAGCGCCCGCACGGCGAGTCGAGCTGATCGCCGAAGTAGCCGAGCAGATACTGGCGGCGGCAGCTCGGCGTCTCGGCGTAGCCGCGCATCATCTCGATGCGCGAGCGGTCGATACGGCGCCGCCGCTCGAACACCTCCTCCGCCGCCTTCGCGGCGTCCCCCGCCGACCACCCGGGCACGGCCCGCACCGCACGCCGGCGCCCCTCGACCACCACGGCGCCGCCCTCTTCCAGCAGGTTGAGCAGGTCGCCCGCCTTCCGGCGCGACAACCCGCACAACTCCGCCGTACGACTCCGGCTCAGCGGCGCGTCCTGCTCCAGCAGCATGCCCATGATCCGCCGCAGCGCGTCGCCGTCCAGCGACTTGGACGTGAGGAACTTCTGCAGCCCCAGATCCTCAGGCCGGTAGAACAGCACGGCGTCGGCCGCCTTTCCGTCCCGGCCGGCCCGCCCGACCTCCTGGTAGTAGGAGTCGAGCGATTCGGGCACGGACGCGTGGGCGACGAACCGTACGTCCGGCTTGTCGATGCCCATCCCGAACGCCGAGGTGGCGACGACCACGGCGGGAGCTCCCTCCATGAACCCGTCCTGGATCCGCCGCCGGTCGGCCGCCTTCAGCCCCGCGTGATACGCCTCGGCGTCCACCCCGTCCGCACGGAGCCGCTCCGCGTACGCCTCGGCGTCCTTGCGGGTGGCGGTGTAGAGGATGCCGGGGGCGGGAGCCGCGGCGGTCCAGCGGGAGACGGCCTCGCGCTTGGAGGGGTCGTCGGTGTACGTGTGCACGGTCAGCTGGATGGCCGGCCGGTCCGTGCCGGTCGTCACGAGGCGCGGGTCCCGCATGTGCAGATGCTCGACGATGTCCTCACGGACGGGGGCCGCGGCGGTCGCGGTGAGCGCGAGCACGGGCGGCCGGCCCAGCCGCTCGGCCGCCTCACCGAGGGTGAGGTAGTCCGGCCGGAAGTCGTGCCCCCAGGCGGACACGCAGTGGGCCTCGTCGACGACGAACAGCGACGGCCGCAGCTCACGCAGCCGCTCCAGGACGTCCTTCCTGGCCAGCTGCTCGGGGGAGAGGAACAGGTACTCGGCGTCACCGTCCTCCACCGCCTGCCAGCCCTCGTCCGTCACCGACTGCGACTGGGCGGAGTTCACGGCGACGGCGTCCGGGGCCTCACTGTCGCGCAGCCCCGTGACCTGGTCACGCTGAAGGGCGATCAACGGCGACACGACGACGGTGGGGCCGCCGAGCAGCACGGTCGGCACCTGGTAGATCGCCGACTTCCCGGAGCCGGTGGGCATCACGACCAGCACGTCCCGGCCGTCCAGCAGCCCCTGCATCGCCTCGGCCTGCTCCGCGCCCAGATCACTCCACCCGAACCGCTCACGCGCCACCCGCCGCAGCTCGGCCCCCCGCTCCCGCTCATCCATCGCACACGCCCTTTCCAGCCCCTGACCAGTGAGTTCCCGGCCCGGGTGCCCGGTGTGGGAAAGGGGATGCGCGATACCGCCCACCGCTGTCGCGCGACCCGGGCGACTCAGCCCTCCGGCTCCCGCGGCTTGACGTCGACCTCGCGCAACCCCTGCTCCCTGAGCCCGGTACGCGCCTCCGTACGGTGCCCGCGGGCGATGTAGTCCCGCACGATCGCCTCGACGGCGTCCTGCGGCGATCCGATCCCTGCCAGGACCATCACCTCCACCACGAGTTCGGCGTCCAGACTGATGCTCACCTTGGCCACCATGCCCCCTCGCGTCGCGCCCCGTCCCGGCCGCCTCCGAGCCGGCCGGGGCCTGTGCTCGACAGTTTCGCGCACCTGCCCGACCTATACATCGACTTCGCCGCCGCCGACCGCGATCGGCGCCGCTGGACACCGGGCATCACCGGACGCGTCACCGCCCCGCCGTCACCCCCGGCGCGCTGTGCGTGCGGCGGTACGCCGCCGGTGACAGGCCCACGTACGTGTGGAACTGGCGGCGCAGGGCGACCGGGTCGCCGAAACCGCAGGCCTTCGCGATGCGGGCCACGGGCAACGTCGTGAACTCCAGCAGATGGCGGGCGTGCGCGAGCCGGCGCTGGGCCAGCCACTTCAGGGGGCTGAGCCCCGTCTCCTGCCGGAAGCGGCGCGTGAACGTACGCACACTCATGTGCGCGTGCCGCGCCATCTCCTCGAGGGTCAGCGGCTCGTCCAGCCGCTCCAGCGCCCACTGCCGGGTCGCCGACGTCGAACGGTCGGCGTCCTGAGGAACCACGTGCTCGATGAACTGCGCCTGCCCGCCCTCACGCCAAGGAGCCGCCACACACCGCCGGGCGGCGGCCGCGGCGACACTCGCCCCGTGGTCCTGTCGGACCAGGTGCAGGCACAGGTCGATGCCCGCGGCGCCGCCGGCGGACGTCAGGATGCGGCCGTTGTCGACGAACAGCACGTTCGGATCGACCTCGATCCCCGGGAACAGGTCGGCGAACGCCTCGCACAGCGTCCAGTGCGTGGTGGCCCGCAGCCCGTCCAGCAGCCCCGCCGCCCCGAGCAGAAAGGCCGACGTGCACAGACTCACGATGCGCGTCTGCGGCCGGATGGACTTCAGCACCGCCGTCACGTCCTCGGGCAGCGTTCCCGTCGCCAGCAGTTGCGCGGTGGGCTCCTGGGTGGCGATCACCACCGTGTCCGCCGTCTCGAGCAACGACTCGTCGTGCTCCACGACGATCCGGAAGTCCTCGTGCGTACGGACCGGCCGCCCTCCGATCGAACACGTCCCGACCGAGTACAGACAACTCCCGTCCGCGGCCCGCGCCTCGTTGAAGACCCGGGCGGGAATGCCCAGGTCCAGCGGCAGGACCCCGTCGAGGGCGAGAACGGCGACACGGTGCGTCATGGCCGGAATCGTACGACAGGTGTCCCTCAGGCCACTCACCCACGCCCGCACCCACGCGGCAGGGTGGATCGCGCCGGGCACACCCCGGCGCACCACCCCCGACGAACAGGAGCACCACACGATGAGCGGCCACACCATGCACGCCGTCACGATCAAGGAGTTCGGCGGCCCGGAGGTCCTCACCCCCGAGGACGTGGCACGCCCCGAACCCCTGCCGACCGAGGTGCTGGTGCGCGTCCACGCCGCCGGCGTCAACCCGGTGGACTGGAAGACCCGCGCGGGCCAGGGCATGGCGGGCCTGCAGACCTTCCCGCTGATCCTCGGCTGGGACGTCTCCGGCGTCGTCGAACAGGTCGGCTTCGGCGTCACCACGCTCCAGCCGGGCGACGAGGTGTACGGCATGCCCTGGTTCCCGCGCGCCGGCGGCGCCTACGCCGAGTACGTCACCGCGCCGGCCCGCCAGTGGGCCCGCAAGCCGGCCACCGTGGACCACGTCCACGCGGCCGCCGTACCGCTGGCGGCGTTGACCGCCTGGCAGATCCTCGTGGACACCGCGCACGTGCAGGCGGGACAGCGGGTCCTGATCACGGCCGCCGCCGGAGGCGTGGGCCACTTCGCCGTCCAGTTCGCCCGCCACCTGGGCGCGCACGTGATCGCCACGGCGAGTGCCGCCCGCCACCCCTGGCTGAAGGACCTCGGCGCCGACGAGACGGTCGACTACACCACCACCCCCTTCGAGGAGGCCGCGGCCGGCGTCGACGTGGTCGTCGACCTGGTGGGCGACGCCTACGGCCGGACCAGCACGCGCGCCCTCCAGACCCTGTCCCCGGGCGGCCTGCTGATCGCCGTCCCCGGCGGCGTCTCCCCGGAGCTGGCGGCGGCCGCCGACGCGGCGGGCGTACGGGCCACCGGGTTCCTCGTCGAGCCGGACGGCCCGGCGCTCACCTCGATCGCGGACCTGATCGACGCGGGGGAGGTGAGCGTCGAGGTGGAGAAGACCTTCCCCCTCGCGGAGGCCGCCGAGGCCCACATCCACGGCGAGGCCGGCCACACGCGCGGCAAGCTGGTCCTGACCGCTGCGGACTGACACGCGGGGCGTGCCGGGTTCGGCCGGAGCCGCGCGGGGCACCTCGTCGATGTGAACACGGACCAGCCACCGGAGCGAACCCCCGACGGTCACCACGTCGTCATCCGGGGCAGGAAATGGCGGGCGACCGACCCCTCCGTCCCGGAGGAGACGGCCGCCCGCCTGCGACGCCACCTGATGGCGGCCCGCCGAGCCGTACACTCCGCGACGACGGCGGACGACGAACAGGCCGAGCGGGCGGCACGGTCACGGGTGAACCGGGCGAAGATCGCACTCGGGGAGCGGGGCGCCCCGTGGTGGGAACAGTCGGATGAGGAGCGCCGGCACCGCTGGGAGGAGGGACTCACGTCCCTCGACGCGGAGGACGACGCCTGAGGTGCCGCCGTAGCGTCGACGGCGGACCGCTCACATCACCTCGGGGGCACCGCATGGAACGACCGGACGACCGCAGAGCGTCGGCGCTGCGCTTCGCGACGGAACTGGTCGCCTGGGTGGCCAACCCAGGCAGTGCACGTTCATGATCGGTCAGGAAGCCAAGGAGACTCTACCGCCCACCAGGAGAAGAACCCGTGTCCCAGCCATCCACCCCCGAGGATCAACTCGCCGCCGTAAAGAAGCAGTTGCGCCTTCCGGGCATCGTCGCCATCTGCGGCTCCACCCGCTTCATGGCCGAGATGGCCGAGGCAGACCTGAGGGAGACCAGAGCGGGGAGGATCGTCGTCAAGCCGGGTTGCGACTTGAAGTCGCCGAACGCCCTCTGGGCCGACCCCACAGAGGCCCAGGCTCTGAAGGTGCAACTAGACGCCCTGCACCGGGCGAAGATCCGGCTCGCCGACGAAGTACTCGTGGTCGGCGACTACATAGGAGACAGCACCCGAGCCGAGATCGCCTACGCCCGCTCACTGAACAAGCCGGTACGGTTCACCCACCCCGAAGTCGACCCGGACGTCTGAACGGCAGCCCTCAGCCGCCGGCACCGAGCCAAGCCATCGGGTCCGAGTACTGGCCGTCGAGGAGCACCTCGAAGTGGAGGTGCGGGCCGGTGGACAGTCCCGTCGAGCCGGCCAGCCCCACCGCCTGCCCCGTCGCCAGGTTCTGACCCGCGCTCACCTGCAGCGCCGACAAGTGGCTGTACGTCGTCTGAAGCCGCTTCCCCTCGATCGTGCCGTGGTCGATCACCACCCGGTACCCGTACGCCGGAGTCATTCCGGCGAACTCCACCACCCCGCCCCACGCCGCCGACACCTGCGCCCCCTGCGGCGCGTCGAAGTCGACGCCCGTGTGCAGCTTGGTCACCCCCGTCAGCGGGTGTTTGCGCGAGCCGAACGGCGAGGTGACGGAGAGGACGGCGACGGGCGGCTGCAGCCGCGCGCCCGCGGCCGGAGCGCCTCCCTGCTGCTCGGGATTGCGCCGGACCAACGCGCTGTACTGCGGCAACCTCTTCTTCACCTCCGTCACGAACAAGTGCGCCGACGAAGGGACTTTGCCGGCCTCCGCCACCTCGTCCACCCCCACCGCGTACGCGGCGAGCGTGAGGTCGGCGAGATCGCCGTTCACGGCGCCCTTGGTGCGCAACGTGGTCATCCGCTTCGACAAGGAGCAGTCCTGGCGCCCCAGCGCCATGATCGCGTCCGCCTTGTCGAGCGGCGTGGACGTACC
>Ga0164243_10007068_pt1 | contig 16843 bp, 9 predicted proteins | sample OricompcompostOP_FD_108781 | JGI IMG/M metagenome (GOLD analysis project Ga0164243, IMG submission 108781) | Organic Plus compost microbial communities from Emeryville, California, USA - Original compost - Organic plus compost (OP) | ecosystem: Engineered > Solid waste > Mixed feedstock >... | reverse complement strand
TGGAGGAGGTCGAGCACGCCCGGCGGAACCGGGACGATGAACACGAGCACCGCGCCGACGATCGTCGCCGGCAGCACGGCCCCCGTGAGGCGCGACAGCCCCGTCGCGGGGCTCGGTGGTGTGGGAGGCATCCGTTCCCCTCCACGGTCCTGACCTGTCCTGATCCTGACCGGACCTGACGTTTCGTTTCCAGCCCGCCCGTTCGTTCCGCGTCGTCGCGCCGACACCCCGGACGCCGGGGTTCTGACCGGACGACGCGGGCGTCCTTGCCCGGTCCGGTTCGGCCCTCAAGCGGTCGGTGATCGTCGTGGTGGCGGGCGTCCGACGTGTGGCCGGGACGATACCTTCAAGTCTCCGACCTGTCCAGACCGAAAGGGGGTCGCGGGTGACCCGTGACCAATGGTCGATGGGACGGTCTTTTACTCGGCGGCCCCGGCGCCCCGGCCGTCGGACGCCTTCACGGGGCCGAGGCCCAGGCGGTTGAACTCGTCGCGGAGGCGTTCGAGGTCCCAGACGTCGACGGTCTTGTCGCTCCCCGCGGAGGCCAGGTGGCGTCCGCCCGGGTCGTAGGCGAGCGCGGCGACGAACCCGCGGTGGCCGGGGAGGCGGAGCGGGAGTTCTGCGGGGGCGTCGAGCGACCAGAGGTTGATGTGCCCCTGCTGGGTGCCGACGGCCAGCTCGTGGCCGTCGGGCGAGAAGGCGAGCGACCAGACCCAGCCTTCGCCGTCGCCCAGCGGGGGCGTCAAGCGCGTCCGCGTCACGCCCGAGGCGGTGTCGATCAGGGCGAGGCCCCCCGACCGGGTGCCGACGGCCAGCACGGTGCCGTCGGGGCTGAGGGCCAAAGTCGTCGCGTCGGTAGGCGGGGCGGGCCAGAGGAGGTGCGTCGCCCGCGACTTTTCAAGGGACCAGGCGGAAAGGTGGCCGCCGCCGTCGATGAGGTAAAGCCGGTTGCCGTTCGGTGAGACCGTCAGGGCGCGCCACCCGAACGGGCCTCCGGGCCCCCCCGGTCCGCCGAACCCGCCGGGTTCACCGGGTCGTCCGGGACGCCCGGGGCGGATCCGGCCCGAGGGCATGACGACCGGGTCGAGGCGGTCCGGGGAGGACGAGTGCCAGAGGAAGACCTGGGTGCCGCGGGCCAGGGCCATGACGCGGCCGCCGTGCGCGGGGGCGAGCGGCGGCGGCTGCCTCATGCCGGTGTGGGCCGCGGGGAGCGGCACGCTCGCCGCGCCCCCCGGGCACCGCGGCGGGTCGACCCAGACCCGTAGCGAGTCGGGCTCAAGGGCGATGAGCCGGCCGAGGTCGTCGAACGCCAGCGACGTCGGCCCGTCGCGACCGGCCGATTCCCCGTGGTCCGGGGCCTTTTCCGACTTCGGATCGCCCCCCGGGCTCCCGACGGCCGGCCCGGCCGCATCGGCCGTCGGGTCCGCGGCGGGGGTGTTCGAGGGGATAAAGCGGCCGGAGTCCCAGAACCGGATCGTCCCTTTCCACGACCCCAGCGCGAGCAGGCCGTCGGCGCGGAACGAGATCGAACGGGCGACCGTGTCGAACCCGCCGAGGCGGCGGCGGACGCCGGACTCGACCAGGTTCCAGAGCAGCGTCGACGTCCCCTGGGTGGAGGCGGCGAGGGTGGTCCCGTCGGGCGAGAAGGCCACGTCGTCGACCGGGTCGGGGGTCGGCAGCACGGCCACCGGCGTGTGCGCCGCGGTGTCCCAGAGTTCGATGTCGCGGCCCTGGAAGCCGATCACCGCGAGGACCGAACCCCGGGGGCTGAACCGGAGCAGGCGGACCATGCTCTGGTTCGGGGTGACGCCGGGGAGCGCCGTCCGGGTGTCGATGTCCCAGAGGCGGATCTCGCCGTTGCCCGCCGTGGCGAGTTGGTTGTCGGGCCCGAGGGCGAGGGCGGTCAGTTCGGTCTGGGTCTCGATCGTGCCGAGGGGGGCGCCCGAGTCGCTCGCCCAGAGCGCGACGGCCGTTTCGTGCAGCCAGGCCGTGGCCACGGTCGTCCCGTCGGGGTTGATCCCCACCAGGGGGAGCCCCGGCCTCCCCGGGGCGTCCCAGCGTGCGAGCGTCTTAATCGGCCGGTCCGCCCGGCCGGGGTCCCAGAGGTTGATCTCGAACCCCCTCCGGTCGCGGTCCCACGGCGTTCCGATCCGCGCCGGCCCACCAAGGGGGCTGTCCGGCGCGGCGCTTCCGGGCTTCTCGGCGCTGTGCTCGACGGTCACCAGCCGACGGCCGTCGGCCGAGGCGAGCAGTCCGAGGATGCGGCGGCCGGGCATCTTCAGGTCGCGGGCGCGGACCCAGGTGGAGGCGTCGAACAGGCCGACGCCCTGGCCGTCGGGGGCGACCACCGCCACGTTCGGGCCGACCGCGGCGACGGACGGCCAGAAGGGGAAATCCCGGTCGCCCCCGCGCCGCCGCGGCCCGCCCGGGGGGCCGGGTTCGATCTCGGCGTCGCCGCTCGGGGCGCGGAGCGGCCGTTCGGCGACCTTGAGCGGAACGGCCGGGTCCCAAACGCTCAGCACGCGGCCGCCGCCGGAGGAGGCCAGCGCGACCAGCCGGGAGCCGTCGGGGCCGAACGCCAGCCCGCGGGTCCGGCCGGTCTCCAGCGCGGGGCGGGCCTCGGCGTCGCGGAGCACGAGGAACTCGGCCGCCTCGTTCCGCAACCGGCCCCGCAGCCCCGCCTCGGGTCTCAGCGCGGCGGAATCGCGGATCAACTGTAGCCCGGTCGCGCGCCGGTCGGGCACGTTCGAGAACCGGACCACCTTCGCCGCCTGCCAGTACTGGGTGCGGAGCGCCGCCACGGTGTCGGCCTTGGCCTGGACGGCCCGGTCGCGCTCCTGCCGGACCCGGACGTAGGCGACCGTCGAGACGCTCAGGACGGCGACGGCCGCGGCGGTCGAGACGACCGAGATCCCCGGGTGCCGCTGGGCGAACCGCCAGAGCCGGCCGATCGGGCTGATCCGACGGGCCAGGACCGGTTCGAAGTTGAGGAACCGGGTCAGGTCCTCGGCCACCTCGCCGGCCGTCTCGTAGCGGTCGGCCGGGCGCTTGGAGAGGAGCTTCAGGACGATCGTTTCCAGGTCGCGCGGGACTTTCGGGTCGGTCAGGCGCGGGGGGGCGGGCTCGACCCGGTTGATCTGGTCGAGCAGTTCGGCGGCGCTGCGGCCTTCGAACGGGGGCCGGAGGGTCAGCATCTCGTAGAGGGTGGCCCCCAGGCTGAACAGGTCGGTCCGGCCGTCGATCGGTCCGGTCCGGGCCTGCTCGGGGCTCATGTAGCGGGGGGTGCCGAGCAGGCTGTCGTGCTGGGTCAGCCCCGGGTCGGCCAACCGCCGGGCGAGCCCGAAGTCGGCCACCCAGATGATCCCCCGGCCGTCGACCAGGAGGTTCGACGGCTTGACGTCGCGGTGGATCACGCCGCGGCGGTGGGCGTAGCCGAGCGCCTCGGCCGCCTGCCGGCCGACCTCCGCCACCCAGCGGTAGTAGGCCCCCCCCTGGGGCGGTTCGAACGGGGGCGGCCCGTCGTCTTCGGCACGGCGGGGCGAGCCGAGGCCGGCGCGGGCCGAGAGCGCGCCCGAGCCGGTCAGGCACTCGGCCCCCGACAGCCCGGCCTCGTCCCCGCGGCCGGGCCAGGGGCCGGTCGCGGTCCCCCCGGACGGGCTCGACGTGGCGGCCGCGCGCCAGCCCGGGGAGAGGCGGGAGCCGAGCCGGCTCCACCAGACGGGGGTGACGCCGAACGCGGAGCCGGGGCCGGGGGTCGTCCCCGCGGCCGTCGCCCGGCCGCGCCGGAGGTGGCGGATCACCCGGTCGAGCCCGCTCCCCTCGATCCGCTGCATCGCGTAGTAGCAGAGGCCGCCCATCTGGCCGACGTCGAACACCGGCACGATGTGGGTGTGGTGCAGCCCGGCCGCGGTCCGCGCCTCGTTGAGGAACCGGCGTCGGCCGTTCGAGTCGGGGGCGGCGTTGGTCCCCAACACCTTGAGGGCCACGGGCCGGTCGAGGCCGACGTGGACCGCCTCGTAGACGACCCCCATGCCCCCGCGCCCGAGTTCCCGGACGATCCGGTAGCCGGCGATCCGCCGCCCGGTCTCCAGGCGGCCCCCCGGCCCGTGGCCGTGGTCGGGCTCGCCCACCAGGCCCTTGACCAGCGCCAGCCCTTCCAGGGCGGCGAGGACGTCGGCTTCCATGCCCGGGTGGCTCGCGGCGAACGCTTCGGGGTCGGGGGGTGAGCCCGCCTCGGCCAGCGCGAGGTACGCCTCGATCGCCTCGCCGAGCCGCTCGTCGCGGTCGGTCAGTTCGGGTTCACTGCGGCGCACCATCGGCGTACCTCACGTTACCCCCGGGCGGCCCTTCGAGCGACCGCTTGAGGCTTTTGAGCCCACGCGCCCACACGCCCCGGATCGACTTGCGGCTCAGGCCGAGCCGGTCGCCGATCGACTCGAACGACAGGTTGTCGGCGTAGTAGAGCCAGAGCACCTCCGCCTCCGGCTCGGGGAGGGCGTTGAGGGCGTCGGCCAGCAGCACGATCAGCTCGCGGCGGCTGGCCGCCTCGCTCGGGCTGGTCTGGCTCAGCGCCAGCACGTCGAGCATCCGCCCGCCCCCCGTCGGCCGCTCGCCGTCGCCCCCGCCGCCGGTGTCGAGCGGGGCGTCGAGGGGGACGTCGGCCCCCCCCGCCGAGCGCTTCGCCCGGCTGTGGTAGCGGCCCAGGTCGGCGAGCTTCTGGCCGACCAGGCGGCGGAGCCAGCCCACCAGGGCCGCCTCGTTCTGGCCGGTGAACTGCGGGAACTGCCGGACCACCTCCACGAGCGCCTCTTGCACCACGTCCGACAGCTCGACCCGCTCGCGCAGCCTCGGGCCGAGCCCGGTGCGGACGACCATGCGGAGGTAGTTCCGGTAGAGCGCACAGAGTTCGCCCAGCGCATCGGCCTCGCCCGCGCGGGCCTTGGCCATTAGCTCGTTCGGTCCCAAGGCCATCGCCACCTCGCCCTCATACTGCTCTAGGCGTCAGACCCCTACGCACCGGCCCCGATTCCTCCTTTGGGCCCGGCGCACGCCGGACGACATGCGCCCCATTCAATCATCCGCCCGGACGGCTGTCCGGGCAAGCGCCACCGCCCCCGGCGCGCGGAAGGGCCCCGCGCCGGGGGCGGCGCGGGGCCCGTTCGTTTCGTCATCGGTCGGGGCCGGTCCGGCCGGGGCTCAGCGGCCGGCGCGGCGGCGCCACAGGCCCAGGCCGCCCAGCGCGGCGGCGAACACGGCCAGCGACGCCGGCTCCGGGACCGGGCTCGGGGAGACCGAGAGGATCGTCGGCGTGGCGGTCACGCCGGTCGGGAGCGTGAGGTTCAGGGGGGTGTTCAGCGGGAGGCTGAACTTGAACGGCAGGCCGTTGCCGCCGTACGTGTTGATCGCCGTGAACGTCGCCGTCAGCTTCGGGTTCGAGACCGACGGGCCGACCGAGCCGTTGAGCAGGCCGTCGATCTTCACGCTCTGGTCGGCGCCCGAGTACACGATGAGCTGGAACGGGTTGTTCGCGTAGTTGACGTTCGGGGTGCCCGACTGCGTGGTCAGGGCCGAGACCACGAAGCTCCCGAGGTTGATCGGGCCCGGGTTCGAGGGGTCGAACGTGCCGGAGTTGCCGTTGAAGTAGACGAGGTCGGGGATGCCGCCGGCCGGGGTGGTCACCGTGCCGACGGTGCCGTACGAGATCGGGGACGCCTGGGCGTCGCGGGCCGAGGAGGCGGCCGCCGCGAGGCCGAGCGCCAGCGCCCAGAAGGTGCGGTGGATACGCGGGTTCATCGATCGGGGTCCTTTCTAACGGGCTCGGGACAGTCGTCGTCGCGATGGGGTACGTCGCGGGGGCGGGCGGGGGGCCCGGCCGGTGCGACACTCGGTTTGCTCGTCCCGTCCCGAACGGTGGGGGGCCGCGGGCCGGGGCCTTATCGGTCTGGTCGGGTCGAAATCCGGTTCACGCGGCCCGGCTCGTGTCGTCGAGGCCGCGGGGTGTCGGCACGTTTCGGGGCGGACCCTGGGGGGCCGTTTCGGCCGAGGCCGGCGCGTCCGTCGCGCCGCCCGCGGGGGCCGCCTTGGTGGTTAAGCGGTTCGTGAACGTGGTGTGTTTCCTGAAGGGTCCGGGGCGGGGCGGCTTGGGCCCCCGCCCCCGGGCCCGTCGACCGTTCGGTCCCGGTTTCCGGGCCCGTCAGGCGGCGCCGGCGGCGGCGCGGGCCTTGCGGAGCCGGTGGCGGAAGCCCAGGCCGGCGGCCGTCGCCGCGAACAGGACCACCGTCGACGGCTCGGGGACCGGGCTCGACACCGAGTTGTTGGTCAGGAACGCTTGCGCCGTGGTCAGCCCGTTGTTCGTCGTGTACGGCACGATCGCCACCGGGTTGTTGGGGAGCTTCAGCGAGTTGTTGTACAGGCCCGTCGAGAACTTGAACTCGTCCGACGACGTGTACGGCTGGAACACGCCCTTGTCGTCGAACTTGCCGAAGGTCGCCGTGACGCTCGACTGGTTCGGCCCGTTCAACGTCCCGTTCAGCACGCCGCTGAGGTCGAGCGGGTGCGCCGTGCTGGCGTCGTTCGGCGAGAAGCCGGTCTGGCCGTTGATCGAGTCGGCGGCGAACTTGAAGTGGAACGGGGTGTTGTTGAACGTCGTCGACTGCCCCGCGTCGAGGTTCGCCGACTGGAAGGCCCCGAGGCTCAAGAACGACGGGGTCAGGAACGTGCCCCCCGCCACCGGGATGATCTTGAGGGCGTTGGCGTCGCCGGTGATCCCCTTGTTTTCGATGTACGACTGCGCCGTGTCGTACCCGAGCACGGTCGTGCTCAGGTCGGCCGCCGTGGTCTGGTTCGACTGGATGCTATCGGCGCGGGCGGCCGTCGCGACCCCGGCCACGAGTCCCAGGGCGACGAACGAGCCCCGTAACCCGGTCCAAACGCTAGTTCTGCTCATCGACTTCCTCCTGAGATCGTGGCGGCGGCTTAATGCCGCCGCCGGCCGCGTGGGACCGGCCCGACGCCCCCCGCCGGCGTGGCCCGGGGCGGCCGATCGGGCAACGAAGCCGTGCCCGGGTCCGACCACTCCGGCCCGCCCGTGGGGGGGCCGTCCGTCAATTCCGTCCGTCACGCGAGACACCACCTCCGAGAATCATTCCACTTCCATCACGTCGTGCCGACCACGGCCGTCGCGAAGGGGGCTGCCGGTCGCCACCCCCCGGGTGTCCGGGGCGGTGGGCCGGGCCGACCGCTCGGGCCGAGTCACCAGACCTTTGGGCCGTGTTGGGAGTAGGACAAGAGGTGCGCGTCGAGTGTCAACGGCCTGGGCCCTCGTCCGCGGCGCGGACGGGCCAGGGGTGCGGTGACACGGAGGAAGGGGGCCACGACGGGTCCCGTTGCTGAGCGACAGGTTCACGTACCCGGCCTCCATGCCCGGCCATCGTAGACCGTCCCCGAGGAACGGCCCTAACCGGCAGGAACATAAACCAACCCCCGGAACCTGTAAACCGGAACTTGAGATTTCTTTGGGAAATTTTCGGGGATTTTTCTCCGCCCGTGTGAACACGGGTCGGGTGTTTTCCCAAAGGACTTACGTCGAGGGACCGGCCGGTCTTTGGGCGAAAACCCCCCACGCCACCAGACTGCGCCCGGCTCCCCAGGGCCCCTTTGTCATAAGGTGGTGGTGGGTTCCGGTGTTCGGATGTCGACCGGCGCGACGCGGAGGAAAGCCGTCGTAGCGAGCAAGCCCTACATCGACAGGCGTTCGGGGGTCTGGTTCTGCAGAGCGAAGTTGGACCGCAACGGGGCGTGGAAGCCGGTCCGACTCGGCAAGTACGACGTGCCGTTCCTCCCCGGGCGTCCCCGAAGACGTCGCCGAAACGGGCCGAGGGGCGCCGGGTGGAAATCAAGGAGCGGGAGTGGCGAGCGTCCCAGGGGGATGCCGACGGGCCGCTCGGCGGAGACGCCCCCGGAGCCGTGCATCTTCGCCGACCGGAGGGCGAAGTGGCCGAGCCGCGTCGAACCGCTCGAACGGTTTGCGGGCCTGCCCTTTGGGTTTGCCCCGTGGCGCGGGGGCAAGGCGGTGCAGGGGGGGGCGAAGCCGTTCTGCCGGGAGTACCTGATCGCGCCGGTCCGTGCGAACGGCCTCTGCGACGCCCTTCGATCGGCCTGGATTCAACCCCAGGCCCGAACCCGGCCGTAGCGATGCCGGTTCAAAGCCGACGTGAGCGAGACGTCCACCCTGCCCGGGCGCGGCTGTACGGTTCGGGATCGGCTTGCCGCCTTTGGGCCGTGTTGACGCCGGTCCGCCTGGCGCTGCCCCCTCCCCCGGCAACCATAGGGGGAGGGGGGGAGGGCTTGGACAATGTCTTACCTCGACACGGCATGAGCCGCCACGGGCTGCGACGACCTGGTGATGCCCGCGTCGATCTCACGGAGGTAGGGCGCGATGTAGGGGCCGTAGGACGCCTTCAACTCCTCCGGCAGGTCGCGATACCCGGTGATCCGGCCGCGGCACGACGCCGTCCCGCAGAGGCACGGCCCGGTCATGAACTCGATCTCGTATTCGAACGTGCCGTAGTCCGTTGTCAACTCCTCGCCGCGCTCGATCCGCCTCATGGCGTGGATCTCAAGGCACGGGACCTCTCGGCGGATGATGACGCCGCAGTTCGGCTCGCACGAGTGGTTGATCAACTCGACCGGCGAGCGGATGATCACGTGCGTGTCGTGGTCGACCTGGAGCGAATGCCGGGTGCGGTGCCGGATCGTCGGGCCCCAACCCCGTAAGATCAGGGCCCCCTTCGGGATGACCGTGCTCGCCTCGACGCTCTTCCCCAGGCGGCCCTCTCGGATTTCGTACATGGAGCGGTCCTATGGCGTCTCGAGGGTTCCGATCGCGAAGACGGGGGGCGGTCTTCACTTCCGCGGGGGCGGACCGAAACCCCTCCTCGGCCCCTCGCCCCCGGCGACCTTGTCGCGGCCGTACGGGCCGGCAAACCGGATGCCGGGGCGAGCCGAACGGAGCAATGTACTGTGTGATGATTTTTTGTTTGAGACATCGTGTGTGCAATCGATGACCGGTGAGGCGGGCTCGGCAACGCGGACGGCGCACGGCCCGTGGCCCGGAACGTTGCAGATGATGCGCCGGGCTTCGGTGGCCGGAAAAGGCCCGGTCTCCCGCCGCTAACCCGCGTCCAGAAGGGTCGATACCTCCACCTCTCCTCGCCCCGTTTCGGCCTACGGGCCGTGAAAACAGCGGTAAAGGCCGTGGCGTGGAAGTCGCGGCGTTTTTTGAGAAGTATTCGACTTTGGTTTTTTGTGCGCATGAGCACTGTGTCGGGTGTGCCCCGGCGGAGGTTGGGGGTTAGGGCGGCGGTTGTCGGTGCGAAATTCGGTGCGCCGTCGCGCGTCATCCGGCTTCTCACCGACATCTCTTTTAAAACGGTTGCGTGGACGGCGTTCGGCTACCTATCGGTGGGGGCGGGGAGGAGAAACGGCGTGGGATAAGCCGTACGTCAACGGGCGATCGGCCGTCTGGTGCCGCGAGGCGGAACTCGATCGGGACGACGGATGGGGCTCGGCGTGGCTTAGCGGAGACGCCGCGCCGTTCCCGCACGGGCGGCCTCAGAAAGGGGATGCGCATGAGCTTTTTGACGTGGCTCACATTAGATGGGCTTTTGTGAAACATCGTCCGTTGCGGGGTCGAGGGCGGCCGCGGAAGCTCGCGTCTTTCAATTCTGTTTCGTATAAGCCGTTAAGAGAGGCATGCCGGTGTGCGGAAGGTCGATTCTGTATCCGGGCCGTTGGATCGTCATATCGGTCTAACGCTTTTTATTAGATTTCACCACCGGGGTCCGATAAGCTCCACCCCATTCACCACCTTCCATTCGCGCCTTCGCTACGGCTTTAACCCCCATGTGTGAACACGTCGACTGCCGGCCCCGTCGGTTCGTTGCCGTCCTGTCTATGGCTCTGGCGTCGTTCGTGCCCTCGTGCGGGCCCGCGCCGACCCAGGCGCCGACTCCGCCGGCGCCGGCCGCCGCGGTACAGGCGGCGCCAACGCCGGCGGCCCCCGCGGCGGTAGACGGGAAGCCGCCCACGACGGCGGAGGTCGTCGCCCGGTGTGAGCCGGCGGTCGCGCTCATCCGCGGCAAGGACGGCTCGGGGACGGGGTTCCTTATCCGGCCCGGGTTGCTCGTCACGAACGCCCACGTCCTCGACGGCGAGGTCGTTCAGGACCTGGAGGTCCACTTCCCGTCCGCACCGCAGGGCGAGAAGGGGCCCTTGAGCGCCGACCTCGTCTACGAGGATTTCAAGCGCGACCTGGCCGTCCTCTCGGTCAAGACGGGCCTCGCGCCCCTCGAACTGGCGGCCTCCCACTCGTACCGCAAGGGGGACGACGTCCTCACGATCGGCAACCCCGGCGCGGGGGGCAAGGTCGTGTTGGAGAACGCCGTCAGCCGGGGCGTCCTGAGCAGCCCGACGGAGATCGACGGCCAGGCGTTCCACCAGCTCGGCATGTCGGTCAACCCCGGCAACTCGGGCGGGCCGGTGCTCGACCCGAACGGCCGCGTCATCGGCGTCGTCGCGCTGCGGCTCTCCAACGCCGAGGCGGTGGCGTTTTGCGTCCCGCTCGACGACCTCCGCGCCGCGGTCGAGTCGGCCGACGCCCGCGCCAAGGAGTTGGCCCGGGGCAAGCCGGCCGGGTCGGCCGTCCCGGCGCTGGCCTACAAGTGGGAGCCGGGGGCGACGTTGGTCTACTCGGTGAAGCTCGACCTCGACCTCGGCAAGCAGGTGCAGACGACCGAGGGGTCGAGCATCTACAAGGTCCAGTCGGTCAGCGGCGAGTCGGTCACGTTGAAGCACCGCGGGTGGCTCTCGACCCGCGTCCGCGACAAGGGCGACGCGTCGACGCCGAGCCCCGGCCCGGCCAACCCGGTCGAGGGGACGGTCGAGATCGACCCGCGCGGACACGTGTTGAAGTCCGAGGGGTCGACGCCCGTCCCGATGCTGGGCGACCTCTCGCTGCTCGTGCTCGAACCGTTGCCCGAGCGGCCGAAGGCGTCGTGGGACGTCGTCCACGACGTCGCCCTGCAGCGGACCGAGGTCCACCAGGTCCACGCCGGGGGCGGGCCGATCGGCCTCCCCGGCTTTCGCCACGACCGCGGGCGGCTCGGCGGCGGGTTGGCCGGACGGAGCCCGTTCCCGCCCCGGGGCGGCGGACGTCGCGGCCGGTTCCCGGGCGGCGGTCGGCCTCAGCCCGCCCCGGCGCAGCGGACCGTCGAGGTGACGACCTGGCCGGCGCAGGAACAGACCTCCTACGCCGTCGGCCCCCAAGACGCCGACGGCTCCTACCCGGTCCGGAAGACCTACCGCCTCCGGACGCGGGAGGCGAACGAAGGGGGCGAGCCCCGCCTGGCCATGACGGGCGGCGGCACCATCGCCTTCGACCCCAAACGCGGCGCCCCCCGCGCCGTCTCGTACAAGGGCAACGTGGTCTACAACGCCGAGAACGTCACGGTCCGCATCCCGCTGACCCTCACCTGCCGGCTGCTCGAAGGGGCCGAACGCGACCGCGCCCTGGTCGTCCCGACGCTGCCGGCGACGGCGAACCGCCCGATCGACGCGAAGGGGATCGACCAGGCCCTCGCCGACCTCGCCTCCGGCGACGACGGCCGCCGCGGCAACGCCGCACGCACACTCGGGGAGGCCGCCCCCGTCGAGGACCGCCGGAAGGAGGTGGCCGCCGCCCTCGTGAAATGCCTCGACCTGCCGAACCACGACCTCCACGCCGCCGCCGCCCGCGCGCTCGGCGTCTGGGGCGATGAGTCGACCCGGGCTCCCCTCATCGAACGCCTGAACGCCCCCGATTACGGCGCCCTGGGCGAACTCACCGAGTCGCTCGCCCGCCTCGGCCCGGACGAGCGTTCGGCCGCCGCGCTCGTCGCGGCCCTCCCCAAGGACGCCCGCCTCGCCGGCAACGCCCTCCGCGCGATGGGGCCGGTCGCCGAGGAGCCCCTGCTGACGTTCATCGAGACCCCGGCGCCCGGCGACCCGAACCCCCGCGTCGAGGCGGTCCGCATCCTTGCCGCGGTCGGCACGCCGCGGAGCCTCGACCGCCTCCGCGCGGTCGCCGCCCACCGGCAGGACGGCCGGCTCGGGCAGGTCGCCGCCGACGTCGTCCGCCGGCTCGACGAGCGCTACCCGGGCGACGAGGCGATCGGGCGCCTCCTCGCCGACCTCGCCTCCGACGACGCCAACCGCCGCCGCGCCGCGGTCGAGCGGCTGGCGAAGGCCGCGCCGGTCGACCCGTTGCGGGACAAGGCCGCCCGCGCCTTCGCCGCGTCCCTTAACGAGCCCGACGACCACATGGCCATCTGGTCGGTCCGCGGCCTCGCCTCCTGGGGCGGCCCCGACGCCCGCTCCACCCTGGCCAAGGCCGTCGGTGACGGCCGCTTCCGCCCCTGGCGCGAGGCCCTCGAAGCCCTCGCCAAGATCGGCCCCGGGCCCGACGCGGTCGACCCGCTGATGACCCGTCTCAAGGACGACGCCGGCCTCGTCCTCCGGACCCTGACCGCCCTCGGCCCCCCGGCCGAGCCCGCCCTCCTCACGCTCCTGGACCACAAGGATTTTGGCATCCGCCGGGAGGCGTGCCGCGCCCTGGGCGCGGTCGGCACGGCCAAGAGCATCCCGCCGCTGGAAGCCGTGGCCAAGAAGAACGAAGACGTGTTCTCCATGCACGAGGCCGCGGCGGCGCTCAAGGCGCTGCGGGGCCGTCTGGAGGCGGGCCCCGAGGTCGACGCCCTGATCGCCTCCCTCCGCTCGGGCGACCGCGGCCGTGAGGACGAAGCTCTACGACGTCTCGCCGTCCTGAAGCCCGACGACGCCCGCCGCGCCGACGTCTCGCGGGCCCTGGACAAGTTCCTCACCGACGACGTCTTCCGCATGGAGGCCGCCGCCCGGGCCGCGGCCCGCTGGGCCGACGACCGCGCCCGGGGGAAGTTGGTCGGGCTCGTCAATCAGCCCGGGTTCCGTTCCTGGGGCCACGTGGCCAACGCCCTCGTGGCCTCCGACCCCGACGACGCCACCCTCCGCGCCGTCGTCGCCCGTTTCAAAGACGACCGCGGCCTCGTCGGTAACGCCCTCAGGGCGCTCGGCGCGCGGGCCGAGCGCACGCTACTGGGCCTCGTCGGCGACGCCTCTCAGCCCCCCGACGTTCGCGTGGACGCCCTGGGCGTCCTGGCCGAGGTCGGCACGCCGGCGAGCCTCGGGCCGCTCCGCACGATCGCCGCCCACGCCGGGGACGAGCCCGTCGCGGCCACGGCCGAGGAGGCGGTCAAGGCGATCGAAGACCGGTCGTGAGCGGCCGGCGGCCCGGGGTTTGGGCGTAACCCGGTACGCCCGTGGGGGCGTTCTACGAGCGGGTTCGGGGTGTGACATGTTTCGGTTCACCCGCGCCGCGACCGCCCGGTTGTTCACCAGGGAGAGTGAAGGAACCCCCAGCGGGCATTATTCCGCGGTCGTAATCGACCCGGTCCGCGCCGGCGACCTTCCCAACGGGCGGCGGGCCGGGACGTCGACCGCGGCCCCGCCCGCCCGGGTGCGGTGGGCTGTGGTGACGTATTCGTGTCTCGACTCGGGGGCTCACCCTTCGGGGCCGCCCCCGGTCCCGGACGGATCGGGTCTGACGCCGAGGCGGATCGAGTTGGTGTGGGACCTGGCCGGGAACCGGACCGAAGTCCTCGTGACCACGAGGCCCCGACCCGGCGCCGGCCCCCACTTCATCACGGTCGACCGCCGGCCCGTTTGTGTCACCCACCGCCTCGACGTCGAGCTTGCCGTGACGCGGGTCGCGGAACTCCCCGACCTGGAGGCCAACCTTGATGACCTCAAGGAGGTGTTCGGGGCGGTGCCCGACGCGGAATCCCCGACCTCCTTGCTGAGCCTCGCGCTGCGGAACCGTGACGACGCCGAGATGCTCGCGTTCCGGCCCGGCGACGACCTGCCCGTCGCCCTGGACGTCGAGCCCTCGATCCCGGGCGTCCTCCGCTTGAACGGGCAACGCGGAAGCCGTGACTTCCGGGCCGACCTTTACCTGGCGGCCCCGGCCGCGTCGGTCTCCCCTGGGATACGACTCCGCAGGGCCGTCCGCTGGCGTTCGGGGGGGCGGACGCGTGAACTGAGCCGGGTCGTCGCGACCGTATCGGGGTGATCGGCACGCCGGGCCGGATGGGCGGGTGGGCAAAGACCGGGCCGTGGGGAGGGCCGTCGGATCAGTCCGGGCTCTCGTCAGTCGTCCCCTTCCAGCTCAAGGACCCCTTCTTCGCACATCCGGGCGGCCTGGCGGGCGAGTTTTTGGCGGACGGCCTCAAGGTCGCTCGGGAGGGAGCCGGGGGGGATCTCTTCGAGGACGCGGAGCGCGGCGACGGGGCGCTGGCGGTCGCGGATGAGGATTTGCGCGAGCTTCAGCCGGACCCGCGTCGAGTCCGCGGGGTAGTACCGGCAGTGGTCGCGCATCAAGCGGATGGATTCGGCCTCGGCGCCTCGGGCGTGCAGCGTCTTGATGAGCGCGTGGAGGGCGGGCTGTGGGGGCCAGTTCACCAGGGTCCGCGCCGAGCGGTCGTATGCGGCCAGCGCGCCGGCGACGTCGCCGCTTTCGATGAGCGACTGGACCTTGTCGACGGCCGCGGCCGCGCGCCCTTCGGGGTTCGGGTCGGGCCCGGTCCCGACCGTCGCCTTGGCCCGTTTGGCCTTTTTCAAGGACGCGCGGAGGACCTCTTTCTCGCGGTCGAGGCGTTCGCCCCGCGCCTTCCAGTCGCGGGCGAGTTGCCGGCGCTTCGCCCAGAGCGAGAACACGTCCCACCCTTCGCAGTCGACCAGCCCCGCTTTCAGGAGAAAGACGGCGACCACCGTCCCCCAGAACGCCCCCGAGAGGTGGCCCATCTCCGAGACCATGACGCGGTTACCGATCGCCCCCCAGAAGACCAGCCCGAAGGCCTGTTCGCCGATATAGAGCAGCGCGACGGTCGTGTAGTACAGGTCCCACTGCGAGACCCAGGTGCGGAACCCGATGATGAAGACCACGATACAGTTCAACTCGTTCCTCGGGGCCCAGACCATGCAGGCCGCCAGGAGGCCGTAGACGACCGCCGAAGCCCCCGCCGCGTGGCCGTCGAGCCCCGATCGCAGCAGGATCGACTGCACGAGGGCCCCGTGGAGCGTGCCGATCGCCAGGTACGCCGCCAGGTATTTCAACGCCCCGAGCTTCCCCTCGACCACGATCCCGAAGGCCCAGAGGAACAGCATGTTCCCCGCCAGGTGGCCGAACCCGTAGTGCAGGAAGTTGTGCGTCACCCACTGGACCGGGTGGAGCCGGCCGTCGCCCAGCGCCAGGGCGTAACGCTCGAATTTCGAGACGGGCTCCGAGACCTCGATCACCTCGTCGTTCTCGTCGAGCCGGGGCGCCGCGGACGCCGGCGGGATCGCGAAGAAGAGCGCGACGTTCAGAAGGATCAGCCCGACCGTGGCGTACGGCCAGTGGTAGATCGGGGCGTCGGTCCCCGTGGGGACGATGATCATGGGGCGGGGCTCCGGGGGCGGACGGGCGGCGTCGTTTCAGATTAGCAAAAATAACCGGAATCGGCGGCGTCTTTTCCTCAACACGTGTGGCCTCGATGTTGACGCACCGCGGCGTGGGAGATAACTTGCCATTCGTTCGGACCGAGAAAATCTTATCAGTGATGAAGATTTAATAAATTCAGACTCGGGGCCGGCGGATCGGCGCCGGCCTTCGGGATCGCTTCGAACCGGAGAGGAGCCGCGCCGTGCGTTTCCGACCTTCCCCGCGGCCGACCGCGGCCGCCTGTGCCCTCGTCGGCCTGCTCGCGATCTCCGGGTGCGGCGGCGCCGTCCCCGCCCCGGCCGCGTTCACCGCCTACAACGACACCGGCGGCCGGTTCACCTGCGACGCGCCCAAGGGGTGGGAGGTGACCGGGGGTGGGAAGCCCGACTCGCCCAACTCCTGGGCCAAGTTCACCTCGGGCAACGCCGAGATCCGCGTCGAGGCCGACCTCGCCGGCTCGCTCTTCGGCGACATGGCGAAGGCGTCCGGGTCGATGCTCGGCAACGACGCCGAGCCGCCGGTCGCCAAGATCCACCCGATGGGCGAGCGGCACATGAAGGAGGAGTACACGAACTACAAGGAGCGCGAGGCCAAGGCGTTCCAGTCCCGGGGGCTCGGCGAGGGGCGGCGGTCGACCTTCATCGCCGACCAGTCGCTCGGCGGCAAGGTCTACGGCTACCGCGCCACCCTCTTGAGCGGCGACCGCCGAATTACCGTCATCTGCACGTGCCCGGCGACCAACTGGCAGGTCCTCAAGCCCGCCTTCGAGAAGGTCATCACCAGCCTCCGCGTCGGCGGCTGAGCGGGCTCCGGGGCCGGCCTCAGGGGAGCCCCAGCGCCGACCGCCCGGGGTAGGGGGCGTGGGGGCCCATGTGCTCCTCGATCCGCAGGAGGCGGTTGTACTTCGCCAGGCGCTCCGAGCGGGCGACCGAACCGATCTTGATCTGGCCGGCGGCGGTCGCCACGGCGAGGTCGGCGATGGTCGTGTCTTCGGTCTCGCCCGACCGGGCCGAGACGACCGTGCGGTAGCCGTGGCGGCGGGCCAGGAGGATGGCGTCGAACGTCTCGGAGAGCGTCCCGACCTGGTTGAGCTTGATGAGCACGGCGTTGGCGGCCTTACGCTCGATCCCCCGGCGGATCCGTTCGGTCTGCGTGGCGAACAGGTCGTCGCCGATCAACTGCACCGAGCCGCCGAGCCGTTCGGTGAGCGCGGTCCAGCCCTCCCAGTCGTCT
>Ga0164243_10007067_pt1 | contig 16845 bp, 15 predicted proteins | sample OricompcompostOP_FD_108781 | JGI IMG/M metagenome (GOLD analysis project Ga0164243, IMG submission 108781) | Organic Plus compost microbial communities from Emeryville, California, USA - Original compost - Organic plus compost (OP) | ecosystem: Engineered > Solid waste > Mixed feedstock >... | reverse complement strand
GTCGGGCATCGAGACGCGGTCGGGGTTGAGGAAGCGCTCGAAGATGAGGCCGTGCTCGAGCGGGTCGAGGTCGGTGATCCTCATCGCGTAGGCGGCCATCGAGCCCGCGCCCGAACCACGGCCAGGACCGACGCGGATGCCGTTGTCCTTGGCCCAGTTGATGAAGTCGGCGACGACGAGGAAGTAGCCGGGGAAGCCCATCTGGGTGATGACCTCGGTCTCGTACTCCGCCTGTTTGCGGACCGCATCCGGAATCCCGCCCGGGTAGCGGACGTGGAGGCCCTTCTCGACCTCCTTGATGAACCAGCTCTCCTCCGTCTCGCCCGGTGGGACGGGGAAGCGGGGCATGTAGTTCGCGCTGGTGTTGAACGACACGTCGCAGCGCTCGGCGATGAGCAGGGTGTTGTCGCACGCCTCCGGGTGATCGCGGAAGATCTGCCTCATCTCGGCGGCGGACTTGACGTAGTAGCCGTCGCCGTCGAACTTGAACCTGTTGGGGTCGTCAAGGGTCGAGCCGGACTGCACGCACAGCAGCGCGGCGTGGCTCTTCGCGTCATGCTGGTGCGTGTAGTGCAGGTCGTTCGTGCCGAGGAGCGGGATGCCGAGGTCCTTCGCGATCTTCAGCAGGTCGTCCATGATCCGTCGCTCGATGGACAGACCGTGGTCCATGATCTCGGCGAAGTAGTTCTCGCGGCCGAAGATGTCTTGGAACTCCGCCGCCGCCGCGCGCGCGGCGTCGTACTGACCGAGGCGCAGACGGGTCTGGATCTCTCCCGACGGACAGCCCGTGGTGGCGATGAGCCCCTTGCTGTACTTCTGCAGCAGCTCGCGGTCCATCCGGGGCTTGAAGTAGTACCCCTCCATGCTGGAGAGCGAGGACAGTCGGAACAGGTTGTGCATGCCCTCGGTCGTCTCGGACAGCAGGGTCATGTGCGTATAGGCGCCGGATCCGGAGACGTCGTCACTGCGCTGCTCGGGGGTGCCCCACTGCACTCGCGTCTTGTCACCGCGATGCGTGCCCGGCGTGACGTACGCCTCGATGCCGATGATGGGCTTGACCCCGGCGTCCTTCGCCGCCTTGTAGAACTCGAAGGCGGCGAACGTGTTTCCGTGGTCGGTGACGGCGACCGCGGGCATGCCCTGCTTGACCGCCTCCTGCACGAGCGGGCCGATGCGCGCAGCACCGTCCAGCATCGAGTACTCGCTGTGCACATGGAGGTGGACGAAGGAGTCGGATGCCATGTGTCGAGTCTACGTTCGGGGTCGGACGTCGGAGGCTCCTGCGGGCGGGTCTTGGCCGCCTGCTCACGACGCCCTGCTCGCCGTACGCCGCCCGCGAAGGCTCACCGAAGGTCGAGCCGCATGAGGACACGGGGGAACCCGTCGAGGACCGAGCCCGTGTCGGCCGCCTTCTCAAAGCCTGCCGACTCGAAGAGCGCTCGCGACCCGACGTACATCATGGTCTGGTTCACACGGGCACCTCGGTTGTCGACCGGATACCCCTCGACGGCCGGCGCGCCCCGCTCCCGGGCGTACGCCACCGCGCCGTCGACCAGGGCATGCATGATCCCCTGTTTCCGATGCCCCGGCCGGACGCGGAAGCACCACAGCGACCAGACGTCGAGATCGTCGACATGCGGGATCAGCCGATTGCGGGCGAAGCTCGTGTCCCTGCGCGGATGCAAAGCCGCCCAGCCGACGGGCTCGTCGTCCAGGTAGGCGATCACACCCGGTGGCGGGTCCTGCGCGCAGAGCTCGCGCACACGCTCCGCCCTCGCCTGCCCACGCAGGGCGACGTTCTCTTTGTTGCCGATCCGGTAGCTCAGGCAGAAGCACACGTTGGACTCGGGCCTCTTCGGGCCGACGAGCGTCGCCACGTCTGCATATTCCGTCGCCGGACGCACCTCAATGCTCATGCGCACATTCTGGCGCGCGGGGCCGACATCGCCCGCCACTGCCGGCCGGCCCGTCTCAGGAACCGCGGAGGATCTCGAGCGCGTGCTGGAAGTCGGCCGGGTAGGGCGAGGTGAACGTCACCCATTCCCCCGTCGTCGGATGCGCGAAGGCCAGCCGATGCGCGTGCAGCCACTGCCGTGTGAGCCCGAGCCGTTCGGACATCGTGGGGTCGGCGCCGTAGAGCGGATCGCCGACGCACGGGTGCCGGTGAGCGGCCATGTGCACGCGGATCTGATGAGTGCGGCCGGTCTCCAGATGGATCTCCAGAAGCGATGCGCCGGCGAAGGCCTCGATCGTCTCGTAGTGGGTCACCGACGGCTTTCCGTCCGGGACGACCGCGAACTTCCACGAGTGGCTCGGATGCCGGCCGATCGGGGCATCGATGGTGCCCGAGAGAGGATCAGGGTGCCCCTGCACGAGGGCGTGGTACACCTTCTCGACCGTGCGCTCCTTGAAAGCGCGTTTGAGCGCCGTGTAGGCGCGCTCGGTCTTCGCGACCACCATCAGCCCGCTGGTGCCCACGTCCAGGCGATGCACGACCCCCTGCCGTTCCTGCGCGCCGCTCGTCGCGATCCGGAAGCCGGCGGCTGCCAGCGCACCGACCACCGTCGGCCCCTCCCAGCCCAGTGAGGGGTGCGCGGCGACACCGGACGGCTTGTCCACCACGACGATGTCATCATCGTCGTGGACGATGCCGAGATCCGAGACCGCGATCGGCTCGATGCGCGGCCCCTCCTTCGGCTGCCAGCTCACGTCCAGCCACCCGCCCGCGCGAAGCCGATCCGACTTCCCGACGACCGTTCCGTCCAGCGTCACTCCCCCGGCCTCGGCCACCTCCGCGGCGAAGGTGCGGGAGAATCCGAGCATCTTCGCGAGCGCCGCGTCCACGCGCGTGCCGTCCAGCCCGTCGGGAACGGGGAGCGATCGTGACTCCATGTCAGGAGCCCGTACGGTCCGTCGACGTCTGCGCGGCCTCCGCCGCACCATCCGTCGCCGGGGACGAGGATGTCCCGCCCCTCGGCCGGTCGTTCTTCGCGCGTTCCCGCGTCCCGTCGAGCCGGAGGCCGACCACGATGAGGAGGGCGACCGAGATCATCCCCGTGACGATGAAGATGTCGGCGACGTTGAAGATGGCCGGCATCATCCACGGCATCGAGATCATGTCGACGACATGACCCATGGGGAAGCCCGGCTCGCGGAACAGACGGTCGCCGAGATTCCCCAGCACGCCGCCCAGCAGCACGCCGAGGACGACCGCCCAGAGGCGGGACCGAACGGCGAGCGTCTTCCACACGATCACGCCTGCGACCACGGCCAGCGCGATCGTGAAGACCCACGTCACGTCCTTGCCGAGCGAGAAGGCCGCCCCCGAGTTGCGGACGAAGATCAGCTGCAGGAACTCGCCGAGGACCGGCACGGGCTGACCGGGCGGCAGGTTCTGGATCGTGAGGTACTTGACGAACTGATCGGCGGCCAGCACGAGCGCTGCGAGGATCGCAACGATCGCACCGGCCGCCGAACGTCCCAGAGGACGACGCTCCGTCAAAGGGGCTCCTTATCGACCGGAGGCCGAAAGCGGGCTGTCCGAGGAGCCCGAGGGACCCTCCTGGGCGTCGAGGTCACGGAGCTGGCCCTCGATGTAGCTGCGCAGCTGCGCACGGTAGCTGCGCTCGAAGTCGTGGAGCTCGGTGATCCGCCCCTCGAGCGTGTTGCGCTCACGCTCGAGACGCGCCTGCTCCTCGCGCGCCTTGGTCTCGGCGTCGGAGAGGATCCTGGCGGCCTGGGACTTGGCGTCGGCGATGAGCTGGTCGCGCTGAGCCTTGCCCTCGGCGACGTGCTCGTCGTGCAGGCGCTGGGCCAGCTCGATGATGCCGGCTGTCGCGGTGGCAGGAGCACCGTCCGCGCCGAGGGATGCAGAGGCAGCGGCAGGCGCAGCGGCGACCGGAGCCGCCTCAGCGGCCGCGGGGGTCTTCTCGCCCGACTCGTACGCGGCGAGCTTCGCCTTCAGCTCGGCGTTCTCTTCGAGGGCCTTGCGCCACTCGATGACGATCTCGTCCAGGAAGTCGTCGACCTCGTCCGGGTCGAACCCGTCCTTGAAACGGACGTGCTGGAACTGCTTGGTGACGACGTCATCCGGGGTCAGTGCCATGGTGTGGCTCCTCTTTCGATGAGTTCTTGGTGACCAGGGGTCATGGCGCGTACCCGGGGCGCGCACCTCGTAAAGAGCATAGTCGTCTCGATGCAGCACACGCGACGGGTGTCGTTCCGTCCTGGTCCGTCCGGAACGACCGCGGAAAAGAGAAACGGTCGTCAGATCGCCATCGCCGCCACGACACGAGCGACGGACATCAGGATGAGCACCACGATCATGGTGAGCATGAAGCCGAAGTCGATCGCGACCGGTCCGACCCTCAGCGGAGGAATGAGGCGCCGGAACAGCTTGATCGGTGGATCGGTGACGGTGTAGACGATCTCGGCGGCGACCAGCCCCGCTCCCCTCGGACGCCATTCGCGGTTGAACAGCGGAATGTACTCCAGGATCAACCGCGCGAAAAGCACGAACAGGTAGAGCAGCAGGAGCGCGTTAGCGATCCCGGCGATCAACGCGACCGGTTGCACGCGTCAGGAATGCGCGAGCGCGACGTCGGTGTCGGCGCCAGCGATGCCACCCTGACCCGACACGGCGATGCTCTCCGGCGAGAGCAGGAAGACCTTGCTCGTCACCCGCTCGATCCGTCCGTACAGGCCCAGCGAGAGCCCGCTCGCGAAGTCGATGAGCCGCCGCGCGTCGGCGTCGCTCATCTGCGAGAGGTTGATGATGACCGGGATGCCGTCACGGAAATTCTCGGCGATCACCTGAGCGTCGCGGTACTGCTTGGGGTGGACGGTGAGGATCTCGTTCACCGCACCGGCAGCGGGCTGGCGGACCTCGACCGGTCGGCGCAGAGGCGTGACCGGCGCCGCCGGCTTGCTCTCCTCGCGACGGGCGGGGGCCTGCGCGGGAGCCGCGGCGGCCTCGTCCTGGTACGCCTCTTCTTCGTCGGCGAGACCGAGGTAGACCATGGTCTTCTTCAGCGGGTTCCCCATCATGTCCTCCGAACGTATACGGGGTGGTTCTTCATCGAGGCTAACCCTGTGGAGGGCGCGGTCCCGTGATTGCCGATCCGATCCGAAGGTGTGTCGCGCCCGCCGCGATCGCCTCGGCGAAGTCGCCGGTCATCCCGGCCGAGATCCATCGGGCCTCCGGAGCGACAGCCCACAGCCGTTCCGCGTATCCGTGCAGGCGCGCGAACGCGGCGGCCGGCTCCTCGTCGAGGGGCGCGACGGCCATCAGACCGCGCAGGCGCAGCGAATCGAGCCCGAGGACGTGCTCGGCGAGCACCTCGAGCCCCTCGGGGGCGGCACCGCCCCGTCCGGGGTCGTCGGTCAGGTTCACCTGCAGCAGGACGTCGAGCACGTCGGACTCCTCACCCGCGCGGTGCAGCGCGTCGGCGAGACGCTCACGGTCCACGGAATGCACCGCCGACGCAGCCCGGCGAATGGCGGAGGCCTTCTTCGTCTGCGCCTGGCCGATGAAGTGCCAGCGGAGATCGCCGAGGTCCGCCAGCTCGTCGACCTTGGCGGAGAGCTCCTGCTGACGGTTCTCCCCCACCTCTCTCACGCCCAGCCCGTGCAGCTCGCGCACGAGAGAGGCCGGGTGGAACTTCGTCACGACGATCCGGGTGATCTCGCCGGGGTCGCGCCCCCAACGCCGCGCGCTGTCCGCGATCGCACGATCGATCGCGGACAGTCGCTGCGAGAGCTCGCTCGACACCGCTTCTACTTGAGGAACTCAGGGATGTCGATGTCGTCGTCGGCGAAGGCCGGCTCGAGGCTGGTCGACACGATCGGAGCGACCGGCGAGGCGGGCGCTGCGGCCGCCGGCTTCTCCTCGGTCGTCTCCTCCTCGGCGGCAGCCTCCGGCTCGACGATCCCGACCTCCTGCGGGGGCGTCGTCGGCCGCGACACCACCATCGGGTCCAGGCGCAGCGAAGGCTCTCCCCCGTCGAAGCCGGCGGCGATGACCGTCACTCGCACCTCGTCCCCGAGAGTGTCGTCGATCACCGTGCCGAAGATGATGTTCGCCTCCGGGTGCGCGGCCTCCTTGACGAGGTCAGCCGCGTCGTGGATCTCGAAGATCCCGAGGTTCGAGCCACCCTGGATCGAGAGCAGCACGCCGTGGGCCCCCTCGATGCTCGCTTCGAGGAGCGGAGACTCGACAGCGAGCTCGGCCGCCTTGATCGCGCGATCCGCGCCACGGGCCGAGCCGATGCCCATGAGGGCGGAGCCGGCCCCTTGCATGACCGACTTCACATCGGCGAAGTCGAGATTGATGAGACCCGGCGTGGTGATGAGGTCGGTGATGCCCTGCACACCTGCGAGAAGCACCTGGTCGGCCGTCGCGAAGGCCTCGATCATGGAGATGCCGCGGTCGCTGATCTCGAGGAGGCGGTCGTTCGGCACCACGATGAGGGTGTCGACCTCTTCCTTGAGCTTGGCGACGCCGGCCTCGGCCTGGCTCTGCCTGCGACGTCCTTCGAACGAGAACGGCTTGGTCACGACGCCGATCGTGAGAGCGCCGATCGACTTGGCGATCCGCGCGACGACCGGAGCGCCGCCCGTTCCGGTTCCGCCGCCCTCGCCCGCGGTGACGAAGACCATGTCCGCGCCCGTGAGCGCCTGTTCGATCTCCTCGGCGTGGTCCTCCGCGGCGCGACGACCGACCTCGGGGTCGGCGCCGGCGCCGAGGCCGCGGGTGAGCTCCCGGCCGACGTCGAGCTTGACGTCGGCATCGCTCATGAGCAGCGCCTGCGCGTCGGTGTTGACGGCGATGAACTCGACGCCGCGCAGGCCGAGCTCGATCATGCGGTTGACGGCGTTGACGCCACCACCGCCGACGCCGACGACCTTGATCACGGCGAGGTAGTTCTGGTTCTGGCTCATCCCGGCCTCCGATTTTCGAGCCTTGGTCGGGAACCTTAAACCTCAAGGAGAAGGTTAAAGTATTTCCCGGTATTGCGTTCTCTCAGATCGAAGGTAAGCGGCGGCGGCGGCGTGATCGGCACATGACACGCGCGTGTCGGCGTTAAGGTGAAGGAAATCCGTCGCTCCCCCACCTCGAAGACGACTTTCCGCCCGCTGGCCGGCTACGCCACCGCCTCTGACCCATCCGGCCGGGGACGAACGTCCACGGCCACGGACCGTGGCGAAGAGCGAGGACGAAGGACGAACGGAGACGCCGCGCCGCGTTCACCCTGCGGTCGGCGCGTTCGGCGCCGAGATGTCGTAGACGTCCTTGCCGGGAAGGGCCGCCATGAACTTCGTCAGGACGAGCGCCTTGTACGACGCGCGCTCCGCGCTCCCCCAGACGATCGTCGTTCCGGACGACAGGCGGAGGGTCACGTCGTCTGCGGAGGTGGCAGAGACCCGGTCGACCTGAGCCCTGAGGTCTGCGGGGATCGCCCGCATCACCGTCCCTGCCGCGGTGAAGGCCGAGGATCCGAGTCCGCCGACCTCGAGCAGCGCGTACCCGGCAGGACGATCGGCCGTCGTGGAGAGCGCAACGCCCGCCGCGTCGACGACGGTGAACCCGGCGTCCGACGAGATCGCCCCGACCGGCGTGCGTTCGACGATCCGCACCGTGAGGTCGTGGGGCGGCTTGGCCTCCAGCTGGTACGTCTCGATGAGCGGGAACGCCATCAGGGCCGCCTTGACCTCGCTGGGATCGACCAGAGCCAACGGCGTCCCTACCTGGGCGGCCAGAGCCTTCTCCACCGCCGCGGGATCGAGGGAGGTCGCGCCGACGACCGTGACCTTCTCCACCGCGAACAGCGGACTGTATGCGGCCAGAGCGCTGCCCCCGACGACCAGCACCGCCACGCCGATCCCGACGAGCCAGGCGATCCGCCGCCGCCGTGAGCGCTGGGTGAAACGCCTGATCTCAGCCCGCAGGGTCCGACGTCGCGCCTGCGCGGCCCGCCAGATGTCACGTGCGCCGAGCGGTCGGTCGTCCTGCCCCGCAGCTGTGCTGCCGCCGCTGGTCGTCGGACTCCCCGGGAGGGACGCGGGCGCGCCCTCCCGACCACGCAGCGGGGCGATCGGTGCCGTCTCTCGCACATCCTCATCGGGGACGTCGAGCGCCCTCCCTCGACTGCTCCTCTCCCTCCGCTCTTCCGGAAGGCCTCTCCGCTCCTCCGGAAGGAGCGGCCCGGGAACGAGGGACTCCGGAAGGGGCGACGGGCCAACGCCCTCCGGTTCGGCCGGCTCGGCCGACCGCGGGATCGGAGACGGCCGCCGCATGGCTCAGACTCCGGAGGTGCGCCGCAGCGCGTCGAGGATCTGCGGGATGATCAGGTAGACGTTGCCGCAGCCGAGGGTGACGATCACGTCCCCGTCCTGCGCGACGGAGGCGGTGTAGTCCGCCGCCTCCTGCCAGTCCACGACGTAGTGCACACGGGACGGATCGGCGAAGGCGCCGCTGACGAGCTCGCCGGTGACGCCGGGGACAGGGTCTTCCCGCGCTCCGTACACATCGAGCATCACGGTATGGTCGGCGAGCTCCTCGAGCACCTCCGCGAACTCGCGATACATGTGCTGGGTGCGGGAATAGGTATGCGGCTGCTGGACGGCGATGAGCCGGCCGCCGCCGGAGAGTGTCCGCATCGCCTCGAGCGCCGCGCGCACCTCGGTCGGGTGGTGCGAGTAGTCGTCATAGACGCGGACTCCGCGCTCCTCGCCGTGCAGCTCGAGGCGTCGTACCGTCCCGGCGAAGCCCTGCACCGCCTCGACCGACTCGACGAGCCCATACCCCAGCGTCAGGAGCACGGCGACCGCTCCCGCCGCGTTGATCGCGTTGTGCACGCCGGGGACTGCCAACTGCATGCGCGCGCTGGCTCCCTGGTGCAGGACGGTCGCCGCCGCCGGGCCGTCGGTCGCGATCTCCGTCACCCGCACGTCCGCATCCTCTGATATGCCGAAGGAGACGACGTTCGGATGGGTGATCCCCGCGCGGACGCGAAGCGCCCCGGGGTCGTCGCTCGAGATCACGACGGCCTCGCCGGCCTCGTTCGCGAAGCGCACGAACGCGTCGTGGAAAGCCTCGTCCGAGCCGTAGTGGTCGAGATGGTCCGGGTCGACGTTCGTGATGAGCGCGATCGCCGTGTCGTAGAGGAGGAAGGTGCCATCCGACTCGTCGGCCTCGACGACGAAGAGGTCGTCGGCGCCGGAGGAGCTCGACACGCCGAGCTGCTCGATCACACCTCCGTTGACGAAGTTGGGATCCGCTCCGAGCGCCTGCAGCGCGGTCACGACCATCCCGGTCGAGGTGGTCTTCCCGTGCGCCCCCGCGACGGAGACGAGCCTGCGCCCGCCGACGAGCCAATGGAGCGCCTGCGAACGGTGGATGACGTGCAGACCACGCTCCTTGGCGGTGACGTATTCGGGGTTCTCCGGCCAGATCGCCCCGGTGTGCACGACCGTGTCCGCATCGCCGAGATGCGTGGCGTCGTGACCGACGTGCACCGTCGCGCCGAGGGCTGCGAGAGCGCGCAGGTTGTCGCTGTCGGCACGATCAGAGCCGGACACACGGATGCCCGCGTCGAGGAACATCCGGGCGAGACCGCTCATTCCGGAGCCGCCGATGCCGATGAAGTGCGCGCTGCGGATCTCGTCGGGGATCGGCAGGGTGAGGTCGGGTCTGATCATGGCGTCCCCATCCTAGGCTGCGGTCGATGCGTGCGAGCCCTGGGCGCGCCGTCATCCAGAGCGGCGGCGGCGAGCACGTTCATCGCGCCGTGGCGCGGTCGATCAGCGCGATGAGGTCCTCGGTGCCGCGCCGGCTCCCCACCCGCGCTGCGGCCTCCGCCATCGCGCCGCGACGGGCGTCGTCGCGCAGGAGGGGGATCACGACATCACGCACCCGGTCCGGGGTCAGGGTCGCATCGTCCTCGATGAGGGCAGCTCCCGCCGCGACCGCCGACCGCGCGTTCAGCCGCTGCTCGCCGTTGCCCACCGCATACGGCACGTACACGGCCGGGATCCCGAGCGCGCTGACCTCGCTGACGGTCGCCGCTCCGGAGCGGGACACGATGAAGTCCGCCAGGGCGAAGGCCAGGTCCATCCGATCGACGTAGCGACGCAACGCGTATCCCGGCGCGCCAGGGTCGACGAGGTCCGACCGCTCCCCCGTGACGTGCAGGAGCTGCCAGCCCGCATCGAGCACGTCGCGCCAGGCGCCGCCGAAGGCGTCGTTGATCCGTACGGCGCCGAGCGAGCCGCCGAAGACGAGGAGAACAGGCCGAGCGGGGTCGAGGCCGAACTCGGCGGCAGCCTCGTCTCGCCGCGCCGCGCGGTCGAGCTCCACGACCTCACGACGCAACGGCATGCCCACGAGCGTGGCTCCGCGGAGCGGGGTTCCCTCGAAGGCCACCCCGACCTCGGCCGCCTTCCGCGCCCCGAGCACGTTGGCGAGGCCGGGGCGGGCGTTCGCCTCGTGCACGACGACCGGGATGCCTTCTTTCCGGGCCGCGACGTACGCCGGCGCGGACGCGTAGCCGCCGAAGCCGACGACCACGTCCACGCCGCGGTCCCTGAGATACCCCCTGACCTGGCGGATCGCGCGGGCGAACCGGGCGGGGAAAGCCAGCGCCGCTCCGTTGGGACGACGGGGGAACGGGACCTTGTCGACGATGAGCAGCTCGTATCCTCGCTGCGGAACGAGCCGAGCCTCCAGGCCTTCCTTCGTCCCCAGCACGAGCACCTCGGCCGCGGGGTCGCGGGCGATGAGGCCATCGGCGACGGCGAGCAGCGGGTTGACATGGCCCGCGGTCCCCCCGCCGGCCAGCAGATACGTGGTCACCGGGAGACCCTACCCCGCGTTCCTGTGCCCCGACCCCGATCGCGCCCGGCGCCTGCGGACGCGAGGACGGAGGGCGCGGGGACCGCGACGGGGCCGGCCGGGATGGTCCGCGCGAACGAGAGCAGGACCCCGCAGGCGAGGAGCACGGAGACGAGCGACGTGCCGCCCTGCGACATGAACGGCAGGGGGACGCCGAGAACGGGGAAGATCCGCAGCACGACGCCGATGTTGATGAGCGCCTGGCCGATGACCCAGACCACTATGCCGCCCGAGACGATGCGGACGAACGGATCGTCGGTCTTGCGGATCACGTGGAAGACGCCGACGGCGAAGAGCGCGAACAGGGCCAGGACGAGCCCGCAGCCGATCAGCCCCAGCTCCTCGCCGACGATCGCGAAGATGTAGTCGTTCGATGCGGCAGGGAGCCAGCCGTACTTCTCCCGCGAGTTGCCGAGCCCGAGGCCGAAGACGCCACCGCTGGCCATTCCCCAGATCGCGTGGAGCTGCTGCCAGCACCCGCCCGCCGCGTAGTAGCAGTCGAGGTTGTCGGTGTTGAACAGGCTCGCGATCTGGCTCATCCGACGATCGCTGGTGAGCGCGAAGACCGCGACGGCAGCGAGCGAGAGGACGAGCGGGAGGATGAAGATCCGCAGCCGGACGCCGGAGAAGAAGAGGGTGCCGAGGAGCACGAGGAAGAGGATCATCGCGGTGCCGAGGTCGTGCCCGCCCATGACCGTGCCGATCACGAGCGCCGCGACCGGCACGAGCGGGATGAACACGTGCTGCCAGCGCGTCAGCAGCGTGCGCTTGCGATAAAGCACGTACCCGCACCACAGCGCGAGCGTCAGCTTGAGGAACTCCGAGGGCTGGACGTTCTGGCCTCCGATGAGGATCCAGTTCTGGTTGCCGTCGTTCTCGACGCCCAGCGGGGTGAACACCAGCAGCTGCATGCCGGTCGTGATGATCAGCGCCGGCCAGGCGACCTTCTTCCAGAACGCGACCGGGAGCCTGCTGAGCAGGAACATGAGAGGGACGCCCACCAGGGCGAACAGGCCCTGCTTCAGCACGATGTCGTAGGGCCCCTCGCCTTTGTCCACCGCCGTGGCGCTGGTCGCCGAGAGCACCATCACGAGCCCGAAGACGGTGAGCAGCAGGGCCGTGGAGGCGATCAGGAGGAACTCCGACGAGACCGGACGGAAGATGCGTCCGAGGTTCACCCGAGCGGCGAGCCCGCGCGGATCCTCTTTCTCAGGAGTCGTCGCGGGGCGGGCTGTCTGCGTCATTCGCGCTCCCCCGGCTGATCCTCTCCCGCACCGCGTCGGCGAAGCGGCGGCCCCGATCCGCGTAGCTCTCGAACTGGTCGAAGGACGCTGCGGCGGGTGCGAGGAGCACGGTGTCGCCGTCATTCGCGATCCCCGCCGCCAGTTCCACGACGCGGGTCATGACCTCTTCAGTGTCACTGGGGACGACCTCGAACACCTGCACCTCGGGCGCGTGTCGCTCGAACGCCGACAGGACGTCGGTGCGATCCACGCCGATCACGAGGGCCGCCCGCACCGATGAGCCGGGCCCGGCGATGAGAGCAGACAGGTCGACGCCCTTCAGGTCGCCGCCGACCACCCAGATCGCCCCGGGGAAGGCCCGTAGGGAAGAGAGCGCGGCATGCGGGTTGGTCGCCTTCGAGTCGTCGACCCAGGTGATCCCTTCCGCCCGCGCCACGATCTCGATGCGGTGCGGATCGAGACGGAAGGACTCCAGCGCCGTGCGGATCGCGTCCGGGGCGACGCCGAGGGAACGCACAAGCGCCGCGGCCGCCAGGATGTTCTGCACGATGTGCGGGGCCGCCAGCCCGTGCTCCTCGAGCGCGGCGACGGTCGTCAGCTCGAGGGCCGTCGTCCTGCGTTCGTCGAGAAAGGCGCGGTCGGCCACGATCCCTTCGACGACGCCGAGGTCGCTCGGGCCGGGAATGCCCAGATCGAAGCCGATCGCACGCGCGCCTTCGACGACGTCCGCCTCCTCGACCATGCGACGCGTCGCCTCGTCCGCCTTGTTGTACACGCAGGCGACACGGGTGTTGCGATAGACCAGCGCCTTGGCGTCGCGGTAGGCCTCGACGCTGCCGTGCCACACGAGATGGTCGTCGGCGAGGTTGAGGCACACCGCGGCGTACGGGACGGGCTGCGCCACGGGGGCGGTGAGGCCCAGATACCACAGCTGATGGCTCGACAGCTCGACGACGAGGACGTCGAACCCGCTGGGATCGCGCACCGCGTCCAGGACCGGGACGCCGATGTTCCCGCACGGCGCAGAACGGAGCCCGCCCTCGACGAGCATCGTCGCGGCGAGTCGGGTCGTGGTCGTCTTCCCGTTGGTGCCGGTGATGAAGATCCACTCCGCCGGCGTGCCGTCGTCGCGGAGCACCTTGTCGCGCACGCGCCACGCGAGCTCGACGTCGCCCCAGAGCGGGACGCCGGTCTCGCGCGCCCAGCGGATGAGCGGATGCGCGGGCGAGAAGCCGGGCGATGCGACGACCACCTCGGGTGCGAAGGAGGCGAGCTCCGCCGGCACGGTGTCGAGCGTTCCGGTCCAGAGCGTGGCGCCGATCACCGGGAGGAGCCGTTCGTACTCCTCGCTCGCCGACTCGGTGAGCACGAGCACCTCGGCTCCGAGCTCGGCGAGGGTGTCGGCGACGGAGAACCCGGTCACGGACAGCCCGAGGACCGCCACGCGCAGCCCCCGCCAGTCCGCGTGCCAGCTGGTCAGGGCGTCGAGGTCGCGGGCCGTCATGCGAGAGCGAGCCACTCGACGTAGAAGAGCCCGACGGCCGACACCGCGAGCAGCCCTGCGATGATCCACAGCCGGACGACGATCGTCACCTCGGGCCACCCACGCATCTCGAGGTGGTGATGGAACGGGCTCATCAGGAAGAGCCTCTTGCCGCGGGTGAGCTTGAAGTAAAGACGCTGCAGCATGACCGACCCGGAGGAGATCACGAAGATGCCGGCGAGCAGCACGAGCAGCAGCTCGGTGCGGGTGAGGATGGCCATCGCGGCCACCACGCCGCCGATCGCCATCGAGCCGACGTCGCCCATGAAGACCTTCGCCTTCGGAGCGTTCCACCAGAGGAAGCCGATGAGGGCGCCGACGAAGGACGCCGAGACGACGGCCAGATCGAAGGGGTTCGCCACGGTATAGCAGCTGTTCTGAACCGTGGCCTCGACGGCCTGGATCGCGCAGGACTGCTTGAACTGCCAGAACGAGATCAGACTGTACGCGCCGACGACGAACACGCCGGCTCCGGCCGCGAGGCCGTCCAGGCCGTCCGTGAGGTTGACGCTGTTCGAGGCCGCGACGCCGATGAGGGCGAGCCAGATGAGGTAGAGGGCCCATCCTGCGATCGCCCCGAAGGTGAAGAGCCAGAGCACCGGAATGTCGCGGAACAAGGAGATGAACCCGCTCGCCGGCGTCACCCCCGAGCGGTCGGGGACGGTGAGGGCCACGATCCCGAACGGAATGATCACGATGATCTGGCCGATCACCTTGCGCCATCCCGAGAGCCCGAGGCTGCGCTGGCTGCGCAGCTTCATGTAGTCGTCGACGAAGCCGACCGCGCCGAACCCGATCATGAGCCAGAGCACCAGCAGGCCGGACACCGTCGGATGGCTCCCGCCCGTGAACGTGCCGATCCCGTAGCCCAGGAGCGTCCCGACGATGAAGATCGTTCCGCCCATCGTCGGGGTGCCGCGCTTGGCGTGATGACTGGGGTTCTCGATCGCCTCGGGGGTGCGGATCACCTGCCCCCAGCCCCACTTTCGGAACCACCGGAGGAACACCGGTGTCAGAAAGAGGGTGAAGGCGAGCGATATCGCCGCCGCGGTAAGCAGGGACCTCACGAGAACGATTCTCCCAGACGATCGCCGAGGAACCGGAGTCCCGCGGAGTTGGCGGACTTGACGAGCACGCGATCCCCAGGGCGCAGCTCGTCCATCAGATAGCTGTATGCGGCGTCGGCATCGGGAAGGTGTACGGCCTCGCCGTCCCAGGATCCTTCGCCGACCGCCGCGAGGTACAGGCGTCGAGCCTCAGCGCCCACGACCACGATGCGCTGGATGTTCAGCCGCACCGCGAGCAGCCCGATGCGGTCGTGCTCCTCACCCGCGGCCTCGCCCAACTCGCTCATCGCGCCCAGCACCGCGACCGTGCGCTCCCCGGGGCCGGCGATCTGCGCGAGCGTGCGCAGGGCTGCGGCCATCGAGTCGGGGCTCGCGTTGTACGCGTCGTTGATGATGCGCACCTCGTCGTTTCCCATGGGCTGCATGCGCCAGCGCTCAGCGATCTGCACCGTCTCGAGACGCGCGATCGCGTCCGCAGGCCGCACGCCCAGCGCGCCGACCGCCGCGATCGCCGCGAGGGCGTTGCCGACATGGTGGGCGCCGAGCACCTGCAGGTGGAGCGGGAGCCGCTCCCCCGCGGCCTCGACGACGACATCCGTGCCCGCCGCCGAGACCTGGACCCCGTCGCCGCGGACGTCCGCGGAGGTCCCCTGGCCGAACCCGACGACGTGCAGGCCCCGCTCCTCGGCCGCCGGGCGCATCGCGTTGACCCGCGGGTCGTCGACGTTGAGCACCGCCGTCCCGCCGGGACGTGCCGCGGCGACGAGTTCCGCCTTCGCGCGTGCGGTCTCCTCGATCCCGCCGAAGCCTCCGGCGTGCGCCATCCCCACCATCAGGACGATCACGACGTCGGGCTCGACGAGCCCCGCCAGCCGCGCGATCTCTCCCGGCGCGCTGGCACCGAACTCGCACACGAGGAACCGCGTCTCCTCAGTCACGCGAAGCATGGTGAGCGGCGCGCCGACCTCGTTGTTGTACGAGGCGATGGGCGCGACGGTCTCGCCCTCGTCGGCGAGGATGCGGGCGAGGAAGTTCTTCGTGGTGGTCTTGCCGTTGGAGCCGGTCACCCCGAGCACCTGCAGGCGCCCGCCCGCACGCACGCGTGCGACGACCCCCCGCGCGAAGGACGCCAGCGCGTCGATGACGTCGGGCACGACGATCTGCGAGACCGGCTCGTCGACGAGCCGCTCGACCATCGCGAGGACGGCCCCGTTCTCGACGGCGGCGCCGACGAACCGATGCCCGTCGGTCTGCTCACCCGGCTTCGCGACGAAGATGCCGCCGGCGGACATCTTGCGCGAATCGGTGTCGACGGGTCCTGCGGCGACCGTCTCCGCCGTCCGTCCACCGGCCGGATGCAGCGTGCCGCCGACCAGGGCGGCGATCTCACCGAATGACAGCGCGATCATGACGACGTCTTCCTCCGGGCGCGCAGGCGCCGATCACTTGAACTTGGGCAGGAGCTCGTCCATGGGCACGGACGACGGGAGCACACGGTACGTCTTGAGAACCTGCGTCATCGCCTTCTGGAACGCAGGCGCCGTGGCCGCTGACGAGGTTACCTTAGTGGGCTCGTCCAGGGTGACGATCACCACGTACTGCGGGTCGTCCACGGGGGCGTACCCGACCATGCTCGTGTAGTAGATCCCGGCCTTGTAGGCGCCGGTGTTCTCGTCCGGCTTCTCGGCGGTTCCGGTCTTCGCCGCGATGCGGTATCCGGGCACGGCGATGGTCTCGGCGACACCGCCCTGGACGGCGACGTTCTCGATCATGCGCGAGAGCTCCGCCGCGGTCTTCTCGGGGAGGACCCGCTGGGGCGTGGACGCCGGAACCTCGCTCACCGAGCCGTCTGCGGCGGTGCAGGACTCGATCAGCGAGAGCGGGACCTTGACCCCCTTGTTCGCGATCGCCTGGTACGCGCTCGCGACCTGCGGAGCGGTCACCGTGTAGTACTGGCCGAAGGTCGTCGTGTAACGCGACTGGGCGTCCCAGTCCTTCACCGGGTGGATGAGACCGGGCTCCTCACCGGGGAAGTCGATGGCCGTCTTGGAGCCGACGCCGAACTTCACCAGCTCGTCATATCGTTGCTGATGCGTGACC
>Ga0164243_10007066_pt1 | contig 16846 bp, 21 predicted proteins | sample OricompcompostOP_FD_108781 | JGI IMG/M metagenome (GOLD analysis project Ga0164243, IMG submission 108781) | Organic Plus compost microbial communities from Emeryville, California, USA - Original compost - Organic plus compost (OP) | ecosystem: Engineered > Solid waste > Mixed feedstock >... | reverse complement strand
TCTATGGAGAGCGTTTTAAAGAACGTGTAGAATTTGCCAAACAGGAGCTTCCAAAAGAAGACGGTTGGCGATTCTATAAAATAACCGTTTTAGACTTCTATGTATTCGACGTCCGCGGCGAACTTAACCCACCTGGCAAACACCGTTTGCCTTGGAAAAAATCATGAAAATTTTATTTGTGTGCCAGCGGAATAATGGACGGAGCCAGATGGCGAAGGGTTTGTACAATAAACTAACAGGCAGCCAAGACGCAGATGCTGCGGGCGTTACGGTAGATAAAGATGGTCAAACACTGCGAGAACGGGCAAATGAACCAGGTTCGGAAGTGCAGAAGGTGATTGATGTGATGGCAGAAGTTGGTGTAGACGCTTTGGGATTTCGTCGTACGCAATTAGATATTAGCAAGCTTAATGCATACGACAAAGTCGTCGTAATCCTGAATCCTGATAAAGTACCCGAAGAGGTGAAGGCACATCCCAAAGTAGAAATATGGGATATCAGCGATCCGAAAGTTAAAGACTTAGATGGCGTGCGTGAAACCCGGGACGAAATAGAACAAAAAATCCGTGAAACTCTGCTAAGCTGAAAGTACTAGAAAGATACTCTGATTTAGGAGGTGTATCGTGAAGCAAAGCAAGTATTTAATAGGCGGGCTGGTTGCATTGGTTGTGTTAGTGGTGGGGCTTCTTATTTTTGCTTTTTCGCAGGATAAAGGGCTGCCGGTACGTCTGGGTGAAGAGAAGCCGAACGAGTCTATGGTGCAGATGGTAGCAGATAATCTAGTAACACCTTGGTCTATCGCATTTTTGCCTGGTGGCGATATGCTGGTGACGGAACGGAGTGGGCAGGTAAAGCGGATCGGTGAGGATGGCAAGACGTATCCAATTGAAGGTGTACAGGAAACCAGTGAGGGCGGGCTGCTTGGCATAGCATTGCACTCAGACTTTGAAACAAACAAGTACGCATATTTATATATTACTACCGATGAAAATGGCATATTGCACAACAAAGTTGACCAATATGCGCTTGATAATGGCCAGCTTACTTTTCAGAGAAACATAGTGGATGATATTCCAGCAGCCAGTAATCATAATGGCGGTGGCATTGCATTTGGTCCGGATGGGAAATTGTACGTAACTACAGGTGATGCAGCTGAAGCTGATAGCGCGCAAGACAAAAATTCTTTAGCAGGAAAAATTTTGCGGCTGAATGACGACGGTTCAACGCCAATCGACAATCCATTTAATTCGCTGGTGTGGAGCTATGGTCACCGTAATCCGCAGGGTATTGCGTGGGATGATGAAGGGCGAATGTGGTCGGTGGAGCATGGTCCGTCAGGCGAACGAGGAGAAGCAGCCCAAGATGAACTAAATCTTATAGAAAAAGGTGCAAATTATGGCTGGCCAATAATCACTGGCGACGAAACCCGCGAGGGTATGCGTACACCCATAGCGCAATCCGGCACGAATGATACATGGGCTCCTGCGGGTTTGGCTTACTATGACGGGTCGCTATATTTTGCTGGTTTACGCGGACAATCACTGTATGAATCAAAAATTAAGAGCGGTACTAGTGTAGAATTAGTACGCCATTTCAGTGATGAATACGGGCGTTTACGTGCGGTTACCGCATATAAAAATAGTTTATATGTATCTACCTCAAACCGTGATGGCCGAGGCTCTCCGAATGAAAACGATGATAAAATCCTCCGCATTAATCCCGCAGAACTCCAGAAATAATAGTGCTATGATTAACTTATGAAAATTGTTGCTTTGGATTCGGGACAGTGGGATGAGGCTGCTAAAAATAATCTTTCAAAGGCTGAAGTGGTAAAGATTGTAAAAGATTCTTCTGCAAAAGCTGCTGAGTTATTGCCGACTTTATCGCAACACACCAATATAGTAGTTCGTCAGAATAGAAATAATTGCCTAAAGGAAACTGGTGATCATGGCTTTGCGTATGATAGCGAACTACTAATCGTCCAATTTGACCCGAGACTTCCGTACGGTAAAGAAACCTTCATTAAAAATTTTAGCAATACCGTTTTACATGAGTGTAATCACGCGGCAAGGTACGCCTGGCTATTCTCGCAAAGGGTATTTGAGCCAACCATAATGTATGCAGGAATTCATGAAGGCCTTGCTACTGCATTTGAACGCGACTACGGAAGTGCAGACCCATTGTATGGTGAGTATAAAGACGATACCACCATGCGCAAATGGTTGAGAGAGTTACGACAGGCCGATAAAAACGGGGAATCTTGGAAAGAATGGGGTTTTACACGAAAAGACGGCAGGAGATGGGTTGGCTATAAAGTAGGTACCTGGATTGTTGACAGGGCCAAAGAAAAGTCCAATAAAAATGTCATAGAATTAACGACCATATTATCAAAAGATATTCTAAAACTGGCAGAATTATGAACTCAGTGTACGATTTTTTCCAGTATGGGCTTCCTGAAGGACCTGCGGATGAATATGCGCAGCGAGCAATAAAAATTTTGCTGGAAATCCAAACCGAGTTTCCAGAATTTTACAATAGTTTCAAGGCGCCGAGTGAAGTTTTGACGCTTTCAGGAGTGAGAGCTTTTGATACGTACTATGATCTTGGAGAAGAAGCTACCCAAAAACAAATAGCAGGTATTAAGGCACTATTGAAAAAACACGACATCTTATTGCTTGAAGCAGATTTTTTGCCAGCCAATGACGTATATGCAGACCATTTATATTCGCTAGTACACACAGAGGCCTTAAAAGACTTGCCAAATAGATACAGTTATTTGCCTGGATGGGTGCCATTTCATGCCGAAGCAATGAAACAAGACTTTGATTTTATGGTTTGGTGGCACCTCTACTGGCAAAAAGGAATTGCCAAAGAGGCAAGAGATAATGAGCGCCTACAAAAATGGCTAGAACGTGATTGGTGGGCGCCACACAATATATCGTTTGGCATGTTATTGGGCTATCCTGGAGAGGCGATAGTCTCATGCCTTGAAGAAGATGAAAATACTGAAGTTGTTAACGCTCGTATAGCACACGCAGACATGCCTGGTACGGCACAGCCGATATATAGCTATATGCCCAAATTGGTAGAAAATCCGAACATTGTAGCCCACGAATTGCTCTGGTCAGGCATTTTAGCTAAAGTTTACGAATCTACTGAGAATGTATAAACAGAATTAAATTGTTCTTTACTAGGAGTCTTCGTCTGGATTATCTGACGGCTTTTTACCCCAACGCCAGTGAGGAGCCGGGCCTTTTGTCATACAAATTGTGAAGAGTGCTAAAATGGCAACGGTCAAAATGCCAAAGAACCACATTAGATCACTTCCTGATGGTTGTTCAGGTTTATCTGGAAGCTGTGTGGCGGCAGCGGCAACCACTATACCTAAAAAGGTTACTAAAGTAATCCAGCCTTGCCATGTAACCGGTATCCAGCCCCAGCCATACCTACGCCTTTTAAACCAGTAGTTTGTTGTTGCTTTTTGTTGCTTTGCCATATGTATATTATACGTAATTTCCGCTGGATATTATGCTAAAAACACTATAGCAAGCCGCGTATTTGTTATGATTGAAGTATCTAATCCTCATTTTAGGCGGAAAGGAGTGGCTATGGAGTTATACGGGATCCTGGCAAAACTACCACTATATATTGAGTCATATACACTTGAGCCGCACGTATTAACTGTTTCAGGCGGTATGGAGCGGCATACGACCGTGGTGCAATTGCACGGTAAAGGCCTAGTGGGCGAAGGCGAAGACGTCACGTATGAAACTGCTGACCAGCTCAATTTTCAAAAAGCGGGTGCTTATTTGGATTTTTCTCGCGTTAGAAATCTCGAGGAATTTTGTGAGATGGTGGCTGCGCTAGGTCTGTTTCCAGAAGGTCAACCACCAAAGCAAGAAGTTTTTCGCAATTATAGGCGTTGGGCATTTGAAAGTGCGGCGCTGGATTTGGCGCTTAAGCAAACTGATATGTCTCTTGCCCAGGCAATCAATCGAAAGCCACAACCGGTGCGTTTTGTCGTGTCGCAACGTTTGGGGGATCCAAGTTCCATAGATTTATTACAGAAAAGGTTGAACCAATATCCAGATCTTCGTTTTAAGATTGACTTAGTAAACGATTGGACTGATGAACTTATTCGGCAGCTTGTTGCTACAAATGCTATAGACACTATTGACTTCAAAAGCTTCTATAAAGGCACGCCGGTTGACATACAGACAGACCCAGAACTTTACCAGAAGGTTTTAGATGCGTTTCCGCATGCATGGATTGAAGATCCGGACGTGGAAGAGGAAACCCGTCCTATATTAGAACCTCATGCCGACCGGATTACATGGGACGCGCCACTGCATACTGCAGAAGATATTTTGAATATGCCGTTCAAGCCCAAAATGATAAACGTAAAGCCGTCACGATTTGGTAGTGTCCAGGAACTTCTAAAAGTTTATGAGTTATGTAAAAAACAGGGCATCGGCATGTATGGTGGCGGACAATTCGAGCTCAGCGTAGGCCGTAGGCAAATCCAATATTTGGCATCATTATTCCACCCGGATGCGCCAAACGACATCTCGCCAACTGACTATCATGTTGATGTACTTGGAGATAATCTTCCAGCTTCTGTATTAAAGTTGGACGCACCTAGTTTCGGTTTTTGACATTGGGAAATACCAATGATTGTATAAACATTTTATTCATGTTATAATATAAAGATACAGTCATTGACCAGATGTTTTCTTTTTGATTAGGCTAAAAATATAGTGGAGTGCGATATGTCGGCGTCATTTGAACGGGCGGCAAATTTTGATTATTTCGAAGCGCAAGTCGACCGGTATAGGCAGACTGATGTGGCCAACCAAGTGCTATGGCCCTACTTAGCTTCTTTGCGAGATGGCTATGATTGGCGGAGTGCAAAACCAGAAGATGAACCGCCTAAATACACTAAGTTTGGAATTGTTGATGACGGTAGCAGCGTAGACGTGGGTATATGGGGAAGTAAAGACATGTTCACTGAAGATGGGGTGGATATTGTGGTGAGTAGTGTAGGGCTGCAAATTGTAGAACCTGTATCCGAGGATATTAGGGATGAGTTTGTAGAGTCGCTGAGAAATTATTCCAAATACAAACTGCGTGAAGGCATTGAAACCGCCGGAATATTTATAGTGAGGGAGTATGTGTTTGACACAGATAATACGGTTGAAATGATGGCATGGACAAGTATTGAACATCCAGATTATACGGAGAATTTTTTACGGAAGCCTTATAATGACACGGAATATTTCCCGAAAGCAGGTAAAGCAAAAGAGCAACGCCTTACGCGTCCAGATATAGAAATTATACGCGTAGGGTTGGAAGTGTTAGAAGCGCCAGACTACATACTCGAAAACCTTGACCATATTGCTAGCCGTCCTTTCGGCTCCGACTCATATCCTGCAGATTGAATATTATAGTATTAACGCAGAGTAAAACTTCTCGGTACTTGCCATGTCTGATATGATGGAACCAACAGCACACATAACTGGGGGTAGAGCATGGCTTCAAAAGAAGTTAGTAGTAAAGAAATAAAACAAGAACTAACTCGAAAATACGCTGCTATCATTTTAAAACCGGTTTTATTGGGCGTGGGCGTAATGTTGTTTTGGCGGTACGTTTTGTATGAAAACGGCATATATTTTAACCAAGATGCTGAAACCCCGATTTTGTACTTAATAATTCCTTTGGTCGGATTTATTTATGTCATATTTGCCAGCATTGCCGTCAATACCGCACTGGATAAGTATAAGGCAATAACTAAGAGTGTGACGCAGGCTGATATAGAGGCGTACTTATTGCATAGAGAATCCAAGACGCCGGTCCTTATTCATATCCTCATAGGCGCTCCCTCGTTAATTTTGGTTCTACTTGCGGTACTTTTCAATTATCCCGACTTACATATTGGTGCTGTGGCGGTTTTCGCAGTAGTGTTTGTGGTCTCACAAACTTGGATTATTGTTATGGAGCTGGATAACTTCCATACTAGAAAATCGTTTAAGGCTCAAGTTCCAGAGCATTGGCACGCTACAGATGCTAAAATGTTTTTTAGGGAAAAGCAAAGCAAAGGGAAGTAATGGGATTTTTTAGCACGCTCAATAAGATTATCCATGGAAAGCCGCTTTTTGAATCTGAAACACAAAAAGAGGTGGACAACGAAAAAGTCTCTGAACAAACCCAGGCGTTAAATAATGGACGAAAAACCATTCCGATGGTACGAGTTGAGCGGACAGAGTGTCATAATAGCGGCAATAACATGACTGTGCGGTGCGAGATTCGTAATGATTCGAGCCTCGACATTGAGCTGGATAAAATTCGCGTTGCAGGCATAGTACGGGAACTCGATACGCGCCTAAGACCTTATGAGTCCCGTGAATTCATTGTGTATTCAGGCAAACGGCCAAATAACCGAAGTTATGGCGTGGCTGAACTAAATTATAAAGACTTACTGGGTGACTATTTCCAAGCACGGTGTGCCGTAGAATTTAAACAGGAACCTGACAAAACCTTTAGTATTTATCGCATAAAAGTAACTGGCCCAATCAAGGATATCCAATAACTTTCCGTAGGGTTATTCTGAAGTAGAAGGGGAGGTGCATTATGGACTTAAAAGACTATCAACGAATTTCCTTACAAGGACTAGCAATCAAAGACAAAAGCGTAGCTGCGCTTGCGCATCGTTCGTTGGGATTAAGCGGAGAGGCTGGTATACTTGCAAACCATATAAAGAAGGTAATCCGCGATGCCAACGGTGATCTATCGGATGTTGATAAACAGATTATAAAAGAAAAACTAGGCGATACGCTTTATTATTTGGTAGCGCTTGCGGATTTTGCGGATATCACGATAGAAGACATCATGAAAGATAACGCAAGGAAAACGCAAAAATTCATTGCAAGCCAATCCATCTAAGCAGGTATTAAATGTCATATAACGCATAGGTACGCGGGTGGATCCATTCAAAGTAGGAAAGTTGACTTACCATAAAAGATGTAGGCAGCGATGGCTCAATCCTTTCTCTGTAGGACGTTATTAGCGCATCGGTTAGCACTTGGTTGTGTTTGGTTTGTGCGAGTGTAATGTGAGGATGAAATTGCTGGCTCGCTGAAGGCTCAGGAAGCAGGCTTAATAATTGCTGGCGGAGCTCGGTTAATTTATCGTTCTTTGCTTCAATATATAATATGTGTTTATTAAAACATGCAGTCTGTGTGAGCACGATTTGTGCTGGCAGGACTGCGTCAGCTACTTTTTTGACTTGGGGTATAAATGCGTCGGGAGGGATAGCTTCCAAAAGGTGCGGTTCAAGTATTGTTATGTGCGGCGCAAGCGGCGTAAGGATCTTGTGTGGTATAAGCAATTCCTTTTGAATATCAGAGATTACTTGGCTGAGATCTTTGGGAAGGGTAGCACCGATAAAATAATGTTGTTCCATGCATATGGTATACAAGGGTTTTTATATTTGCAGTGTAAAAAAATTTACGTTTAGTAGTTTCTTCATAATTCATATTGTAAGACGGGGATGCATTATAAATAAGGAAAGTCAGCCAATGAAATAGAATTACGGCGTGTTAATACATCCTGTCCATGAAGCGGCAGACTAAGTATTAGAAACTATGTTGGAGCGCGGGGATCTAACCGAAGGCCAATTTAGAGAGTATGCGTCAAACCGTGCTGCATACTTCAGAATGATGCGTGAAGCAGGACTCATGTCTATGGATTGGGCTGCAGAGGGATATTTTACTGTACGATACAGCGAAGCAGTTTTCCGACGTTTGTTTGACGAGTGAGAATAGATAATTTTACAGCAGTACTGGAGCGGGTTTTAGCGTAGAATAAAATTCGAAAGTTATAACAAACACTGTGCTAAAGACAGTTAATTCAAGAGGTCAATTATCATGGATGAAACAAACACTACCGAAGAGAAGAAAGACATTTCAGGACATCCAAATTCGTTAGAAGAAAATTACGAAGAAACCGATGTGTTTGCGTGGGCTAATAATTTGGTGCAATATGTCGATGATTTAAATATCAAGCTATATTTCTTTAATAAAAATTATGTCGTATATCGCACGAAATTAGGCGGTGAAGTAGCTAAGCAGCTCCGTCCACTATTCATTGATGAAATTTTAGAGTTTATTTTAGGAGGTGCCGATAAGGGCTTGATTGTACGTGGCTTTGAAGATGCCGAAAAGGAAGACAACGTGTTGCAACGGACGCGAGTCAAAAATGTCGACAAATTGGTGGAAGTGCTGAATTGGCTCAAGACGCAAAAGCATGAAATTGAAGAATTTAAAGAGGAAGAACACGACCTGAAGCGCATGAAGGGTGTCATTGCGGAGTGTACGCATCCGGAAATGGATAAGGCGTTTTATTTGGTCAAACATTTGCCGACTAACCAGATTATGAAAGGCCATACTGCATGGATGCTGAAAGACGGTGTATTTAAGCCGTTCGACCAGCTTTCAGCACTCAAAATCCCTGGTGAAAATCAACTACTGGTAGTGAACCAAGACCTATTTGTATTTAACCAAGCAAAACTCAAAAGCTTATTCGGCTATGATGCTAAAGCTGCCAGTATTGCCGCGCAAAAGGTAGCTGAAATTGAAGCGAACTTTAAGCTAAGTTTTGCAGAAGGGGCAAGTCTGCAGTCGCTTATCAAGGGCAAGCCAGCAGCAATTAAGAAACTACAGAAAATTGAACCAAGTTTGGTGAAGCAAGACGATCTCGTTGACCATGCCGATGAAATGGGAATTGACCTCATGACCGACGAAACAGGGGCGATTATTATTATGGACGATAAAGACGTAACAAAATTCGTAAACCTGCTTAACGACGACTACATAGAGTCGCCAATGACTGGCCAGCGCTACGAAATCATCAAAAAACGTCTTCTTAAGCCCGAGGACGAAGAAGCCGCGCTCCTAAAGGAAGTTTTGTAGTTTTACGATTTTTTAACTTTTTCTTGATTATTTTTGTGGCTAAGCTGCCATATACGAATACTGCCAACAATAAAAGTGATGACCGCGCCGACGAGCGTAGCAATAATGAGTGCCAATGCTAAAGATATCGTGCCGTTAAGCCACAGAAAATGCACGGTGACATTTTGAGCGTTTTGCGCCACAAACGTTACAAACAGTGCCAAGATTATTACAGCCACCGCAATAGAAATCCACACAGTGTTGACTTTGCTGTGTTCGATTGGGGTAACCGGAGCATTGGTATTTGTTTTCTGTGAGTCGGGCTGCGTGTTGGCCATAGAATACTCCTTTATGTGACTTACTTACTTTTATAATAACACTGTTAGATAGTTCATTTTATACACACTTATCAAACGATATGGTAAGGGTTATGGTGAAAGTACATACAGCGTTTAGCCATTTGACAGGAGCAGAGGCGGCAGCGTTCAGTGAACCGCTGTGCCGGCCTGATGAATTTCAGATGTACCATGACGGGCGGTTCGAAGATATTTACCGCCCTCTTGGCGGAGTTGCGGCGATTGGAGCTGCGCATAGCGATGGTGAAGACATACATTTTAATTTTGCGCTGCGGGCTGGCAACGACCGGCCGCTTGCAACTACAGAAGCGTTTGCGAGGGCGTATAACGCAACAATCTCTGGATTGCGCGGACGTGCTTTACATAATCCGTATGCCGCACATGTGGGCGACCGGGCGAAGCGGATGATTATGAAGGAAGCGAGGCTCTATGGCATGCAGACTATTGCAGCGTTTTTGCTATTTCATGCTGCAGATGATGCAAGTGCTCATACCTCGATGCTTGTTATACCTCGGAGCGTTATGACAGATACAGGGAAGGCTATTGCAGCACTGGATAAGGGCCCAAGGAGCAGGCGTGCTAATGAGACTTTGGTAGAAACATGTAAAGAGCAGGGGTTTTTGGTAGGAATTGCACAGATGCCGCCGCTTTCTGGTGTTAAAGACATAATCGATGCGCGTCCGGATATGGCGGGTTTTTTGCGCTTAAAGCGAGGGCCAAAAAGAGGTAGGTTAAAAGCTGAGGCCAGAGAAGCCAGAAAAGCGGTGGAAAGTAAGAAATAATTAACCCAAATTCTATATACTAGTAAGGATGGACCAGGGTTTAGCTTTAGAGATTTTGCTTGAGGGTAAGAGTGCGCTTTTGACTGGGCCTGCAGGTTCAGGTAAGACCTATCTTTTGAATGAGTTTATAACAAATGCTCGTGCAAGTGGTAAAACAGTAGCAGTAACAGCCACGACCGGATTAGCAGCTACTCATTTGAGCGGGAGTACCATTCACTCTTGGAGCGGTATCGGTATTTATGACGAACTCCCGAAATATTTCTTCCAAGACATGCCGAAGGGCAGGAAGGATACGATATCCAAAACCGACGTACTGATTATTGACGAAATTTCCATGCTACATGGTTACCGTCTGGATTTGGTTGACCAAGTAGTGCGTAAAGTCCGTGAAGATGAGCGGCCATTTGGAGGGCTGCAGGTAATTTTATGTGGCGACTTTTTCCAGTTGCCGCCAGTAACACGCGGCGAACGTGTAAGTGACGGGTTCGTGGTCGGGAGTGCGGTATGGGATGAGCTTGATCCGGTAATTTGCTATTTGGCCGAGCAACACCGGCAAAACGATGATGTATTTTTAGAAATTTTAACTGCCCTTCGGGCAGGCGATATCCGCCGCCGACATGCTGAATCATTATTGTCCAGGCAAAAAATAGATGTTGGTGAAGCCACTGAATTACACACCACCAATGTAGACGTCGATACCATTAACCAGCGCCGGCTAGAGGAGTTGGAAGGTGAGGAACATGTGTATTATATGCAGCATACCGGCGCCAAAAATTATGTAGACAGCCTTAAGAAGTCCTGTATTGCCAGCGAAGAATTGGTACTCAAAAAGGGCGCTCTTGTGATGTGTATTAAAAATAACCCCGAGAAAAAGTATGTAAACGGTTCACTCGGAGTAGTCATAGATTTTGAAAAAGATACGGATTACCCAGTCGTAGAGCTCAAAAATGGCCGCCGCGTTACTATTACGCCGGAAACGTGGGAGCTTCGGGACGGAGATAAAAAGCGGGCAGGGCTTACACAGTTGCCACTACGCTTGGCGTGGGCGATCACTATCCACAAAAGCCAAGGTATGACGCTTGACGCGGCAAAAATAGATCTTAGGAAGGCATTTGTTGAAGGTATGGGATACGTGGCTTTGTCGCGCGTGCGAAGCCTCGATACCTTAAGCCTGGATGGTATTAACCAGATGGCGCTCCGGATAAGCCCTGAAGCACTGGAGATAGATAAGACTTTGCGTCAAAAAGCCAAGGAACATACCATCGAATATGAACATTTGCGTGCCAGAGCACAACAACGCGCTAAAGACCAAAAGAAAAACCCCAAAAAACCCAAAAACAATTGGACTGACAAGCTCGCGAAAATGCGTGAGAAATACCCCAATGCCTACCGGCCTTGGACTGAAGATGATGATAAAAAATTAGTAAAGCTGTTTTCTGAAGGTAAAAAAGTAGACGTCGAAAAACTTACTAAAACCTTCGGCCGCCACCCTGGTTCCATTAAAGCCCGCCTAGAAAAACACTTTGGCGAAGACGCCGTTTTGTAGGGCTTTCATCCTATGACAATTCATACAGAAGTTGCGCGTACTTTAGTAATACAATGTATTTGAAACCAAAACGAGAAACCATATAAATGTTAAGAAGGAGGGGGTATGTTAGGAGATGCGAAAGTATATCCGGTTATAGCAGTAGCCAATATGGATATAGCAAAGGAGTTTTATATAAATAGGCTCGGCATGCAGCTTGAACGCGAAAATGAAACAGGAACAATTGTAAAAAGCGACGATAGTAAACTGTTACTCTACATGTCGGAATTCGCAGGCACTAATGAAGCTACCGCAGCGTTATGGGAAGTGAGCAACGTCGACGCTGTCGTTGATGACCTGACGGGTAAAGGGATCTCATTTGAGGTGTATGAAGATATGGAAGACGTGAGGATTGAAGGTGTCGTGCATGTTATGGATGAAGCAAGGGCCGCATGGTTTAAGGATCCTGATGGCAATGTACTGTGTGTCAGTGATGCGATGTAAATAAACCTTCGTAATACCTGATCAACTAGAAATAACCACGTAAGCGTTATAAGAATGCTATGATGGTGTCATGAGAAGGCGATTCGCTAAGAAAAAGCCAGTTACATACGCGTTTATCGATAGCCAAAATTTGAACCTTGGTGTCCAAAAAGCCGGATGGAAGATGGATTGGCGTAAATTCCGTGTGTATTTAGAGAAGAAGTATAACGTTAAAAAAGCCTATATGTTTATCGGCTATATGCCTGAAAATGTAGCGCTGTATGAACAAATGCATGACAGTGGCTATGCAGTAGTTTTAAAGCCCACGGTTGACATGAATATTGTAGAAGACCAAGTAAAACCGGAAAAAGACAAACCGCCAACCAAAGGCAATGTCGATGCAGATTTAGTGCTCTATGCTATGAAGGAGATGCCGAATTACGGCAAAGCAATTATTGTTTCCGGCGACGGTGACTTTTTTGGGCTTATCGAGTATCTTGAGCAAAAGAAAAAACTCCTGCATATTATGACGCCGAACTGGCAGTATTCAAGTCTACTAAAATCTTTTGAAAAATATATTGTCCGTATCGACCAGTTGCGCAAAGAACTTAGCTATCACGACCGCAGAAAAAAATAGGTATTTGTGATCTATATCAAAAAACGTTGAAAAAACTTCACATGCTGTGCATACTTAAGCCATAAGCATTATCGGGGGAAGTTAATTGTGGAGGTGCAGATAAACTTACTGGCAATTGCGTTAGCCACGGTAGCTGGCATGATAGTAAGCGCAGTTTGGTATTCCGAGCGGGTATTCGGTGCGGAATGGTGTAGGCTTACAAAGCTCAAGGGCAAAGCATTAAAAATTGAATCGACCCAAGGGGCGTTGATTATTTTTATCGCCTCGCTTATCACTGCATACGTCCTGGCGCATATTACGTATTTATCACATGCGTTTTTCGGTAACTCGTACCTAAAAGATGCGCTCACTACAGCTTTCTGGGTATGGCTGGGTGTTGCTGGCGTCCGTATGATTGCTCATGATACGTTCCAGCGTCGGCCTGTAAAACTTACCCTTATCAATACTTCCCACGAGCTAGTCGCATTACTGGTCATGGCTCTTATTATTGGACTCATGCAACCATAATGTAATCAAGCTACTGGTGAGACGTATAAAGTTAGACTAATAGAAGTTCAATAGTAACTTTATTAGAGGATTAATTACAGTATGCTTACAAGTATGTGGCATCTAGAGACGCGCGGGCTTACATTGCAAATAGATGAGCGAGCGAGGTTACTGATCAAGCTGACGATTCCTTGCTGGTTATACAGGACTTATTAGGAGTTATGTGCACGTCATAAAGATAGTATATAGGGGGTACAAGGCAGCTGAATGGGTGGAGGAGTTACGATTTCGTCCTCAAGAGGGAGAAGATGCACAATATACTATCCGTACCTTTCAGCCTATTTGACGATTATCTCAAGATTTTGGCCAGCATAAGACGTTTGTTGTCAGCGCTGAATATTATGCTAATGGGATAGTAGCTCTTGGCCATAGTATGATAATTGTTGAATACCCTGGATTGCATTTTTCGGATGCATTCTTACAGAGTAAAAATAAATTCTTTGGTGGGCCTGGTGTGATTACTGCATATTATGACCTGGATAAAGCATACGGCGAGATTGAAAGTTTATTTCCTCTGACTCTTTGTAAAATTACTCCTTAGTCTAACTCAAGTACAATGCAGTCATACAGTAACTTGTATGGTGTAATTCGATGTGCTTCATGATTGTCTTCTAAAACAATATTGACAAAACATAAACATTTTGCTAAAATAGTATTGTTTTAATATAAAACAAAAAATATGCAAAATTTAGAAACACCAACCAAAAAAGAATTTATAACATGGAAATTAGCCACAGCCGCTATATCGCTGGCAACAACTATTTCCATATTTAATATCCATACACCGAAACAGGGTGCTACGCTTACTAAAACTGAACTTAACCATATGTTCGAACGTGAGAGCGAAGTGCTGCATATGCACCCTAATTATGGTGCGCGTGCCCGCTATGCCACTGTACTTGGTGGTGAGTAATAAGTAGGTGATCTTACATATTTCCACAGTTTCGACCTAAGCTTCCTAGGTCTCATCAGTAGCTATGCTAAACTGTGATGACCCTGACTAGAACTTTCTTATATGGTGTGAAAACCTTTTGAAGGCAGACACATATAAGAGGGTTCTAGCACAGACCACAAAGGCGAGCGACAAACGCTTCCAGCCTCTGTGCAGGGATTCGTCTGTGTCGGAAGGCTTTCCCCAGTATCTACGAAGTCCTGGTGTATTTTCTCTGGAACAGAGGCTTACCAGGCGATATGAGGAAGATATAGTGTCTTGAGCGCTCCCGGATACAGATCTCGCGATTCTGCCAATCAAGGTTTATCTCGAAGATCTGCTCGGAAATGAGGATTGCTATGAAGACGCTCAGTACGGACACGAGCAAGTACAGCAGGATCAGTATTGCCCCGGCACTGGTACCGACATATGGGCCGCTAAGGTAGTTGTAGATGCTGTAGACTATGATAAGCAACACCCATCCGCATATTGCGTGCAGACCGAACTTGCTTTGCCTTCTCAGTGCAATGATCGCTATCGCAAACGGCACGAAGACAAGAAGCAGCGGGCAAATGACCCAGTTAAACCACTCAAGGTACGACATAAATTGTCAACTCCAGTTTGGTATAGTGAACTTGACGCTTCCGATAAATATATTATGACCCATTGATCACGACATGTCAAATAGCAGTATTTTAATGAATGTGAAGTACCATAGTGTCATCGGTGCCTTTGGAGGCACTATATATTGTGGATAAGCGTAAACAAGATGAAAATCTGTGGATAAGTGGTGCAATGGTACCACTTTTTTAGATAATTAGACTTGTAAGTGGGTAGTGGTGGGTAGTAATATCAAACCAGTGGGTAGCAGTGGGTAACCACCAAACAAACAAAAACCACAGCAATTTAACCAAAAAATATGGCCACGGTAGATTACTTCCAGCGAAAGCTCGACGATAAGCGACGGTTAACCATACCGGCCGAGCTTCGAGACGAATTCGCAGGCGGGGTAGTCGTAACCCGGGGTTTTCAGTCTTATCTGCACCTATACCCAAAATCGGTATGGGACGTAGAGGTTGAGCCGTTACTCCAAGGGAATATCTTGGACGAAAAGACAGCAGACCTCAACGTACAGTTTCGGATGGGCAAGACTGAAGCGGCTATCGACGAAAAGCAGGGCCGGGTGACACTGGAACAGCACTTACTCGACTATGCAGGCATCGATAAGGACGTCGTGGCGGTACGGGTCGGAAAGTATTGGCGTATTATGGCTGGTACATAGAGGATATTTGGTTAATAAAAAAGCACATTAACAATCAAAAGAGTAGCTACACGAGATCAGCTATTCGGCAGTCAACAGTGGAACTAAGGCAAACCACCCTAAAAACCTTTGTACTTTACTCAAAAAACACCTCCCAAAACTCCACCTCACACACATAAGTCTCTCAAACTTTGTAATACGTAAGTCGGAAGTTATAGATTTTTTAAAAATCATATTCAGATATAGGTTATATATCTAAACAGGCTTCCTTACATACGGACGTATTACAACCAACAAAAACAAAAACTATTCAACAAAAACAAACAGTTGGCTGCTGATTAGGTGATCTTGTCACAAAACAAACACCAAAACAAATACAAAAATGCCTATCGATATGTACCTATAGCGATAGTCGACCATGTGTAGATATGCATGCGAGAACCCAAAATAAAAACAAACAACACACCACACGTACCAGTTTTACTTGAGGAAACACTTGAGTATTTGGCGCCTAAACAAGGCGAGTCATACCTAGATTTGACGGCAGGGTATGGTGGACACGCAAGTGCGGTGTTGATGCGTACGGAAGTGCCAGAACGGACGGTTTTAGTTGACCGGGACCAAATGGCAATCAGTACGCTGACACAGAAGTTTCGTGTTGAAGGTGTAGAGATCTTAAAAAGTGATTTCTATACAGCCAGCCAGAAACTTATAGCACAAGGACGGACGTTTGACCTTATTTTGGCAGACCTTGGTATATCTTCACCGCACATTGACATTGCGAGCAGAGGATTTGCGTTTATGCAGGAAGGTCCGCTTGATATGCGGATGGACCAAGAGCAGTCGCTTTCAGCTGACACGATTGTTAACACGTATAGTCAGGCTGATTTGGCCGAGCTTCTCGTAAAATACGGAGAGGAGCCGCGGGCTAAGCGTATTGCCGAGCTGATTGTGAACAATCGGCCCTTACATACAACCACTGAACTCGCACAGGTCGTTGCCAAAGCTTACCCCGGGCATTCCAAAATGCATCCGGCTACGAAAACCTTCCAGGGTTTGCGGATAGCCGTAAATGATGAATTGGAGTTGCTGAAGCAAAGTTTACCGTTATGGTTTGCGTTGCTGACACCAGGAGGCAGGCTGGCAGTTATCAGTTTCCACAGTTTGGAAGACCGTATTGTAAAAGATATGTTCAAAGAAGCTGCAGGAGACCGATATGATACTGATTTGCGGGTGCTAACCAAGCGACCGATAACCGCAGGTCATAATGAATTAGTTTTTAATCCGCGAGCACGTAGCGCAAAGTTACGGGCCGTAGCAAAAATAAAAACCAAAGAAAGGGAAGCGCATGCCAATTCAGGTTAAAAGCACCTCCCGCGC
>Ga0164243_10007065_pt1 | contig 16852 bp, 19 predicted proteins | sample OricompcompostOP_FD_108781 | JGI IMG/M metagenome (GOLD analysis project Ga0164243, IMG submission 108781) | Organic Plus compost microbial communities from Emeryville, California, USA - Original compost - Organic plus compost (OP) | ecosystem: Engineered > Solid waste > Mixed feedstock >... | reverse complement strand
GTCCGTTGATCCGCATGCTGGGGTTGAACCAGCTATCGATGGTTGAACGCACGATCCGCAATCAGGCGCTGGTGGTTGCGCTCGAGGATCTGCAGGACAAGGCCGATGACATCGCGAAAACAGACCATATCAGCCCGGAGGCTCGTGACCGCATTCACGCGGTGTTCGATGCGAGCCTGGCCAGTGTGCACGATGGTCAGGTGAGCCAGATGACTGACGAGCAACGCGTTGCGGTGGGGCTGGTCATCCTGGCGCAGCGCGAGCAGGAAATGTTCTTTGATATTCTGAAAGCGCAGATTGTGGATTGGCGCATGGCGGAATCTTTGTTGGCTCGATCCGAGCGTCTGGAGGATGCCATACGCTCGGGCGGGCTAGAGGGGTTTGAACGCGGCATCGTGGCGGACGTACGCTATTCGAGAGCGTTTCGCCTGGCTCTGCGCACGCACTACACGTTTGGCTTTCAAAGCTGGCTGGCCTATGAGCTGGGCAAACGTTTCGCCAGTCTGTTGACCAAGCAATCCGTGGCCCAGCGGCTGATTGTTTTTTCGCGAGAACAGATCGCACCGTTATTGGGCGAGACGGCCGCTCAGCAGATTGTGGCGGTACATCAGCGGCGTTTGGATCTGATCGCTCATGCGCTGCAGGCGCTCAATCTGCAATACCCTTCTTATGCTTTGTGGCTGCAAGAAAGCTATCTGGGGCGCACGGCGCGCGAACTCGAGCGCATCCGTTATCACGACATGCTGGAGCAATTCCTCATCAGCGGCGAGGTATATGCAGATTTGATGAACCAGTTAAAGAGCCGCTGGCGTCACATTGACAAGCATCCCCCTCTGGATATGGAGCTCAGCGCTGCAGAGTTGATTACCCGGGTGCCTTTGTTCGAGGGCTTGAGTGCGGATTCATTGCGTGCCATCAGCCGATTGCTCAAACCACGTCTGGCCTTGCCCGATCAACCCGTCTTGACGCGCGGTCGGCATGGCCTGGAAATGTGTTTCGTAGCCTCGGGGGCGGTGTCTGTGCAGTTGCCTGATGGCACGGCGATCGAGCTGGGCAGCGGTGAGTTTTTTGGCGAGCTGGCGCTATTGGGCGAACAACAAATCATGCCCGATGTCTACTCGTTGGGCTACAGCAAATTACTGATGCTCTCGCTGCGTGATTTCGAGGCCCTGTTGGCGCGGGACGTGAACTTGCGCGAACGAGTCCAGGTCGTGGCCAAACAGCGCTTGCGCGCCATCGAAGTCTGGCGGCAGTTTTCCCAGACTGGGACGACGTCACCTTCGGCGACACCCGTCCCGCAAGTGACTGCGCCGCTGCCCGAAACGCCTTCCGCTGCGCCCACTGCGGCAGCATCGCCGAATCCAGCGCCTGCGACTGTAACCGAGGGCAGTGCACCGTCAAAACCGGCGCCTGCGGGTGCTCCTGAGGCGGAGATCCCGGCGAGGCCGCCGTCGCCCCCTTCGGCTGCCCAAGAATCGTGAGCCTCAGATTTCGCCGTGGGCGCGGCGCTGGGTGATGTCCTCGAGGATCACCAGTGCCGCTTCGACGGTGAATTCGCCATCGGCGATCTGACGCACGGCCTCGGCAACTGTGATGTGGGCGATTTCCATGACTTCGCCATCCTGGTTTGCCGGTTGTGTGTCAGCCGGCAGGACGCAGGTGCTGGTCAGCAGGTCCTCGACCTGATACCCCTCCGGCAATCGACGCTGCACGCGCAGTATCGTACGCAGCGGCGTGCGTGTCGTCAGAGACTCGGGCGCGAGGCCGGCTTCTTCTGCGCATTCTCGCAACAGTCCTTGTTCCAGATCTTCCTGGGTACTGACCAGGCCGCCTACCAAAGTGTCCCACATGCCGGGGTCCGTGGATTTGCTGAGTGCGCGTCGCGCTACCCACAGGCGGCCATCCGGCGTCCATGCATTCAGGTGTACTGCGCGCGTCAGCAGCCCGAGCGGGCGCATTGCGGCGCGCTCGATGATGCCCAGGCATCCCTCAGGGCCGAGGACGTCCATCAACTCGTCACGCCAGCCACGCAGGCAGTCCGCGTCTCGTAGTGTTTGCGCAACCTGAGCCAATAAGGCGTTCAGCTCAGGTCCCATGGTGAGCCTGGGGCCGATGCGCAGCGCATCGGCCTCTACCTGTACTTTCGGTAGTCGCCTGAGCGCATCGCAGGCGGCGTGCGTCGCCCACCCGCAACACTGACCGGCGATGTACAACGGCCGTGCCAACTCGGGAGGCGGCTCCTGTACACGTTGCGTGAATTGCGCGTACAGCGCGGCCATCTGGGCCGGTTCGTGATGAAAAGAAGTCGTCAGCATGAGGCGATTTTAGTGCACCGCGAGCGCCACAGACGGGCCGATCGCGCACAGTTGTGTATGATGCTAGAGCGCTGGATAACATCGGCGGTGGTGCGTCCGCTATAATTCCGCGGTTCTTTGTGATTCGAGTGGGGTAAACCGACTTCGAGTCTGTTTCGCACCTGCCGTCTTAAATAATTGCGTGCATTCCGCCCTCTCGCGGCTAAGCGGGCGCGGAAGAGCCCGCGACATGTTTCGGAGTAAGCATGAAGAAGTGGTGGAGAGGGATACTGGGCGCCTGTGTATTGCTGTTTAGCTGTGCCGTTGGTGCGCAGGTACAAGACATGCCCGGCGGCCCAAAAGTTGATCAGCTGAACCTGCACGAAGGCGTTACTCAGATAGCACAGGATGTCATGTGGCTGCATTGGCTGCTCTTGATAATCTGTGGTGTGATTTTCATTGGCGTCTTCGGCGTCATGTTCTACTCCATTTGGGCGCACCGAAAATCACGCGGCCATCAAGCCTCCACCTTCCATGAGCATCTGGGCGTCGAAGTCGCCTGGACCGTCATCCCCTTTATCATCGTGATCGCCATGGCATTGCCGGCTACCAAGACGGTCGTCGCCATGAAAGACACGTCCAGTCCCGACCTGACTGTCAAGGTCACGGGCTATCAGTGGAAATGGGGTTACGAATACCTCGATGGCCCTGCCGCCGGCGTCAAGTTCCTGGCGACATTGTCCACGCCCCGCGCCCAGATCGAGGGCCGAGAGCCCAAGGGTCAATTCTATTTGATGGAGACCGACAACCACCTGGTGGTGCCGGTCGACAAAAAGATCCGCATTGTCTTGACGGCCGGCGATGTCATCCATTCCTGGATGATCCCTGATTTCGGCGTCAAGCAGGACGCGATTCCAGGGTTCCTGCGCGACACATGGTTCCGTGCCCAAAAACCTGGTATCTACCGTGGCCAGTGTGCGGAACTCTGTGGCAAGGATCACGCCTTCATGCCTATCGTGGTCGAGGTCCTGCCTCAGGCCGAGTACGAGGCGTGGGCCGAAGATCAGCGGAAAAAAATGGCCGCCAACGCCGACGATCCCAACAAGGAATGGACCAAAGAAGAACTCATCGCCCGTGGCGAGAAAGTCTACGGCGCCAACTGCGTGGCCTGTCACCAGGCCAACGGCAAGGGGGTACCCGGTTCATTCCCCGCACTTGATGGCGACAAGACCGTGCTAGGTCCCAAGGACGCGCAGCTGCAGACGGTGCTGCACGGCCGTCCCGGTACGGCGATGGCGGCCTTTGCCGGCCAACTGAACGACGTTGAAATCGCCGCCGTCATTACCTATACGCGCCATGCCTGGAGCAACGCGGGCAAGGGCCAAGACCCCGTGGTACAGCCCAAGGATTCGGTGGCCAAGCGCTAGTCGCCAGCCCCGGCCCTTGTTGTAGTCGCACCCGTTACGAGACACAACCGGCCTCTTCAGACGAGGCCGGCACATAGCAGGAAGGAGTCGATCATGAGCAGCGTCACTGTAGACCACGTGTCGCCCGGCCACGGACAGGGCCACGACCACGGCCACGATGACCATCACCACGCGATCCCCACGGGATGGCGCCGCTGGCTATTTGCGACCAACCACAAAGACATCGGGACGATGTATCTCATCTTCTCGTTTGTCATGCTGCTCGAGGGCGGCACGCTGGCGCTGTTGCTGCGTACCGAGCTCTTTGAGCCCGGGCTGCAGTTCTTCCAGCCCGAGCTGTTCAATCAGTTCACCACCATGCACGGTCTGATCATGGTGTTCGGGGCGATCATGCCGTCGTTCGTAGGCTTTGCCAACTGGATGATTCCGATGCAGATCGGCGCATCCGACATGGCTTTTGCCCGCATGAACAACTTCAGCTTCTGGCTGCTGCCGGTGGCCGCCATCATGCTGACGGCGTCGTTCTTTGTGCCAGGCGGCGCGACGGCTGCCGGCTGGACGCTGTATGCCCCGTTGTCGGCTCAGATGGGCCCTGGCATGGACTTGGCCATTTTTGCCGTACACATCATGGGCGCCTCGTCCATCATGGGCGCGATCAACGTCATCGTCACGATCCTGAACATGCGTGCGCCGGGCATGACGCTGATGAAGATGCCCATGTTCTGCTGGACCTGGCTGATCACGGCGTTCTTGCTGATTGCCGTGATGCCTGTGCTGGCAGCTGCCATCACCATGGTGCTGACCGATCGCCATTTCGGCACCGGCTTTTTCAACGCGGCCGCGGGCGGTGACCCGGTGCTCTATCAGCACGTGTTCTGGTTCTTCGGGCATCCCGAGGTTTACATCATGATTTTGCCGGCGTTCGGCATCGTGTCTGCCATCGTTCCGGCCTTTGCACGCAAAAAGCTGTTCGGCTATGCCTCCATGGTGTATGCGACTTCGGCGATCGCGGTGTTGTCGTTCATCGTGTGGGCTCACCACATGTTCACCACCGGCATGCCAGTCACCGGCCAGCTGTATTTCATGTACGCCACCATGTTGATTTCCATCCCGACCGGGGTAAAGGTCTTCAACTGGATTGCGACCATGTGGCGCGGCTCGATGACCTTTGAAACCCCGATGCTGTTCGCGGTAGGCTTTATCTTCGTGTTCACCATGGGCGGTTTTACGGGCCTGATCCTGTCGGTCGCGCCCATTGATATCCAGGTGCATGATACCTATTACGTGGTGGCGCATTTCCATTACGTGCTGGTGGCTGGCTCGTTGTTCGCCCTGTTTGCAGGTGCCTATTACTGGGTACCCAAATGGACGGGTCGCATGTACAACGAAAAGCTCGGCAAATGGCATTTCTGGTCGACGCTGATTTCGTTCAACGTGACGTTCTTCCCGATGCACTTCCTGGGCTTGGCCGGCATGCCGCGCCGTTATGCGGACTACGCCGCCCAGTTCACGACGTTCCACCAGATCGCCACCATCGGGGCATTCTGGTTCGGCCTATCGCAATTGCTGTTCCTGTACGTCATCCTGCGTTGCTACCGCGGCAAAGGTGAGGCCGCTGCCGCAAAACCCTGGGAAGGCGCCGAGGGGCTGGAGTGGACCGTGCCGTCGCCGCCGCCGTTCCATACCTTTGAAACGCCGCCCGAGGTCAAGTGAATCCGACTCGCAGGTTGTCATGACTCCAGAACAACGTCGTCGTAATCGGATTATCGGGTTGGTCTTGCTGGCGCTGGTGGTTGCCATCTTTGCCTGGACCTTCTTTCGAGGTTCGGCGACGCTGGGCGGCGTTGCTGTCAAGTAGGTAACCATGACACACGACATCCGGGATGCGTCGCGACGCAAGCTGAATTTCCTGCAAACGCTCAAGGCCGTGTTGTGGGGCATGTTCGGTGTGCGGCGCGGGGCGGGCTACGAAGAGGATGCGGGCAAACTGAACCCCGTGCATCTGATCGTGGCCGGGGTGTTGGCTGGCGTGATTTTTGTGTTGGTGCTAGTCGCTATCGTGCGATGGGCCGTGGCTAGTTTGAGCTAAGGAGAAGACCATGAGTGCAAGCCACTCGGTTCAAGGAAAAGAGGCACCGTACTACTACGTACCGGCGGATTCTGCTCATCCCGTGCGCAGCGCTGTGGCTTTGCTGGCGACAGGGATCGGCGCCGCTGCCTGGGTCAACGATGTCAGCTGGGGCAAGTGGCTGGTACTCGCTGGGATACTCAGCCTGATTGTCGTGCTGTATTTTTGGTTCGGAGACGCGATACACGAGTCCGAGACCGGCATGAACAGCAAGCGTATCGATCTGTCGTATCGCTGGGGCATGAGCTGGTTCATCTTTTCCGAGGTCATGTTCTTTGCGGGTTTTTTCGGCGCGCTCTGGTACGTGCGTACGATCACGACACCCTGGTTGGGGGATCTGGACCACAAGCTGATGCTATGGCCGGATTTCCAGGCGGCATGGCCAAATTTCGGGCCCGCAGGCGTCGTCGAGCATTTCCAGACTGTCGGCCCGTTCTGGTTGCCCACCATCAACACCGCCTTGCTGCTGTCCTCAGGTGTGACGCTGACCATTGCGCACCATGCCTTGCGTGAAAACCATCGCGGCAAAACCATGTTCTGGTTGTTTGCCACCGTGGTATTGGGCTTTGTGTTTGTGGCCTGCCAGGCTTATGAATACCATCACGCCATCACCGAGCTGAATCTGAAATTCAATTCAGGCGTGTATGGATCGCTGTTCTACATGTTGACCGGCTTTCACGGCTTTCACGTCATCATGGGCGCGACCATGCTGACCGTGATCCTGATTCGTTTGCTGCGCGGGCACTTTACGGCCGACCATCATTTTGGTTTCGAAGGCGCGGCCTGGTATTGGCACTTTGTGGACGTGGTCTGGCTCGGTCTGTACCTGTTCGTGTATTGGTTCTAAATCGTCTGAACGACCGCGAATGCCCCCATCAGGGGGCATTCGCACACCAGCGATTGTGATTTGCTACGAGGGATTGCACCGTCGGCCGTACTTCGGCTGGCCGGCCACGCTGGCACTCATCGATAACCGGTGCTTTCGATCCAGCCCATATGATGGGCAAACAAGACAAACAGAAACAGGGCGACCGACAGCCCGATACGTACGGTCAGTGCGTTGACGGTCCGATTGGTCGTGCCCTTGTCTTTCATCAAATAAATCAGCGCAGAGGCGAGACTGGCCAAAATACCGATGAATGCCAAGACGACAAATATGCGCATTTTGGCCTCCGGGTAAAACGGAATTATTGCAGACATGGCTCATTCAGTTCGGCGTATCTTTGTGGCTTTGGTATTGCTGGGCGTAGCCGTTGCAGTGCTGGCGTCACTGGGGGCGTGGCAATTGCGCCGCGCCGACGAACGGCGAGCCATTGCCGCCAGTATCGAGGCAGGGCGGGCACAGCCGCCATTGGTATTGACCCCCGAGACGCAGGACGATGCGCTGACTGCGTGGCGGCCGGCACAGGCCACCGGGCAATGGCTGAATCAATACAGCGTCCTGCTGGATAACCGCAATCAGGATGGCAAGCCCGGCTATTGGCTGGCGACGCCGCTATTGCTGGACGCAACGAGTCATCAGGCGGTGCTGGTTCTGCGAGGCTGGTTGCCGCGCTCGCTGTCCCCACCATCGTCTTCATCTGCCTCGCCCATGTCATCGGCGCCGCAGTTACCCGACACGCCGGCTGGTGTGCAGTCCGTCACCGGCGAACTGTCTGCGCGCGTGCCCCGTTTGTTCGAACTCTGGTCATTAGGCGGCACGTCGCAGGGGCAGTTGCCAGACATGCTGCCTGCCGCGGACGGTGGGGTGCCCCAAGTCCAGAATCTGGAATTACCCGCCTATGCCAGAGCTACCGGCCTGAGCCTGCTGCCGGCCGTGCTGATGCAAACACGCGGCGCGGATACACTGGTGCGCGATTGGCCCCAACCTTCGATCGATTACAACCAGAATCGGGGTTATGCCTTGCAGTGGTTCTCGTTCGCTGCGATTGCGGCGGCTGCCTGGTTGGTGCTGGCGTGGCGTGCCTTGCGCCGTGGGCGCGAACGTCAATTCGATGATTCCCAGAACCCTTGAGTATGTCGCCGGTCTGATCATTCATTCTTGCACAGGAAAATGCGCGTGGCCCAAGTAACCCCTACTGCTCCTGCAAAAAAACGCTCGCTGATACCGCTGGTATTGGTATTCCTGTGCACCCTGGCACCGATCCTGGCGGCCTTTGTCATGTACAACAACCCGCAATGGTGGCCGGAGGGCTCCAGCAATTACGGCACCTTGATCGAGCCGCAGCGCCCCATGCCGAGCGCGAGCGAGCTGCAATTGACTACACTAGAGGGCAAGCCTTTCGATCTGCAAAGCTTGAAAGGCAAATGGTTGCTGCTCAGTGTGGACGAGGCGGCCTGCCCGGAGTCCTGCGCCCGCAAGCTTTTCATCACCCGTAATTCGCATGCCAGCCAGGGAAAGAACGTCGATCGTCTGGCGCGTGTGTGGTTCATCACCGACGACGGCGACGTCCCCGCCAAAGTGCTGGAGGCCTACCAAGGCACCATCATGGTCCGGGCAAAGCCCGAGCAATTGGCACGTTTCCTGGTGGCGCGGGGTGCCGGGGCGTCTACCACTCCCACATCTGGCCAACCGTCTGATTCACCTGTTCCATCGTTATCGAATTCATCTTTATCCGGTCAATCCACTTCATCCGCCCCTTCGGACTTATTAGGGCCCATCTGGGTCATTGATCCTCTGGGTAACCTCATGCTGCAGTTTCCCCCAGAGGCCGATGGCGTCAAGGTGCGCAAAGACATCAGCAAACTGATCTATAGCTCGCGCATTGGCTGACGGCCGGTCTTACTATGCAACACATCAAACAACGTTATCGCAAGCTGGTTTTCTTCACTTGGTTTCTGACGCTCGATCTGATCATGTTCGGTGCGTTTGTGCGCTTGACCGATTCCGGGCTCGGTTGCCCGGACTGGCCCGGCTGCTATGGCAAGGTGACGCCCCTGGGCGCCATGGGCGACATTCATCAGGCCACGCAGTCCATGCCCTACGGTCCGGTGACGCTTTCCAAAGCCTGGATCGAGATGATTCACCGCTATGTCGGTGCGTTTCTGGGCATGTTGATCATTGCGATCGTGTTCATGGCCTGGCGTTATCGCCGGGAACTGGGGCGTTCTCCGGTGTTGGCGGTCGTGACGCTGGTCGCGGTCTGCGTGCAGGGAGCCTTTGGCGCCTGGACGGTGACGCACAAGCTCATGCCCGCCGTGGTGACCGCGCATTTAGTACTGGGCTTGTCGCTGCTGGCGCTGATGACCTGGCTGTCGGCCCGTGAGCGCCCGCATGCGCCGCTGCCGGCCTCGGCCATCCGATGGCGTCCTTGGTTGATCGTGGGCGTTGCGCTGTTGGCGGTGCAAGTCGCCCTGGGGGGCTGGGTCAGTACAAACTATGCCGCGCTGGCATGTCTGGATTTCCCGACCTGTCACGGGCAATGGCTGCCGGATATGGATTTTCACGGTGGCTTTTCCATCATCCGGGGGCTGGGTGAATTGCCCTCGGGCGAGATGATTTCCCAGCATGCCCTGACAGCGATTCACTGGGTACACCGAAATTTTGCGTTTGTCGTGTTGATTTACCTGGGGATATTGGCGTGGCGTCTGCGGGCGGAGCCGGGCCTGAGGGGGCCGGCCACCTTGACCTTGGCCCTGCTGGCGGCACAGTTGTGCACCGGCTTGACCACGATTTTCTTCCAGTGGCCCTTGTTGATTGCCGTGTTACATAATGGGGGAGCCGCCGGGCTGACCTTGGCCTGCGTGGTCATGCTGGTGCGTCTTTCCAACGCCGGGCGCCCTGCTCCGACCGCCTGATGGCCGCCAGCGTTTAAAATAGCCCCATTATGTCCAGTCTTGCCGCTCCTCAACCCGGCCTGCTACGCCAGTATCTCGTGCTGACCAAACCGCGCGTGACGCAACTGGCGGTGTTCTGTGCCGTCATTGGTATGTTCCTGGCCGTGCCAGGCCTACCTGATCTGAACCATGTCGTTTTTGGCACGCTCGGTATTTGGCTCTTGGCCGCCGCGGCCTTCGCCATCAACTGCCTGATCGAACAGGAAGTCGACGCGCGCATGCTGCGCACGGCTCGCCGCGCTACGGCGCAGGGTACGATTTCGTCCGCCCAGGTCATTACGTTGTCGGGCTTGCTCGGCGGGGCAGGCATGCTGGTGCTGTATCACTTGGTCAACCCGCTGACCATGTGGCTGACGTTCGCCACCTTTGTGGGTTACGCGATCATCTACACCATCATTCTCAAGCCGCGCACACCGCAGAATATCGTCATCGGCGGGCTATCGGGTGCGATGCCGCCGGCCCTGGGCTGGGCAGCAGTTGCGAATTCCGTGCCCGCCGAGGCGTGGATACTGGTGTTGATCATATTCATCTGGACGCCGCCGCATTTCTGGGCGCTGGCCCTGTATCGCAGGCACGATTACGTCAAATCGGGCCTGCCCATGCTGCCGGTCACCCATGGGCAGAAATACACGCAGTTGCAGATCCTGCTGTATAGCCTGGTGCTGCTGGCTTCGACCACGCTGCCCTATATCATCCGCATGAGCGGGTTATTCTATTTGGCATCGGCGCTTGTGTTGGGCGCCATGTTTGTTGCCTATGCCTGGCGGCTTTATCGTGAATACAGCGACGAGCTGGCGCGCCGGCTGTTCCGCTTTTCGATCCTGTATCTGTCGCTGTTGTTCGCCGCGTTGTTGGTGGACCACTGGGCCGGCATATTGCTCTGACCTGGGAGATCCCGTTTCATGTCCGTGTTTTCTACCCATCGCCGTGCCGTGCTGCGTGGCGCGGCCGCTCTTGTGTTGACGAGTGCTCTCGCTGCCTGCGGTGATCCCGCGCCGAAATTCAAGGGTAACGACATCTCCGGTACGCAATTGGGTAAAGCACTGGCTCTGAATGACCATAACGGCCAGGCGCGCACGCTGCAGGATTTTGGCGGGAAAGTCGTCGTGGCATTTTTCGGCTTTACGCAATGCCCCGATGTCTGCCCTACGGCCTTGGCAGAGCTGTCGCAGGTCATGCAGAAACTGGGGCCCGATGCCGATCGCGTCCAGGTGCTGCTGATTAGTGTGGTTGCATAGCGCGATACGCCCGAGATCCTCAAACAATACGTCACGACCTTCGACCCACGTTTCTTGGGGTTGACCGGCACCCCCGATCAAGTCAAAGCCACGGCCGCCTCATTCAAGGCCTATTACGCCAAGGTCCCGACCGAGGGCGGCAAGAACTACACCATGGATCACACCGCCGCGTTTTACCTGTTTGACGGTAAAGGCGAGTCGCGCGTGCTGGCCAACAGCACCATCGGCGTTGACGCGATGGTGCACGACATCAAGCTACTGCTCGACTGATTGTTGTTGACCTACTTGTCGATCCAGGGCGACTCCTGCCAGAGCTTGCGAAAATTGGCTTCGCCCGCCTCCAGTTCCTTGGCGTAATCCGCTGGCGCCAGATAGCGTAGCGGGGCGAACATATCGCGCGCCTTGGCCTGGAACTCGGGATCTTGCATGGTCCGGTTCAAGGCATCGACCAGCTTGCCGCGCACATCTGCCGGCAGACCCTTGGGGGCGGCCAGGCCGCGTAATGACGCCAGTTCGATATCGAAACCCTGCTCTTTAAAAGTGGGAACATCGGGCAGCGCTGACGAGCGCGTCGCACCCATTTGTCCCAGAAAATGCAGCGGCGTACCGCCTTTTTTGTATTGCAGGACTTCGCCAACGTTGATGGCGCCGATCATGATTTCGCCCCCCGCCACTGCGCCGCGCACTTCGCCCGCGCCTTTATACGGGACATGAGTCAGTTTGGCGCCCGATGCGCGTGCGAATTGCAGCATTGCCAAATGGTCGTCAGAGCCTGTGCCTGTGGTGCCGACGGTGGCCTCCCCGGGTTTTTGCTTGGCGTAGGCAGTCAGATCTGCCAAGGTTTTCACTTGATTGGTCTCGAGCACCGCGAAGGCGCCGGGATCATCGACAACGTTGCCAATGAGATCAAAGCTCTTCCAGGTGAAAGAGGTTTCGCGCTCGATGGGAATCGTGAGCAGATTCGGGGTGTTGATGAAACCGATGGTGTAGCCATCGGGCTTCACGCGCGCTAGCTCCGCAAAGCCGATCGCGCCGCCCGCGCCGGGCCGGTTCAGCACCACAATACGGCTGTCGCTGCCCAAGTACTTCTGCAGAAACGGCGCCATCATGCGGGCTACCAGATCCGTCCCGCCGCCGGGGCCATACGACACGATGAAATTAATGGGGTGCGACGGATAGCCGGCGGCCTGTACCGTGCCTGTCAGGGCTGCTACCGCGCAAAGGCAGGCTGCGCCAGCCGTCAAGCGAATGAAACGGCGTCGCAAATTCAGAGTCTGCATAAAGTTGTCTCCTGGTGATGGCGGATATCCCGCTCGTTTTCAGAAAGAATGCTGGCCAAGGCGCTCTAGAAACCGTGGCCACACATCGGGGTTCAACAGACGCGGCGGCCGTTCGCCGCGCAGCATCATGACGAGTTGTTCTGCCGCGCCTCGCGCGACATTGCGCCGGGCTTCGTGAGTTACGCCCGCCGTATGAAAGCTTCCTACGACGTTGTCATGCTGCAGCAACGGGGCGTCGTTGCCTGGTGGTTCCTGCTCCCAGACATCCAAACCAGCCCCCGCCAAGTGACCGCTGGTCAGGGCCGCATTGAGCGCGGCTTCGTCGTGAATGCCGCCACGGGCCGTGGTGATAAATACTGCTCCGGGCTTCATGGCGGAAAATTGATGCATGCCGAACATCCCGCGGGTCTGAGCATTCAGCGGGCAATGCAGCGAGACGACGTCCGCGGTCGCTAGCAGCGAGTCCAGATCCATCGGTTCGGCTCCGCGTTCGCGGATCGTCGCTTCATCCAGCAACGGGTCATAGGCGCAGACACGCATGCCAAAGCCCTGCGCGATCCGCACTACCCGGCGGCCGATTTCGCCGACGCCGATTAGACCTATGCAGGTGCCTCGTATTTCATGGCCCATCAGCGATTCACGGCTAAAGCCCGTCGCTGTGCGCAGCTGCTGATGAGACAGCACGATGCGTCGCTGTACGGCCAGCAGCAGGGCAAACGTGTGTTCGGCAACCGAGTCCGCATTCATGCCTGCCTGGTTCACGACCGCTACGCCCGCCTCGGTGCAGGCGGCCACATCGATGGTGTCGTAGCCGGCTCCTGACGACGAGACGCAAAGCAACTGGGGGCAGTCGCGCAACAATTCGCGTGAGACAAACCATTCGCGCGGGAGCTCGTCCTTGGCGGCCGAAGCCAGATAAGCATGTGCCTGCTGCAACTGGGCTAGCGTGTGATCGTTGTGGCTGCGGGCGGGCAATATCGATAGCGTGGCCGATTGCGCGATCAGTTCATCAAAAATCGGATTGACCCACAGGTCCAACCGGCAAACAAGAGGTGTCATTCTCAAACTGTCCTTTAACGTGCGGTGCGAGCCACGCAGCCGCGCTCGGACAAGCATGGACAATGCGCGGGGCCGGATGCCAACTCAGGCAGTCGCAGCGCAATGTCTCCATGATGTCATTTCGGCGACTGTACGGGACTGATGTTGTGAAATAAAGCGAATATTTTTCGTCGAAATAAAACGCTTTTAGGAAACAAAATTAGGGAAGAAAGCGAAAGGTCCGCGCTCGGGCGGCCGACTCAGATCATGCAACTGGGCGCGTGAAAATCAACGGTCTCCACAGCCAGTTTGCGCATGCTCTCCAACATGGGCCGGGTATCGTCGCGCCGCCATTCAAAGCAGTACTGCAGCGGCGCGAGCGGTGGAAACTCCGCCAGCAGCACCATTTCGCCGCGTTGACACAGCAGCTGTGCCCAGGCGCTCGGCAAAAAGCCTACGCCCAATCCCTGCCGGATGATTCCCGCCACTGCGCCCCAACTGTTGCACGATAGCGTACGCCCGGGTGCGAGCCGGTTTTGGGTCAGCCATTCGTCCAGGATACGGATGACGCCAGAATTATGCGGCAGCGTCACTAACGTCAGCTCGGACAGTTGTGCGGGCAGTGTCGGGCCGCGCCGACCGAGCGCGCGCCGAGTGCCCACCCATGAGAATTCCACTTGCCCAATCGTGCTCGAGGCAATGGCTGGCCGCGACGACGGGCCGCCGATGATCGCGAAATCGAGCTCTCCTTCCTCTAGCTTGTCTTCCACCAGATGGCCGACATCGGCAAAGGGTTCGACCCGTAGATCGGGGTGATCGCGCTGGATGGCCTCGATAAACTGCGGCATCCACGTCCACGAGGTCAATTCCCCCACGCCGAAACAGCAGCGCCCCGAGTAGTTCAGATGCGTGCCGGCTTGCTGCATGAACAGGTCTGCGCCCCGCAGCAACTCCTTCGCATGAGGCAGCAGGTGATCGCCCAAGGGTGTCAGTGTTGCGGTGCGTGCGCTGCGATTAAAGAGTTGCGCACCCAGCGACGTCTCCAGTTCTCCGATGCGTTTGGAGAGCGACGAGACGGAGATATTCAAACGGTTGGCGGCAACGGCGAAGTTTTTGCAGATCGCGGCCCAGTAGAAGGCTTCCAGTTGTTTGAGAGTCATATCTCGCGCGACGATGGGAAAAAAGCGAAATCAAATATATCAATAAATTCGCTTTTTTGAGATGAATCGTCGCGGGCGCTGCGCCGGCGGTGCCCTTTCATCCATGTGCCGCGCGCCACGCCTGGTATGCGGCTAGCGCTGCAGGCGTCAACTCGCCTGGCGTGATCTCGCGCTGGTGTCCCATGATCATCAACGCGTAAGGCGTAGCCAGGGCGGCAGCCTCGGCACATAGCCGAGCCTCCTCGCCTTGCGAGGGCAGCCGGTTGCGCCAATAATTGATGGCTTGCTCCAGATCGGGCAATGAGATGGGCGTATTCATACTGGTATTGTCCCAGAACGACGCGTGACAAGTCCGCCACGGTTTGCAAAGCGTCACGATAGCAACACGCCGATACGGCGGCCAGATGCTATATAACGGGCCGTGTTGTCGATGGAGGCACATTATGAATACTCAAGTTCCTAGCCCAAACGAAACGCCGCGTCGCCGTTTGCACCCGTTGGTGGCTGCCGCCGCCGTGTCGGTCATCGTGCTGTCCACCGTCGCAGTGGCCTCGTTGCTGGGCTGGATTCCCACGCCCGGAGCTGAACCCACCGGCCAGACGCCCGTGCACGAAGCTCAAGTCCAGGCCGAAGCCGAGGCGGAGGCGCAGCAAGCCTCCGCTGACCCGGATGCTTCATCGGGCGTCGTAGGCCAAGGGGAGGCTGCTCCCCCTGCCGCCCAGGCCGATGCGTCCGCGCAAGGCCGCACCGAAGCCCCATCGCCTGCGCCCGCGCCAGCCAAGTCCGCCAGCGCCTCAAAATCGTCTGCCTCTCAAACCTCGGTAGCCGGCAAATCGTCGGCCACTTGTGCGAACTGCGGCGTGGTGGAGACCGTACGGACTGTCCAGGTCCCCAAGAAGAACGAAGGCTATAACGTGGTGGGCACCGTCGCCGGCGGTGTCGTCGGAGGTGTGGTGGGCCATCAGTTCGGCGGGGGCAGCGGCAAGGACGCACTGACCGTGCTGGGCGCCGTAGGGGGCGCTTTGGCAGGTCATGAAATCGAGCGTAATATCAGACAGCAACAGACCGTGACGCACTACGAGCTGACGGTGCGCATGGATAATGGCAGCAAGCGCACGTTTCGCAGCTCGCAGCCGTTTGCCTATGCGTCCGGCGATCACGTTCGCGTCGAAAACGACCAACTGCTGCCACGCTGAGCATTGTCTTCTGGAGACTGCATGTCCACGTCCAATACCAATCCCTTTGTTTTGCCAGGTTTAGGGCAGGACGGCGACCTTTCGGGTAACCCGTTGCTGGCCAGCATGGAGATGATGCGCAAGGCATGGGCGGGGCTGGCGGGTCCGGGGGGCTTGGCGCAGTCATTGCCTATCGCCCCCCCGATGAATATCGAGGAGCTCGAACGCCGCATTGCCGAACTGCGTACCGTCGAAAGCTGGCTGCGCATGAACCTGTCGATGTTGAGCAGCGCCATCCAGGGCATGGAGGTTCAGCGTTCCACCATTACAACCTTGCGCTCCTTTATGACCGGCGCAGCCGGAAACGGGCCATCTCCCCTGGAGGTCGTGCTGGGGCTTAAACCTGCTCAGGGAGCGGCCAAGCCTGCGCCGGCATCGACGGGGGCATCCTCCCGTTCCGAAACCCGCTCATCATCACCGGCCGAGGCATCGGCTTCCTCTGGCGATGACGGACCGGCCGCGCCCGCTGGTGTCGACACTGCCAGCATGGCCGATCAGATGAGCCAGGCCTCGCAAGCGTGGTGGAATCTGCTGCAGCAGCAATTCAATCAGATCGCGACAGCCACGGCCTCCAGCATGCCCGATCCCGCCGCCATGCAAGCGGCAGCCGATGCAGCTGCTCAAGCGGCGACCGGGACGCCTCCTGCGCAGGCGAACACTGCACCACCCGCTGCGTCGGCTGCGCCTGCGGCTCCTCGCAAGCGTGCACCGCGTAAAGCCGCAGCCAAACGCGCGCCCGCTGCACCGAAGTCATAACCTTTCTATTCAATCGTGCGATGAGCCTGTCGCTTGTCGCCCCAAAGCTGTTTCCTGAATTCTTATGCTAAACGTCGTTATTCTTGCCGCCGGACTGGGTAAACGCATGCAGTCCGATCTGCCCAAAGTCTTGCACCCTCTCGCGGGCAAACCCATGCTCGAGCACGTGCTCGATAGCGCCAGCCAACTGAATCCCGGCCGCATCACGATCGTGGTCGGACATGGAGCCGAACGTGTTCGTGGGGCGTTCGATGGCCGTGCAGACCTGAGCTTTGCCTTGCAACAGCCGCAACAGGGCACAGGCCATGCCGTTCAGCAGGCAGTTCCATTCCTGCAAGAGGACGGCAAAGACGATGTGACGCTGGTGCTATACGGCGATGTGCCGCTGGTGCAGCCCGACACACTGCGCCGCTTGCTTGATGCGCGCGGCGAGGGCGCTGCCGTTTTGACCGAAATTCT
>Ga0164243_10007063_pt1 | contig 16856 bp, 16 predicted proteins | sample OricompcompostOP_FD_108781 | JGI IMG/M metagenome (GOLD analysis project Ga0164243, IMG submission 108781) | Organic Plus compost microbial communities from Emeryville, California, USA - Original compost - Organic plus compost (OP) | ecosystem: Engineered > Solid waste > Mixed feedstock >... | reverse complement strand
GTCCGGGCCGACGGACTCTTCGGGCGCCTCCTCGGCCGCGGCCCGCGCGCCCTCGGCGTCGATCTGCCGTCGAAGAACCCCCACATCCTCGACCTGGGCGAGAACACCGTCCAGCCGACCGGCACCCTGAAGGCGGCCGGCGCGCAGACGGCGGACGTCGTCCTGAAGGGCCCCCGGGAGAACCCGCTGATCCCCAAGGGCGGCGAGATGAAGCTGTCCACGATGAGGGGCACGCTGAAGCTGACGTCGCCCGGCGAGGTCACCCTGACCCCGGACGCGTACACCATCGACGTGAACAAGCCGATCTCGACGGACACCGTGTGCACGCCGAAGGAGCCGGTGCCGCCGCCGCGACCGTCACGGTGACCGACGACGGCGGGGACCCGGGCGGTACGACGGGCGGGGAACCCACGGACGAGCCGACCACACCGACCGCCACCCCCACGGACCAGCCGACCTCGACGCCGTCGCCGAGCGGGAGCGAACCGGGTGAACCGGGCGACGACGGAGGGCCGGACGCCGTCACCGGCGAGGAGGTCCAGGTCCCCTACGCGTGCAGGACGCCCATCGGGGACCGGACCGCCACCTCGCCGGTCCGGATCGACGCCAGGCGCGACGGCGGGAGCTTCGCCCTCACCGTCCGGTTCCGCGGCTCGGTGATGGACAGCCCCGCCGACATCCCCGAGGGCTCGGTGAAGCCGTCGATGGAGGTCGTCCTGGGCGGCGCCGACCGGGGCACGGTGCGGGTGGAGGGGCCCGTGAACGCCGAGGACATCAAGGCGGGCGACCCGATCGCGATCCCCGACCTGACGGGCACGTACCGGCCGGGCGCGAGCGGCAGGTCGACGCTGGCGCCGGGCGTGCTCAAGGTGGAGGCCCTCGGCACGACGACGACCTGCACCCCTCAGAAGTCCCTGGTCTCCCTGACCCTGGACACCACGGCGCAGGAGGGCGGCGCCTCGGGCGGAGGCACGGCCGGAGGCGCCGCGGGCGGAGCGGCGGGCGGCTCCTCGGCCGTGGCCGGCGGCCTCGCGGCGACCGGCGCGGACGACCACGGCAGCCTGAGGGCGCTCGGTCTGGTGGGGGGCACCCTCCTGCTGCTGGGCGGCGCGGTGTTCACGTTCCTGCCGGGGCGGCCGCGCTGACCACGGAATCCGGGAACGCCGGAGGGCCACCGCGCGCGTGGCGTGCGGTGGCCCTCCGGGCGGACTCGGGGACGGGCGTCAGTTGACGCTGCCCATGAGCTCCTTGACCTTCTTGCGGTACATCCAGACCGCGAAACCGGCGATCACGGCGAGGACGGCCTCCAGCGTGACGATGCCCGTCTTGTTCAGGTCGACGCCCGCGATGGAGAGCAGACCGGTGGTGGCGTCACCCGCGGTGACGGCCAGGAACCAGACACCCATCATCTGGGAGGCGTACTTGGCCGGGGCCATCTTCGTGGTGACCGACAGGCCGACCGGGGACAGCATCAGCTCACCGACGGTCTGCACGAAGTAGATCGCCGCCAGCCACAGCGCGGCCGCCTTGTGGCCGCCGTCGGCGATCGACAGCGGGGCCAGGAAGAGGAAGAAGGACGCGCCGACCAGGATCAGGCCCATGGCGAACTTCGTCGCGGTGCTCGGCTCCTTGCCCCGCTTGGCCAGCGCGAGCCAGGCCCAGGCGAAGACCGGCGCCAGCGCCATGATCATGACCGGGTTGACCGACTGGTACCAGGAGACCGGGAACTCCCAGCCGAAGACCGAGTTGTCGGCGGAGGACTCGGCGAACAGGGAGACGGTCGAGCCACCCTGGTCGTAGATCATCCAGAACACGGCGGCGGCCACGAAGAACCAGATGTACGCGGTCAGCTTCGACTGCTCGCCGCGGTCGAGCTGCTTGTCGCGCTTCATCCGGCCGATGACCATGACCGGGATGATCAGACCGGCGACGGTGATCGGGACCAGCAGCCAGTTCAGCGTGTAGACACCGGAGATGCCGACGACGGCGTAGAACACCGCGGCGACGGCGGCCCAGAAGAACGCCTTGCGCAGGGTCGCGGCCTTCTGCTCGGCGGTCAGCGGCGTGGGGACGACGTCCGACTGCGGGCTCAGGTGGCGGCCGCCCAGCAGGAACTGGGCCAGACCCAGCGCCATGCCCAGCGCGGCGAGCGCGAAGCCCAGGTGCCAGTTGACGTTCTCACCGATGGTGCCGATGACCAGCGGGGCGGCGAAGGCGCCCAGGTTGATCCCGATGTAGAAGATCGTGAAGCCACCGTCGCGGCGCGGGTCCTGCGGGCCGTTGTAGAGGTGGCCGACCATCGTCGAGATGTTGGCCTTGAGCAGGCCGGACCCGATCGCCACCAGGCCGAGGCCCGCGAAGAAGCTGCCGGACCAGGGCAGGGCCAGCGTCAGGTGGCCGAGCATGATGACGGCACCGGCCACGGCCACCGTCTTGCGCGGGCCGAGTACGCGGTCGGCGAACCAGCCGCCGGGCAGGGCGAGCAGGTAGACGAGCGAGAGGTAGACCGAGTAGATCGCCGTGGCCGTGGTGGCACTGAGGCCGAGGCCGGCCGGAGCGACGAGGTACAGCGGGAGCAGAGCCCTCATGCCGTAGTAGGAGAAACGCTCCCACATCTCGGTCATGAAGAGAGTGGCCAGTCCGCGGGGGTGGCCGAAGAAGGTGCTTTCGGAACCGGGGATTCCGGTGGGGGCCGAGTCCTTCGTCAGGCTGGACGCCATGGTCGTTCCTTGCTGTCGGGACGCGCATGCGACATGGAGCGGTCACGCGCCCGGTGGGGGGCGGCCGGCACCGGCGGACGAAACCGTCGCCCCCACGCCCTTGGGGAGTCCGTCCGGATGAGGAGCGGAAGACGGCGACCGTCGGGATCCACGCCCCCGCCATCGGAGGCCCGGCCACAGGTCATTGCTGCACGGGACCGGGAACGGCCCCTACGCAAGAGAGACCCCCGGCGTCAAGTGGCCGGAGGTCCCCGCAGTGCTACAGGCGTAGATTCACCATACGTCACGACACCGCCCCATATGGAAGGGCTTGTAACGCGAATCACAGGTTTCGACGCAACCGCGCACACCTATTCGAAGGCCCTTCCAGGGTCGCACCTTCCACGCATGGTCTGTACCACTCGCGAAGAAGGTAAGAAGAACGACGGAGGACGGTAAGAACCAAGGGGCCGATCCCAGCCCGGCGCCCGAGGCGGGCGGACTACCATCAGCTCATGACCCGAGTACTGCTCGCCGAGGACGACGCGTCCATTTCGGAGCCGCTGGCCCGCGCACTGCGCCGGGAAGGGTACGAGGTCGAGGTCCGCGAGGACGGGCCCACCGCCCTCGACGCCGGGATGCAGGGCGGCATCGACCTCGTCGTGCTGGACCTCGGGCTGCCCGGCATGGACGGCCTCGAGGTGGCCCGCCGGCTGCGGGCCGACGGTCACGCCGTGCCCATCCTGATCCTGACCGCGCGCGCCGACGAGGTCGACACCGTCGTGGGTCTCGACGCGGGCGCCGACGACTACGTCACCAAGCCGTTCCGGCTCGCCGAGCTGCTCGCGCGCGTCCGGGCCCTGCTGCGGCGCGGTTCCGCCGAGCCCCAGCAGCCGCCCGCCACGCACGGCGTGCGGATCGACGTCGAGTCGCACCGCGCCTGGATGGGCGACGAGGAGCTCCAGCTCACCGCCAAGGAGTTCGACCTGCTGCGGGTGCTGGTGCGCGACGCCGGCCGGGTGGTCACCCGCGACCAGCTGATGCGCGAGGTCTGGGACACCACCTGGTGGTCCTCGACCAAGACCCTCGACATGCACATCTCGTGGCTGCGTAAGAAGTTGGGCGACGACGCGGCGAACCCCCGCTACATCGCGACGGTGCGGGGCGTGGGCTTCCGCTTCGAGAAGAGCTGAGCCGCGGGCCCGTACCGGTTCCCGAGCCCGACAGGTGAGTAACACGCCATGCGCCGCCGACTGATCCAGTCCACCCTCGCCGTCGTCCTCGTCGTGATCGCCGTGTTCGGGGTGTCGCTGGTGATCGTGGAGACCCGGACGATCACCAACACCGCGCAGGAGCGGGTGGACACCGAGGCGGTGCGGCTCGCCAGCATCGTCGACAGCCGGCTGCTCGGCGACGAGACCGTCGACGCCGCCGTGCTGCGCGACCAGATCCAGGGCGACCGCTACGCCGAGATCCGCATCCCCGGCAAGCCCGTGATCGAGGTCGGCGACCGGCCCGGGGGCGACGTCATCAGCGCCCGTGAGCGGGGCGAGGAGGGCGAGTCGGTCACCGTCCAGGAACCGCGCTCGTCCGTGACCCGTGAGGTCGGCCGGACGCTGATGATCATCGCCGCGGTGGCGCTGCTCGCGGTGATCGCGGCCGTCCTGCTCGCGGTGCGCCAGGCCAGCCGGCTGGCCTCGCCGCTCACCGACCTCGCCGAGACCGCGGAACGGCTCGGCTCCGGCGACCCCCGCCCCCGGCACAAGCGCTACGGCGTGCCCGAGCTGGACCGGGTCGCCGACGTGCTGGACTCCTCCGCCGAGCGCATCGCCCGGATGCTGACGGCGGAGCGGCGGCTGGCCGCCGACGCCTCGCACCAGCTGCGCACCCCGCTGACCGCGCTGTCCATGCGGCTGGAGGAGATCACCCTCACCGACGACCCCGACACGGTGAAGGAGGAGGCGACCATCGCGCTGACGCAGGTGGAGCGCCTGACGGACGTGGTGGAGCGGCTGCTGACCAACTCCCGGGACCCCCGCAGCGGCTCCGCCGTCACCTTCGACCTCGACGAGGTGATCCAGCAGCAGCTCGCGGAGTGGCGCCCGGCGTACCGCAGCGCGGGCCGGGCCATCGTCAGCTCGGGCAAGCGGCACCTGACGGCGGTCGGCACCCCGGGCGCGGTCGCGCAGGTGCTGGCCGCCCTGATCGAGAACTCGCTCATGCACGGCGGGGGCACGGTGGCGCTGCGCACCCGGGTCACCGGCAACCAGGCGGTCATCGAGGTCACGGACGAGGGGCCCGGCATCCCGGCCGACCTCGGCGCCCGGATCTTCGAGCGCGCCATCAGCGGCCGCAACTCCACGGGGATCGGCCTGGCGGTCGCCCGCGACCTCGCCGAGGCGGACGGGGGCCGTCTGGAGATGCTCCAGACGAACCCGCCGGTCTTCGCCCTGTTCCTGTCCCGCACGGCCCCGCCGAAGAAGTCGTCCGGGGACGCGGAGCGCACGGTCCGCTAGGCGGGCGGGTGGATCAGCTCACGTGCTGGCGGGCGGGCTTGTCCGAGCCCGGACGGGACTCCACGAACGCGTCCCCGCCCGCCACGGGGTCCTTCTGCACCGGCAGCGCGCGGAAGACCCACGTGCGGTAGGACCAGAAGCGGAACAGCGTCGCGATGCCGATGCCGAGGAACTTGAAGATGTTGCTCTGGAGCGGGCTGTCCCAGCCGAACCCGTAGGTCGCCGTGTAGAGCACACCGTTCTCGATGACCAGGCCCGCCGCGCTGAACAGCAGGAAGAGGGTCATCTCCTTGGTGCGCCGGCTCTTGTCGCGGTCGCGGTAGGTGAAGTACCGGAAGCCGATGTAGTTGAAGATGATCGCGACGATCGTCGCGATGACGCTCGCCCGCACCACCTGGAGATCGGTGACCTGCCGGACGAGGTTGAACACGAGCAGGTTGACCAGCAGCCCCGCCCCGCCCACCGCGCCGAACTTGGCGACCTCGCGGGTCAGCCGGGTCAGGCGCTGCCGCACCGTACCGGGCGCCGCCGGCGCCTCCTGAAGCCCCGAGGAACCACGTTCCATGGTCGTGAAGGCTCCTGTCGGTCGGTGGTCGTCAACTCAGCCATGCTAACCACCCCCCTCGGTGATCGCCCGCGCGTGACGTCCCGGGTCGGGAAGAGCCCTGGAAAAGTCCGGTAAGAGGGGTGCCCCGGCGCGGCCGATACCCTAGGGGCGTGACGTTCCCGGTAGTCGGCATGGTCGGCGGGGGTCAGCTCGCTCGTATGACACACGAGGCGGGCATCCCGCTCGGCATCAGGTTCAAGCTCCTCAGTGACACCCCTCAGGATTCCGCGGCGCAGGTCGTCGGTGATGTCGTCGTAGGCGACTACCGCGACCTCGACACGCTGCGCGCGTTCGCGCAAGGGTGCGATGTGATCACCTTCGATCACGAACACGTACCCACCGAGCACCTCAGGGCCCTGGAGGCGGACGGCATCCCCGTGCGCCCCGGCCCCGACGCGCTCGTGCACGCCCAGGACAAGGGCGTGATGCGGGCGAGGCTCGATGCGATCGGGGTGCCCTGCCCCCGGCACCGCATCGTGAGCGACCCGCAGGACGTCGCCGCGTTCGCCGCCGAGGGGGACGGCTTCCCCGTCGTGCTGAAGACGGTGCGCGGCGGCTACGACGGCAAGGGCGTGTGGGTCGTCGACTCCGCCGAGGAGGCCGCCGAGCCGTTCCGTGCCGGCGTCCCGGTCCTCGCCGAGGAGAAGGTCGACTACGTCCGCGAGCTCGCCGCCAACGTCGTGCGCTCCCCGCACGGCCAGGCCGTCGCCTACCCGGTCGTCGAGTCGCGGCAGGTGAACGGCGTCTGCGACACCGTGATCGCCCCGGCCCCCGGCCTGGACGAGGGCCTCGCCCTGGAGGCCGAGGAGATGGCGCTGCGGATCGCGAAGGAGCTCGGTGTCGTCGGGCACCTCGCCGTCGAGCTGTTCCAGACCCGCGACGGCCGCATCCTCGTCAACGAGCTCGCGATGCGCCCGCACAACTCCGGCCACTGGAGCCAGGACGGCGCGATCACCAGCCAGTTCGCCAACCACGTCCGGGCCGTCCTCGACCTCCCGCTCGGCGACCCGCGCCCCCGCGCGAAGTGGACCGTCATGGTCAACGTCCTCGGCGGCGACTACCCGGACATGTACTCCGCGTACCTGCACTGCATGGCCCGCGACCCCCAGCTCAAGATCCACATGTACGGCAAGGACGTGAAGCCCGGCCGCAAGGTCGGACACGTGAACACCTACGGCGACGACCTCGACGACGTGCTGGAGCGCGCCCGTCACGCTGCCGGCTACCTGAGAGGCACGATCACCGAATGAGCCCTGTTGTTGGCATCGTCATGGGGTCGGACAGCGACTGGCCCGTCATGGAGGCCGCCGCCAAGGCCCTCGACGAGTTCGAGATCGCCTACGAGGTCGACGTCGTCTCCGCGCACCGCATGCCCCGCGAGATGGTCACGTACGGCGAGCAGGCGGCCGAGCGCGGGCTGAAGGTGATCATCGCCGGGGCCGGCGGGGCCGCCCATCTGCCGGGCATGCTCGCCTCCGTGACCCCGCTGCCCGTCATCGGCGTCCCCGTCCCGCTGAAGTACCTCGACGGCATGGACTCCCTGCTGTCCATCGTGCAGATGCCGGCCGGTGTGCCCGTCGCCACCGTCTCCGTCGCCGGCGCCCGCAACGCCGGACTGCTCGCCGCCCGCATCCTCGCCACGCACGACGAGGAGCTGCTCCAGCGGATGAGCGAGTTCCAGCAGGAGCTGAACGACCAGGCGACCGAGAAGGGCAAGCGGCTGCGGGCCAAGGTCGAGGGCGCGGCCGGCTTCGGCTTCGGCACCGGGAAGTGACGCCGATGACCTCCCTGGAGACCGCCCGGGACCTGCTGCGCGAGTTCCCGGTCGTCGACGGTCACAACGACCTGCCCTGGGCGCTGCGCGAACAGGTCCGCTACGACATCGCGGCCCGCGACGTCGCCGCCGACCAGAGCGCCCACCTGCACACCGACATCCCGCGGCTGCGCGCCGGCGGGGTGGGCGCCCAGTTCTGGTCGGTGTACGTCCGCTCGGACTACGCCGGCGACCGGGCGGTCAGCGCCACGCTGGAGCAGATCGACTGCGTACGGCAGCTCCTCGCCCGCTACCCGGACGACCTGCGCCCGGCGCTGACGGCCGCCGACATGGAGGCGGCCCGCGCCGAGGGCCGTATCGCCTCCCTGATGGGCGCCGAGGGCGGCCACTCGATCGCGGAGTCCCTGGCCACGCTGCGGGCGCTGTACGCCCTCGGCGTCCGCTACATGACGCTCACGCACAACGACAACATCGCGTGGGCCGACTCGGCGACCGACGAGCCCGGCGTGGGTGGCCTGTCCGCCTTCGGGCGCGAGGTCGTGCGGGAGATGAACCGCGAGGGCATGCTGGTCGACCTCTCGCACGTGGCGGCCACGACGATGCGCGACGCGCTCGACACCACCGCCGCCCCGGTGATCTTCTCCCACTCCTCGTCCCGCGCGGTCTGCGACCACCCGCGCAACATCCCCGACGACGTGCTGGAACGCCTCCCCGCCAACGGCGGCGTCGCCATGGTCACGTTCGTGCCGAAGTTCGTCCTCCAGGCGGCCGTCGACTGGACCGCCGCCGCCGACGAGAACATGCGGGCCCACGGCTTCCACCACCTCGACACCACCGCCGAGGCGATGAAGGTGCACCGCGCCTTCGAGGAGAGCAACCCGCGCCCGGTCGCCACCGTGGCCACGGTCGCCGACCACCTCGACCACATGCGCGAGGTCGCCGGGATCGACCACCTCGGCATCGGCGGCGACTACGACGGCACCGCGTTCACGCCCGACGGCCTGAACGACGTCGCCGGCTACCCTAACCTGATCGCCGAGCTGCTGGACCGCGGCTGGTCGAGGACCGACCTGGCCAAGCTGACCTGGCGCAACGCCATCCGGGTGCTCGGCGCCGCCGAGGACGTCGCCCGCGACCTGCGGGCCACCCGCGGACCGTCCAACGCCACCCTCGCGGAGCTGGACGCCTGACCGGGAGGTGGGCGGGGCCGCCGCGCCCCGCCCTCCCCCGAACGCGCCACCCACCGAGAAGCCCCCGCGCCCCCGTGCGACGGTGAACCGTACCGCTGATCAGCACCGCCGATCCCGTACGGAGACCGCCATGGCAGAGCTCAAGTACGACGCCGGGGCCGAGGCCGGCGCGACGGACGATCTGCCCGCTCCGGTCATCGGGGAACACCCCGGACCGGTCCGGGAGCCCGCGGCGGCCGACCTTCTCGCGCGGGCCCGCGCCCTGCTCGACGCCCACCCCGTCGCCGACGGCTACAGCGGCCTGTCCCGGGCGCTGCGCCCCCTGTCCTGGTTCGACCTGGAACTCGGCGAGAGCACCGTCGACACCGATGTGCCGCGGCTGCGGGAGGGCCGCGTCGGCGCGCTGTTCTGGGCGCTGCACCTGCCGGACGGGGTGAGCGGCGACCGGGCCGTCGGCGTCACCCTGGACCAGCTCGACCTCGTCAGGACCGTCGTCCGCGCGCACCCGGACGGCCTGCGCCTGGCCTGCGCGCCCGGCCCGGTCACCGACGTCCGGCACAGCGGCCGCACCGCCGTCCTGCCCGGGCCCGCCGGGGCCGTCGCCCTCGGCGACTCCCTCGGCATCCTGCGCTCCCTGCACGCCCTCGGGCTGCGCGCCCTGACGCTCACCGGGGTGTCCTGGGCCGGCGAGGCGGGCCTCACCCGGTTCGGCGAGGAGGTGCTGCGCGAGATGAACCGGCTCGGTGTGCTGGCCGACCTCTCCGGCGCCGGCCCCGACACCGTCCGCCGGGCCTGCGCGGTCTCCAAGGCACCGGTGCTGTGCACCCGCTCGGCGGCCCGCGCCCTGCGCCCGCACCCCGCCAACCTCCCCGACGACCTGCTGGCCGCGCTCGGCGCCGCCAAGGGGCTGTGCATGGTGCCGCTCACCGCCGAGCAGACCGGCCCGTCCGTCCGGGACGTCGCCGACCACCTCGACCACGTGCGCGCGCTGGCCGGGGCGGACTGTGTGGGCCTGTCCGGCACCTATGACACCGGCGGCGCCCACCCCCAGGACCTGGCCGATGTCTCCGGCTACCCGCGGCTCGTCGCCGAGCTGCTGCGCCGCGACTGGTCCGAGACCGACATCGCCCTGCTGACCTGGGGGAACGTCCAGCGGGTCCTGCGCGAGGCCGACTTCGCCGCGCGCGAGGCGCAGCGCCGCCGGGAACCCTCGACGGTCACGATCACCGACCTCGACGGCTGAGGCGCCGCCCGGCTCAGCCCTCGTCGATCCGGCACAGGCAGAACGGATGGCCCACCGGGTCGGCGTACACGCGGAAACCCTCCTCGTCCTGCGCCTGGAGCAGCCGCGCTCCCAGCTTCAGGACCTTCTCCTGCGCCGCGTCGACCTCCTCCCAGGTGGACCCGGCGTCGAAGTCGAGGTGGAACTGCTGGGAGTCGTGGTCCGCCCGCGGCCAGTCCGGCGGGGCGTACCCGGGCGCCCGCTGGAAGGCCAGCCGCGGCCCGTCCGGGAGCCGCAGCACGACCCAGTCCGGGTCCTCGTCCTCAGGGGTGCCGCCGCCGACGCCCGCGTAGAAGCGGGCCAGGGCGCGCGGGTCGGGGCAGTCGACGACGACGGAACGCAGACGCGCCGCGGGTGCCATGGGGGTCCTCCTCGTCAGCAGGCGCAGAGGCAGAACGGGTGCCCCGCCGGATCCGCGTAAACCCGGAAGGTCCGCTCGCGGTCGTCGGCCTCCAGCGGCGTCGCGCCCAGCTCCAGCACCGCCTTCTCGGCCGTGTCGAGGTCCTCGACCGTCAGGTCCAGATGGAACTGCTGCGACTGCTCCGGCGAGGGCCACCGCGGCGGTACCCAGCCGGGCGCGGCCTGGAAGGCGAGCGTCGGGCCGCCGGGCACCTTCACGTCCACCCAGTCGCCCGCGTCGACGATCGTGCCGTCCAGCACCTTGGCGTAGAACTCGGCGAGCGCGCGCGGGTCGGGACAGTCCAGGACGACGGAGCCCACTTCGGCGATGGCCATGACTTCCTCCTCGAAGCGTCGGGGATACCGGCCGCGGTTACCGCCAGACCGGGTCAACCGGTAACCGCGTTACCTCATGCTCCCGTACAGGAGGTAACGTCGCAAGGGGAATGACGAGAAGCGGAGACAAGCGGCAGCCATGAGTGACAGATCGCCCGCGCCCGGTGCCCTGGAGCTGGTCCAGGCCCTGGTCAACACGGTGGACCTGGAATCCGGCGCGGACGCGCTCGACACGCCCGAAGGCCGGGCGCGCTTCGGGCTGGCCGAGCCGGACCTGCCCGCCGCGCGCGAACTGCGCGAGTCCCTGCGCGCGGCCCTCCTCGCCCACGCCGGGCACCCGCCGCACCGCGCCGTCACCCCGCTCGGCGACCTGCTCGCCGCCGCCCCCCTCGTGGTGGCCGTCGACCCCGCCGACGGCTCGGCCCGGCTCACCCCGGCCGGCGGCGCGCCCCTGCTCTCCCGGGTCGCCACCGCCGTCGCCCAGGGCCTCGTCGAGGGCACCTGGACACGCCTGAAGGCCTGCGAGGCGGCCGACTGCCACTGGGCGTACTACGACCGCAGCCCGGCCGGGCGCGGGCGCTGGTGCTCGATGCAGGTGTGCGGGGCACGCGCCAAGATGCGCCGCTACCGAGCGAAATGAGCCACCGGACGCACCTTTTGACAAGGTTGTTGAAGATTCATTCGGCAATGCGCGGTGGTGTGCGGCAGAATGCGAAGGACGCCGTTTCGGCCGACTGAGCCTCGGCCGAAACGGCGTCCTTCGTACGTCCGTCGAAGAGATGGCTAGGCCGTCGGCCGGCCCATCGCCCGGTACGTCCAGCCCGCGCCCCGCCACAGCTCCGGGTCCAGGGCGTTGCGGCCGTCCAGGATCAGACGCTCCGCCGCCACCTCGCCCAGCTCCCGCGGGTCCAGCTCACGGAACTCCCGCCACTCCGTCAGATGCAGCACCACGTCCGCGCCCCGCACCGCCTCGATCGCGGTGTCCGCGTACCCGAGCGTCGGGAACAGCCGGCGGGCGTTCGCCATGCCCTTCGGGTCGTACACCGTGACCTGGCCGCCCTGAAGATGGATCTGCCCGGCCACGTTCAGCGCCGGCGAGTCGCGCACGTCGTCCGAGTCGGGCTTGAACGTGGCGCCCAGCACAGCGACCCGCTTGCCCAGGAACGGCCCGCCGCCCAGCGCCTCGCGCGCCAGCTCCACCATCTGACCGCGCTGACGCATGTTGATCGAGTCGATCTCGCGCAGGAACGTCAGCGCCTGGTCCGCGCCCAGCTCGCCCGCCCGCGCCATGAACGCCCGGATGTCCTTCGGCAGACAGCCGCCGCCGAACCCGATGCCCGCCCGCAGGAACTTCTTGCCGATCCGGTCGTCGTGCCCGATGGCCTCCGCCAGCTTCGCGACATCGCCGCCGGCCGCCTCGCACACCTCCGCCATCGCGTTGATGAAGGAGATCTTCGTGGCGAGGAACGAGTTCGCCGACGTCTTCACCAGCTCGGCCGTCGGGAAGTCCGTCACCACGAACGGGGAGCCGTCCGCGATCGGCGTCGCGTACACCTCGCGCAGCAGCTTCTCCGCGCGCTCGCTGCGCACCCCCACCACGATCCGGTCGGGGCGCAGCGTGTCCTGCACGGCGAAGCCCTCCCGCAGGAACTCCGGGTTCCAGGCCAGCTCCACCTCGTCGCCGCCGGGCGCCAGCTCCCGCAGCCGCGCCGCGAGACGGTCCGCGCTGCCCACCGGCACCGTCGACTTGCCGACGACCAGGCACGGCCGGCTCAGATGCTTGGCGAGCGACTCGACCGCCGCGTCGACGTAACTCATGTCGCAGGCGTACTCGCCGTGCTTCTGCGGCGTGTTCACGCAGACGAAGTGCACGTCGCCGAACTCGGCGATCTCCGCCCAGTCCATCGTGAACCGCAGCCGCCCGGTCGAGCCCTCGATCCCGGCGACGTGCTTGCGCAGCAGGTCCTCCAGGCCCGGCTCGAACATCGGCACCTCGCCGCGGCCCAGCATCTCGATCTTCTCGGGCACCACGTCCAGGCCCAGCACCTCGAACCCGAGCTCGGCCATGGCCGCGGCGTGCGTGGCGCCGAGATAGCCGGTGCCGATCACGGTGATCTTGAGGGCCATGGGGGGACTCCGTAAGTGAGGACGGGCGATGCGCGCCCGAGCATAGTCAACGGGCCCGGCGGGCAGATTCCCCGCTGTCGCCAAGCTCACGTATCAGTCCCGTGGGGCGACCTCTAAAATTTGAGTTACTTAACGGTAATTAGCGTCGGCATCACCCTTGCCACACGAGTGTCCTTGGAGCGTGAGAGACCTTGGCCGGATCGGCTGACTTCGACCTGTACCGCCCGACCGAGGAGCACGACATGCTCCGCGACGCGATCCGCTCGCTGGCCGAGGCGAAGATCGCGCCGCACGCCACGGCGGTGGACGAGGAGGCGCGCTTCCCGCAGGAGGCGCACGACGCCCTCGTGGCCAACGACCTGCACGCCGTGCACGTCCCCGAGGAGTACGGCGGCGCGGGCGCCGACGCCCTCGCCACGGTCATCGTGATCGAGGAGGTGGCCCGCGTCTGCGCGTCCTCCTCCCTCATCCCCGCCGTGAACAAGCTCGGCTCCCTGCCGGTCATCCTCTCCGGCTCCGAGGAGCTGAAGAAGAAGTACATGGCCCCGCTCGCCAAGGGCGACGGCATGTTCTCGTACTGCCTCTCCGAGCCCGACGCGGGCTCCGACGCGGCCGGCATGAAGACCAAGGCCGTCCGCGACGGCGACCACTGGGTCCTCAACGGCGTGAAGCGCTGGATCACCAACGCGGGCGTCTCCGAGTTCTACACGGTCATGGCGGTCACCGACCCGACCAAGCGCTCCAAGGGCATCAGCGCCTTCGTGGTCGAGAAGGGCGACGAGGGCGTCTCGTTCGGCGCCCCGGAGAAGAAGCTCGGCATCAAGGGCTCCCCGACCCGCGAGGTCTACCTCGACAACGTCCGCATCCCCGCCGACCGCATGATCGGCGAGGAGGGCACCGGCTTCGCCACCGCGATGAAGACGCTGGACCACACCCGCATCACCATCGCCGCCCAGGCCCTCGGCATCGCCCAGGGCGCCCTCGACTACGCCAAGGGCTACGTCCAGGAGCGCAAGCAGTTCGGCAAGCCGATCGCCGACTTCCAGGGCATCCAGTTCATGCTCGCCGACATGGCCATGAAGATCTCGGCCGCCCGCGCCCTGACCTACCAGGCCGCCGCCGCCTCCGAGCGCGGCGACGCCGACCTCACCTACCTCGGCGCCGCGGCCAAGTGCTTCGCCTCCGACGTCGCCATGGAGGTCACCACGGACGCCGTCCAGCTCCTCGGCGGCTACGGCTACACCCGCGACTACCCGGTGGAGCGCATGATGCGCGACGCCAAGATCACCCAAATTTATGAGGGCACGAACCAAGTTCAGCGGATCGTGATGGCGCGCAACCTGCCGTAACCTCACGGGACTTGACGAGGAAGGGCGTCCGGGTGCTCCGGGCGCCCTTCACTCGTCCGGGCCCGCGACGGCGGACAGGGCGGAATGCCGAAGTGTGCACTGTGTGCGCCTTCTGTGGGGAAATGGTGGCCAACGCCCGATGGCGCCCCGCTCCGGGCGGGCGTAGGACGGAAGGGCACGGGGCCCGCCCCGGGCTCCCGCGTCCCCAGGAGGAGTCATGACCCAGCCCGGAACCATGCCCGCCATGACCAAGGAGATGCAGGACTGCGTCGACGCCTGCATGACGTGCCACACCGTCTGCGAGGAGACCATGAGCTCCGTCATGCAGATGGGCGGCCAGGCCCAGATGCAGGTCATGCGGGCGCTGATGGACTGCGCCGAGACGACCCGCATGTGCGCCGACATGATGATGCGCCGCTCGCCGATGTCGGCGGAGATGTGCGCGATGTGCGCCAAGGCCTGCGAGATGTGCGCGGAGGCGTGTATGTCCATGCCGGACGATCCGCAGATGATGCGCTGCGCTGAGGCGTGTCGCCGCTGCGTCGCGACCTGTCGCGCGATGGCGGGCGCCACGATGTGACACCGTCCGGCAGACGGACGAGGGCACCCCGCACGGGGTGCCCTCGCTCGCTCGGTACGGCCCGCCTACTTGCCGGAGACGGTCACCGTCTCGTCGTTCTTCAGCTCCTCCACCAGCTTCTTCACCTTCGCGGTGTCCCACTGGAGGTTGCCGTTGCCGGTGCTGCCCGAGATCGGCATGTTCATCGACGTGCCGTCGCCGCCGCTGACGCCCTTCATCGCCCAGAACATCGACGCCAGGTCCCACAGGCCCATGTCCTCGTCGACGATCAGCGAGTCCAGGCCGGCGCCCATCGTCGGGTAGAGCTTGAAGGGGTTCAGGACGGTGCCCGGGGTCGCCACCTGGTTCGCCAGGGCCGACAGGAACTTCTGCTGGTTCTTGGTGCGGTCCAGGTCGGAGCCGGGCAGCGCGTACCGGGTACGGACGAAGGCCAGGGACTCCTCGCCGTTCAGGGTCTGCTTGCCCTTCTTGAAGTCGGCGCCGGACTTCTTGTCCTTGATGTCCCGGGGGATGTCGATCTCGACGCCCCCGACCGAGTCCACGATGTTCGCGAAGCCGGCGAAGCCGATCTCGACGTAGTGGTCGATGTGCAGCCCGGTGTTCGCCTCGATGGTCCGCACGAGCAGCTCGGGGCCGTCCTCCGCGTAGGCGGCGTTCAGCTTCGTCTGCCGCCCGGTGCCCTGGTAGAGCTTCCCGGAGTCCGAGCCCTTGTACGACGGGATCGTGACGTTCGAGTCACGGGGCAGCGAGATCAGCGTGGGGCTGCCGCTTCCGGTGTGCAGGATCATCATCGAGTCCGTGCGCTTGCCCTCGGCGGACCCGGTGTGCAGGTTCTTCTTCTGCTCGTCGGTCATGCCCTCACGGCTGTCGGAGCCGACGATCAGGTAGTTGGTGCCCTCGCCCGCCTCCGGCCGGTCGATGACCTTGGACAGGTCGACCTCGCGGTTGAGCTTGGAGTCGGCCCAGAAGTACGTGGCGACGCTCGTCACGACCAGCAGCGTGACCAGGGTGATCGCGGTCACCTTGATCCGGCGCCGCCAGTTCGGCGCGGGCCGCTGGCCGCCGGGCCCGGAGCCGTCGTGGCCGCCGCCTCCGCCGCCGTACACCTGGCCGGTGTTGTAGCCGCTGTCGTACCCGTCGTCGTAGCCGCCGGCGCCGTTGCCGCCGTGCCCCTGGCCGTCGACGTACGACGGCTGCCGGGGCACACCGCCGTAGCCCTGCCCGGGCGGAGCGCCCTGGCCGCGGCGGACCTGCCGCATCACACGGGCGCTCTCCGGCCGCGCGCTCGCGCTGCCGCGTCCGTAACCGTTGCCGCGGTCGTCGTCGGGCCATGCCTGGGGCCAGTCATTCATGCGCCCAAGTGTGCAGGGCAGGACCGGGTCCCCCACAAGGTTCGAAGGAAAATAGAGGCACGGCTGTTGCGAACCCAACACAAAGTCCGCGATTCCCACCTCGGCATAAGGTGGAGGCCATGACAGACCAGGCCACCACCGCGGAAGCGGACAGCGCGGAGATCCCGGGCAAGCCGATCTCCGCGTCCCGCACGACCCTCAGCCACATCATGACCCACAACGACACCAACCTTCTGGGCACCGTGCACGGCGGTGTGATCATGAAACTGGTGGACGACGCGGCGGGAGCGGTGGCCGGACGGCACAGCGGCGGCCCCGCCGTCACCGCCTCCATGGACGAGATGGCCTTCCTGGAGCCGGTCCGCGTGGGCGACCTCGTCCATGTGAAGGCCCAGGTCAACTGGACCGGCCGGACCTCGATGGAGGTCGGCGTACGGGTCCTCGCCGAGCGCTGGAACGAGTCGGCGCCGCCCACCCAGGTCGGCTCCGCCTATCTCGTCTTCGCCGCGGTGGACGCCGACGGCAAGCCGCGCCGGGTCCCGCCGGTGATACCGGAGACCGACCGTGACCGGCGCCGCAACCAGGAGGCGCAGATCCGCCGCACCCACCGCCTGGCCCGCCGCCGCGCCATCATGGAGCTGCGCG
>Ga0164243_10007062_pt1 | contig 16858 bp, 16 predicted proteins | sample OricompcompostOP_FD_108781 | JGI IMG/M metagenome (GOLD analysis project Ga0164243, IMG submission 108781) | Organic Plus compost microbial communities from Emeryville, California, USA - Original compost - Organic plus compost (OP) | ecosystem: Engineered > Solid waste > Mixed feedstock >... | reverse complement strand
CTCGAGGCCCGGGCCGCCGCGACCCGCTGAGAGCGACCGGCGCTGCCAGTCCCTCACCGAACCCGACGATCCGGCAGCCGTGACGGGTGACCACGAGCCTCCCGTCGCGCTCCCGCGCGACCTCCATATGCTGAACAGACGTAAATGTCTGGGGAGGGAAATACCCGAGAGCGGGGGACCTCCGGACGGGACGAGGAGGTCACCGTGGCCACGATGTGGACACCCGAGATGCGACACCAACGGCGGTGGTGGACGCTCGTCACCCTCTGCCTGTCGCTCACCGTCATCTCGATCGACAACACCATCCTGAACGTGGCGCTGCCCTCGATCGTGGAGAGCGTGGGCGCCTCGCAGTCCCAGCTGCAGTGGATCATCGACTCCTACACGATCGTGTTCGCCTGCCTCCTGCTCACCATGGGCGCCCTCGGCGACCGGTGGGGCCGGCGGACGCTGCTCACCGTCGGCCTCGTCGTGTTCGCCACCTGCTCCGCCCTGGCCGCCACCGCCGGCAGCGCGCCGGCGCTCATCCTGTTCCGGGGCCTCATGGGCATCGGCGGCGCCATGATCTTCCCGTCGACGCTCTCCATCCTCACCAACACCTTCGAGGGACCTGAGCGGGCCAAGGCCATCGGCGTCTGGGCCGGCGTGTCCGGACTCGGCGTCGCCATCGGGCCCCTCGCCGGCGGCTTCCTGCTCGACCACTTCTGGTGGGGTTCGGTGTTCCTCATCAACGTGCCGATCTGCGCCGCCGCCGTGGTGCTGGGCCGCTTCCTGGTCCCGCCGTCGAAGAGCTCGGAGCAGGGCCACGGCCTCGACCCCGTCGGCGCCGTCCTGTCGATCGCCGCCCTGGTCGGCATCCTCTACGGCGTCATCGAGGTGCCGGACAAGGGGTGGTCCGACCCGTCGGTGCTGACCGCCCTGGTCGTGGGCCTGGGCTTCCTCGCCGGCTTCCTCTGGTGGGAGACCCACACCGAGGACCCGATGCTCGACGTGCGCCTCTTCCGCAACCCCCGCTTCAGCGCGGCGAGCGCCACCATCACCCTCAACTACTTCGCCCTCTTCGGCTCGACCTTCCTGATCGTCCAGTACTTCCAGTTCGTGCTCGGCTACTCGCCGCTGAAGGCCGGGATGATGACGGCACCGGTGGCGATCGGGCTCATGTCGGCCAGCTCGGTGGCCCACCGCTTCGTGCGCCGCTTCGGCACCACCCGGGTGGTCGTCGCCGGCCTCTGCACCAGCGCCACCGTGCTGGTGCTCTACGGCGTCGAGCCGCTGGTCAGCTCGGTCGCCGGTGGCATGGTCATCCGGGCCGTCTTCGGGTTCGGGATGGGCCTCACCGTCCCCCCTGCCACCGAGTCGATCATGGGTGCCCTCCCGAAGGAGCGGGCCGGGGTGGGCTCGGCGGTGAACGACACCACCCGCCAGACCGGCGGCGCCCTCGGCGTGGCCGTCATCGGCTCGGTGTTCGCCTGGCGCTACCAGGCCGGGCTGGGCGACATGTCCGGGGTTCCCGCCGGCGCGGCCGACGCGGCCTGCGACTCCATCGGCAAGGCCCTGGCCGCTGCCCAGCAGCTCCCCGCCGAGCAGGCGGCCCGGCTGGTCGACCTCGCCGACACCGCGTACTTCGGCGCCATGCGGGCCGGCGTGTGGCTGGGTGCCCTGGTGCTCGCCGCCACCGCCTGGTTCGCCCACCGTCACCTGCCGTCCACCGCGGCCACCCCCGACGACGACCTGGAGCGCCGGGTCGCGGAGACGGAGCTGGCGTCGGTCGACGACGGCATCCTCTAGGCGCGAGCCCCGTACGATCGGCCGTGGCGGCACCCGCCGCCACGGGGGAGGGGACATGACCGATCGCTACCTGGTGGTCTCGTCGGACTGCCACGCCGGTGCCGACCTGCGCGACTACCGGCCGTACCTGGAGTCGGCGTACCACGACGAGTTCGACCGCTGGGCCGACGCCTACGTCAACCCGTTCGGCGACCTCGAGCGTGACGACGCCGACCGCAACTGGGACGACGGGGTGCGCACCCGCGATCTGGAGGCCGACGGCATCGCCGCCGAGGTCGTCTACCCCAACACCGTGCCGCCGTTCTTCCCGATGGGCGGCCTGGTGGCCATGTCGCCCTCGCCGGAGGAGTACCGCCTGCGGCTCGCCGGCCTGCGGGCCCACAACCGGTGGCTGGCCGACTGGTGCTCGCGCCTGCCTGGCCGACGGGCCGGCATCGGCCAGATCCTGCTGAACGACGTCGACGACGCGGTGCGCGACGTCGAGTGGATCGCGGCGAACGGGCTCACCGGGGGCGTGCTGCTCCCGGGGCTGCCGCCCGGGTGCGGGCTCGAGCCCATCCACTCCCCCGCCTACGAGCCGGTGTGGGCGGCGTGCGAGGAGCTCGGGGTGGTGCTGAACGTGCACGGCGGCAGCGGCTCGCCCATCGACGGCGGCTTCTACCCCGCCACCCTGTCGCTGTTCGTGCTGGAGGCGTCCTTCTACGCCCACCGGCCGATGTGGTCGCTCATCATGTCGGGCGCCTTCGACCGGCACCCGAGCCTGAAGCTGGTGCTGGCGGAGGCCGGCTCGAGCTGGGTGGCGCCCACGCTCGAGGCCATGGACAACGTGCAGGCCAAGCAGGAGACCGGCAACATCGGCGTGCTGAACATCCCCGAACCGCTCCGGTTGGAGCTGAAGCCGAGCGAGTACTGGGCCAGGAACTGCTGGCTCGGCGCCAGCTTCATGACCAGAGGTGACGCGGAGGAGCGCCACGCCGTCGGCGTCGACCGGATCATGTGGGGCAGCGACTTCCCCCACGAGGAGGGCACCTTCCCCCACACCACCGAGGCGCTGGCTCACACGTTCGCCGGCATCGACCGGTCGGAGGTGGCCCGCATGGTCGGTCTCACCGCCGCCGAGGTCTACGGCTTCGACGTCGACCTGCTCCGCCCGGTGGCCGACCGCATCGGGCCGCCCGTCGACGCGGTGGCGGCGGGCATCGACCGGGTACCGGAGGGCACCACCAGCTTCGCCTTCGGCGAGCGCTCGGTGGGAGTGGCCTGACCCTGGGTCAGTAGTCGCCCTTGATGACGAAGTAGGAGCCCCGGATGGTGCCGGCGAGCTTCGACCTCTGCCGGGCGAACTTGAACTTCCCGGCCAGCTCCTCGGGGACCTCCATGCCGTCGGAGAGCTTGAACCCGACCGCCCGCTTCTTCGGATCGTCCTCGGGCCACAGCACGTTGACCGACAGCCCGCTCTCGTAGAACACGTAGGTCCACCGGATGCCGGGGACCTCGAAGTCGGTCGCCTCCAGGGCCGGGGAGGAGACGACGATCCCCCGCTCCTCCTCGAGGATGCGGCGCACCCGCTCGACCGCGTCGGCGGCCTCGCTCGCCGGCTCGGTGACGAAGGTGTGGTCGTACTTGGTCTTGAAGTAGCGGGCCTCGTTGGCCCGCAGCCCGGCGAGGGCCTCGGCGACGGGCGACGACTCCAACCCGACGGTGGAGACGTCCTTGAAGTCGACCTCGTACGCCATCTGCCCACTCCCCCTCTGCGCGCCGTGCGGCGCGGCCCACGGTACCGGCGCAGGGACCGGAGTGACCGTGCGCAGCGTTCCGTAGGGTGGAGGCGCCGGTCCGACCCACCCGGAGACCCGCCCGACGACCTGGCCCGACCCCGGCCAGAGCCCGGCCCATCCCCGACCGCCGAGGAGCCCGTGCCCTCATCCTTGTCCGCCGTGTTCGACGACTCCGTCCTCGACGCGCTCTTCGACCCCGGCTCGCTCGGACGCGGACGGGCCTACGCCGACGACGGCCGGGCCACCGTGCTGGCGTCGGGTCCGGGCGCGATCGACGCCGTGTGCCGAGGCTCGGGGCAGGCGACCTACGTGGTCCGGCTCCGGTGGACCGAGCGGCCCGGTGGCCGGCTCCTGCTCGACGACACGTGCACGTGCCCGCTCGGCGGCGGCTGCAAGCACTGCGTGGCCGCCATCCTCACCGCCCGCGCTGACTCCGTCCTCGCCGACGCCCCGTCCGCCCCGGCGGCGACGGACTGGCGACGAGCCCTCGACGGGCTGCCCCTCGACGAGTCGCTGGAGCCCTCCGGCGACATGGCCCTGGAGATCGTCCTCACCTCGCCGCCCCCGAGCCGCTTCCTCGCCCAGGTCGGACCCCGACCCACCGTGCGGGCCCTGCGGAGGGGCAAGAGCGGCAACTGGATCAAGACCGGGGCCACCTGGCGGGATCTGGCCTCCCCCCAGCCGGGGGTGGGGGTGACGGTGGACCCGCTCCAGCGGGCCGCGCTCCGATCGCTCATGGCCAGCGGTCCCCCCGAGCTCAGCTACTCGAACACGGGCACCGCGCACCTCGACCGCTTCGGTCCCGATCTCTGGTTCCAGCTCGACCGGGCCGTCGAGGTCGGGGTGACGCTGATCGGCGAGCTGCCCGGCGACGAGGTCGTGCTCTCACCCACCCGCGCCACCGCCACCGTCGATCTGGCCGCCGACGGCACCGGCGGGGTGACCCTGCGGGTGGTGATCGTGCACGAGGGCCGGCCGATCGAGATGTCGGAGGGCCGGAGCGGCCTGATCGGCCCGACACCCCACGGTCTGTGGACACGAGACGGCGGCCGGATCGACCTCATCGGGCTCACCGCGCCCCTGCACCCGACGGTCGCCCGACTCCTCCGGGAGGGCCCCGTCACCGTGCCCGCCCGAGACGTCGACGAGCTGCTCGACGTGTACCAGCCGGCGCTCGCCCGCCAGGCGGAGGTCGTGAGCGCGGACGGCAGCGTCACCATCACCACCACCTGCTTCGACGGGCTCGTGGCCCAGGTCGTGCGCACCGCGCTCACCCGGGCCGACGTGCGGTGGTTCGCCCGGTACCGGCGCGGCGAACGGATCACCGACCATGCGCTCCACGGCCACGGTGGTCGAGCTCGTGAGCGTGACGCCGAGACCGCGGCCATCGCCGCCCTCGCCCCGCCCGACGACGTCCGAGTCGTCCTCGCCGCGCCCGACGACCCGCTCGGCACCTCCCCCGGTGGGCCCACCGGTGCCGCCATCCGGGACCGCACGGTCTGGGGCCTGGAGGTGGCCACCCTGCTCGACCGGGCCGTCCCCTGGCTGCGCGACGCCGGTGTCACCGTCGAGGTGGTCGACGACCTGCCCGCCCTCCGGGAGGCCGAGCACGACCCGACCATCTCCCTGGTCGTCTCCGACGCCGACCAGGACGGCCGGCGGGACGGCAACGACTGGTTCGACCTCCACGTCGAGGTCAGCGTCGACGGCCAGGTCGTCGACTTCGTGACCCTCTTCGCAGCCCTCGACCGCGGTGACGAGGTGCTCGTGCTCCCGTCGGGCACCTGGCTCCGGCTCGACCAGCCCGAACTGGTCCGCCTGCGCGAGCTCATCGCCGAGGCCCGGAGCCTCGCCGAACCGGGCACCACCGGCGCCGCCCGCCTCAACCGCTTCCAGACGAGCTGGTGGGAGGAGCTGGTCGCCCTCGGCGTGGTGGCCGACCAGTCGGCCCGGTGGCAGGGCAACGTCGAGCGGATGGGGGCGCTCGCCGCACCCGAGCCGGTCGACCCACCGGCCACCCTGCGGACGACGCTGCGCCACTACCAGCAGGAGGGCCTGGACTGGTTGGCGTTCCTGCACCGCCACGGCCTCGGCGGCATCCTCGCCGACGACATGGGCCTGGGGAAGACGGTGCAGACCCTCGCGCTCTGCCTGCACGTGCTCGAACAGGACCCCGACGCCCGCTTCCTCGTGGTCGCCCCCACCAGCGTGGTGGAGAACTGGGCCCGGGAGGCGGCCCAGTTCGCACCCGGGGTGGAGGTGCGCACGATCCACGAGACGGAGAAGCGCCGCGGCCACCCGTTGGACGACGAGATCGGCGACGCCCCGATCGTCGTCACCTCGTACGCCCTGTTCCGCCTCGAGTTCGAGCAGTACGCCCGCCGGCGATGGGACGTGCTCCTGCTCGACGAGGCGCAATTCGTGAAGAACCACCAGGGCAAGACCCACCAGTGCGCCCGCCGCCTCGACGCCGCCACCAAGGTGGCCGTCACCGGCACCCCGCTGGAGAACTCGCTCATGGACCTGTGGTCGCTGCTGTCGATCACCGCGCCGGGGCTGTTCCCCGACCCGACGCGCTTCTCCACGACCTACCGCAAGCCCATCGAGAGCGGGGAGGCCCCCGAGCTGCTCGCCACGCTGCGGCGGCGCATCGCCCCGCTCGTGCGGCGGCGAACGAAGGACGCGGTGCTCACCGAGCTGCCCCCGAAGACCGAGCAGACGGTCGAGGTCGAGCTGAGCGCACGCCACGCCCGGATCTACGAGACCCAGCTCCAGCGGCAGCGCCAGAAGGTGCTCGGACTGGTCGGCGACCTCCAGAAGAACCGCTTCGAGATCCTGAAGTCGCTGACCCTGCTGCGCCAGCTGGCCCTCGACCCCGCGCTGGTCGACGAGGCCGACGAGCACGTGGGGTCGGCCAAGCTCGACCGGCTGCTCGACGACCTCACCCAGGTCGTGGCCGAGGGGCACCGGGCGCTGGTGTTCAGCCAGTTCACCCGCTACCTGGCCCGCCTCCGCACCCGGCTCGACGCGGCCGGCATCGAGCACAGCTACCTCGACGGCCGCACCCGGCGTCGGGACACGGCCATCGCCCGCTTCCGCAGCGGCGAGGTGCCCGTCTTCGTCATCAGCCTCAAGGCCGGCGGCTTCGGCCTGAACCTCACCGAGGCGGACTACTGCTTCGTGCTCGACCCGTGGTGGAACCCGGCCACCGAGGCCCAGGCCGTCGACCGGACCCACCGCATCGGCCAGCAGAACCCGGTGATGGTGTACCGCTACGTCTCCGCCGGCACCATCGAGGAGAAGGTGATGGAGCTGAAGGCCCACAAGGCCGAGCTGTTCAGCAGCGTGATGGACGGCGACGGGGCGCTCTCCGGCGCGCTCACCGAGGACGACGTGCGGGGACTGCTCGACCTTGCCTAGTGGCCCGCGGCGGCGTCGTGGTCCGACGCCGGGTCGCCCTTGCGGCCGACGAGGCGACCGAAGGGGATGCGGGCGACGGTCGTGGCGATGGCCGCACCCACCACGAACCCGACGAGCGCGGAGCAGGCGGTGTTGACCAGCCAGGCGAGCACCCCTCCGACCCCGGGCACGTCGGCCACCTGGTGCTCGAGGTCGTGCACCAGGTGGTACGGCGTCGACCAGCCGAGCTCGTCGAAGCCGGCGAGCAGGATGTGGCCACCGACCCAGAGCATGGCGGCGGTGCCGATCACCGACAGCCAGGCCAGCAGCTTCGGCATCCCCGCCACCAGGAGGAGCCCGGCGCGCTGCGCGCGCGGGGACGGGCGCTCGGCGAGCTTCAGCCCGACGTCGTCCATCTTCACGATCATGGCGACCACGCCGTAGACCGCCACGGTGATGAGCAGGCCGACGACCACGAGGATGATCGCCCGGGCGAGGATCGGCTCGTCGAGCACCTCCTTCAGCGAGATCACCATGATCTCGGCCGAGAGGATGAAGTCGGTGCGGATGGCGCCCTTGACCGTGGTCTCCTCCACCTCGGGGCCGTGGACCGGCGCCGGGACGTCGTGCTCGTGGTCGTCGTGGCGGAAGGCGTGGATGACCTTGTGGGCCCCTTCGTAGGCGAGGAAGCAGCCCCCGAACATGAGAATGACCTCGACGACCTTGGGGGCGATCGCGCTCAGCAGCAGCGCGATCGGGAGGATGACCAGCAACTTGTTGCGGATCGATCCGAGGGCGATGCGCTTGATGATCGGCAGCTCCCGCTCGGCGGCGAGCCCCCGCACGTACGCAGGGGTGACCGCCGCGTCGTCGATCACCACGCCGGCGGCCTTCACGCTGGTGCGCCCGGCGGCTGCCGCCACGTCGTCCACCGAGGCGGCCGCCATCTTGGCCAGGGCGGCCACGTCATCGAACAACCCGACCAGACCGCCGGCCATCTCTCGTCCTCGTCCTCCGTGGGGGTGGGGTGCAAGGTAGCAACGCCCGTGTCCGAACCGCGCCCCGCTGCGCGACGCACGGGCGGGCCGTCCTCCGCACCCAACGCCGGCGCTGTCCTCCCACCCCAACCCCGATCTGGTGCGCAGCAGGCGCGCCCCAGCGCGCGAAAAGCGCACCGTTTCGAGTGCAACGAGATCTCGTGCGCAGAACGCACGTCCCGGCGCGGGAATAGCGCACCGTTTCCCGGGAGGGGTCAGGAGGTCACGTGCTCAGGCCGTGGCGCGGGTGAGGGGGATGCGGGCGTCGACGGTGCAGCGGCGCATGCGGCGGCGCGACGGATGGTGGTCGGTGAGGGCCCGGTGCACGGTGCAAGACTCGTCCCAGATGGCCAGGTCGCCGGGTTGCCACCGCCAACGCACCGACACGTGGGGGTCGTCGAGGGCGGTGGTCAGTCGGTTGAGCAGGTGAGGGCTCGGCGCGGGAACGCCCTCCGGAGCCACGAGGCCGTCGTGGTACATCGGGGACAGCGCCAGCAACGGCGTGCCGTCGGGCCTGGTCCCGACCAGGGGCCGCTCGATCGGCGGGTGGGCGGCACGCAACCGCTCCGCCACCGCCGGCCCGTGGTGGCGCACCACCGTGGCGGCGAGCGAGTCGTCGATGCGGTGGCGGAGGTGGAGCTGCTCGAGCCCCGCCCGCTCCTCGGCGGGAAGGGCCGCGTGGACCGCGTCGAGCGCCGCCCACAGCGTGTCGCCGCCGACCGGGGGGATGGTGAGGGCCTGGAGGAAGCCGTACCGGGGAGGGTGCTCGAGCCAACTCAGGTCGCGGTGCCACGGGAACCCCGCCGGCGGGCGGTCGACGTCGTCCTCGATCACGGACACGGTCGTCGACCGGCCCAGGAGGCGATCGAGGGGGTGGACGGTCAGTGGACCGAAGGCCCCCGCCAGTCGGGCGAAGGCCCGGGCGTCGAGGTCGAGGCCGCGCACGACGACCACCTGGTGGGCGTCCACCAACGGGTGGAGCACGGCCGCGGCGAGCGCCGGGTCGCGGGGCAGCGAACGACCGTCGACGCAGGCGCCGAGGGCGCGTGTGAGGAGCTCCACCTCGGGGTCGGTGGTGGGACGAGGACGACGCATGAGCAGGGCCATGGCTCCGAGTGTCGGGCGCGAGGCCGCCGGACGCATCGGCCAGAGGTGCCGGCCCGGTCCACCGCAGGTGCCGACCGAGCTCGTCTGGTCAGGTGCGGCCGGCCAATCCGTGCTCGTGGGCGAACACCACGATCTGCACCCGGTCGCGCAGCGCCAGCTTCCGGAGGATCGACCCCACATGGGTCTTCACCGTCGACTCGCTGGCGAAGATCTCGCCACCGATCTCCACGTTCGAGAGTCCCCGGGCCACGCCGGCGAACACCTCCCGCTCCTTCTCGGTCAGCGTGGCGTAGGCGGCGGGGACCGGCGTCGGGCGGGTGAACTGCTGGTCCATCAGCGTGGCCAGGTCGGACGGGGCCAGCACGGCATGACCGACGTGCACGGTGCGGATGGCGTCGCGCAGCTGCTCCGGTGTCGTGTCCTTCAGGAGGAACCCGCTCGCGCCGTGCCGGATGGCCGTCGCGGCGCGGTCGTCGAGGTTGAACGTGGTGAGCACCACCACCCGCACCGGCGAGATGCGGGCCGCCACCCGCTCGGGAGTGAAGATCTGCCGGGTGGCCTCGACGCCGTCCATCTCGGGCATGCGGATGTCCATGAGCACCACGTCGGGCTCGAGCTCGTCGACGAGGCGCACCGCCTCGACACCGTCCGCGGCGGCACCGACCACCGTCATGCCCTCCTGGGCGTCGACGATGACCCGCACCCCCTCCCGGAACAGCTCCTGGTCGTCGACCAGCAGCACGCGGATCGGCGGCTCAGACACGGCTCACCGGGAGCCAGGCCGTGACCGCGAAGGTCGCCCCACCGGCGTCGTGGCGGCGACGGACGTCGAGGCGACCCCCGACGGCGTCGAGCCGCCGCTCCATGCCGGCGAGGCCCTGCCCCTCGACGACGTCGTCGTCAGCCTGGCCCGCGCCCTCGACACCACCCTCCTCGGCGACGGCGTTGCGGACCTCGATCCGCAGGTCGCGCTCGAAGCTCGCGGAGGGCCAGTGGCGTTCGACGGTGACCGGCACGTCGCGGGCGCCGTGCTTCACCGCGTTGGTGAGCATCTCCTGCAGCACCCGCTGAGCCACCACCTCGAGGTCCGGTGGGAGCGGCTGCGGGGTGCCCACGTCGTCGACGGACACCTCCCGGCCTCCGGCCCGCACCCCGTCGACGAGCTCCTCCAGCCAGCCCGGGCGGGCGACCGGGCGGCTCGTGGCCGACAGCACCTCCCGCACCTCCTGCAAGGAGGACCGCGCCGAGGTGGCGATGGTGGCGAGCGTGCGCTTGAGCTGGTCCGGCTCGTCGGGCAGGTACTGGCCGGACTCGGCCTGGGCGAGGATGACCGCCAGCGAGTGGCCCACCACGTCGTGGACGTCGCGGGCGAGCCGGGCCTGCTCCTCCTGGAGGCGGGCGATGTCGCGGGCCTGGGCCGCCACCTTCTGGGCGTCGGACGCCTCGGCCTCGGCGGCGTGCTGCTGGATCTCGGAGACGTGGGCCCGGTCCACGGCCCGGAGGACGAGGCCGAGCATCCACGGCACCACGATCACCACCATCCCGAGGGTGGCGCTGCCCACGACGAGGCTGTCGCTGAAGGCGTTCACCCGGAACGCCAGGTCCCGCACGGCTGGGCCACCGAGCGAACCCCGCTCACCCGACTCGTAGAGCACCACGGCGATGAACGCGGCGGCGGGGACCGACAGTCCGCTGAGCAGCACCACCGTCCTGCTCCCCCAGCGGGTGCACCCGAAGGCGACGGCTGCGACCGCCACCTGCACGGTGAGCACCGGGACCCCCAGCCCGATCTGCACGAGGAAGCAGGCCCACACCAGCCCGAGGGCCACGCCCGGCAGGTGGCGGGCCAGCAGCACCGCGGCCGAGGTCAGCACCACCACGAGGAACGTGCCGTCGAACAGGCCGTCGGCGGTGGGGCTCCCCGAGGTGGCCCACTCGCTCAACCCGAGCAGGAGGGCGACGCCGGCGAGGGCCGCCTCGGGCAGCCACCGCCGCCAGACGTCGGGGTCACGCACCAGGGCCTCGATGTCGGTGCTCACCCCGCCACTATCGCCCGCGATCTGCGTTCTGCGCCTCCGCCTCAGGTACCGATCCCTCCGACCCCGGTGCCGGAGCGCCGGGTGCGAGGGACCCGACCCAGCAGATGGCCCGCCGCGCCGACCACCAACACCGTCGCCGCCGGCGCCGCGACCCGGAAGGCCGACGACGCCAACGACGGCGCGATCGTGGTGCGAGGCATCCCCGGCATCTGCATCAGGAGCGGTCCTGGTCGGCGGCGGACAGCTCCCGAGCGAGGGCGTGGGCGTCGGGGGTGCCGATGACGGCGGCGACGTAGGGCTGGCCCGCCAGCGTGAGGCGCAGCGCGGGCTCACCCCGGCGCACCGCCACCAGCTCCTTGCCGGTCGATCGCCGCCAGGTGCCCACCTTGCGCCGGCCGGGAAGGGCGAGACCGGGAGCGCGCAGGCCCTTCGCCGCAGCCAGGCCGTCGTCGACCACCGACACCGTGGTGACCGCAGAGCGCAGGAAGGACTGGTCGCGCACGAGGCCGCCGATCTTCTCGCCTCGGGTGAACGAGACCTCGATGGTGTCAGGGGTGAGGGTGATGGAGCTCACGGTTCCTCCAGGACGGGTGTGGCCGTACCGTACGAAACCGGCCGCTCCGCGTCGTCCCCCCACGGGACGATCTCGCCGTCCCCCTCAGGTGCGACCCGCCCCGTCAGCCGGGCTCGCGCCCGGGCACGAGCAGGCCCGATTCGTAGGCCAGCACCACGGCGTGCACCCGGTCGCGCAGGCCGAGCTTCATGAGGATCCGCTTCACGTGGGTCTTGGTGGTGCTCTCGGAGATGTAGAGCGCGTCGGCGATCTCCCGGTTGGAGAGGCCCTTGGCGATGAGCACCAGCACCTCCCGCTCGCGGTCGGTGAGCCGATCGAGGTCCCGGGCCTGGGCGGGTGCGGACCGGGCGGGCTCGGCCGACACCCGGGCGAACTCGGCCAGGAGGCGCCGGGTGACCGACGGCGCCAGCAGGGCGTCACCCCCGGCCACCACCCGGATCCCCTCGAGCAGGTCCTCCGGTGGCGTGCGCTTCAGGAGGAACCCGCTGGCCCCGGCGCGCACGGCGTCGTAGACGTACTGGTCGATCTCGAAGGTCGTGAGCACCAGCACCCGGGGCGGCCCGTCCTCGGCGCCGTCCCCGCTGACGTCCTCGCCCGGGTGCTCGTGATCGGCCCCGGTGATGCGGCGGGTCGCCTCGATCCCGTCGACGCCGGGCATGCGGATGTCCATGAGCACGACGTCGGGGGCGAGGGTGGCGGCCAGGGCGATGGCCTCCTCGCCGTCCCCCGCCTCGCCCACGACCTCGAGGTCGTCCTGGGTCTCGATCATCATGCGCAGCCCGGCGCGCACGAGCACGTCGTCGTCGGCGATGAGCACCCGGACGGTCACGCCAGCCCTCCTCTCTCGAGCGGGATGTGGGCCTCGACCCGGAAGCCGCCACCCGTGCGGGGGCCGACCTCGAGGCGCCCCCCGAGGACGTGCACACGCTCCCGCATCCCCACGATGCCCCGCCCGCCGCCGGACGTCGTGGCCTCGACGGGACCCCGACCGTCGTCGGTGACGAGCACGACCAGCTCCTTCGGGCCGGCCCGCAGCACCACCTCGGCCGATGCCGGACCCGCGTGCTTGGTGATGTTGGTGAGCGACTCCTGCACGATCCGGTAGGCCGCCGACCCGACCCGCCCGTCGAGGTCGAAGGGCACCCGGCCCTCCGTCTCGTCGCGCAGCGCCACGTCCAGCCCCGCGGCACGCACGCCCGCCACCAGCTCGGCGACGTCGCTCAACCGGTGGGCCGGTTCCCGTGGGGCGTCGGAGCCCGCCACCGGGCGGAGGAGCCCGAGCATGGTGTCGAGGTCGGCGAGGGAGGCCCGGCCCACCCGCTCGATGTTGCGCAGGGCGTCGAGGGTGCGCTCGTCGGTAGCGGTGAGCCGGGCCGCCCCTGCCTGCATCACCATGACGTTCACCGCGTGGCCGACGGCGTCGTGGAGCTCGCTGGCGATGCGGGCCCGCTCGTCCTCGACGGCCTGCAGCGCCACCGCCTCGGCCGCCGCTCGGGCGTCGGCCGCCTCCTGCTCGAGCACCTCGGAGCGGGAGAGCGACTCCCGGGTGCGCACCCCGATAACCCATCCGACCGCATAGGTCCCCAGGATCACCACCAGCCGGAACAGCTCGTCGCCGCCCTCGCCGTAGAGCAGGGTCGCGGCAGCAGGCACGGCGGTCACCAGCACCAGGAGCCGGGACGCGCCGACCGGTCGGCTGGCGGCCACCGTGTAGGTGAGGAAGGCGGCGGCCAGGACGCCGTTGTTCATGGCGGTGCCGATGGCGGTCACGACGTAGGCCGCCGTCGCCAGCACGAGGGCGGTGGCGGGCGCGGTGCGACGGATCGCGACCACCAGCGGGGGCAGGACGACGAGGGGCCAGCACCACCCAGGCACCTCGCCGAACTTCTCGGTCCAGGCGGGCTCGACCATGGTCCCGACCGTCAGGCCGGCCAGCGCCACGGCGATGGCGACGTCGATCAGCACCCATCCCCACGAGCGCGCCGGGGGTCGGTCGACTCGGAGGTCGGGGACTCGCACGGAGCGACGGTACCGAACGTCGCCCGCACGGTCGTCCCCCCACGGGAGGACCCGACCCTGACCCCTGGGAGGACCTCGATCGCCCGTCGTCGCCCTCCGTGATGCGGTCGGGGCGGGCCGGGTTGCGGTTCCCGATCGGTGGCCTATGGTGGCCAGCGTCATGGACGAGCAGCCCACCCCCGCCTGCGCGAGCACCCACCGGCACCACCGCCGTCTGCTCGTCTCCGCGGGCGAGAAGCCGTCCTCCTGGCGAGCCCTGCTGCTCGGCGCGCCGCCACGCGGCTGACGACCACACCCGTCGCGCCGGTGAGGCACGACGTGAGCTGACCGCGGCGTCGCCGCGGCCTGCTCCCTGCATCGACGCGACCGGCGCGCCCGCGCCCGTGATCGCGCCACACACCGTCGACGCCGCCCACGGGCGGCCACGTCACGTTCACCGCCCGGCCCGCACCTCGTCGAGCCCGGGCTCCGCCTGCGCTGCGGCGCGCCCCAGAGAGGTCCTCTGCCATGTCCGACCCACCCACCACCCAGTCGCTCTTCGAGGTCGCCGGCCTCGGCCGGTCGTTCCTCACCGGCGCTGCCATCGGGTTCACCTCCATGGCGGTGCTCACGTTCAGCCTCACGTTCCTCGCCGGCATCGACCTGGGGATCTGCCTCGCCATGGCGGCGTTCACCGCCGCGTTCGCCGGGCTCGGCCTCGGCGGCATGTTCGGGGCCATCCGCAGCACGCACCACCTTCGCTGACCTGGAGCCGCCGCGGCTCACGCCGCACCGCTCCGAGGTCCGTCCACAGGAAGGAGGTGACATGGCGCCGAAGAACCCCAAGAAGACCGGTCGCGACGTGCTGGAGAAGCGACGGGTGAAGAAGGCCAAGCGGGCCGAACGCACCGTGAAGGCCCGCAAGCAGGACCGCCTGGCCGCCTGATCCTCGGCGGGGCGGGACCGGTCGAGGCACGACCAGCGTCGCTCGTGCCTCGCTGCCGGGCCCGTCCCGCCGAGCCGTCCGCCGCCGTCCGAGGTGTCCGCCGGTCACGGCGGCGGACGCGGCTCGCCTACCCGGTGTCGGGAAAATGTGCGCCGTCGTGTCGATCCGGGGTCTCCCCGTTCGGCGTAGGGGGTGGAGCTCCACATGGGAGGCTCCGAACCGTCACGAAGGGAGCACTTCGATGAAGTACATGCTGATGCACTACAGCAACGAGGCCAACGAGGCCGACGTCCCGCCCACCCCCGAGCAGATCGCCGCTGTCTCCCAGCTCATGGGCGAGGTCGCCCAGAGCGGCGTGCTGCTGGCGGCCGAGGGGGTGCGGGCCAGTTCCTACGGCGCCCGGCTCACCGTCGACGGCGAGAAGGTCACAGTGAAGGACGGCCCCTTCGCCGAGGCCAAGGAGCTCATCGCCGGGTTCGCCATCCTCGACGTGAAGTCGAAGGAGGAGGCGATCGAGCACGCCAAGCGCTTCGCCGCGGCCGTGGGCGCCACCCAGATCGACATCCGCCTCGTCGCCGAGTGACCCGACGCCGATGATCCCCGACGCAGGCCTGCGCCGGTCGATCGACGCCATCTGGCGCATCGAGTCGCCGAAGGTCGTCGCCCGCCTCACGCGCCTCGTCGGGGACGTCGGCACCGCAGAGGACCTGGCCCAGGACACGTTCCTGGCCGCACTGAGGCGGTGGCCGCAGTCGGGCGTCCCGGACAACCCGGGTGCCTGGCTGATGGCCACCGCCCGCCACCTGGCCATCGACCACCTCCGGCGCAGGGACCGGGGCGCCGCCAAGCTGGCCCAGGTCGGCGTGTCCCCCGACCGGGTCGAGGTCGACTTCGACGCCGACCTCGACGACGACGTGGGCGACGACCTGCTCGGCCTGATCTTCATCGCCTGCCACCCGGTGCTCTCGCCGGAGGCACGCGCTGCGCTGACCCTCCGCCTGCTCGGCGGTCTCCGCACCGACGAGATCGCCCGGGCCTACCTGATCTCCGAGGCCACCGCCGCCCAGCGCATCGTGCGGGCCAAGCGCACGCTCGCGGCGACGCAGGTGCGCTTCGAGCTGCCCGACGCCGCGGCGCGGCGAGAGCGGCTGCCGTCGGTGCTCGAGGTCGTGTACCTCATCTACAACGAGGGCTACGCCGCCTCGAGCGGCGACGACTGGATGCGGGCCGAGCTGTGCCACGAGGCCATGCGCCTCGGGCGGGTGCTCGCCTCGCTCCTCCCTGACGAGCCCGAGGTGCACGGTCTCCTCGCCCTGATGGAGCTCCAGGCGTCGCGCCTGCGGGCCCGCACCGCGTCGGATGGCACACCGGTACTGCTCCTCGACCAGGACCGGGGCCGCTGGGACCAGCTCCTCATCCGCCGGGGCCTCGCCGCGCTCGAACGGGCCGAGGAGCTGGGCGGCTCGCTCGGCCCCTACGCCCTCCAGGCCGGGATCGCGGCGTGCCATGCCCGGGCCACCACCGCCGAGGCCACCGACTGGGGCCGCATCGCGGCGCTCTACGACGCCCTGTCGCAGGTCGCCCCGTCACCGGTGGTCGAGGTCAACCGGGCGGTGGCCCTGGGGATGGCGTTCGGCCCCGAGGCCGGGCTCGCCCTCGCCGACGAGCTGGTGGAGGTCCCCGAGCTGCGGAGCTATCACCTCCTGCCCGCAGTGCGGGGCGACCTGTTGGCCCGAGCCGGCCGCCACCTCGAGGCCCGCGACGAGTTCCTCCGCGCCGCGGAGCTCACCCGCAACGCCCGGGAACGTCAGGTGATGCTCGACCGCGCCCGCCAGGCCGCAGCCGACGCCGAACGCCCCGACACCTCCCGGTGAGGCAGGCGGTGACCCTCTCGGTCGCCCGCTGGCTCACCGCTCCCGACGTGCTCCCCCCTGCGGCATGCGGGGGCGTTTCGTCGCCCTCCCTCGCTCCCCGCAGGAACGCGCGTCGTCACGCAGCGGGCCCCGGCCGTCCATCTGACACTCCCTCCTCGAGCCCGCTGGCCGATCGAGGCGGGCTCTCGCTCGCGACGGTTCAGCCGGTGTCGAAGAGGCCGGGTTGTTCGGTGGTCGCCGTGGCTGGGGTGGGTGGGTCGTGGCCGTCGACGACGGCGAGGTCGGGTGGCCCGGCTTTCTCCGGTGAGTCGTTCTGGT
>Ga0164243_10007061_pt1 | contig 16858 bp, 19 predicted proteins | sample OricompcompostOP_FD_108781 | JGI IMG/M metagenome (GOLD analysis project Ga0164243, IMG submission 108781) | Organic Plus compost microbial communities from Emeryville, California, USA - Original compost - Organic plus compost (OP) | ecosystem: Engineered > Solid waste > Mixed feedstock >... | reverse complement strand
ATCCCCCAGGGCGAGGTCCATCGCCTCGCAAACCCGGGAAAGATCACCCTCGAGATGATCGAGGTCCAGACAGGCTCATACCTCGGAGAAGACGACATCATCAGAATCACTGACGAATTCGGACGGTGTTAGGCGATTTCGGATGGGGCGCAATCAGGTCAAGGCCGTCGCTTCCAGCATGGACGAGCCTTTCGCAGTGATCCACATGTGGGAGGCTGTTGTAACCGCCAATTGCAACGGCGGGAGGCCTGGCTGACAAGCTCCGCAAGCCCCAGCCAAGCCTCTCTTCTCGACCAGCGATCATCCTGCTGCCAGCTCTGCCGGAGTGCCGGCTGATGACAGATTGTCCGATTTGGAGACCATGATCGATATGATCAGCTTCGAAACCATCATTGATCTGCAGGAGGCCGGTGCCAAGGCCTGCGAACTCGGAGCGAGCCGAAAAGACAATCCCTTCCTGCGGATAGTCGCGATGTCCGGACGCTCCGATGAGGTCCATGACCATTGGCGTCAGAAAAGAGATGCATGGCAGTTCGGTTGGGCAATCGAAAATGCTTACCGGGCCGTTCACATCAACAGCCAGGCCGCTTGATCCCGCTCACGCTTGCAAAGTCAGCCGCTGATACGAATGCCCGCTTCTTTGGCCGCCTCATATAAAGCCTGTCTCACCTGGTCCGGCGAAATGCGGCCGGCCATTCCATCGATGCAAGCTTGAAGCGCTTCCTCAAACGCTTCCCCATTCCGGATCGGCCACGAACCGGTCACGTATTGGATTGCCGCTTCAACGGAACCGATGAGAACATGTCCGCCGTCATCTTTCTCGAACCGAAGTGGCGGGAACGTTCTTATGTTGGATTTTTTCACATTACTGTTCCCCCATGCCGCCCTAAATCGACCTTTGAGCGATTTTGTTCCAACCCGGCGTTTCCATCAGAGTTATTCACTGGATTCCGGTTGGCGGACGGCCATCTAATTCATTGCCGCTTTTAAATTGTCCAGCAGCAAATCGAGCTATGCTTATAATAAATTTCGCGGTCCGAACATTACGTGGCTGCTTGATTATGAGTGTTCTGCCAGTTTTTTGGGGTAGATTTGCACAAACCTGTTGAGCTCTGGAATTCGTTTGAGCGGAGAACGGTCCCCACTCATTATACTGGTTCATGCTGAAGTATGGTTTGTCATGAACGAGACTCGACCGCGAGCCGCGCGCTGGCTATGGATGCTTGCCGGCAGAGGGCCGGGGCCGATTGTTTCAATCGCCGGAAACACAAAAGGCCGCTTTGGCATCATGACCGTCGAGAACGCGCGTGATGAAGCCAAGATCAAGCTCGGCGCCGTCGCTGCTGGTGAGGACCCGGTCGATACTGACGACGATGCCCGCCAGCAGGCCACGGTTTCCGATCTCTGCGACTGGTATCTCACCGAGGCCGAGGCCGGTCGCATCCTCGGCCGCCGCAATCGACCGATCAAGAAGTCTACCCTTGCCATGGACAAGAGCCGCATCGAAACGCACATCAAGCCGCTCCTTGGCAAGCGTCTCGCCCACACCTTGAAGGTAGCTGACATCGAAGGGATGCAATCCGATATCGTGGCCGGCAAGACGGCGAAGCCGCGAGGCAAGGGCCGAGGCGGCATCACCACCGGCGGACCCGGCGTTGCATCCCGCGCTGTCGGAGCCCTTCAAAGCATCCTTGGCCATGCCGCCCGTCTCGACAAGCTGGAAAGCCATCCGAGCCGTGGCGCGCGAAAACTGGCAGGCCAGAAGAAGCAGCGGCGGTTGAGCGTGGCAGAGATCAGGAAACTCGGCGCGGCGATGCGGCATGCGGAACGCAGCGGCGAAAACCCGGTGGCGCTCGCCATCGTCCGCTTCCTGGCGCTCACCGGCTTCCGCATTTCCGAGGGCCAGGGCATGCAACGCCATTGGCTCAACGCCGAGGCCGGCTACGTGGCTTTCCCTGACACCAAGAGCGATGCGCAGATCCGCGCGGTTGGCCCTTCCGCCGCCAAGATTGCCGCCAGTCAGCCGGTTCGGGGCAATAACCCCTATGTCTTCCCCTCCGATATTACCGACGGGCATTTCACGGCGGCCAAGGCCTGCCTCTTCAGGCTCTGCGCCAGCGTCGGCATCAAAGGTGTTACGCCGCACACACTACGCCACACGTTCGGCAGCGTCGCCGGCGATCTCGGCTTCTCCGAACTGACGATCAGGGCACTGCTTGGCCATGCCGCCCAGAGCGTGACCCAGGGCTATGTTCATATCGACGAGGCTCTGAAGCTCGCCGTCACCCGCACCTGCGAGGAGATCGCCTCCCTGCTGGATGAAGAGGACAAGGCTGGACTTCCCTAGCAGGAAGAAAGGCGGGCAGCATGATGGTGTAGGGCAAAAAAGCTGCACTCCGTCCGCGGCGGCAGTTGACCTTGCATTGTTAGTCAAATGGATGTACGTTTTCGAGGAATAGAAGTTTGCTCAGGTTAACGCCCATGCCACAGAAACAGACTAGATTACACCAGGACGCGCCGGGCCGGGTAGAACGGCTCGGCTTCCGGATTGACGAAGCGACGAAGGATCTCATCGAGCGTGCCGCGTATCTCTCACAGCGCAAGGTGAGCGACTTCTGCGTGACGGCGCTCGCCGACACGGCACGCCGGACGATTGCCGAGCATGAAATGCTCGTGCTCTCCGACCGGGACCGCGAGGCTTTCTTCAACGCCCTGATCAATCCGCCCGCGCCGAGCGATCGGCTTCAGCGCGCGCTCGGCGACCACAAGCGCCGGGTCACCCCGTAAGAATGGCATCGTCCCAACCGGATTTGCAGATCGTGCCGCTCGCGGCCGACCATGATCGCGATGCCTTCTCCTGCGGGGTAGATAGCCTCGACCGTTATCTGCGGACGCAGGCGAACCAGGACGTACGGCGCAAGGCGAACGGTGTCTTCATTCTCATCGAACCTGAGCAGCCCCGAACGGTGCTCGGCTATTACACGCTCTGCGCGACGGGCTTGCCGCAGGGCGGCGTTCCGAACGCCGCCCGCAACCATATACCGCGCTATCCACTGGTGAGCTGCACGCTGGTCGGCCGTCTGGCGGTGTCGAGCGCACGGCAAGGGGAGCGCCTGGGGGCGATCCTGCTCGCCGATGCCGTGCAACGCGCTTACGCATCCGCCTCGACCATCGGTTCGTCGATGCTGGTCGTTGACGCGATCAATGAGCGCGCCGCCGCCTTCTATGAAGGCAATGGGTTCGTGCGTCTGCCGGATTCGGTGCGACTGGTGTTGCCCATGTATGTCATCGAGAAGATGTTGAAGTCTTGACCAGGCGGGCCTGTCGCAAATTTTCCTGTTTAACCGCGAGTTGACCAACCCTGGAGAAATTTCGCTCCCCATGTAGGGGAGCGTAGCCATGCTTCTGAATTCCATTGCCGAGAAATTGAAGCGCCAGTCGAAGGACGATTTCAAAGGGCGCCATTTCGAAGCCCGGCTGATTGTGCAGGCGGTGACCTGGTATCTGCGCTACCCGTTGAGCTGCCGCGATCTGGAAGAAATGTTCCGCGAGCGCGGCTTCGAGGTCGACCATAGCACGATCAATCGCTGGGTCCTTGCCTATGCGCCTGTTATCCGCCCACCGCATTGCGGTTCAGTCCGAGTTGACGAGACCTACGTCAAGATCCGGGACAAATGACGTTACCTGTACCGCGCCATCGACAGGCATGGAAATCCGATCGACTTCCTGCTCACCGCAAAGCGCGACCTTGATGCCGCGAAGCGGTTCTTTCGAAAGATGCTCAGGGACGAGCCGCTGCTATCGCCGGGGAAGATTGGCACCGACGGTGCCAACACGTTTCCGTAACGACCAAATGGTCGGCGATGATGGGCTTTTGCATCTTCTGCATGTGGGCAGGTGAAAGGTGGCGGTCCCCACCACCTGCCGGACCAGCTCGGGTTTCGTCCAGGCGTCGAACACTTTGTGGCGTTCAGCCTTCACGACCTGCGAGGCAAACAATTCGGTCGCTTTCATCCCAGGTCTCCCCTGCTCTCGACGAATTGGGCCAAGCCCTGCAGTTGGCCCGTCCAGTATTGTCGATAGTGAGCAAGCCAGGCCTCGGCATCCGCCAGCGGAGCGGCCGCAAGGACGCAGGTCTGGCTGTTCCCCTCCGACTTCCGCTCGATCAGCCCGGCCTTTTCCAGCACGAACAGATGTTTGGAAATGGCATTCACCGACATATCGTACGGTCGCGCCAGTTCGTTGACGCGCGCGGGCCGATCGCTGAGGTCGGCAAGCAACTGCCGGCGGGTGCGGTTCGACAGCGCATGGAAAATGGCATCCAGCCTTTCATCTTCCGATATCATGATTTTCGTCAACCAGATGGTTGACGCCCCCTTGCGTTTGAACTAGAAGATGGTTGTCAACCATTTAGTTGACGAATAGCAGTTACTCCCATCGCAATCAACTGGCACGTCGCGGCAACGCGGCGATGGCGCGTCATTGCCTGACACACGGAAAAGGAAAGGCTTCATGTTTTTAGGGGGAAAGAACATCGTCATTTTCGGCGGCAGCGGCGCGATTGGAACGGCGATGGCCCGGGCCTTCGTCGCGGAGGGTGGCCGCGTGTGGCTAGGCGGGCGAAACCAAGAGCGCCTGGATGCCGCGGCAGACAGGGTGGGCAGCGCCGACGGCGCGGTCGAGACATTCAAGGTGGATTGCCTTGATGCGGCGGCGACGGCGGAGGCGGTGTCAGTTCTCGGCGCCCGCATCGGCGGCTTTGATGTCGCGATCAATGCGACCAGCTTCATGCACAATCAGGGGTCCCACATTGACGACCTGGATCTCGTCGCTTTCATGAGCCCGGTGGAGAATTTCCTGACCTCGTTGTTCAACAGCTGCAAGGCGGCGGTGCCGTACATGGGCAAGCGAGGCCAGGGCGTCATCCTCACGCTTTCGACGCCTGCCGGGCGCACGGCGCCTCCTGGCCATCTGGGCTACAGCGTCACCTGCGCGGGTGTGGAGGCATTCTCCAGGGTGCTGGCTGCCGAACTCGGACCGCGCAACATCCGCGCCATCTGCCTTGGCCCGCATGCCATTTCCGATGCCCCGCAAGCGGGGTCGTATACGGGTGAGCTCTTTGCACCAAAAGCCAGTGCCATGGGCCTGACAGTTGATCAATGGCTCGGCGGCGGCGCTCAGACAACCATGCTTAGGCGACTGCCGACGCTGGAAGACGTTGCACAGACAGCAGCCTTCCTGGTCTCGGACAAAGCCCGGTCCATGACGGCCGCCTATGTCAACCTCACGGCCGGAATGATCCCAGAGTAGGAGTCGGGTGGGAGCGCCGTATAACCGTAATCCCGCCAAAGGACTCCACCAAAAGGACAACCTTCGCAAGGAAACAGATGCAATGATGTTCATGTCTGCGTTTTTCCCACTGAACTGAACCGCTAAACGCCGTTCAATCAGTTTCTTTTCGAAAAGATCAGAATGGCCCGCTCTGCGGCGCCATGGGAGACTATCATGTCAGACCAACACCTCTATGGACTGACCGCTGGTCAGGTCGAGCAATTCATCGATGACGGTTTCATCAGGATAGATAACGCTTTCAGCCCCGAGCTTGCGGCGCGCTGTAAGGCGGAACTCTGGGCCGAAATGGGACTGTCGCCCGAGCGGCCGCAGGAATGGCGCCAGCCTGTGATCCGCATTGCGGGTAAGTACACGCCGCCGTTTGAAGAGGTGGCCAATACGCCACGATTGCATGCCGCTTACAACGATCTCGTCGGCAGGGGGCGTTGGGTGCCGCCAAAGGGACTTGGATCCTTTCCTATCCGTTTTCCCTCGACGGGATCCGCGGGCGACGATGGCTGGCATGTGGATGTGAGCTTTGGTGAGAGCCCCGACTTTATGGACTGGCGGGTCAATATTAGTAGTCGCGGGCGCGCACTTCTGATGCTCTTTCTGCTATCGGATGTCACGACACTGGACGCCCCGACCAGGATCAGAAAAGGCTCCCACAAAACAATAGCGCGCGAGCTCCTTCGGTTTGGCGATGCAGGGTTGTCGCTGAGGCAGCTCTCTGCGGATGGCTATGTCTCATCGGCTGATTGCAAAGTTGAACTGGCGGCAGGGCCGGCAGGAACCGTCTTCCTATGCCATCCTTTCCTGGTCCATGCGGCACAATCCCATCAGGGCAGCGAGCCACGGTTCCTGGCGCAACCGCCGTTGGTACCGACGGGGGAGTTCGACCCGGCAGTGCCGCCGTCTCCAGTCCAGATCGCCATTCGCCAGGCCTGCAATTTGAACTTTTGACCCCACCAACGTTTGGGGCGCGGCTTGCGCTGCGCCCCGACATTCAGGCGTTCCCATGAATTATTTCAGCCAGAACGCTGGGTTCGTTTTTCATCGGTGAAAATCACCGTGCAATGTCGGCTGTGGCGGCAGCGATGGCCGACATTAGATGTGTATCACGAACAATCGGGGCAGGGGCTAAAGCTGGGCCAGATTGTTGTTCATTCCATCTGATCAGAATGAGGAGTTTAGTATGATCACGACACGCAGGCTCGGCCGAAGCGACATCTCCGTGCTACCGATTGGGATGGGCTGTTGGGCGATTGGCGGCCATTTCACCATGGACGGCATGAATGACGGCTGGGGTAACATCGATGACGCGCAGTCTATCAGGGCAATTCATGTCGGGCTGGAGTTGGGCGCGACGCTATTTGATACGTCAGATGCCTACGGGACCGGCCACAGCGAGGAGGTGATTGGCGAGGCTCTAAACGGAAGGCGCACGTACGCGATCATAGCGACTAAGTTTGGCTACACATATGACCGGGATAACCGTGCTCTCACCGGCAGTGATGTGAGCAAAACCTACATCGAATGGGCGTGGGCCCAGTCTGTAATGCGGCTGAAGACCGACTACATTGATCTCTACCAAATCCATGTCGGCGAGCTTTCCGACGAGCAGGCAGATGAGGCGGGAGAGGCACTCGAGGCCTTGGTGGATCAGGGGCGCATCCGGGCCTGGGGATGGAGCACCGGTAACGTTGCAGCAGCTCGCCGGATGCTCAAGTTTCCGAACTTCGTCTCGGTTCAGCAATCGCTGAATGTCCTCCATGATGCTCCAGAGCACATAAGCCTATGCGAAACCGGCGAACTGGCCAGCCTTAACAATTCACCGCTAGCCATGGGCCTGTTGTCGGGCAAATTCGAGTCTGGCAGCCAGCTGCCTAAAAGCGATGTCCGGGAGCTGGGTTCGCGACTTCATCGACGGCAAGCCACGGCCCGAGGTGCTGGCGACAATTGGCGCCATCCGCGACCTGTTGCAGACGGGCGGACGCACCACGGCACAGGGCGCGCTCAGCTGGCTGCTGGCTCGATCGGAAATTACATTTCCCATCCCCGGATTCAAGACTGAGGCGCAGGTCCGGGAAAACCTCGGCGCGTTGCAGCAGGGGGGCACTTCCCTCGGACGTGATGCGGGAGATCGATATCGTGCTGGCTGAGCTTGGTTAGGTGGGAAGGTGGCTATGCTTTATGAGCTACCAGAACAGGGAAGAAGACGATGACGGATCAAGATAGGGATACGCTCCGCCCCCGGCACAGAATTCCTGACAGTCCCCGGCAAGGCGGCGATCGCCAGGATCAGCGGCACGAGGACAGCGAGCGAGGACGCCGTCATCATGAAGATCAATGTGCGCCAGCTTGCCTTCCAGAATTCGGGATCGGACAGGACGCGGGCAAAATTATCCCAGCCGACGAATTCCGAGCCGCCGCCGAAGGGGCGCTCCAGATAAAACGACCAGTAGAACGCCTGAAACACCGGCGCATAAAAAAACAGAAGGACCAGCAGGAAAAGCGGCGCTATGAACAACAGCGGCAGCCAGCGATGCCGGAACATGGTGGATTCAAGAAACATGAGAAACCCCGAACTGTGGGAGTGATGTGAGGCGAAAGTCTCCGCCTCACATCATGACGTCTGATCAGGGGAGTTCCACGCCCTTGTAGGTCTGCTGGAAGCGGCGCAGCAATTCGTCCCCCCGCTTCTTCGAATTGTCGAGCGCGGCCTGCATCGTCTGCTGGCCGGCAAACGCCTTCTGGGTTTCCTCCGTCCAGATCTGACGGAACTGGATGTACGAGCCGAGCCGGATACCTCGGGTATCCGGGGTGGACGGAGCGCTCATCGACTCGATGCCGATCGCGGCGGTTGCATATTTGGGCGACTTCGCATCGGGGCTTGTTGCGATGGCATCGAGCACGTCGTTGGTGACGGGCACGTAGCCGGTCGCCGCCGAGAAGGTCATCTGCTGTTCCGGCTTGCGCACGAAGTTCAGGAGCCTTGGCGCCCTCGATCTCGTCCTTGCTGTGGCCCTTCATGATGTAGATCGAGGCGCCGCCGACCAGCGTGTTGTGGCGGGTTTCGCCCTTGTACATCGGTGCCATGCCGACGGTGAGCTCGTACTTGCCTTCGAAGGCCTTGGTGAATGTCGTATAGGAGCCGGACGACGCTTCGATCATCGCGCATTCGCCGGAGGAGAAGGCGGCGACCAGATTACCGCCCTTGGTGTCGCCGTTCAGGCGGACAAGGCCTTCCTTGCGCCAGTCGACGAGATTGCTGAGATGCTTGGCGATCAGCCCCTTGTTGAAGATGTATTCGGCATCGAGACCGTCATATCCGTTGTGCTTCGTCGCGATCGGCTGGCCATGGCGGGCAGCGAACTGCTCGAAGACTATCCAGGGTTCGGCATTGGTGACGAATGGGCATGTGCTTCCGGCCGCCTTCAGCTTCCGAGCCGCGTCGATGACTTCTTCCCAGGTCTCTGGTGTCTTGGTAATGCCGACTTTTTCAAGTTCCGTCTTGTTCGTGTAGAACAGCAGTGTCGAGGCATTGTAGGGCTGGGCGAAGAGCTTGCCCTTCGCCGTTTACGTCCGGCAGTTCGTCCTGCACCGGTACGACCGCGTCCGACAGCATCAGATCGAGCGTCCCGGCATCGAGGACCTGCAGCAGGACCGGTGCGTTCTTGGCGCGATAGGCGGCGATCGCCTTCTGCATCAGCACTTCGTAGCTGCCCTGGCCGACGCAGGTGACCTTGTGTTCGCTCTGGGCGGCGTTGAAGGCGTCGCATTGCGCCCGGATCGCCGTTTCGACCGGGCCGGTGTTGCCGTACCAGAATTCGATATTGGCGGCGGAGGCGGAGCCAGCGCAGCCAAGGAGCGCGGCGGTGGCCGCGAGGATGGAAAGTTTCATGGTGCCCTCCGTTGAGACATCGCCGAGCCCTCCTCGGCATTTGAGGCGATGACTTAGTTACTCAAATAGAGTAATAATAGCATGACAAACTGCAAGAGGTTGAACCAAGAAAAAATCAACGTTAGTAATCTTCTACCTAGAGTGACCGGTTTCGTTTATACCCTTGCGTGGTAAGTTATTGAGGATGATCAATGGGATATTCGCCCTACGCGTTGATCGCGCCACGTTTTTTCCGGCCGACCGACGACGATGCGGTCGCCACGCCGAACGAGCGCGCCCTTTTGCGCGTCATCTGGCGCAATCCCGGTGTTTCAAGAACGGAACTGACGGGTCTCACCGATCTCGCCCAGCAGACGATCCACCGCCTGCTCGATCAGCTGGCCGAGCGCGGGATCATCAGTCTCGGCTCGCCCAAGCCCGGCCTGGGAAAGGGGCAGCCCAGTCCCATGCTGACGCTGGACGGCACCTATGCCTGGTCCTGTGGCATGTCGGTCAACACCGACGTCATCGACGTATGCCTCATGGACTTTGCCGGTTCGGTTCTGGCCGAGACCAATGTCCAGCTTCGGGAGAAGACGGTTGCTCAGGCGCTGGAACGGGTCCGTGACTGGGTGAAGGAGCAGCAGGGCAGGCTCGGCCTGTCGGACGAGCGGTTTTTCGGGGTCGGCCTAGGGATTGCGGGGTTTCATGTGAGCGGGACCAGCTTCAATGCCTCGCTACCGCTGCACGAATGGTCGCTGATCGAGCTCGGGCCGCTCCTCACCAGTTACTTCGAGCGGCCGGTCTGGGCGCTGAACGGCGGCAAGACGGGCACGGTCGCCGAGGCGATGTTCGGCGTCGGCCGGTATATCAAGGATTTCGCCTATCTCAGCTTCAACTACGGTTTCGGGGGCGGCCTCATCTGCGACGGCGAGCTTCTGCACGGAGGCAACGGCAATGCCGGTGAATTCTCGCAGATGTATGAGGATGAAGAGATCACGCGGCGGCCCGCATTGCAGCTGATTATGGAGAAACTGAAGCAGAACGACGTCCAAGTGCCGTCGATCACCTATCTTCGAAAGCATTTCGACCCCAAATGGCCGGGGGGCCGAGAATGGCTGGATGAGATAACCCCCGCTTACAACCGGCTGATTAATGCGATCTGGGCCGTTTACGATCCCCAGGCCATCGTGTTCGGGGGGCAGATTCCACCGGATCTGGCGCACCTGATGATCGAGCGCACACGGCTCTTCGGCAAGCCCCGCTACGGCGTCGGCCGTGCGAGCCCCAAGCTCCTCGTGTCGGAAATTCCAACCGACGCCGCCGCCATGGGGGCGGCCGTCACGCCGTTTAAGCTTACCTTTTTTTGAGATTCTCGTCGGCTCGCTCGAATTGACCTCGAAGTTTACACCGCTCTTGATCCGGCCCTAGCTTGGCAGTGCTTCAGATCTCACCCGAGCAGCTTCGCCACCTCGTCCGGCATCTTCGTAAGAAGGTTCTTCAAGTCCGGCTCGCGCACGGCTTCCGCGGCCTCTGTCGGCGCGAACCATCGCAATGTCCGTTGTCCTTTCTCCGGAAAGTCTTCCTCAATTTTCGAAACCGCGAACAGATGGACACGAATACAGGCCTGAATGACGTCACCGCCTTCTAGTCGTTTCGGGTATTCATAAGACCCAGGGCCTTTTTCCATACGCGCCCCTTCACGCTCGCCTTTTCCCAAGCCTCCTGTTTCGCAACTTCATAAGATTTTTTCTTCGCCATGGCTCACCCCTTCGGAATCACCCATCGACCCGTGCCCCGGCTGGTAATCAGCAGGACTTTACGCGATGATTCGCAAAGCTTGAGCAGGTCTCCCCTTCCTTAGTTGATAATTACCAGCCGTCTGGTGCAAAGGAACCAAGTGAATGGCGGCTGCGTTGCGCTTCTGCAACTAAGTCGAGGTGCCGCAATGGATCAGGTTGTTGACCACGGGTTTCGCGATCCTCGCCAATTTGAGGAAATTCTCTCCTCGCTGGCAGAGGGAGTGATCGTATTAACCGGATATGGTGAGCTTCTTTGGGTCAATGATGCGGTACTCCGGCTACATGGTGTTCAATCTGCCGATGAACTTGGCCACTCGCTGGCGGAATATTCCAAGAGGTTCGAGCTTCGATATCGCAACAATCGCAGGCTTGCCGCTCGCTCGTATCCGATGGCGCGGGCCGTGGCTGGAGAGACTTTCAAGGATCTGGTGGTCGAGGTGCGCAGACGCGGGACGGAAGAACCGGTCTGGGTCCATTCCGCTTGTAGTATCCACCTCGACGAGACTTGTTCACGAGGAAGCAAGGTGGTGCTGCTCCTCGCCGACCTGACCGATCAGTATGAGGCGGAGAAACGGTTCGAGAGTGCCTTCAACGCCAATCCTGCGCCGGCCGTCATCTGCCGCCTTTCCGATTTGCATTACATCAAAGCCAATCCAGGATTCCTGGAGATGACGGGTTACGGACGCAACGATGTTGTTGGTCGATCCACTTACGAACTCGATGTGCTGTCGGAGGCTGAGAAGCGGGATTTGGCGATCACGCGCCTAAAGGAAGGTGGGACTATTCCCCAAATGGAAGCCTGCATTCCGCTCGGCAATGGTGAGAAGAAGTGTGTGCTGGTCGCGGGGGAACCCCTGAGATTGGGAGGGGAAGCATGCATGCTCTTTACCTTTGCCGACCTCGATCCCCTCAAGAGGACGGAGCTTGCCCTGCGACAAAGTGAGGAGAGGTTCTCGAAATCCTTTCACTTGTCTCCTGTGCCCCAGACAATCGCGAAGCTGAAGGGATTCAGAATCACGGAGATCAATCGCGCCTTTCGCGATATCAGCGGCTATGCGGACGAGGAGGCGATCGGCCGCAACGCCTCGGAGCTTATCCTTTGGGACGACAAGATCGCGCAAAGTCATGTCGAGGGAACGATTGAAAAGACCGGCAGCGTCAGTGGCGCCGACCTCAAGATGCGGGCCAAGGATGGATCAACCATCGACTGCCTCGTTTCCGCTGTTGTCGTGACCATCAACGACGAGCCCTGCGTCTTGTGGGTCATTCAGGATATTGCCGATCGCAAACGCTCCGAAGATGAGCTGATAGCGGCAATCGAAGCCGTCATGGCGGATACGTCCTGGTTTGGCAGGACGGTCGTTGAGAAACTCGCGGGCCTTCGACGGAACACCCGGCCCTTGCCGTCCTCAATGGAACTCGATGATCTCACCGATCGCGAACGCGATATTCTGAACCTGATTTGCCAAGGCCAAAATGACGAGGACATGAGCAAAGCCCTCGGACTTTCGCGCAACACGATCCGCAACCACATTTCGTCGCTTTATCGCAAGATCGGCGTCAATCGCAGAGCGGCGGCGATCATCTGGGCGCGAGAGCGTGGCGTCAACGGACGCGATCTCGGTCTTCGTCGGCAGCCACGTCGCGGAAAACGCTCCCAATCACCGCGAAAGTGAAAAATCTACCAGATCGATTGGTATATCCCGATCTTGTGCGGCGGCGATTGCTCGTGCGAGCATGCGACTGGTTAGAGACCATAACGCCGGAAGGAACAAGATCCAGGTGCGCGAGTTCTTGCTTCGGCTCTATGTTGCAGGAGATTCAATAAGTTCGCGTCGTGCGTTGGAACACGTCTCGCTCCTGCGGGCAAACGTGCTGCCGGAGAATTGGGACGTCGAGGTCATAGATGTCCTGGCGGAGCCGCAACTGGCTGAGGATGCCGGCATCCTGGCGACGCCGACGCTATCCTACGAACATCCGGCAGGCTCGAGGCGGATTGTCGGCGATCTGAGTGACGCGAGCAGGATCCTGAGTTTTCTGGGCATTGCAGCAAAGGATGAAAAGCCATGACGGACGAGGAGTTCGACGTCTCCGGCGTTCTGGAGCGCGTCAAGACGGGCGTCGAGTCATTTGACGAGCTTGTGATGGGCGGTCTGCCCCGTGCCCGCACCACCGTCGTCAGCGGTACTCCAGGAAGCGGCAAGACAGTCTTTGCAACGCAATTCCTGGCACAAGGCATCACCAGCTATCAGGAGAACGGCGTTTTCGTCACATTTGAAGAACCTCCGTCCGATATCGAGGCCAACATGCGCGGCTTCGGCTGGGATCTGGCGAAGTGGCGCAGAGAAAAGCGTCTGGCTTTCGTCGACGCAAGTCCATCCGATAAAGATGAACTCGTCATCGGCGAGTTCGATCTCAGTGGACTGCTCGCCCGTATCCAGCATGCGGCTCAAAGTGTCGGGGCCAAACGCATCGTTCTTGATTCCTTGGCGCAGCTCTTCGACCATTTCATCGGCGAGCCGAAGCTGCTTCGACGGGAGCTCTTCCGTATTGGCGCTGCGCTGAAAAAGACCGGTTTGACCGTTTTGATGACGGCGGAACGGAACAACGAATATGGCGAGATTTCGCGTCATCGGCTTGAGGAATTCGTTGCGGACAATGTCGTGATCCTGCGCAACGTGCTTTATCAGGAGAAGCGCCGGCGCACGATTGAAGTCCTGAAGATGCGTGGCAGCCATCATGCGGAGGGAGAAGCGCCGTTCACGCTGGTCGGCAATCGGGGCGTTGTGGCGGTCCCGCTTTCGTCATTGCGTCTCGAACAGCAGTCGAGCATGACGCGGGTCACGAGCGGACATGCCGAAATCGACCGGATGTGCGGCGGAGGGTTCTTCCGCGACAGTGTCACATTGGTCAGCGGCGCGACCGGAACCGGTAAGACATTGCTGGTCACGAATTTCCTGGCCGGAGGCGTGGCGGCCGGCGAAAAGGCTCTCCTCTTCGGATTTGAGGAAAGCCGAGGCCAGCTTTTCCGAAACGCCAAAGGCTGGGGCGTCGATTTTGAACAGATGGAGGCTGAAGGCAACCTCAAGGTTATTTGCCTCTATCCGGAAGCCCAGGGACTGCCGGATCATCTGCTGACGATCCAGGCTCTGGTCGATGAATTCGGACCGAACCGTATCGCGGTCGATAGCCTTTCCGCCCTGGAGCGGATTGCAGCAGATACCGGCTTCCGGGAATTCCTGATCAGTCTCACCTCTTTTATCAAGAAGCGGGAAATCGCCGGCTTATGTACGGCGACGAGCAAATCGCTTGTCGGCGGCCAGAGTGTGAGCGAGCAGCATATTTCGACCATGACGGATTCAATCATTCTGCTGCGCTACATTCAGCAGCAACAGATGATGCATCGCGGGCTGATGGTGCTCAAGATGCGCGGCAGCGAGCATGCCAAGGAGATCCGACGCTTCACGATCGACGGCGACGGCATGCATTTCGGCGATCCTTTCGCCGATGCACCCGATGTGTTTGCCGAAGGTGATAGCTTCCATGATGCATCCTCATAACAACCGGCACAAGGTTGGGGCCGATCAAGTCGAGCTCAGCTTTCTCATCGAGAAGAATGCCGATGGTATTCTTGTCGTTGATCAGGAAGGCGCTGTGCTGTTCGCAAATCCTGCGGCGGAACAGATTTTCGGCCGCTCGTCCGAGCAACTCATCGGCACCGCGGTGGGAATTCCCGCTGTCGACGGAGAGACGACCGAGATCATGGTGCTTCGTCCGGGCGGCGAAAGGGTTGAGGCGGAAATCCGCATTGTTGAAACGACATGGGAAGACCGGCCCGCCTGGTTGGCCAGCCTTCGTGATATCTCCGCTCGCCGGCTTGTCGAGGAGCGGCTTCGCCATGCCGCCAAAATGGAGGCTGTCGGCCGTCTGACAGCCGGCATCGCCCATGACTTCAACAATCTCCTGACTGTCATCATCGGCAGTCTGGAAAGTATCCAGCGACACTCGGACACTGCAGGCCCGCGCATAAAAACTGCTGCACAAAATGCGATGACCGGCGCCCGGCGCGCGGCAACCCTGACACAACGCCTACTTGCCTTTGCTCGTCGCCAACCGCTCGACCCGCAGTCAATGAATGTCAATGAACTCGTCTCCGGCATGTCGGATCTGTTCAGCCGAACTCTGGGAGAAAGCATTGCCGTGGAGGTGAAGCTCGATGATACCATTGGTTTTGCCTATGCGGATCCGACAGAACTCGAGGCTGCTCTCCTCAATCTCGCCGTCAACGCCCGGGATGCCATGCCGAACGGCGGCAAATTGCTTATCGAGACGGCCAGTGTCAGATTTGATGAGACCGAGGCCGTCGCGTACGGCATCCAAACGGGCGCACATGTGCTGATTGCCGTCACAGATACAGGTAGCGGCATGAGCAAGGAGGTGCTCGATCAAGCGATCGAACCGTTCTTCACGACCAAGGAAGCCGGCCATGGGACGGGACTTGGATTAAGCCAGGTTTATGGCTTCGTGAAACAAAGCGGTGGGCACGTGCACATTGACAGCAAGCTTGGTGTCGGCACCAGCGTAAAGCTCTATCTTCCAAGCCACAGGGAGGCGCCGGAGGAAGGCGGAGCGAAATCGGCGCCGACAGCTGCGGTTCCGACCGGAATGTCATCGGAAACCCTCTTGGTCGTGGAAGACAACGAAGATGTCCGCCGTTATACGACAACCAGTTTACGGGAACTCGGCTATCGGGTGCTCGAAGCGGCCGATGCCGCATCCGCGCTGCAAATCCTAAGAGGTGAACCTGATGTACGCTTGCTGTTGACCGATCTGGGACTGCCTGGAGGAATGGACGGCCGCGAACTTGCCAAGCAGGCTAATCGATTGTGTCCGGCATTGAAGGTATTGCTGACATCCGCCTATGTCGGAAATAGCCTTCAGGATGGTAATCTTGATCGGGATATAGCATTCCTCGCCAAACCATTCAGCTTTACGGACCTTGGGTTTAAGATCCGGAATCTCCTCAATGAGAAAGCGATCGCCAAAAGCGTGCTCGTCGTGGAAGATGAAGCCCTCATTCGCATAGTGTTGGTGGAAGCGCTCACGGACGCTGGTTTTCATGTCGAGGAAGCCGGCAGCCGGCAAGAGGCAATGCGTCTGCTGGAAACTGCTGGAAAAGAATTCAAAGCCGTTGTTCTTGATGTTGGGCTCCCGGACGGACCAGGCGATGAGCTTCTTGAGCCGATCAGAGCCAAATGGCCTGGCATGCCGGTCATCCTGGCCACCGGTCACGCAAGCAGCGGTGTTCGTCCACATTCGTCAGATGATGCGCGGGTCAAGGAGATCGGCAAACCGTTCCACCCGGACGAGTTGATTGCGATTTTGAAAGAGTGGGATGTCGGCCCGTGACGGACCTTCCATGATGGTATCCAAGTCAAAGCTGAATTCCGCATCGCGAGAGATTGCCCGCAAGATGTCGTCCCGGATAGCCGAGCGCGCCTATGCCGCGCGGAATGATCGAGATCTTGTGGACGGGATCGACGCCCGGCAGCGCCATCGCGACCAGCGCATGGCCCATTTCGTGATGGGCGACGATCTCCCGCTCCTTGGGATTGAGCAGCCGGTTGCGTTTTTCGAGGCCGGCGACGATGCGCTCGATCGCGTTGTTGAAGTCGTCCATGGAGACCGCATCCGCCTTCCTGCGGGTGGCGAGCAGGGTCGCTTCGTTGACGAGGTTGGCAAGGTCAGCGCCGGTGAAGCCCGGCGTGAGCGCGGCGATCTGCTCGACATCGACTTCCGGTGCCAGCTTCGCCTTTTTCAGATGAACGTTGAGGATCTGGAT
>Ga0164243_10007060_pt1 | contig 16859 bp, 14 predicted proteins | sample OricompcompostOP_FD_108781 | JGI IMG/M metagenome (GOLD analysis project Ga0164243, IMG submission 108781) | Organic Plus compost microbial communities from Emeryville, California, USA - Original compost - Organic plus compost (OP) | ecosystem: Engineered > Solid waste > Mixed feedstock >... | reverse complement strand
CGAGCGGGCGACCATGTCGATGTTGGTGCCGCCGCAGATGCTCAACACGATGGCGCCCGAGGTCGAGCCTAGCGGCCCCGGCTCTCTCACCGAGGCCTTCTACGCCGACCCGATCCGGCGCTACATGATCCCGGTCTTCTCCGATCGGCGCAGCGACTGGCCGAGCCATCCGTACGCCGCGCGCGACTCGCTCCACGAGCACGACATGTGGGTCGCCGAGGGGCTGACGCACCGCTACCCCACCAAGGTGCTCGCCGAGCTGCTGCCGACCTGCCCGCAGTACTGCGGGCACTGCACCCGGATGGATCTGGTCGGCAACTCCACACCGACGATCGACAAGCTGAAGTTTGCCGGGAAGCCGACCGACCGCCACGACTCCATGCTGGACTACTTGCGCAGCACGCCGCAGGTGCGCGACGTGGTCGTGTCGGGTGGCGACGTCGCCAACTTGCCCTGGCCGCGCCTCGAGGCGTTCCTCACCCAGCTGCTCGAGATCGACAACATCCGCGACATCCGGCTCGCGACCAAGGCGATGATCGGGCTGCCGCAGCACTGGCTGCAGGACTCGGTCGTCGAGGGCATGGGCCGGGTCGCCCACGTGGCACGGCGTCGCGGAGTATCCCTGGCTATCCATACTCACGCCAACCACGCCAACTCGGTCACCCCGATCGTGGCCGAAGCGTCCCGGGCGATGCTCGACGCCGGCGTACGCGATGTGCGCAACCAGGGGGTGCTGCTCGACGGAGTCAACGCCGACCCGCACGCGCTGCTCGACCTCTGCTTCCGGCTCCTCGACGGCGCCCAGGTGATGCCCTACTACTTCTACATGTGCGACATGATCCCGTTCTCCGAGCACTGGCGGGTCTCGGTCGCCGAGGCGCAGCGGCTGCAGCACGAGATCATGGGCTACCTGCCCGGCTTCGCGACGCCGCGGATCGTCTGTGACGTCCCGTTCGTCGGCAAGCGCTGGGTCCACCAGCTCGCCGACTATGACCGCGAGCGCGGCATCTCCTACTGGACGAAGAACTACCGCACCTCGATCGAGTCCACCGACGAGGCCGCGCTGAGCCGGACGTATGAGTACTACGACCCGATCCACACGCTGCCGGAGTCCGGGCAGGCGTGGTGGGCCGATCAGCGTCGCCGACACCTCAGCGTCGAGCCGGTCAGGGATCAGTAGGCGTCCAGGCCGAGCTTCACCGCGAGGTAGAGCCCGGCGACCCCGATCAGCCATCTGAGGAGCCCCGGCGGGATCGCCCGGACGATCGCTGGACTGACGTAGGAGCCACCGAGACATCCGAGCGCCAGAAGCGCGGCCTGGGGCCAGTGCACTGGCCCGAAGAGCGCGAAGCCGAGCGCTGCCACGCCGTTCGCGAGCCCGAGGTGGAGGTTCTTGAGCGCGTTGACGCGGACCAGGCCGGCGGAGGTGGCGAGCGAGAGCAGCGCCATCAGCATCACGCCCGCACCAGCGCCGAAGTAGCCACCGTAGGCGCCGACGGCGAGCGCGCCGATCCGGGCCCCGCTGGCGAGCGGCGCGTCCGGATCGGGCAGGTGGTGCTCGCCCAGCAGTCGCTCGCGGCGGCGGACGAGGGCCGCCTGGATCCGTGGCCGGAGGAGTACGACGAGCGCCGAGCCGGCGATGAGGAACGGCACCACGTGGGTGAAACCCCCGCTCGGCGTGGTCAGCAGCAGCAACGCGCCGAGCGCGCCGCCAAGGAGCATGATCGGCGCGAGCTCGCGGTTGCGGCGGCCCTGGCCGCGCAGTTCCGGCCGCGAGCCCGCGACCGAGCCGATGGTGTTGCCGGTGAGGGCGACGGTGTTGGTGACGTTGGCCGCCACCGGCGGAATCCCGAGCGCGAGGAGCGCCGGATAGGACACCAGAGAGGCGAGCCCGGCCACGGTGCCCGTGATGCCGGCTCCGATCCCGGCGGCGACGAGGGCGAGCGCCTCGCCAGCGCTCACTCCGCGATGACCGGACGGTTCTCGTAGTAGGTCGAGAGCACGATGGTGGTGCGGGTCGAGACGTTGGCGACGTTCCGGATCCGGCCGAGAAGCGCCTCCAGCGCCTCCGGCGTCTCGGTGCGCACCTTCAGCATGTAGGACTCCTCTCCCGCCACCGACCAGCAGGACTCGATCTCGGGTAGACCACGGACCCGGTCCGGGCAGTCGTCGGGCTGGGAGGGGTCGATCGGGCGGATCGCGACGAACGCGGTCAGCGGCAGGCCCACCTCGGCATGGTTGACCGTGGCGCCGTATCCCTTGATCAGGCCTCGCTGCTCAAGCCGCTTCACCCGTTGGTGGACGGCGGAGGTGGACAGTCCGGTCGCCTTCCCGAGGTCGGTATAGGACATCCGCCCATCGCCGGCGAGCAACTGCAGGATCTTCCGGTCGGTCGCCTCGACCTCGGGTGCACTCACGCGGGCCAGCGTAGCGAGACCGACGATCTTTCGGCGGAGTTGTTCTGCGACTCGGGACGGTTGCGGGCCGCGGTGGCGGCGGCGCCCGCTATAGGCTGCCCGGCGTGCCCGAGTCCCGACTCATGCTCCTTGACACCGCCAGTCTCTACTTCCGTGCCTTCTTCGGGGTGCCGGAAATCAGCGCGCCCGACGGTACGCCGGTCAACGCGGTACGTGGGCTGCTCGAGTTCATCGGGCGACTGGTGGCCGACTACCGACCGAGTGATCTGGTGTGTTGCTGGGACAACGACTGGCGACCGCAGTGGCGGGTGGACCTGATCCCGACCTACAAGGCTCACCGGGTGGAGGAGGACAGTGAGGTCGGTCCCGATGTGGAGGTGGTGCCGGATCCGCTGCAGGTGCAAGTGCCGCTCATCCGCGAGGTCCTTGCCGCGTTCGGGATCGCGGTCATCGGCGCCGACAACCACGAGGCCGACGACGTCATCGGGACGCTCGCCACCGGCGCCGGGATGCCAGTCGAGGTGGTGACCGGTGACCGGGACCTCTTCCAGCTGGTCGACGACGCAGCCGGCGTACGGGTGCTGTACACCGCACGCGGCGTCGGAAACCACGACCGGGTCGACGAGGCCTGGGTGCGTGCCAAGTACGGTATCGAGGCGAGTCAGTACGCCGACTTCGCGACCTTGCGCGGCGACACCTCCGACGGCCTTCCGGGAGTGAAGGGGGTCGGCGAGAAGACCGCCGCGAAGCTGCTCGCCGAGCATGGTGACCTCGCCGGCGTCGTGGCCGCGGCAGCAGACCCATCCTCCGGGCTCAGCGCTGCGCTCCGGGCCAAGCTGGCCGCGGCCGCGGACTACCTCGCGGTCGCGCCGAGGGTTGTGGCCGTCGTACGCGATCTTCGGCTCGACCGGAGCCGGACGACGCTACCGAGTGCTCCGGCCGAGCCGGAGCGGCTCGCCGAGCTGGCCGAGCGCTACAACCTTGCCTCGCCGGTGGCCCGGGTGGTCGCCGCTCTCGCTCAGCGCGACTGATCGCTCCGAGGCGGCCGCGATCGGTGTGGGCCACCTCACCTTGCGGATCCGCGGGAACTCCGTCATCCGCGCGTGGATACGCCGTCTCTTCGGCGACACCACCACCTAGGAGCGCGATACACACTATGTCCCACCCGATCCAGCACCCGGCCCTCAGCCACGACATCACCCTGTCGTGCGTGGACCCCTGGGGCCGCACCGTGGACGTCCAGACCACGCTGGGTTACCGCGAGGAGGATCCCTACGCGATCAGTCTCACCTTCCACTCCCACTCCGGCGACGTCGAGTGGGTGGTCTCGCGCACGCTCCTGCTGCAGGGGCTGGCCGCGCCGGCCGGCGAGGGCGACGTGAAGGTCTACCCGAGCATCGACGACCAGGCCCGCGCCGTCGTCGTGCTCGACTTCAGCTCCCCCGATGGTCGCCTCGTGGCGACCACGAACTCTCGGGAGATCCAAGGCTTCCTGGCGCGCACCTTCGCCGCGGTCCCCGTCGGCACCGAGAGCGCGCACCTGGATGTGGACGGCCTGATCGAGGCACTCCTCGCGGCGGGCGCCGAGTAGGGCGAACCGCCGGCGGCGTTCAGAAGCCGACCAGGGACTGCTCCCTGCTGCGCCAGGCGTCGCGAGCCGCCGCCGTCACCGGGCCGTACGGGAGACCGCGGTCGTCCCAGCGAGTGATCGCCTGGACATCGCGAAGGGTGGAGACCACGAAGGCCTCGCTCGCCCCGGACCTGATCTGCTCCAGGGGAGCGTCCACCTCGCGGCCGCCGTACCACTCCAGGACGAGGGCCCGGGTGACCCCCGCGAGGCAGCCGCTCGCCAGCGTCGGCGTGCGCAGCTCGCCGTCGACGACGTAGAAGATGTTGCTGCCGGTGCCTTCGCACAGGTCGCCTGCGGTGTTGGCGAAGATCGCCTCGGTCGCCCCGTGGCGCCGGGCCTCAGCCAGGGCCACCACGTTCTCGGCGTACGACGTCGTCTTGAGACCGGTGAGCGCGCCGAACTCGTTACGCCGCCACGGCACGGTCACCACCGACGTCTCCGCTGGGCTCGGCATCGTCGACTCGGCGGCGATCATGATCGTCGGCGGCACCTCCGGCCGGGCCGAGCCGAACGGGCCGGCGCCACTAGTGACAGTGATCCGAAGCCGGCCGAGGGGCAGGCGCTCGGCGGTCAGTACCTCCTTGATGCCCTGTCGTACCGTGGCAAGGTCCAACTCGGTGAGGCCGATCCCCGCGGCGGAGCGCATCAGCCGGTCGAGGTGAGGCTCAAGCGCGAACGGCGCTCCGGCGAGGACCTTGATCGTCTCGAACACCCCGTCGCCCACGACGACGCCGTGGTCGTTGACCGGGAGCGCGGGGGCAGCGGGGTCGGTGAGCAGGCGGCCGTCGATCCAGGCGTGCATGGGAGAACTGTAGGGGTCACCCTCCGCCGGGTCGCGGCGTCTCCCGATCGGCCGCCGGCGTGTCGGCGGTGCGTTGGATGAAGGCGTCGTCGCCGGGGAAGAACAGGCCCTGGTGCCCGTCGTCCCAGGAGACGACGTACGGCGGGCTGCCGTCGTCGTGACGGACCTCGTCGATCCGACCACTGCGGTCCGGATCGCCGACGTGAGGGCCGCGTACGACGATCCGATCGCCGACTCGTGCTACCAGGGTCGTTGCCATCGGCGTCTCCCTTCGGTCGTGCTCTCCTGGCCAGCACACACCTCGAGGGCGTCCAGGGCAAGAGCCGGAGGCTGCTTCCGCGGGGGTTTTGCCGTCACCGCGTGTGATCACCGCGTGCCGTCGCGGCGTGGACCGACGACACGCGAGCCCGCCCGTGACGCGCAGATGGCCCCCACGTGACACGCCGGGACCGCGATTTGGTGCCCCGACCGGCCTCGGCTACTGTTCTCTGCGTCGCCGAGGCGCGGGAGACCGGGTCCGGATGATGCGGACGTAGCTCAGTTGGTAGAGCGCAACCTTGCCAAGGTTGAGGTCGCGAGTTCGAGCCTCGTCGTCCGCTCGGAGAGGTCTCCACCGAAGCGTCAGGCCTCAAGCGGTGGGTTGGCCGAGAGGCGAGGCAACGGACTGCAAATCCGTGTACACGGGTTCAAATCCCGTACCCACCTCGAGCTCCACCACAACTGAACACGACCCGGGCGATTGGCGCAGCGGTAGCGCGCTTCCTTGACACGGAAGAGGTCACTGGTTCAAACCCAGTATCGCCCACCGATGAGTCCGGCGCGGAGTCGGCCGAGAGGCCCCGAAGGTTTCCTTCAGCGCCTTTTTCGCGTCTCTCGCGGCGCGGCCTCTGCGCTCCGGGAATCGGACCTCCCCCGGGTGGGAACAGCAGCAGGGTGCGGCAGCGTCGTCGGGTGACCTGGCACCGTTGCTGGGACTGGACACTCCGGATCGGCGCTGCCGCACCTCCAGCAGAGTAGACCCCCGCGAGCCGAGCCGTTGTGATGATCGCTCGGCGGGGCCGGGCGGCGACCACCTGATTGGAGTTCAGCTGGGCCGGTGGTCTATTCTCCTGACCGCCGTGCGGATGTAGCTCAGTTGGCTAGAGCGCAACCTTGCCAAGGTTGAGGTCGCGAGTTCGAGCCTCGTCATCCGCTCCAGCGTGGAGGTCGTCCTGAGGGGCGGCCTTCACCCATTTCGGGCGATGTCGGTTATCGTGGCCGCGCCAGTCGCTCCGAGCGGAGCAGAGGGAACCCGGTGAGACTCCGGGACTGACGCGCAGCGGTGAGGGTGACGGGCGGGGCACGCGGTCGATTCTGGCCGCAGCCACTGGACCGCAGGGTCTGGGAAGGCGTCCCGTTCCGGTCGAGCCCGAGTCCGAAGACCTGCTGGCCCTCGCGGCAGCCGTCGTGAGGTCACCGTGGGACTTCGCGTACGGGTCCCAGACCTCGAAGGACGCTCGTGCCCCACTCCCCCGCCGCTCGGACCCGGGCGGACCTCTGCCCTGGCGTTATGCGGCCCTGGTCGGCCGAGGACGGCGCGCTGGTGCGGGTCCGGCTCGTCGGCGGACGGATCAGCGGCCGCGCACTCGCCGGGCTCTGCGCCTTCGCGGTCGCTCACGGGGACGGCCAACTGCGACTGACCAGCCGGGCCAATCTGCAGCTCCGGGCGCTTCCGCAACCACAGGAGTACGCCGTGCCGCGGCTCCCCGAGCCTCTCGTCGAACAGATCGAGGGGCTGGGCCTGCTGCCCTCGAGGAGCCACGACTTGGTCCGGAACATCATGCTGTCTCCCCAGAGCGGGCTCGGCGGCGGGCGGGCCGACTTGCGGGGCCTGGCGGCCGACCTGGACGCGGCGCTGCGGGCCGATGGTCGGCTGGCCGACCTGCCGGCGAAGTTCCTCTTCCTGCTCGATGACGGCCGCGGCGACCTCTGCGGGCGGGATGCCGACCTCGGACTGGTCGCGGTGAGCGACACCCATGCCCAGCTCCGGATCGGGTCCGGTTGGGGAGACGTCGTCGGGTTGGCGGACGCGGTCGCGGCCCTGCTCCGGCTCGCCCATCGGTTCCTCGATGTGCGCGGCGACGGGCCGAGCGCGGCCTGGCATGTCGACGAGCTCGACCGGCCGCTGGCGCCCGGCCGTGTGCCCGAGCCAGCTCTGCCAGTGCCCGGCGTCCCGCCGGCGTACGGGCGGATCACGGGCGGCGAGCACGTCATGGCGCCGGACGGGACCCTTTCCTCTGTGCTCGTCGACGAGCTCGTCGGCCGACTCCGTGACCTGGATGACCTGCTCATCGTCACGCCTTGGCGGGGCGTGCTGATACCGGAGGAGGCTCGATGAGCACCCTGCCGCCACCGACCCGGCGCTACGACTACGAGACCGAGGGCGCCGAGATCTACCGGAGGTCGTTCGCCACGATCCGGGCCGAGTCCGACCTGGACACGGTCCCGCCGGAGGCGGAGAAGCTCGCCGTCCGGATGGTGCACGCCTCCGGGCAGGTCGACCTGGTCGGCGACCTGGTCGTGCATCCGCAGGTGGTGGCGGTCGGGCGTCGGGCGCTCGCTGCCGGTGCGCCGATCCTGTGCGACGCCCGGATGGTCGCCCACGGCGTGACCGCCGGCCGGCTGCCGGCCGGCAACGAGGTGCACTGTCTCCTCGGTGACCCGCGGGTGCCCGAGTTGGCGCGCGACTGGGCGACGACGCGGACGGCGGCAGCGGTGTCGTTGTGGGAGCCGCTGCTGGCCGGGGCGGTGGTCGCGATCGGCAACGCGCCGACGGCGCTCTTCCATCTGCTCGAGATGATCCTCGACGGTGCTCCGCGGCCGGCCGCGATCATCGGCTGTCCGGTCGGTTTCATCGGCGCGGCAGAGTCGAAGGAGGCGCTGGCGAGCTTCCGCGACGACTACGGCATCGACCTGCCCTTCGTGACCGTCCGTGGGCGCCGCGGCGGCTCGGCGATGGCGTCGGCCGCGGTGAACGCACTGGCTCAGGAGGAGGAGTGATGGCCGCATCCAGCGGGCGTCGAGGACGCTTCTACGGCGTCGGGGTGGGTCCCGGCGATCCCGAACTGGTCACCCTGAAGGCTGCCCGGCTGATCGCCGAGGCCGACGTGGTCGCCTACCACGCCGGGGTCGGGAAGCAGTCGAACGCGCGCCGGATCGTGGCCGACCTGATCCCGCCGGCCGTGGTCGAGGAAGAGCTCCGCTACCCGGTCACGACCGGAACCACCGACCACCCGGGCGGATATGCAGGGGCGCTCGCCGACTTCTACGAGGAGGCCGCCGCCCGGCTCGCCATCCACCTCGACGCCGGCCGCGACGTGGTCCTGCTCGCCGAGGGCGACCCGCTGTTCTACGGCTCGTTCATGTACATGCACGACCGGCTGGCCGCCGACTACGAGACCGAGGTCGTGGCCGGCGTACCGGCATTTGCGGCGGCCACCGCGACCGCGGCCTCCCCGCTGGTCCGGCAGACCGATGTCCTCACCGTGCTCCCCGGGACCTTGCCGCGGCCCGAGCTCGCCCGTCGGCTCGCCGACACCGACGGCGCCATCATCATGAAGCTCGGCCGGACCTTCACCACGGTTCGCGAGGCGCTGGCGGAGTCCGGTCGCCTGGCCGAGGCGCTCTACGTGGAGCGGGCCTCCATGCCCGAGCAGCGCTGGTTGCCGGTGAGCGAGGTGGACCCGGCCACGGTGCCGTACTTCTCGCTCATCGTGGTGCCCGGCGACAGCCGCCACGGGAGCCGATCGCGGGTGCGGGAGGCAGCGCCTCAACGGTCCCGGGATGCCTCCGCCACGCCTGTCGAGGCGCAGGAGCTGGTCGTCGTCGGCCTCGGCCCCGGACCCGAGCAGTGGCTCACTCCCGAGGCCGGCGCCGTCTTGGCCGAGGTCGACCACGTGGTGGGCTACGCGCCGTACGTCAACCGTGTGCCGCAGCGCGCAGGCCTCACCCGGCACGCCTCCGGGAACGGGGTGGAGCTCGACCGCGCCCGGTTGGCACTCGACCTCGCCCGTGGCGGCGAGCGCGTGGCTGTCGTCTCCGGCGGCGACGCTGGCGTGTTCGGGATGGCGACCGCGGTGCTCGAGGCGGCCGAGCAGCACGGGTACGACGACGTGCCCGTGCGCGTGCTGCCCGGGCTCAGCGCCGTCCAGGCCGTCGCTGCTCGCGCCGGGGCACCGATCGGCGGCGACTTCGCGGTGCTGAGCCTCTCCGACCGGCTCAAACCCTGGTCGGTCATCGAACGACGGCTCCGTGCGATCGCCGAGGCTGACCTCGTGCTGGCGATCTATAACCCTGCCTCCCGGACCCGGACCGACCAGGTCAGACACGCGCGCAAGGTGCTGCTCGAGCATCGCTCGGCGGAGACCGTGGTCGTGGTCGGGCGCGACATCGGTCGAGATGATGAGCGGCTGAGCGTGACCAGGCTCCGCGACCTGGAGACCGAGGAGATCGACATGAAGTGCCTGCTGATCATCGGTGCCTCCAGCACCCGGTTGACCCCTGGAGGCCAGGTATGGACACCGCGTTGGGTCGCTCCGGAGAGCTCGGAGGTGAACCGGTGACGGTCCACTTCGTCGGGGCCGGCCCAGGCGCGGCCGACCTGCTCACCGTCCGCGCGACCCGGCTCCTGGCAGCCGCTGACGTGGTGCTCTACCCCGGCACCTATCTCGACCCCGAGGTGCTCGCTCACTGCAGCCCGGCGGCGGAGCTGGTCGACACCCAGGCCCTCGACCTCGACCAGATCGTGGCACGGCTCGTCGCCGCCCACGGTGCCGGCGCCGACGTCGTACGACTGACCTCGGGGGATCCTTCGCTCTACTCGGCGCTGGCCGAGCAGACCCGACGACTCGATCAGGCGGGAGTGGCCTGGGACGTCACCCCAGGGGTGCCTGCCTACGCCGCCGCCGCGGCGCTTGCAGGCCGGGAGCTGACCGTGCCGCTGGTCGCTCAGTCGGTCGTGCTGACCCGGACCCGGGCCCGCTCGACGGCGATGCCGGCGACCGAGACGCTGGCGGCGTACTCGGCGACGCGAGCGACGCTGGTGCTGCACCTGGCGATCACCCGGATCCGTGAGCTGATGGACGAGGTCGAGGAGGACTACGGGGGCGACTGCCCCGTGGTCGTCGTCCACCGGGCCAGCCAGCCGGAGGAGCTGGTGCTCGAGGGCACCGTTGCGACCATCGCCGATCTGGTCGAGGAGGCGGGGCTGCGCCAGGCGGCGGTGATCCTGGTCGGGCGCGCGCTCGCCCGCGACGGCGGTGAGTCGTTCCTCTACGACGCCGGTCGCGACCGAGCGACCACACGCCCGCTCGGCTGATGGAGCTCTACGAGGCCATCGGCCGGCGCCGGGACACCCGTGCGGAGTTCACCGGGGAGGAGATCGACCCCGTCATCCTCGACCGGGTCCTGGCCGCTGCCCACGCCGCGCCGAGCGTGGGCATGTCGCAGCCGTGGGACTTCGTCCTGGTGCGCTCCGCGGCCACGCTGGCTGCCTTCCGGGACCATGTGCTGGCCGAGCGGGACGTCTTCGCAGCCTCGCTCAGCGGGGAGCGGAGCGAGACGTTCCGCCCGATCCGGATCGAGGGCATCTGCTCCTCCGGCCTCGGGATCGTGGTCGGCTACGACCCCACCCGGGGCGGTCCGCAGGTGCTCGGCCGCCATGCCATCGCCGACGCCGGCCTCTACTCGGTCTGCTTGGCCATCCAGAACCTCTGGCTCGCCGCGACCTCGGAGGGGCTCGGCGTCGGTTGGGTCAGTTTCTATCGCGAGGAGTTCCTCCGCGATCTCGTCGGCCTGCCCGATCACGTCCGGCCGGTGGCGTGGCTCTGCGTCGGCCGGGTGAGCGAGCTGCCCGACGTACCCGACCTCGAACGCTTCGGCTGGCGCAGCCGCACCCCCCTTGCCGAGGTCGTGCACTACGACCGCTACGGCTCCTGACGCCGCCTCGGCGTCAGCGGGAGTACGACCACTGGGTGACGGTGCGCTGGGGCGTCCAGCCGCGGAAGTTGGTCGAGGTGCCGACGGGGGCGACCTGTTCCACCGAGATCCGGGTGAGCTCACCGCCGAGATCGGCGTGCCGCTGTGCGAGGATCGCTTCGGTCTCCACAGTGACGGCGTGGACCACCAGCCGTCCCCCCGGCGACAGCGCGGCCAGGCAGGCCTCGAGAACCCCGGGCCGGGTCGCGCCGCCACCGACGAAGACCGCATCGGGTGCGGGGAGGTCGGCGAGGGCGTCCGGAGCACGCCCCAGGACCACGTCGAGCAGGGGTACGCCGAGCCGGTCGGCGTTGCGCGCGATCCGGGCGGCCCGCTCGGGGTCGGCCTCGACCGCCACCGCGCGACAGCCGGGATGGGCGCGTAGCCATTCGATGCCGACCGAGCCCGCGCCGGCGCCGACGTCCCAGAGCAGCTGGCCCGGAGCGGGCATCAGTCGGGCGAGGGCGCTCGCCCGGACGTCCCGCTTGGTGAGCTGGCCGTCGTGATCGAAGGCGTCGTCGGGCAGACCCGGCGCCCAGCCGGTGGTGAGCTGCCCGACCAGCTCCACCGCGATGATGTTGAGGCGCGACACCGGGTGGTCCCACGTGGCGGCGGTCCCCTGGGAGCGAGTCTCGTGAGGCGTGCCGAGGTCACCGAGGACGGTCAGCCTGCTCGCGCCGTAGCCGGCCTCGACGAGGAGCCTCGCCACCTCGTCCGGGGTGTGCTCGTCGGCCGAGAGCACGAGCAGCCGCTGACCGGGCGCGAGGTGGCGCAGTACGAGCCGTGGGTCTCGGCCGACGAGGGTCACCACGGTGCTCTCCTCGGCCGCCCAGCCCAGCCGCGCCCGGGCCAGGGCGAGGGAGGAGAGCGCCGGCAGGATGTGCACCCGCTCGGCGCCCAGCAGGGCCACCAGGGTGGTGCCGATCCCCGAGACCAGCGGATCGCCGGACGCCAGCGCAGCCAGCCGTCGACCGGCGTAGCGCCGGAGGAGATCGGGCAGTACCTCGCGCAGCGGACTCGGCCATCGCACCCGCTCCTGCCCGGCCTGCGTCGGGAGGAGCGCCAACTGCCGATCGCCGCCGAAGACGACCTCGGCCTCGGAGAGCGCCCGCGCTCCGCCGGACGCCAGGGTGCCGTCGGCGGCGATGCCGACGACGGTGATCGTCACCTCTTCGATGCTCGCTCCGGCGGTCACGGGCGGCGATGCTAGCCTGACCGCCAGGTGTGAGGTGCCCTGCGGGTCCATCCGTCGGAGACGGCGGTGACGGCACGCGGGGAGAATCTGGGAAGCCGGTGAGACTCCGGCACAGGCCCGCTGCGGTGATGCGAGCCGGCCGCTCCTCGGGGCGACGGGACTCGTTCAGTCCGAAGACCGGCCTCGCACCCGTCCATCCACTGGCGAAGCGAGCGGGAGCCTCACGTGCCACTGCCCTACCCCTTCACCGCCGTCCTCGGCGGCGACCCCGACGCGATCCGGCCCGATGGCGGCTCCGGCCTCGATGGCATGGCGCTCGCGCTCGTCCTGGCGGCGATCTCTCCGTCGATCGGCGGCGTCCTGGTCCGCGGTGAGAAGGGCACTGCCAAGTCGACCCTCGTGCGTGCCCTGGCCGGGGTGCTGCCGCAGATCGAGGTCGTCGCCGGCGATCGCTTCTCCTCCGATCCGGCCGAGCCGACTCCGCTCTCGCCCGACGGCCCGTTTCCTACCGACGCGCCGACGCAGACGCGTCCGGTACGCCTCGTGGAGCTGCCGGTCGGCGCCACCGAGGACCGGGTGCTCGGGTCGATCCACCTGGAGAAGGCACTCTCCGCCGGTGCGGTGGAGTACGAACCGGGACTGCTCGCCCGGGCACATCGCGGCATCCTCTACGTCGATGAGGTCAACCTGCTGCACGACCACCTGGTCGACGTCCTCCTCGACGCCGCCGCCACCGGCCGGGTGAGTGTCGAGCGCGATGGTGTCTCGGTCGCGCATGCGGCGCAGTTCGTGCTCGTCGGGACGATGAACCCCGAGGAGGGCGAGCTCCGGCCACAGCTGCTCGACCGCTTCGGCCTGGCCGTCGAGGTGGCCGCACCGCGCGATCCTGCGCTGCGGGCCGAGGTGGTCCGCCGCCGAATGGCGTTCGACGCCGACCCGGAGCGGTTCGCGGCGGCGTACGACGAGGCGGAGCGGCGGCTGCGGGCACGGATCATCGCGGCGCGCGATCTGGTGGCGCATGTGGAGCTCTCCGAGGCGGCGCTGCTCAAGGCTGCGGAGATCTGTGCCGCCTTCGAGGTCGACGGGCTGCGCGCCGACATCGTGACCGCGCGGGCGGCCGTGGCGCATGCGGCCTGGCAGGGCCGCGACCGGGTCATCCTCGACGATCTCCGGGTCGCAGCCCGGCTGGCGCTGCCGCACCGGCGCCGGCGCAACCCGTTCGACGCGCCCGGGCTCGACGAGGAGCGGCTGGATGAGGTCCTCGGTGACGACCTCGATCCAGAGCCCGATCCGGATCCGGAGCCTGAGCCCGACCCGTCGGACGGCCCGGGTGGCGACTCGACCGACAGCAGCGACGATTCGCGGGGGATGAGTGACAACTCGGCCGGCGGGAGTGACAACTCGGCCGGCGGGAGTGACAACTCGGCCGCAGCGAGTGACGACTCGGCGGGAGGACGGGCCGATTCGACAGTGGCCGCCGGAGACGCCTACCGGGCGAGACTGCTGCGCGCCCGTGGCCTGGGCACCGGCGAGGCCGGTCGCCGCAGCCGGGCCACGACCTCGACCGGGCGCCGCGTCGGAGCGGACCGGCCGGGGCGTGGCGGGACCGGGCTGCATCTGGTGGAGACGATCCGGGCCGCGGCGCCCCATCAGCTCGCCCGGGGCCGCGGAGCAGGCGAGCTGGTCCGGTTCGCGGCGGGCGACCTGCGGGTCGCGATCCGCGAGGGCCGGGAATCCAACCTGGTGCTCTTCTGCGTGGATGCCTCCGGCTCGATGGCCGCTCGGAAACGGATGACCCAGGTGAAGACCGCCGTGCTCTCGCTGCTCCTCGACGCCTACCGGCGCCGCGACAAGGTCGGGCTGGTCTCGTTCCGTGGGCAGACCGCCGAGTTGCTGCTGCCGCCGACCCACTCCGTCGATGCCGCAGCCAGACGTCTGGAGGAGTTGCCCGCCGGCGGACGTACGCCGCTGGCCGAGGGCCTCCTTGAGGCGGCTGCCGTGCTGGACCGCGAGCGCCGGCGGGACCCTCGCCGGCGACCCCTGCTGGTTCTTGTCACCGACGGGCGGGCGACCGCGGGGAACGATCCGGTGACCAGGTCGCGACAGGCCGCCGAGCTACTCCGGAGCGTCGACACGGTGGTCGTCGACTGTGAGTCGGGGCCGTTACGGCTCGGTCTCGCGGGGGTACTGGCCGAGCACCTCGGTGCGGAGTACGTGCCCGTGGGCGAGGTCTCCGCCGACGTACTCACCACGACGGTGCGGGAGCGGGTGGCGTAGAGCATGCCGAAGGGAGTCCCGGCCAGCGTCCCCGATGACGGCCTCACCACCCGGGAGCGGCGCAACCGGCCACTGCTGATGGTCCACACCGGCCCGGGCAAGGGGAAGTCGACGGCCGCCTTCGGCCTGGCACTGCGCGGCTGGAACCAGGGCTGGCGGATCGGCGTCTTCCAGTTCGTGAAGTCGGCGAAGTGGCGGATCGGTGAGCAGACCGTCCTCGAACGCCTCGGTCGTCTGCACGAGGAGACCGGCGAGGGTGGTCCGGTCGAGTGGCACAAGATGGGCAGCGGCTGGTCGTGGTCTCGCAAGCAGGGCTCTGGCGACGACCATGCCGCCGAGGCTGCCGAGGGCTGGGCCGAGATCAAGCGCCGCCTCGCGGCGCAGAGCCATGACCTCTACGTGCTCGACGAGTTCACCTACCCGCTGAAGTGGGGCTGGATCGACGTCGACGACGTGGTGGCGACGCTGACGAACCGTCCTGGACGACAGTTCGTGGTGATCACCGGTCGGGACGCCGACCAGCGGCTCGTGGACGCCGCCGACCTCGTGACCGAGATGACCAAGGTCAAGCATCCGATGGACGTCGGCCAGAAGGGCCAGCGAGGCATCGAGTGGTGACCGGATGAGGACCATGCTCCCCCGCCTCGTCGTCGCTGCGCCCGCGAGCGGGCAGGGCAAGACCACCGTCGCGACCGGGCTGATGGCGGCGCTGAGGCGGGCCGGCCAGGTGGTGAGCGGTCACAAGGTCGGCCCCGACTACATCGACCCCGGGTTCCATGCGCTCGCCTGCGGTCGCCCGGGCCGCAACCTGGACCCGCATCTGGTGGGTGTCGACCGGATCGTCCCCCTGCTCCTGCACGGCGCCCGGGGTGCCGATCTCGCCCTGGTCGAAGGCGTGATGGGCCTGTACGACGGCAAGGTTGGCGGCGACGGCTTCGCCTCCACCGCCCACGTCGCGACGCTGACCGGGTCGCCGGTCCTGCTCGTGGTCGATGCCTCGGCCGCTTCGCGCACGGTCGGCGCGGTGGTCCACGGGATGGCCGGTTACGGCGCGACTGCCGGACATCCGGTGCACATCGGTGGTGTCGTGCTCAACAAGGTCGGTTCTCCGCGACATGCCGCCGAGGCACGCGAGGCGGTCGAACGGGCCGGGGTCCCGGTGCTCGGTGCGCTCCCCCGCGACGAACGGCTGACCATGCCCTCGCGGCATCTCGGTCTGGTCCCGGCCGCCGAGCGGGACCAGACCGCGACTCTCCTCGACGAGCTCGCCGCTCGGATCGCCGAGCACGTCGACCTCGCCGCGGTCCTCGCTCTCGCCCGCACCGCTCCCCCGCTCGACCGTGCGCCCTGGGACCCCGCCGCCGAGGTCGTCGCCCGCGGATCCGGACGACCGATCGTGGCGATGGCCGGTGGGCGCGCCTTCACCTTCCGCTACCCCGAGACCGAGGAGTTGCTCCGCGCGGCCGGCTGCCAAGTGGTGACCTTCGACCCGGCCACCGAGGAGTCTCTTCCGGTCGGCACCGCGGGCATCTACCTGGGCGGTGGGTTCCCGGAAGTGCACGCTGCGGCGCTCGCGGACAACAAGGCGCTGCTCGACGAGCTCCGCGAAGCGGTCGCTAGCGGCGTACCCACGGTCGCGGAGTGCGCGGGGCTGCTCTATCTGTGCCGCAGCCTCGACGAGACCGGCATGGTCGGCGTCCTGCCCGCGGCGGCGGAGATGACCGACCGGCTCACCCTGGCCTATCCCACCGCGACCGCCGTGGCCGACACCCTGCTCACCCGGATCGGTGAGCCGGTGACCGGCCACGAGTTCCACCGCACCCAGGTCAGCCCCGACGCCGGGGGCACCCCTGCCTGGACGGTAGGGGGGCGGGCGGTCGGCTTCGCGTCGGGGTCGCTGCACGCGTCGTACCTCCACGTCCACTGGGCAGGCCATCCGCAGCTCGCCCAGCGGTTCGCGGACGCGGTGCGCGTGCGTGCGGCGGCCGAGCCGATGCCTGAGCCGACGCGAAACTGGTGTCATATGGCGACCGATCCGGGCGCCAAGGTGTCAGACAACACCAGTTTCGCCGAGAGCCTGCCTCCCGCCGGCGCGCTCCACCACCACGGGGATGTGGAGATCAGAGGCGGCGAGTTCGTGGACTTCGCCGTCAACGTCTACGCCGAGGGCCGGCCGCCGTGGCTCGACGAAGCGCTCGGGGCGAGCCTGGCCGACCTGGGCTCCTATCCCGACCCGGCCGCCGCCGAGGCGGCGATTGCAGCCCGCCACGGCCGCCCTGTCGCCGAGGTGTTGGCCACCGCCGGAGCCGCCGAGGCGTTCACCCTGATCGCCCGGCTGTACCGCTGGCGGCGGCCGGTGGTCGTGCACCCGCAGTTCACCGAGCCGCATGCCGCCCTCGAAGCAGCCGGTCACCAGGTCACCAGCGTGCTCTGCCGGCCCACCGACGGCTTCGCCCTCGACCCGGGCGCGGTGCCCATGGATGCCGATCTCGTCGTCGTCGGCAACCCCACGAACCCGACCGG